>Ga0116202_10000003_pt1 | contig 155708 bp, 155 predicted proteins | sample LakKivw325mmetaG_FD_94479 | JGI IMG/M metagenome (GOLD analysis project Ga0116202, IMG submission 94479) | Anoxic lake water microbial communities from Lake Kivu, Rwanda to study Microbial Dark Matter (Phase II) - Lake Kivu water 325m metaG | ecosystem: Environmental > Aquatic > Freshwater >... | reverse complement strand
GACCCACTGATTAAAAGTCAGTTGCTCTACCAACTGAGCTAACGGCCCATCTACCAGCTTTGGTTTCGGGAGAAACCAACTCAAAAGTTTATCACAATCTTATCTGTGCGGACAATCTCAGTAGGTGATAAAAAGATTGGAGCGGGTGAAGGGATTCGAACCCTCGACGTTTTGCTTGGGAAGCAAACACTCTGCCGCTGAGTTACACCCGCAAACCGAAACTATATTATGGATAAAAGACCGGCCCTGTCAAGCGCCTTGAGGGCGGTTCCTGTTGACCCATTCCGCCACCTGCACGCTGTCTTTATCGAACTTCTCCGGCAGATAAGGCTTGATATCCAGGACGGGCGTGCCATTGATGGCATCCAGACCCCTGACGGTGAGCACGTTTCCCTCCCTCTTTATCAGCTCGACGTTAGACAGGCCCAGCGGGTTAGGGCGTGCCGGGCTGCGCGTGGCGAAGACGCCGGTGAGCGGCAGCTCCGGGTCCCGGCGGGGATGCACTTTGAGTACGGAGCGCTTTTTCTTGTCGATTTTATCCAACCAGAAGACAATCACTATGTGCGAGAAGTCCTCAATGCCGTCCAAAGCCTGGCTATATTGCTTGTCGACTATAATGCGTGAGGTTACGCTTTGTGCATCGAAGGCTATCCTGAGCGTTATGCCGTTCTCCACCACACCGACCGGTCTGAGATTTATCTCCACAGTTCCAGTATATAAAATGGGCTTCCCTCAGGCAACGGCCAGCTATAAATCTTGAACAAGTGGCTTAAACAGGGATAAAATTTCCAGAATTGCCTTTAGCAAATTTTCCGGAGATTGAAATGACCCAGCACCCTTTGGACTTTCTTTTCCACCCGCGCTCGATCGGCCTGGCGGGCGTCTCAGCGGACCTATCGCGTCCCAACCTGGCGGTGCGATTTATCGAGAGCCTGAGGAAATTCGGCTATAAAGGCCAGATATATCCCCTGCACCCGTCCGGCGGCGAGGTGTACGGCATGAAGATCTACGCCAACGTTAAGGACGTGCCCGGGCCGATGGACTACGTTATATCGGCCGTGTCGGCCAGGTATACACCGCAGCTGGTGGCGGACTGTGCGGTTAAAGGCGTAAAGGCGGTTCACCTGTTTACCTCCGGCTACAGTGAGATAGAGGACGAGATCGGCGGCAAGCTGGAAGCCGAGGTGCTGAAGATCGCCCGGAAGGGAGGCGTCAGGCTGATCGGCCCCAACTGCATGGGGATTTACTGCCCCTCGAGCGGGATGACCTTTGCACAGGATTTTAATGACCAGCACGGCTTCCCCAAGCGGCCAGGCCCGCTGGGGTTGATTTCGCAGAGCGGGGGAAACAGTATTTATGCGGTCCGTGCGGGCTCGGGCCGCGGCGTATTTTTCAGCAAGGTAATAAGCTATGGCAATGCCGCCGACCTGAACGAGACTGATTTCCTGGAATATATGGCCGACGACCCTGACACCAGGATCATCGGCATGTACATCGAGGGCGTAAAGAACGGGCGGCGCTTTATGCAGGCGCTTAAAAGGGCAGCCGCTATCAAGCCGGTTATCATAAATAAGGCGGGGGCAACCGATGGCGGCGCCAGGGCCTGCGCTACCCATACCAGCGCTGTGGCCGGCTCTGCAGCCATCTGGCAGGGCTTGTTGAAGCAGGCGGGAGCCATCCAGGTGGACAGCATGGACGAGCTTATCGATATGAGCGTAACTCTTTTAAGGCTGCCGCTGCCGGCAGGCAAAAGGGCCGTGGTAATAGGCACAGGCGGCGGGCTGGGCGTTGAATCCGCCGACCAGATCATTTCAGCCGGGCTGAAGTTGCCGCTGCTGACGCCTTCCATCAGGAAGGAGATCTGCAGCATCTACGGCACCGAGGCGGGCAGCATGTACAGAAACCCGGTGGACGCGCCTCCCTTCGGGGGCATTGAGAATACCGTTAAGGCAGTGTCGGTGGCCGCCGCCTCGGATAAGGTAGACCTGCTCATACTGCACTTCGCCTTTGATATCTGGGCCATGGTCAGCAGGAGCGAGCCACGCTATTTCTTCACGGAGATGATCGAGGGGATTCAGTCGAAGGTAAAGAAACCTATGGCCATGGTGCTGCATTACACTACCGAGCTTGCGGCCAAACAGAGCGCCGACGAGCTTCAGAAAAAGTGGGTGGATATGGGCCTGCCTGTATATCACTCCATCGCCCGTGCCGCCTCAGCCATCAATAGGTATATCCATTGGAGCAGGCATTTCAAGGGGAAGAAACCCTAGCGCATCCTACTGCGTCAGATGCTTGCCGAGAGTTTTCCTAAGCGTAACACCTATCTCGGCCGGGTTGTGCACGATGACAGCCCCGGCCTCACTCAGCGCAGCCTGCTTGTCCTGCGCCCTCCCGCTGCTGCCGCTGATGATGGCGCCGGCATGGCCCATCCTGCGGCCGGGAGGCGCAGAGGCGCCGGCGATAAAGGCCACAACGGGTTTGCTCACATTGTCTTTGATGAACCGGGCAGCTTCCTGCTCCAGCGTCCCGCCTATTTCTCCGATCAGAACTACGGCCTGCGTTCCCGGGTCGGTCTGAAACAGCGAAAGAATATCGACGAATGAGGAGCCGGGCAGCGGGTCGCCGCCGATGCCCACGCAGGTGGATTGCCCTATATTCAGTGCGGTCAGCTGGGAGACCGATTCGTAGGTCAGCGTGCCGCTGCGTGAGACAACGCCCACGCTGCCGGGCAGATGAATATCACCGGCCATTATCCCTGCCTTGCATTTGCCGGGAGATATCAGGCCCGGGCAGTTGGGCCCGATCAACCTGGTGGGAGTGTCGGCCAGGTAGCGGTGCACCCTGACCATGTCGAGGACGGGTATGCCTTCCGTGATGCAGACAACCAGCGGCAGGCGGGCCTCTGCCGCCTCAAGTATTGAGTCAGCGGCTGCCGCCGGCGGGACGAAGATGATACTGGCGGTGGCGCCTGTCTCACGCACGGCGCTGTCCACCGTGTTGAATACAGGCACGCCGAAGGCCGTTGTGCCGCCCTTGCCGGGCGTCATGCCCGCCACCACTTTGGTTCCGTACTCGATGCAGCGCTGGGTATGAAAGCTGCCTTCGCTTCCGGTGATGCCCTGCACCAGCAGCCTTGTGTTTTCGTCAATCAGTATGCTCAAATGTAATCTCCGTGGAGCTATTTCCCTGCTGCAGCTACAGCCTTCTGGGCGGCGTCAAAAAGGTCGGCGGCTTCGATGTACTGGACACCCGAACCGGCCAGTATCTGTTTGCCCTCTGCCACATTGGTACCTGCCAGCCTTACCAACAGCGGCACTTTGACCTGGAGTTTGGTGCATGCTTCAACCAGGCCGCTGGCTACGATGTCAGCGCGGCTGATGCCCCCGAATATATTTACCAGTATGGCTTTGACGGACGGGTCGCTGTTAAAGACCTTGAAAGCATTTACAACAACCGCCGTATTATTGACCGTGCCGAAATCCAGGAAATTAGCAGGATTACCGCCGGCCAGCTTGATCATATCCAGCACAGCCATGGCCAGGCCCGCGCCGTTGACCGCGCAGCCGATATTGCCATCAAGCTTAATATAGTTCCTTATCCCAAGGTCATGGGCGATGGCTTCATACGGGTCGTCCTGCTCGGCGTCGTGCAGTTGCCTGATATCGTCGTGGCGGAAGAGTGCGCTATCATCAAAATTCAGCTTGGCGTCCAGGGCCATGAGGCCGCCTTCAGCCGTCACCACCAGCGGGTTGATCTCGGCCAGCGAACAGTCTTTGGCTTCGAACAGGCGGTAAAGGTTGGCCATCAGCCTGACCGCTGCCTTGACCTGGTCAGGACTTAAATTCATCCCGTAAGCCAGCCGGCGTCCAACGAAGTCCTGGAAACCGGTAGCGGGGTCGATATAGGCCTTGAGAATTTTCTCGGGATTGGTCCGGCTGACCTGCTCGATGTCCATGCCGCCGGCCTCGCTGGCTATGATGACGGGCATGCGGTGCTTATTATCGACGACGATGCTGATGTAGAGCTCGCGGCTGACTGGCATCACCTTTTCTACCAGCACCTTCCTCACAGGGGAGCCACTGGAGGATGTCTGGCCGGTGACCAGGCGGGTATCAATCATGCCGGCAGCCAGCTTTTCCGCCTCGTCCCGGTCGTTGGCAATTTTGACGCCGCCGGCCTTGCCGCGGCCGCCGGCATAGATCTGTGCCTTGACTATGACTTTGCCGCTGAGCTCGGATGCTATGCGGCGCGCCTCGGCGGCCGATTCGGCCACCTTGCCGGGGGGAACTGTGATGCCGTATTCAGTTAGCAGTGCCTTGGCCTGGTACTCGTGTACCTTCATGCGGCCTGCCTGTACTTGGCCTTGCCTTCCAGATAAAGGTCATTGCCGTATATGTCATTTATGACCGTGGCCGGGAAATCCTCAACCTCGAGTCGCCTGATGGCCTCAGCGCCCAATTCTTCGTAGGCAAGAATGTCTGACTTCTTGATACTCTTGGATATGAGAGTGCCGGCTCCGCCGATGGCTGCCAGGTAGACCGCTTTATACTTTTTCATGGCATCCTTGACGGCCTGCGTCCGGTCACCCTTGCCGATCATGCCCTTAATGCCCTCGGCCATCAGCCGGGGAGCATAAGCGTCCATGCGTCCGCTGGTAGTGGGGCCGGCCGAACCGATGGCCTGGCCAGGCTTGGCAGGGGAGGGCCCCATGTAATAGATAACCTGTCCCTTGAGGTCCAGCGGCAGCTTCTCACCCTTGTCCAGCGCCTCTATCAGGCGCTTGTGGGCGGCATCCCTGGCTGTATAAATTACTCCACTAATTGACACCTGGTCGCCGGCTTTTAACTTCTCAACCGTTTTATCGTCCAGTGGCGCTCGGATTTTAATCGTTTCCATAGCCTTATCCTTTACATAAAATATATTATGGCTTTTTTACGGTGAACTCCGGCACAGCCACCCTTGGCTTAACCTGCAATGGGGTAGCGGCCAGAGGAGCGGGGTTGTGTGGTTTGCCTGCGCCCAGCGCCCTGGCGGCCACACGCTGGCGCAGCAGCTGGATGGCGAAGGCCGGGTCCACGCCCTTGGGGCAGGCCTCAGAGCAGGCGGCCGCGAAGTGACAGTGCCACACCCCATGTTCCCTTTCAACTATGTCCAGGCGCTGCTGCTGGCCGCCGTCACGGCTGTCGGCACAGTAGCGGTAGGCCTGTCCCAGCGCCTGCGGTCCCAGGAAGGATTTATCGCTGGCAGAAGTAGGGCAGGCCGCCAGGCAGAGGCCGCACTTAATGCAGTACGAGAACTGCAGGTAACGGTCCAGGTCTTCAATGCCCTGGATGAACTCGGCTGTTGGTGTCTCCATTTCGGCTTCATCCTGGCGCATAATGAAGGGCTTGATTGACTTATGTTTCTCAAACAGCGGCTCCAGCGCGGGAACGAGGTCCTTAATAATTCCGAAATTGGGCAGCGGCTTGATAAGCAGCTTTTTGGCGTGAAATTCTTCGACCTGTGTGTGGCAGGCCAGATGAGGGCTGTAATTGACCAGCATACCGCAGGAACCGCAGACGCCCATGCGGCAAGAGGTGCGAAAGGCCAGGCTGGAGTCAAGGTTCTCCTTGATATAAAGCAGCCCCTCCAGGACGGTGGTGCCCCGTTTTACCGGCACCCTGAACTCCTGGAAGTGCGGCCTGGCATCTTTTTCCGGGTCGAACCTCTGTATCTTGAAGATGACAATTTTCTCAGAGTCGCTGCTCATTGATGCCTCCATTTACCTGCCTAACAATACCAGCGGTGCATAGGTACCCAGCGCCAGGAATATTATGCCGAAGACTATGATCAACGCAGTCAGGACACGCATGGTGGCCGCGGAGAAGTTGAGCTCAAGCAATATATTGCGCAGGCCGTTCAGCCCGTGAAAGAGGCCGAGCGACAGCAATGATATGTAAATGCCTACCCAGGTTCCCTGCCTGGCCCTCTCTATCATTGAGCTGAAGGCCAGTGGATCGGCAACCCTGACGCCGAAAAATCCCAGAATGACGCTGGACTGCTGGACGGCTATATGTATGCCCAGCAGGACTGCCACCAGCGCGCCGCTGACCATCTGTGCAAGCTGTAGATAGGTATTCTTCATCCCCAGCCTCCTGCGCTAAAGTCAATGAAAAAGAAGATGACCAGCACCATCACAGCTGCCATGATGATCAAGGTGAGCAGGCGCTTTCTGCGCGGAGCGTCCTTGAACGGGTATATAGGCGGTATGGGCTTACCCAGAGCGAAACCAAGCTCCTGTATTATCAGCCGCAGCCCGTTGAGTGCGTGGAAGGCGAAGGCGACCACTACCAGGAACTCGCCCGCCCGGAAGAGGGGATTGTCCAGGAAGGCCATAGTATCCTTCCAGACAGCCTCGCCCTGAACGCGAAAGACAGTAGTGGCCGTCAGGTGGAATATTCCGAATAAAATAAGTCCCAGCCCGGTGACCCTGTGCAGTATGTACAGGTAACGCTCCAACTTGTAGTTGCCGGCCCAGATCCATCCGGCGATGCCCAGATTATTCTGTCTCGGTCTAATATCAGCCATAGGGGGACTCCTAATATTTCCTCTCTACCGGGTTCCACATGGTAATCGTAACCGGTATATATTCCAGGCGCGGCCCGGATTCAGTGCGGTAGGCCAGTGTGTGCTTCAGCCAGCTGCCGTCATTGCGCTCTTTGTAGTCACGCCTGGCGTGAGCGCCGCGCGATTCGTTTCTGGCCAGTGCGCCGGCGACAACTATCTCGGATAACTCGAGCAGGTTATCGGTCTCCAGCGTGTTTAACAGATCGGTATTGTATACACGGCCGCGATCGCTGACCCTGCACATGGGCATCCTCTGCTTCAAAACCCTGATGATTTTAAGCGCCTCCTGCAGCTCCGGCCCGGTGCGGAACACACCCGCCCTGCTGTCCATGGTCTTGTGCAGCTCGTTGCGCAGCGTATAGGCGCTTTCCTTGCCGTCCGGCTTGAAGCGGCTGAATATGGAAGCCTCGGACTCCTTGAGCACGCTTTCGGCCGGAAGGTCGGCGCAGTATTTCTGACCGGCCACGTATTTAGCTGCGCACTCTCCGGCTATCTTGCCCCAGACCAGGCATTCGGCCGTGGAATTGGAGCCCAGCCGGTTGGCGCCATGCAATGACACGCAGGCGGCTTCACCAGCTGCCCAGATGCCCTCGACCGGCGTTGCCCCGTTGATATCCGTATGAATTCCGCCCATGGTGTAATGTGCCGCCGGGCGAACGGGGATAGGCGTGAAGATCGGATCGATGAAGTCGAAGCGCATAGCCACCTCACGGATCAGCGGCAGGCGCTCGTTTATTTTGTCAGCGCCCAGATGGCGCAGGTCGAGGTTCACGTATTTCAGGCCGTTGGGCTCGTCAAATCCCCTGCCGGCTTCGATCTCCGTCATCTCGGCCCGTGAGATGATATCGCGGGGCGCCAGCTCCATCTTGGATGCAGCGTACTTGTCCATGAATCGCTGGCCCATGCTGTTATACAGGTAGCCCCCCTCACCACGTGCCGCTTCCGTGATGAGTATGCCGGAGGGCACCAGTCCGGTGGGATGGAACTGGATGAACTCCAGGTCTTTGATGGGCAGGCCGGCGCGGTAGGCCATAGCCATGCCGTCCCCTGTGGCCGTGAGCGAATAGGTTGTAAATCCGTACATGCGGCAGGCGCCGCCGGCGGCGATTATCAGTGCTTTGCCCTGCATGATGAAGAACTCGCCATGCGTCAGATCCCACACCGTGATGCCGTAGAAGCGCTTGTCATTCATCAATATAGAATGTATGTAGCATTCATCATATCTGGTGAATCCGGAGTGCTTCTGCAGCGTGTCATACAGCGTCTGCATCTCGAAGAAGCCTGTTTTATCGGCGGCGAAGGTGGCCCGGTCGAAGCTGTGTCCGCCAAAGGGACGCTGGTTGATGCGGCCGTCAGCCTTGCGTGACCAGGGTATGCCCCAGTGCTCGAGCAGCCTGATCTCGCCGGGGATCTCGGCAGCAAAGCGTTCGACCACGTCCTGGTCTGCCAGGAAGTCCGCGCCGCGCACGGTGTCCCAGGCATGCAGCTCTATGCTGTCGCCGTTCTCGGGCTGCATGCAGGCGGCCGTGCCACCCTCGGCACATACGGAGTGTGCGCGCATGAGCTGGACCTTGGATACAACCGCAACGTCTGCCTGCGGATTTTTACGTGTAATCTCAACGGCAGCTCGCAGACCGGCAAGCCCGGCGCCCAGTACGATAACATCATGCTTCTTAACGATCATAGGACGGCCTCTTTATGGCGTGCTGCGTGGCACTGAAGGTTGACGGCCAGTGGCATACTGGCAATGTGGGCAGGGAATGTTTCGATATTGACCGCCAGCGCAGTCACCGTCCCTCCATATCCCTGAGGCCCGATCCCCAGCGCATTGACATTCTTTAAGATATCTTTTTCCAGCTCCGCAACCTCGGGATCGGCGTTATGCTCCCCGACCTTGCGCAGCAAAGACCTCTTGGCCAGCCCCATGGCCTTCTCGGACGTACCGCCGATGCCGACACCCACCACGATGGGCGGGCAGGGGTTGCTGCCTGCCTCATCGACCGCCTTGACCACCGAATCGATAATGCCCTGGCGGCCTTTGGACGGAGTTAACATGAAAAGGCGGCTCATATTCTCACTGCCGCCGCCTTTGGGAACGATTGTTATCTTCAGCTTATCGCCCGGTACAATATCGGTGTGTATTATAGCAGGAGTATTGTCCTTGGTATTGACACGGGCCGAGAAGGGCTGTTTAACCATGGATTTGCGCAGGTAGCCTTTATCGTAGCCCTGGCGTATGCCCTCGTTCACTGCCTGATACAGGTCTCCGCCCGTGATATGGGCGTCCTGGCCCACTTCGAGATAGACAACGGTTGCGCCGCAGTCCTGGCAGATGGCGGTATCTTCCTTGCCCGCCAGGTCAGCATTTTTCATGATCTGATCCAGTGTCTCCCGCCCTATGGGTGACTGCTCATTCTTACGTGCTTCCTTGAGAGCTTCAAGCACGTCCTGAGGCAAATAGTAGTTGGCCTCTTTGCTTAAACGAGCCACCGTCTCGATCACTTTCTCTGCACTTATCTCTCTCAATTTGCCCGTCCTTTGCCCGGGATTGCTTCTGCCTGCTCAGTCTTTAGGTGGCTTGGCTATGAACCCCTTCTTCATCAGCATGGCTGTTGCTTCCCTGGCCTTTTTTATCATTGACTCGGCCTGTTTGGTCAGCTCTTCCCTTGAAGCCTTGACGCGGGCCACACCCTGTTCCTGAGCTTTCAGGCCAACGGCAACGGCTTCGCGAATAAAGACTTCCCACTCACCCATGGTTGGGGCAATGTTCTCTTCATTAATGCCCCTGTCCTCGGCGCACTGGGCCAGCTCGTGCGCGGCTGCCAGGCACATCTCGTCGGTGATGGTCCTGGCCTTGACGTCCAGAGTTCCATGAAAGATGGCAGGAAAGCCGATGGAGTTATTCACCTGGTTGGGGAAATCCGACCTTCCTGTGGCTACAACCTTGGCGCCGGCCTCCTTTGCTTCCCAGGGCCAGATCTCGGGTATGGGATTGGCGCAGGCAAAGACTATCGAATCTTTTGCCATATCACTGATCCATTCAGGCTTAATCACACCTGGCCCTGATTTAGCTAGCGAGATACTAATATCGACGCCTTGCAACGCCTCTTTTATCCCGCCTGTGCGTTTATCGGCATTAGTCTTGAGGCACAGGTCCCATTTATAGGGATTTTGCTTCTGCTGATCCTCCAGGTCTTTCCTGCCGGGATGCAGGATTCCCTTGCTGTCCACGACGATGGCATTCTCCGGCTTGAAACCGTCGGCGAATAGCAGCCTGAGTATGGCTATGTTGGCCGCGCCGCTGCCTATAACCGCCATGCTTACCGTATCTCTCTTCTTGTTGACGATTTTCAGTGCGTTTATTAGGCCGGCCAGTGTGATGGCGGCCGTTCCCTGCTGGTCATCATGCCAGACCGGAATACTGGCCTCGGCGCGCAGGCGGTCCAGTATGTAAAAACACTTGGGATTGGAGATGTCCTCGAGATTGATGCCGCCGAAAGAAGGTTGAAGCCACTTGACGGCCTTTATGATCTCATCGGGGTCCTTGGTATCCAGGCAAATCGGCACTGCGTCCACACCACCGAGGTACTTAAACAGCAGGGCCTTGCCTTCCATAACCGGCAAGCCTGCCTCGGGGCCGATATCGCCCAGTCCCAGTACCCTGGTGCCGTCACTGATCACGGCCACGGTGTTCCACTTGCTGGTCAGATCGTAGGCCATGTCCTTGTTGGCCTGTATCTGCCGGCAGGGCTCGGCCACTCCCGGCGTATACCAGATGGCAAAGTCGTTGAAGTCACGCACGGCGCAGCGGGGCAGGGTCTGCATCTTACCTTTATAGTAGCGATGCAATTTGACTGCAGCTTCAGCGGGTTTACGTGCTTTGGCCAGCAGCTCTTCCACAGTCGGTTTTTTAGACATTATGTTCCTCCGTTAAAGTTAGCTGCACAATACCGAAGAAACTGCAACGGATATTATGCGCCAGTAATAATTGGAAATGCAATAGCGGGTGATTGTCCCAAGGGCATGCCAGTCTATATATAAAATATCCCTCCGGGATTTATTATTAGAAATTATTCGGTCGATTGACCTAATAATCGGCTAATAATTTACCATTTATCCATTATAGTGTCAAGGAATGTACTATTTATTCAGCTTTGTCCTGTTGGCTGTGCCGGTGTGAGGTCGCGTCCCTTTTCCAACTGCACGGACAATGCCCATGGCTGCGTCCTGGCATCTCCTGGTATATTCCTCCAGGGTGAAGTGCTTGCGCAGGTGCCAGCGCTTGAGAGACCACATGTGTTCCAGCATGACGATAAAGTAAGCGGCCAGCTGAGGATCTTTGACGTTGAACTCACCGCTCTTGCAGCCGGCCTCTATTATTTTGCGCAGCAGTTCCTTCGCCTCCCACTCCAGTTGGATTAACTGCCCCAGGTGCTCACGGCTCATGGTCTTGGACTCCCGGTACCAGAACAGCATCATATCCTGAATGGTATTTTGCAGCACGAGCGCTTCTTTAATCTTCATCTTCAAGGCTTCGGCAAAAGATATGTGCGGAAGCTGCTTGCTGATCTCGCGGTCGTACTCCTTGGACAGCTCGGTGGTCATGTCCACGAACAGGTTGAAGAAGTCGTCCTTGGACTTGATGTAATAGTAGAGGTTGCTCTGACTGATGCCGCAGGCCTCGGCTATCTGGCGTGTGGTGGTCTGCGCATAGCCGTATTTATAGAACAGGCCGGACGCTGTCCTGACAATCTGTTTGAGTCGCTCGTCCTTGCGGTTCTTTTTACCCATCCGTCCGGGCTTCTTCATTGGTTCGCTGTGCTCACTGCCATATTATTAAACTATTTTAAATATTGTGTGGTGCTGCCAGTCGGGCAGGGGAGAAGGGAAATCGGTGCGGAAATGGGCTCCGCGGCTTTCTTCCCGCAGCAAGGCTGCTTCAGTAACCAGCCTTGCATTCAGAACCAGAGTGTTTAGCTCGTAACTGGCGCGGTCGTTGGGCTGGGAAAGGCAAGTGTGCCAGGCCGCAAGTATGCCGGCTGCTCTGCCCAGCCCGTCACCCGAACGCACAATTCCTACCTCATCCCACATTAACGACTGAAGCATCGGAAGGTTAAGCGCCGGCACATCATTAACATCGGGTGTATGAGTTATACACTTGCATTCCGCCTCGGGAGTTTTCGGGCTGGCATTCTTGCCCTCCATGCATGATTTCTCGATAATCCGCTTGCTGAAAACGACCACCTCCAGCAGCGAGTTCGAAGCCAGCCGGTTGGCGCCGTGCACACCGGTGCAGGCAGTCTCGCCGGCTGCAAACAGACCGCGGATATTGGTCTCGCCCCAGGTGTTGACCTTTACGCCGCCCATCAGATAGTGTGCGGCAGGCGCCACCGGTATCAGGCCCCTGGTAATGTCAAGCCCGTGGTCCAGGCAGAAGCGATAAATATGGGGGAACCTGGTGGTAACTTGAATTGCCGGGAGGTGGGTGACATCCAAAAAGACCCTGTCGCTGCCCGTCTTCCTCATCTCGGCAAGTATGCTGCGGGCGACAATATCCCTGGGCGCCAGCTCACCTTCGGGCGCATAATCCTGCATGAACCGGTTTCCTTCAACATTTCGCAGTATGCCCCCCTCGCCCCGTACCGCCTCCGTAATAAGAAACGGCCAGACCCCGGGCAGCCGCAGGGCAGTGGGATGGAACTGGAAAAACTCCATGTCCGTTATCTCGGCCCCGGCCCGGTAAGCAAGCGCTATGCCGTCGCCGGTGGCAGTGTCGGAGTTGGTCGTGTACTTGTACAGCCTTCCCGCCCCGCCCGTGGCTAGTATCACAAAGCGGCAACCGTACTCCTCGCTTAAGCCGCTGCGGAAATCAGTGGCCTTTACTACCTTGACCTGGCCTTTTTCGACCACAATTTCGGTGGCAAAACAATACTCCAGCACGTCAACGGATGAGCTTAGTACCTGGTCGCTCAAAGTGGACTCAATGTACTTTCCAGTGGCGTCGCCGCCGGCATGCGCAATGCGCGGCACTGAGTGGGCGGCTTCACGTGCCAGAGCTATCTCTCCCTCCTGCGTATCGAACCGCACACCGAATCTGATGAGGTCGTTTATGCGGTCCGGCGCCTCATCGACGAGTATCCTTACCGCGTCGGAGTTGCAAAGCCCTGCGCCGGCTTTCATAGTATCTTCGTAATGGAGGTCGGCGGAATCATTTTTACCTATTGCGGCGGCGATGCCTCCCTGGGCATAGCGCGTGTTGCACTCCTCTATGCCGCCCTTGGTGATGATCAGCACGCTGCCGTGGTATTTGGCCAGCAGGGCGCTATACAGCCCTGCTATCCCGCTGCCGATAATGATGTAGTCATATTGTTTCATGGGCCAAACCGCTGAGCTTGTATTAAGACAAGTATATTACGCTTTCTCAACAATGGCACATACACCCATGCCGCCGCCGCCGCAGATGGCGATCAGGCCGGTCCTGGCATTGCGCCTGTTCATCTCGTGGACCAGCGTGGTCATGATGCGCGCACCCGTAGCGCCGAGCGGATGGCCAAGTGATACGCAGGAGCCGTTGACATTTATCCTGTCCTGATCCTTCTCCGTCAGGCCGAGCTCTTTCAAGTTGGCCAGGAACTGGGCGCTGAAGGCCTCGTGTATCTCGATCAGGTCTATCTGGTTGATAGTCATGCCCGCCTTCTTCAAAGCCAACTCCACAGCCAGGCTGGCTGATTTCCAGGCCGCGCGGGGATCGGCGCCGCTATAAGCAAAGGCCTTGACGGCCGCCAGGGGCTTTAATTTGAGGCTTTTAGCTTTGTCTTCAGTCATCAAGACAACTGCAGCCGCCCCATCGTTCTCACCGGAAGAGTTGGCCGCGGTGCACACGCCGCCCTGTACAGGACGCAGCTTGGCCAACGCCTCCACGGTAGTATCCTTGCGCGGGCGTTCGTCAACGCTGAACATCAATGGTTCACCCTTGCCCTGCGGGACAGGAATTGGAAGGATCTCATCTTTGAATTTTCCGCTTTCCTGGGCATTGCAGGCACGCTGGTTGCTGATAAGCGCCCAGCGGTCTACCTCCTCTCTGGTCAGGCCGTGTTCCTTGGCCGCCGTTTCAGCCCAGGTCATCATCGACTGTAATATGCCGAACCTTTCCTCAGGCTGCGACATCACGCGACCCCTCTGTACCCTGTCGTACAAAGGTATGGACCAGGTGGACATACTGCCATGCCCCTTGGGCATGTCGCCGGTCCCACCCAGTGACCAGCGCACATCGCCCTTCAAATAGAACTCCGCCGTGCTCATGCTTTCCGCACCACCGGCGACCATTATGTTCATATTTCCGGTCTGGATCATCATGGTGGCTATTGTGATGGCGTCCAGCCCGCCCGGGCAGCGGCGGTCGTGGGTAAAACCTACCACCTCGACGGGCCATCCGGCTTTGAGCAGCGACATGCGGGCTATGTTGACGTACTCGCCGCTTTGATAGTTCTGGGCCAGTATGACTGCGTCCACCGATTTAGGTTCGATATTGGAACGTTTGACCACCTCATTAAGGACCGGGGCGGCCAGGTCGTAGGCGGGAATCGTACGTAAGGCACCGCCGAAATTTCCTATTGCCGTCCTGACTGCACTGGTGATGACTACCTTGCTCATCTTAACCTCCTGAAGATTTAGAAACTAGATTTTATCCAGAAGAATGACCGGTATGAGGAAGTACCTAAGGGAATCATGGCAAATTATATCAGTCGCTCGAACAGAAACACAAAATCCTTCAAGTGCATCTGCTCTTCCACAGCTCCTATTTAACTCCTATCTCCCGGGCGATCACTCGCAACTGTATCTCAGAGGTGCCCTCCGTGACCGTGCCCAGACGGGCGTCGCGGAAGTAGCGCTGGGCGATTGAATCCTCCATCAGGCCGTAGCCGCCGCAGATTTGCAGCGCTTCCATGGTCGTGCGCGCCGCCACCTCACTGGCGTGCAGCTTGGCCATGGCCGCTTCCCTGGTATGAGGTCGGCCCTGGTCGAAGAGCCAGGCAGCACGCAAGATCATCCAGCGAGCCGTCTCGATGTCCATGGCCATTCTCGCCAGTTTGAAAGCGTTAGCCTGGAAGGTGGCTATGGGCTGGCCGAACTGCACGCGTTCGTTGCCGTAGGCCAGCGCATTATCGTAAGCGGCCCGCGCCAGGCCCAGGCTCCTGGCGGCGTGCGAGATCCTGCCGCCCATCAAGGATTCTATGACGTAGAGGAAACCTTTGCCTTCCTCACCAATCAGGTTTTCGGCCGGCACTTCGCAGTCCTCGAAGCTCAGCTCCGCCACTTCGCCGGACTTGGCGCAGAACTTATGCAGCTTGCTCCGGGTGAATCCCTTCATGCCCTTTTCTACGATGAACAGGCTCATGCCGGCGCGTGCGCCCTTGCTCTTGTCGGTATAGGCAGCCGTGACTACAAAGTCACTGATATTGCCGTTGGTGATGAATATCTTGGTACCGTTTAAATAGTAGTTGCCGTTTTTCCGGACAGCCGTGGTCTGCAGTGAGGCGGCGTCTGAGCCGGCGTTGGGCTCAGTAAGGCCGAAAGATGCTATTTTCCGCCCTTTGATGGCCGGGACCAGGTATTTTTGCTTCTGTTCTTCCGTGCCGTGCTTGTAAATGGCTGCCGTGCCTATGCCGCCCTGGACCATGGTGGCAGCGGCAAATCCCACGGAGTAATAGGCCACCTCCTCGACGGCAATGCATTCACCGACCTTGCCCATGCCGGCCGCTCCGTATTCCGGCGAATAACTGAGGCAAAGATAACCCAGCTCGCCCATCTGCGGGAACAGCTTAACCGGGAAAGTGGCGCTCTTTTCCGCTTCGTCCACCAGGGGAGCAACCTCCTTGGTGGCGAAGTTGCGTATGGCGTCCTGAAGCATTTTCTGTTCTTCGGTCAGATCAAAATTCATCGTCCTTTTCTCCTTATCATCTGAGCATTTGGCTAAAAATTATAATACAAATTTTGGTCGCGCGATTAATATTCTATCATCCGTCACGTGGTATAATCGGGTGAAATTTTTGATTAAATAGTAAGACTGCAGGAGGGAAACAGACTATGGCAATAGAGTTCACAACAATTCTCTATGAGAAAAAGGGCAACGTGGCCTGGATTACCTTGAACCGCCCCGAAGTCTTGAATGCGCAAAACGACCTGCTGCGCTCCGAAGTGGTGAGTGCGCTGGAAGACGCCAGGGACGATGATGAGATATATGCAATAGCCATTACCGGCGCCGGAGACAGGGCGTTCAGCGCCGGGGCGGACATCAGCGAGTTCCCTAAAAGGTACCCGGCTGACATTGTTAAGTGGAAGGGCAGGAAGGGTCCCTACATGGTGATACGAGAGCTGCCCAAGCCGGTGGTTGCCGTGGTGAACGGACTGGCGCTGGGTGGGGGATGCGAGATAGTTCTGGCCTGCGATATTGTGATTGCGGCAGAAGAGGCCCAGTTCGGGCAGCCGGAGATAAGGGTTGGCGTAATACCGGGAGGGGGAGGCACGCAGGTGCTGCCGCGACTTATCGGTGAGAAGAAAGCCAAGGAGCTTATCTTTACCGGACGGCCTATAACTGCGGCAGAGGCGCTGGCTATGGGCATGATCAACCAGGTGGTGCCCAGGGCGCAGCTGATGGAGGCGGCCGAAAAAATGATCGGCGATATCCTGAAAAATAGCCCGGCAATCGCCAAGTTGGCCAAGATAGCAGTAAACAAGTCCCTGGATACTCCGCTGTCGGTTGGCATGGAATGCGAGCGAGAGCTGTTTGCGCTGTGCTTCGGAACCGAGGATCAGAAGGAGGGCGCCAAGGCCTTCCTGGAAAAGAGAAAGCCCAGCTATAAGGGGCGCTAGCTGACGGCGAGCTCGACGGGCTTGCCGGACGATTTTGAAACGGCTGTTTTCTGGTGGTGTATCTCCGCCAGCCATATGCTGGCCCATTTTCTACAGAACGGAGAGCCGCCGGAAAGCAAGGCGAGTTTGAGGTGGCGGACATACTGAACCGTTTCAGGGTCCAGCAGCCCTGTAATTTGATCCCAGTAATCAACAGTGTTCACTTGCATGGTTCTGTTTTATTAGGCGATTATCTCAGCTGTATGCCGCGTGACAGCACGTCGCACAGATAATCGTCGTGCCTCATATAGTGGTGGGCGGTCTGCCGGTACTCGCTAGCCTCCTTCAGCAATAGCTCGAGCATGGCGTCAGCCCCCTCTTCAAAGACAGACTTTTCCTGTTCGTGCGACGGATCACCGTCGTACGGGTTGTGCCAACTTTCTGGGCGATATCTCATCTTGCTTTTTGCCAGCCTTATATTTGCTATTGACCTTGTTGACGATCTCAGCCAGGCATTCGGTGCAGATAATGGAATCGCAGTCAGTTTTTCCGCCGCATTCGACACACAGGCACTGCATCATAAATACCCCTCTAGATTTCATATCAGTATTTCGGTCGCACCCTCAGTATTACATAAAATGTGGGGAGGCCATATATCCATTGAGGTCAAAAGCATGACCGAGTTGGTTACATTTGGGGACTTTTCAGGTTGGCCGGGGGGTAGGACTAATTTACTACTCCAATCAGTACTGTTAGGGGATTAACTTATCGAGAAAGGCGGGTTACACTATCGGTGTAATCATTCATTAACTTAATCGTTTTCTCCTCCTCCTTAATGCAGCGGTGCCGTCGCACAAGGCCAACCTGAAGTGACCCTGAGCGACGGCATGCTTATTTTTTGATCCTCGGCCCCTGCAGGGTGCCGGCCATATACGAAAGTACCAGCCCGGAAGGTACCAACAGGGGATAGCTAAATGAAGCTGACGGGCCTATTCTATGGTCTGTGGGCTATGGAAGCTATAGAAAACATGCCAGGAGCTGTACTTAAGGAGGACAGGACCATGAGGACAACTTATAGAGCACATCAGCAAGTGGACCAGGGAATAGTGGCTTTGCGCCGCTATGTGTCGGAGTTCGAAGAAGTTGAAAATGAACAGCAGCAGCCCCAGCTGCAGCTTATTGATAGTAAGCGACATGGTAGGAATCACAAGCAGAAGCCGGACGCCATATATATCTCCACCAAGGAAGGACGGCTGATAAACGTAAATCAGCCGCTGTCTGATTTGCTGGGCTACTCGCAGGAAGACATGCTAGGTATGGACGTGCGGGACATCTTCAGCAGCCCGGCGGAGCTGGACATGCTGCTCCAGGAAATAGACCACAAGGGCTATGCCATCAGCAACAGGATGCGCATGCTGAAAAAGGACGGGGGCGAAGTAGTCTGCCTGGTGACTTCTACCGTGCGCTGGTACAACGACGACAATATCCCGGGCAACCAGCCGATGTTAAAGTCCTGGGTGAGGTCTGCCAGCTAGATGTAAATCCCGGTGTGCCGGGATGGCCGCTATACGTAGACTTGGTAGCAGGGAAGGCCATCCCGGATGCCTTTAAATTTGAAATTCCTGACTATGGCATTCCGCTTTTGAGGTATACCAATCACCAGCCCTCCCACTATGGGAATGGAATTCTGCTCGATTTTACGTCCCTCCTCCAGTAACTCCCCGCTTGACGAGTCGTAGAAATCCCAGTATGCTGCCGATCTCTTGTTGGCATCCGGCATATTAATTAACCCTCTCATCAATAATATCACCGGAAACGCCTGCCGGGCTAATAGCTTAATATCACCTTTGACTTCCTTTGACCGTCCTGCTATAATACGGAAACCGGTTGCCATAAACCGTTTAAATAATATGCAGTACGAAACACAGGACGCAGAAAGAAAGACCTACTCCATTTTAAAGGTGCTGGCCAACAACACCAGGCCTCTGGGGTCACTGGTCATTGCGCGCAGGCTGAAGGACCATGGGGTGGACCTCGGGGCGCGTGCGGTCAGATACCATCTCAGGCTGACGGACGAGCATGGCCTGACCCGTCTGGCCGGCTTCAGGGATGGCAGGCAGATCACCGAGTTGGGGATGCAAGAGTTGAAGCAGGCTATGGTGAAGGAGAAGGTAGGGTTTGCACTGTCGAGGATTGAGTTGCTGACCTTCATGACGACCTTCGATGCGGAAAAGCGCGGGGGGCTGTTGCCGGTTAACGTAACGTTTTTCGATAAGCGTGATTTTAACAGGGCTTTGAAGGTCATGGCTCCGATCTTTTTCTCTGGCTTTTGCACCAGCAGCCTGGTAAAGGTTGCAGGCGAAAACGAAAGGATAGGCGATCTGACGGTCCCGGAGGGGAGCATGGGGCTGGCGACCGTCTGCAGTATAGTGGTAAACGGAACGTTGCTCCAGGCACATGTGCCCATGAATTCCAAGTTCGGCGGCCTGCTTCAAATGCAGGAACGCAAGCCCAAGCGGTTCGTCGACCTGATTCATTACGCCGGCTGCTCGCTTGACCCGTCCGAGATTTTTATCCGGGCATGCATGACCTCGGTCAGCCGGGCGGTTAAGACAGGCGAGGGCAGCATACTGGCCAACTTCCGCGAGATACCGGGGGTCTGCCGTCCCATAGCGCAGGATGTCATCGCAAAGCTTGACAAGGCTAAATTGAACGGCGTCCTGGCGATGGGCAACATCAGCGAACCGGTGTGTGAAATGCAGATGGAGCTCAACAGGGTGGGAATGATTCTCATGGGAGGGCTGAATCCGGTAGCCGCCGCCCAGGAGGCCGGCATCAAGCTGGAATCGTACGCTATGAGCACTCTGCTGGATTATAGTGGCCTGGTCGAATTTAAGGAGATTCCCGAATAATTTATGGACGGCAGGCTGATGAGTGACCGGAATATCAAGATGACTATATTTTTCTGTTCGACGAGCCTGGATCAGCGGGAGCTCGAACGCGGCCTTGGGCGTCACAACGGGGAGATTAAAACAATACCGCTGCCGTGTTCGGGCAAGGTTGACACACTGTATTTGACCAAGGCTTTCGAGTCGGGAGCCGATGGCGTGGCCGTCTTAACGTGCAAGCAGGGCGAGTGCAGGTATCTTGAGGGAAACCTGCGGGCCAGGAAGCGCGTGGAAGCTATAGATACGCTGCTGGAAGAGATCGGGCTTGGACGCGGACGAATGGCTATAATTCAGCTTGGCGATGGCGGCATCAAGCAGGTGCTCAACGAGTTGAATGACTTCAGGCGGAGGATTGAGTCATCACCCAGGGAGTTCTACATAGAGGACGAGTCCGAACTGGATAAAGAATAGGCAAAATACGGAAAGGCATATTTAAAGGATAAGGAAAAAGGGATGAAAATAGACAGCCGGCTCGCCAGCAGCATAGTGGGTAAGGATTTCATCGTGACAGCCGAGTATTTACCTCAGGCCAGTGCAGACCCCGCGGCGGTTGAAAGCTGTGCCGGGGTAATGCGCGATAAGGTGGTAGCGGTCAACGCCGCCGACAACCATTTCAGCGTTGCCATGTCGAGCCTGGCGGCTTCGCTGGCTCTGGCCAGAGCCGGTATCGAGCCGGTGCTCCAGCTTGTTACAAGGGACAGGAACCGCATTGCACTGCAGTCGGACCTGCTGGGGGCGGCATCACTGGGGATAAAAAACGTGCTATGCCTTTCCGGCTATCACCAGGGCCTGGCGGTAAGTCCGCAGGCCTCCAATGTCTATGACATAGACTCGATTCAGCTGGTGGCAGCGGTAAGAAGGATGAACGAAGAGGGAACCCTGCTTAACGGCACCAGGATCCAGGGCGGGTTCGCCATGCTCATAGGAGGGGTGGCAAACCCATATCTGAAACCTCTTCAGCTTAACATAATCAGGCTAAAGAAGAAGATCGCCGCCGGCGCTGATTTCATACAAACGCAGGCCGTATTCGATGTGGAGACATTTAAAGATTGGATCGGAGAAGCTGGAAAGGAAGGACTGACGGGGAGAGCTGCCATACTTGCGGGAGTGATGCCGCTGGCCAGTGCTGATGAAGCCAGAACGCTCAGGGATACCTACACGGACTATGTAATCCCTGACGATGTTATCAAGCGTCTGGAATCAGCCGGAAACGTCGAGTCGCAGAGAAAAGAGGGCATAGCCATCTGCGCTGACATAATCAAGCAGCTTAAAAATATCTCAGGTATAAGGGGTATTCATATTCTTTGCGGCGGAAATGAGACCTCGGTACCTGAAATCATATCTGCTACGGCCATATAATTCCGGGATAAACCAATGCCAGATAAATATCATATTAAGACGAATCCGGTAGCGCCGAGGCGTCCGCGCATCGGCAAATGCGGAGTTGTAGACTGGCGCGAGGACTGCGCCAGGTGTCACAACTGCGTTAAGAAGGCCTGTGTTTTCGACCGGTACAGACAGGAATCTGACTATATACGCGGCCTGAAAGACGTGGACGCACTGTTCTTTGAGTGCATGGGATGTTTCTCCTGCGTTCAACAGTGCACCAAGGGAGTGCTGGCCCTGTCCGGTAACCCTGCTTATGAAAGGCTGGGCAACAGGTACTGGACCCCGGCAGTTATTGAGACCACCTGGTCCCAGGCCGAGACTGCCAAGATTCCTGTCTCCGGCGCAGGGTACCGGGGCAGATTCACAGGGCCCGGCTTCGATTCAATGTGGACCGATATGTCTGAGATAGTCAGGCCAACCCGAGACGGCATTCACGGGCGGGAATACATCAGCACATCTGTCGATATAGGCAGGAAGCCCCCGTTGTTAAGATTTGCTGAAGATAACAAGCGCCATGGTCCGCCTCTGGTTGATATACCCATGCCCGTGATAATAGACATAATGCCGGCAGGTTATCGCATACCTGCGCTGTTGCCGCTGTTTAAAAAAGTCGCAGCACAGACCGAATTGATCGCCCTGGTTGACTGGAATGACTGGGCGCAGGTTGGGAACGACATCGAGCAATTTCTGCCTTATCTGGCGCCGTATCTGGAAGAAACGGCAGCTCTGCCCAACGCCATGATTTTAGGCAGGATCAGGATGGTGGAGATAAGCGATGGAAGGCATGTCGAGCAGCGTATCAAGGACCTGAAGAAGGTCAACTCCGGCCTGGTTGTAGCAGTGCGGATAGAGCTCGATTCTAAAGGCGTGGAACGCGCCATCGAGCTCGGCCGCAAGCCGTACATTGAAGCGCTCCATCTCGCGGCTGATATCAATGGTGACCAGGTTGGAGCGAAAAATCCGCGGTTTGTTAAGGACATGGTCAGGGAGGTGCACAACGCACTGGTAAAGAGCGGCATCAGGAATGAGATTACGCTGATAGCCAGCGGCGGCATAGCGCTGGCCGAGCACATGGCCAAGCAGATCATCTGCGGCGCTGACCTGGTGGCCATCAACTTGCCGCTGCTGATAGCGCTGGAATGCCAGCTTTGCGAAATCTGCCAGCCGGATGAGACATGCCCGGCCAGAATTAATGAAGCAAGTCCCAGGTACGGAACCGGACGGATGGTCAACTTGATTGCCGCCTGGCACGACCAGCTGATCGAGGTCATGGGTGCGATGGGCATCCGTGATGTCAGACGATTGCGCGGTGAAATGGGACGTGCCTTATTCTTTGAAGAACTGGAGGAGGCGACCTTTGGCAAACTCTTTGGTTCAAGAAAAAGCTGAAAAAGAGACGCTGCCACAGAACACGCGTGGTTTGCTCGTGCCGCAGGCCGAGGTGACGCGACAGGTTAAACCTGCGCCGCCACGCTATCGCAACGAGCTGGCCAAATATATTATTCGCCGCAGCGACGCCTGCACGCTGTGCGGCAAGTGCGTTGAAGCGTGCCCGCAGGGCGTGCATGTATTGAAGCCCGGCTACAAATACTTCGCCGCCCCGCACCAGCACGTGTGCATTGGCCCTTCCTGCCAGGGCACGGACCATTATTGTGTGGACCTTTGCCCGCAGAAGGCGCTGCGCATGGTTGAAAACCCCATGATGAAGCTGCTGGGCGACTATCGCTGGACATCAGACATGATCCTGGCAACCTGGAAAATGGCCGAGACCGGTGAACCTCCCGGCCCTGAATACGACTACCAGTATGAATGCGGCGATTCAGGCGGCGGCTTTGACCGCATCAGGTTCAAGTTCCCGGACAAGCCGTCCGTAGAGCTCAGCGACGATGAAATTGACACCAGCATTGAGCTCAACCGGCGCAATGACGGCCGACCCCGGATCAGGATCGATGTGCCCTGGTACGGCGGCGGGATGTCCTTCGGCTCGGTCAGCAATGTGACGCAATTGTCCAAGGCACGGGCTGCCGTAGCCTTTAACACCTTCACGTGCACGGGAGAGGGCGGCTACATGGAGCGGATGATGCCCTACGACGAGCACACCATTACACAGGTGGCCACCGGCCTTTTCGGCGTGCGAGAGGAAACCATACAGCGCGTGCGCATCGTTGAGTTCAAATATGCGCAGGGCGCCAAGCCTGGGCTCGGAGGGCACCTGCTGGCCGACAAGGTTACCCAGGCTGTCGCCAGGATGCGGGAAACGGTCATGGGCATTTCACTCTTCTCGCCCTTCCCTTTCCACAGCGTGTACTCGATCGAGGACCACAAGAAGCATATGGACTGGGTCAAGCACCTGAACCGCAGGGCGTTGGTATCGGCCAAGGTTTCGACCCCCATAGATGTAGACATGGTAGCAGTAGGCAGCTATTCAGCCGGCGCCCACATAGTCCATATGGACGGAGGCTATGGCGGCACAGGCGCGGCCCCTGATATCGCTAAAAAGAACATTGCCATGCCCATCGAGTACGCCATTGTGAAGGTGCATGATTTCCTGACCAAAGAAGGAGTGCGTGATAAGGTTACGTTGATAGCCAGCGGCGGGCTGAGGAATGCCTATGATATAGCCAAGGCTATCGCGCTCGGGGCCGACGGCGTTGTAGTGGGCACGGGAGAGCTGGTAGCACTGGGCTGCCTGCGCTGCAGCAGGTGCGAGAGCGGGAGGGGCTGCCCGCGCGGTATAGCCACCACTGATCCGGAGCTCAGCAAGCAGATAGACGTCGACTGGGGCACCCAGCGGATCATAAACCTTTACAGCGCCTGGCATAAAGACCTCGTCAGTATATTGAAGAGGCTTGGACTTCGCAGCGTCAGTGAGCTCAGAGGACGCACTGACCTGCTGATGCATCTTGATTACACCAATGAACCGGTGCAGAAGAAATGAGAGATAAGATTGAGCGGCTGCTCCTTTCCCGGAGCCGCCTGGTCAAAGAGCTGCCACCCTATACGCCTGAAAGAAAAGGCGAAGAAGAGGGTGGCTGCGGCGTGGTTGGTTTTTGCTGCACCAGGCCGGTTCCGGCCAGGCATATCTATGAGCCATCCCGGCAAATGCATAACCGCGGCAACGGCAAGGGAGGTGGCATTGCGGCGCTGGGCTTCATACCGGAACAGCTCGGGGTAAGCCGGGAAATCCTGGAAACGTGCTACATGCTGCATGTTGCCTTCCTCGACCTTGCAGTGCGCCAGGAGCTGGAAAATAAATATATCAACGACAATTTCGAGGTGAAGGCCTCGGGCCAGCTCGATACGCTGCCGGACTGGACCAAAGTAGAGGGTCTGGAAGCAAAGCCGCCCGATGTCTGGCGCTATTTTGTTCGTGTGAAACCGGCCGTGCTCGATGCCTTCATTAAAGCCAATAACTTCATGGATTTTGAGCGTTCCGAGGCCGAGGCTGAGTTTATCAACCAGAACAGTATACGGCTGAACCAGGAGTACTATGCTTCACTGGGCGTGCAGAAGGCCTTCGTGTTGTCGGAAGGCATAAACATCATGATACTCAAGGTGGTCGGCTATGCTGAGGCCATCACCAGGTATTACAAGATAGACGACCTCTGCGCCAACGTATGGATAGCGCACCAGCGCTTCCCCACCAAGGGCAGGGTCTGGCATCCCGGCGGAGCTCATCCTTTCGGCGGCATCAATGCAGCCCTGGTGCATAACGGAGATTTTGCCAACTACCAGTCGGTCTGTGACTATCTGGCCGAACGGCGCATCTATCCGCAGTTTCTGACCGATACTGAAGTGTCTATACTGATGTTCGACTTGCTGGAGCGTACCTACCACTACCCTCTGGAATATATCATCGAAGCCCTGGCGCCGACCTCCGAGTTGGACTTTGATAAGCTTCCACCTGACAAACAACCCATTTATCGGGCCATACAGGCCGCCCATATCCACGGCTCGCCGGACGGCCCCTGGTTCTTTATCATCGCCCGCTCGCTGCCTGAGAGCAAGGCCTTCCAGCTGATGGGCATCACAGACACGGCCATGCTCAGGCCGCAGGTATTTGCCTTCAGCGATGGAGAAGTGCAGGTAGGGTTGATTGCCTCCGAGAAACAGGCCATCGATGCTACACTGCGCAGCCTCCATCGCGAGGACAGCCGTATCTGCCCCATTGCCGACCGTTACTGGAACGCCAGGGGCGGAAGCCACACGGACGGAGGCGCATTTATCTTCGATCTCAAGCCGGATAACTCGAGGAATCTGCGCATGACCTGCACAGACAAGTTCGGAGTTTCGGTTACCATGCCTGCCGGCAGTGAGGCATGCGACTTTAAGGCCGCACCGGTTCAGGCAGACACCGGATTACGTCAGGCTATTACACACTGCTTTGAGAGGCATAGCACTCAAGATCTCTTTAGCTTTATGGCAGCCGGGATAAGCGGCTGGACTTTTGACGAGATACGGTCGGCATGCGACACCGTTGTTGATCTCGCCGGGGAGCAGAAAAACACTCGTATTGCTATCGAAGCGCTGACGCTGCTTAACGACCGGCGCTATTCAACAGGGACCAAGAAACGCAATCACATCATTTTCCTGCTGCGCAGTGCACTGCGCAGGTTATTCGACGGCCTGCCGCGCATAGATGACCAGGAGCCAACCGATTCGGTTTACCGCCTGATAGATTTCTCAACCCGCGACAGAATCAGGCCTCCGCAAGGGTTGGAAACTACACTGGTGATCAGTGCCAGCGGATTTGCCCCGGAGGGCGAGGACTGCGACGCCACGTTGCTGATGGACGCCTATATCAACGGCTGGCGGCATTTTATCAGCTACGGCAGCATCGGCCAGAGATTTATGGGGTGCGGCCTTGGGCCTGATACAACCGGGGTAACCATCGATGTCTACGACAGCTCGGGCGATTACCTGGGCTCGGGTATAGACGGGCTGACCATCAGTGTGCATGGAAATGCTCAGGACCAGATTGGACAGATCATCAAGACCGGCAAGCTTGTTGTGCATGGGGATGTGGGTCAGACCTTTATGTACGGCGCCAAAGGGGGAGAGGTTTATATTATGGGAAATGCCGCCGGCCGGCCCCTGATAAACTCAGTAGGCAGGCCCAGGGTTGTCATAAACGGAACTTGCCTGGACTTTCTGGGAGAGTCCTTCATGGCCGGCGATGCGCTCAACGGCGGAGGCTTCGTTGTCCTGAACGGAGTGAGCTTCAGCGACGATGGGAGTGTTACACCTTTGAAGGAGCCCTACCCCGGCAGCAACCTGTTCTCCCTGGCGTCGGGTGGAGCCATCTATATCAGGGACCCGGAGCAGCGCATCGTATGGCAGCAGCTCAATGGCTGCGGCTTCTACCACATGACAGACGAGGACTGGGAGCTGATACGGCCCTACCTTGAGGAGAATGAACGCCTTTTCGGCATAACAGTCAATGATTTGCTGACCGTGAACGGGAAGCGCTTGCTGCCGACCGAAGTCTATCGCAAGGTCGGTCCTGTCAGGGTGGCCGCGCTTGGCAAGAAGATGGAAACGGCTCCTACCGAGGTCGAGGAGCTTACTATTTCAGACGGTGAATGACCTTTGAGAGAGCATGGATATGACTATTAAGATACAGAGAAAGACCGGCGAGAACAGCATAAGAAAAAAGGTAGAGGAGATGTCCAGTGTGGACCTGAGCCTTTGCTACCAGTGTAAAAAGTGCACCGGCGGATGCCCCGTGGCCGGCTCATCCAAGTCTCCGCCCTCCGAGATCATCAGGAAGCTGCATCTGGGCGCCGGGACCGAGCTGCTGTCCAGCGATATCGTCTGGCTGTGTCTTTCCTGCGAGACCTGTTATGCCAGGTGCCCCATGCAGATAAACTTCCCTGCCGTCGTGGATGCACTGCGTGCGCTGGCGGTAAAGCATGGCGTAGCCGCAACCCGCGGCAACATGCCGCTGTTCAACCGCATGTTCCTGAAGACTGTGCAAGGGTTCGGACGCTCGTATGACCTGGCCATGATCATGGGCTACAAGCTGGGATCGGGCTCGCTTATGAATGACGCCGAAAAATTCCCTGTGATGCTGAAGAAGGGAAAGATGGCCATAATGCCGCCGGCCGGCGCCGACAAAAAGACCGTCAGGCGTGTATTTAAGAAATCGAAAGAGGGAGGAGCCGGAAAATGAAGTATGCATATTACCCCGGCTGCTCAGCGCATTCCACCGCCCGGGATATGCATGAATCAGCCTCAGCCGTGGCCAAAGCCCTGGATATAGACCTGGTGGAAATCAAGGGCTGGTCCTGCTGCGGAGCAACTTCTGCACATCAGACCGACCGCACAATGGCGGCTGCCCTTCCTGCGGCCAACCTGGTACTGGCGGGCGAGATGGGCCTGGACACGGTGGTTAATTGCGCTGCCTGTTACAGCCGGATGAAGGCTTCGAACCACGAGATACTGTCCTCACAGGATATGCGCCGGAGAGTGCAGGAGTCAATCGGGCGGGACTATGACGGCAAGGTTGCTGTCCGTCATTTCATCGAGGTGCTTCTTGAGGACATCGGCATAAAAAAGCTGCAAAAGCAGTTCAGGAAATCATTAAACGGCTTGAAGGTTGCCTGCTACTACGGCTGCCTGCTCGTCCGGCCGCATGAAGTGACCGGCTTTGATGACCCGGAGAATCCGACCTCGTTAGACCGCCTGGTGACGGCCATGGGTGGTGAGAGCCTGGACTGGCCGCACAAGGTCGAATGCTGCGGCGGTGGTCTGAACCTGACAAGGACAGACCAGGCGGTCCGGCTGTCCGAATCGATAGTTGAAATGGCCGCTGTCTCGGGTGCTGATTGCATCGCTGTCGCCTGCCCGATGTGCCAGGCCAGCCTTGACCTAAGGCAGAGAGACATAGAGGCCAGGGCGGGCAAAAAATACAGTATGCCGGTCCTATATATAACCCAGCTTCTCGGGCTGTGCCTGGACATTCCGCAAAAGGAACTCGGCTTGCAAAGGTTAATGGTGGACCCATCCGCCGTGCTCAAAGCTGTTGAGCCTGTCTCGTCGCATTAATTTTCAGGTGATCGAATATGGAAAACAATAATAAAGAGAAAATGACCGGAGCGGTGCTGGTACAGGGTGCCGGCATTGCCGGCATCCAGGCGGCGCTGGACCTGGCCAACTCCGGTTTCAAGGTTTACCTTGTGGAGCGGTCGGCCGCCATTGGCGGCATGATGTCGCACCTAGACAAGACTTTCCCCACAGGCGATTGCGCCACCTGCATTGTCTCGCCCAAGCTGGTGGAATGCGCCCGCAACCTGAATGTTGAGATACTTACGCTGTCGGAGGTGACCGATTTACAGGGCGAGCCCGGGAGATTCACTGCCACCGTTACCCGGCGTCCGCGCTTTGTGGACGAAGACAAATGTACGGCCTGCGCCCAGTGCACTGATGCCTGCCCGGTCAACATACCCAACCACTTTGACAGGGAGATGGGCACGCGCAAGGCCATTGCCAAGCATTATGCACAGGCCACGCCCAATATCTTCGGCATACTTAAGAACGGGCATGCACCCTGCAAGGTGACCTGCCCGGCCAATATAAACGTTCAGGGGTATATCCAGCTTATCAAGAAGAAAGAGTACGTTAAGGCTGTCAATCTCATCAGGGAGAGGAATCCGCTCTCGGCAATCTGCGGACGAGCCTGTAATCATCCCTGCGAAGCCGCCTGCACCCGCAACTCGGTCGATTCTGCGGTAGCCATACGGCTGCTTAAGCGTTTTGCCTCGGATAAAGAGATGGAGATGGTCGAGTCCGGCCAGATATCATTGCCCGAGGAGAAAACACCGCCGGCTGGTGCTAAAAAAGTCGGCATTATAGGCGCAGGCCCCGCCGGGCTTACGGCCGCCGCAGACCTGGCCGACAAGGGATTTGCCGTGACGGTTTACGAGACCTCGGCTGCAGCAGGCGGAATGCTGCGCTGGGGCATACCGGAATACAGGCTGCCCAAGAGGATACTTGATTATGAGGTCGAGCTGATAAGGCGAAAGGGTGTTGACATAAAGTATAGCTGCAGTGTCGGCAGAGAGATCAGCTTTGAGCAGGTCAGCAAGGAAAACGACGCCGTGTTCGTAAGTGTGGGTGTACAGTCCAGCCGCAAGCTGGGCGTGGAGGGCGAAGACAAGGGTGGCGTTGATTACGGGGTCGAGTTCCTCAGGCAGGCCGCGGATAAGGCCAATCCACCTGCAGTGAAGGATAGGGTAGTCGTAATTGGCGGTGGCAATGTAGCCGTAGATGTGGCGCGCACGGCACTGCGCTTGGGAGCAAAAAGTGTCGAAATGATCGCCCTCGAGCGCAGGGACGAGATGCCGGCCCTGCCGGAAGAGGTTGAGGCCACTCTGGAGGAGGGCATCCATATCCTCAACGGCTGGGGACCCAGGCGCATTCTGGGCAATGGCACGGTGGATGGGATAGAGCTGAAGAAATGCACGGCTGTCTTCGATGCAGGGGGCCGCTTTAACCCGTCTTACGACGAGACTAAGCTCAGCACGGTGAAGGCAGACCAGATAATAGTGGCCATCGGACAGTCGCTGGACAGAGAGTTCGCTGTGCATAGCGGGTTAACTACCGAGCGAGGCGTCTTTAAAGCGGACCCGGTCACCCTGGAGACCTCGATAAATGGGATTTTCGCCGGTGGCGACAGTATTTCCGGGCCGGCCTCCATCATCCAAGCAGTAGCCGCAGGCAAGCGCGCTGCAGAGTCCATTGATCACTATCTGAGAAATGAAGACATGCTCACTTCACGCTTCAGCGACAGTGTTAAGCAAATATCGGAAGAGCTGCTGCCGTCGACAGAGGATAAGGAGAAACAGGCCCGGGCTGTGCCCGTAAATATACCTGCGGAGCAGCGTAAGCTCAGCTTTAGCGAGGTTGAAGGCGGGCTGAGCGAGGAGCAGGCGCTGGCTGAATGCGAGCGCTGCCTGAATTGCGCCCTTTGTTCGGAGTGCCTGGAGTGCGTCAGGGCCTGCGAGCAGAACGCTATAGACCATTATATGGGTGAGCGCACTATCGAGCTTGAGGTCGGTTCTGTTATCCTGACTCCCGGTTTTGAAGAGTTCGATGCCAGGAGGAAAGGGGAGTACGGATTTGGCCGTTATGCCAATGTACTCACCAGCGTGCAGTTTGAAAGGATGCTCTCGGCATCCGGGCCCTTTGAGGGAAACCTGGTCCGCCGCTCGGATGGTAAGGAGGCGCACCGCATCGCCTGGATACAGTGTGTCGGGTCGCGCGACGCTGCATGTGGAAATGACTACTGCTCGTCGGTCTGCTGCATGGCCTCCACCAAGCAGGCATTGATTGCCTGTGACCATTCCGCTGACTTGAAGGCCTCGATCTTCTATATGGATATACGCGCCCACGGCAAGGACTTCGACCAGTATTATGAGCGCGCCAGGAGGAAGGAGAATATTGAGTATATCAGGAGTATCCCGTCTCGTGTTCTGCAGTTACCGCGTTCAAAGGACCTGCGCCTACAGTTCGTGGGTGAGAACGGCAAGCTTGGACAACGTGATTTTGACCTGGTAGTGCTTGCGGTGGGCATGGAGCCGGGCAAATCTGCCAGGGATACGGCGCAGCGCCTGGGAATTGAGCTTAATGAATACGGCTTCTGCCGCACCGACCGCTTTGCGCCGCTCTCCACATCCAGGCCCGGCGTTTTTGTCGCAGGTGCTTTCCAGGAGCCCAAGGACATACCTGAGACGGTCACGCAGGCCAGTGCGGCAGCATCCATGGCCATGGAATTGCTGGCGCCGGTGCGCAACACCATGGTTACCAGGCGTGTTTATCCCGGCGAGCACGATGTGACGGATGAGGAGCCCAGGATTGGCGTATTCATCTGCCATTGCGGCAAGAATATTGCCTCTGTGGTTGACGTGGAGCGCGTAACCGAGGCGGCTGCCCTGCAGCCGAACGTAGTGTTTGCCACGCATACCATGTATACCTGCGCCGATTCCAGCCTGAACAATATCAGGGACATGATTAACGAACACAGGCTTAACCGGTTAGTCGTCGCCTCCTGCACCCCGCGGACGCATGAGCCGATCTTCCGGGATACGCTGCGGGAAGCCGGGTTGAATCCCTACCTGTTTGAGCTGGCCAATATCAGGGACCAGTGCTCCTGGGTGCATTCCGCTGAGCCGGAGAAAGCCACGGAGAAAGCCATAGACCTGATGAAGATGTCGGTGGCGCGCTCCAGGATGCTTTCGCCGCTGACAGGTACGTCGTTTGCGGTCAATCAGACAGGCCTGATCATAGGCGGAGGCGTCAGCGGCATGACCGCCGCGCTGTCACTGGCTGACCAGGGATTTAAGGTCCACCTTGTAGAGCGTTCTGACCGGCTGGGCGGCAACACCCTGGAGCTCAGCTATACGCTGGAGCACAACGACGTATCAGCTATGGTCGCCGATCTGGTCGGGCGTATTCAAAACCATGAAAATATTGAAGTCCACCTCGCCAATGAGGTCACCGCCGTGGCAGGCTTTATCGGCTCATTCCAGGTCACGCTATCCCGCGAGGGCATCGACCGGGAGGTAAAATGCGGATCAATTATCGTGGCTACCGGTGCAAGGCCAGCCGCCACCAATCAGTTTCTGTATGGAAAATCCAAAAGGGTTTTAACTCAGAGGGAGTTGGAGAGCCTTCTGTCGGCGGGCAAATTCGACGCTAGAGGCCATAATGTGGTAATGGTACAGTGCGTGGGCTCACGCAACGAGGAAAGGGCATACTGCAGCCGCCTTTGCTGTTCCACAGCGGTCAAAAATGCCCTGAAGATCAAGGAGCATAACCCGGACGCCAACGTTTATATACTTTATCGAGACATCAGGACTTACGGCTTCCGTGAGAAATATTACAGGCAGGCGCGCCAAGCGGGGGTCATCTTTATCAGGTATGAACGTGATAACCCACCGCTTGTATCCGAAGACGGTGGCATGACTGTCACCATCAACAGCCCGGACTTTCCTGAAGCTATTGAAATAGAGACCAACCATCTGGTTCTCAGCACCGCCATCGATGCCGGTGACAACAGGCGGCTGGCCGATATGCTCAAGGTGCCCCTGAATGCAGATGGATTCTTCGTGGAGGCGCATTTAAAGCTGAGGCCGGTGGACTTTGCCACCGAAGGCATTTTCCTTTGCGGCCTGGCGCATTCACCCAAGATGATAGACGAGAACATTTCCCAGGCCAAGGCTGCGGCTGCCAGGGCGGCTACGGTGCTTTCAAGGACACAGCTGGAAGTGGGGGCCCAGGTCTCATACGTGGACCAGAAGAAGTGCATTTCCTGCATGACCTGTACCAAGGTCTGCCCTTATGGTGCACCGACGGTCAATGCGGACAGGAAAGCGGAGATTATTGCCGCCAAATGCATGGGCTGTGGAATATGTGCTGCAGAATGCCCAGCCTGCGCCATCCAGCTCAACCATTTCGAGTCAAGGCAATTCAGGAGCATGCTGGATGCGCTGTTCAAGACTGCTGAAGAGGAAAAGAAACCGGTGGGTACACCAAAGTAGGGAATAAACGTATGAGCACGAATAATACTGAGCTGACTGTAGTAGCCTTCTGCTGCCATTATTGTGCCTATGCAGCCGCTGACCTGGCCGGCTCCATGCGCCTACAGTACCCCGCCAACGTCAGGATAATACGCACTCCCTGCACCGGAAGATTGGAGGTGGAGTATTTCCTAAAGGCATTTGAACACGGCGCGGATGGAGTTCTCATCGCAGGCTGCGAAGAAGGTAGCTGCCATTTCAAGGAAGGGAACCTGATAGCCAAACGCAGGGTGAGCTACGCCAGGCAGTACTTGAAGGAGAGCGGCCTGGAGCCGGAACGGCTGCGGATGGTGAACGTCAGCTCGGCCATGGCACGTCAGCTTACAGACCATATTAAGGATATGGTTGAGACGGTGCGCAAGCTGGGGCCAAGCCCGCTCCACAGGGCAACCAGCCTGACGCAACAGGAGATAAGATCATGATTGTAGCAGAAAGAAAAAGCATACCCGAGCTGTTAGATATACTGGCCGGCCACAAGAATGTACTGGTGCTGGGCTGTGGCACGTGTGTTACGGTCTGCCTGGCGGGTGGTGAACGGGAGGTGAGCATCATTGCATCGGCATTGCGCATCGCCTCCAGGACCCGCGGGCTGGGATTGAACATTTCCGAGCTCACCATTGAGAGGCAGTGCGACAATATCTTTATCGAGCAGGCGGCTGAGGCCATCGAGAAGGCGGATGCCGTGCTTTCGCTTGGATGCGGAGCCGGCGTTCAGGCTATAGCCGAGAGGTTCGGTAAGAAGCCGGTATATGCCGGGCTGAATACTAAATTCCTGGGTATACTGGAAGAAAGGGGCGTGTGGACGGAGAAGTGCGCCGCCTGCGGTTCCTGCGTATTACACGAGTACGGCGGTATCTGCCCCGTGACACGCTGCGCCAAGCATATGCTCAACGGGCCCTGCGGCGGCTCCAGGGAAGACCGCTGTGAGGTACGGCCTGACCGCGCCTGCGCCTGGCAGCTGATTTATCAACGGCTCAAGAATATAGACCAGCTGGAAAGGTTGAACAAAATCGAGTTGCCCAAGGAGTGGGACAGCAGCCTGAGCGGAGGGCCTAGGGTCATAATACGCCAGGATCACAGGATCTAACTGAATATATACATATTTCATTATAGCTTCTGACAGCAAGCTATACTGCAAATGAGTCAAGCTATCCATTTGTCTTCAGTCATTATCTATCCGCCTTCCTAGGGGCCAAACTTGCAATAAATTACGGATTGTCCTATTATCGATTTATAGATAGGAAATAAGAGTGAATCGTAGCAAAGACAGTTCGTACGGGAAGCCGGTCTCTCATATGAAGCCAGAAAGCAAAGGTGTATGGACTGTCATTTCTTTTCTGTTAGTACCGATTATTTCCGCAACATTGCTTTTCAGTGCCTGCAATTTAGCAGGCTTTTCAAAACCGCCTGCTGATCAGCCTTCTGGAAATACCACCGTTCCCGCCACACCCACGATACCTGCTGTGCCGCCTATCAGCATGCCGCAGGTACCTACCATACCTGTCACCCCACCTGTTACCACGCCTCCGGAGACGCCGCAAACGCCTGCTGCTCCTGTAGTCACAGAACAGCCGCCGGCACCAAGCCCGGATATTGTATATAAGAAGGAAGCCTGCCTGATGGCGCTGACCAAGGAGGACATGGGTGAGGGATGGACGCGCGCCAGCATCGGGTCGGTTACCATACTCTACACGAACTCGACCTGCCATGTGTACTATACACAGGGTGGATCATTTTCTCCTGCGGTGCAGAACACAGTTGCGGTGTATCGCACTATAGATGTGGCTAAGAATGCATTTGAGAAAGAGAAGCCGCAAGATGTGATCCTTTCGTATCCCAATATTGGCAATGAGTGCTTTCTGAATGACAGTGCTCCCATCAATAAATTGCTGGTCTTTCGCAAAGGGAACGTGGTGGCATGGGTCTGGCTGCAGCAGGATAAGACCGGCGATATCTTGAAATACGCCAAAATAGTGGATCAGAAGATCACTCCCTGAGAGCGTGGCCATAATCTAGATTAGGAGAGGCTGATGGCAGAGCAGAAACAGGCGCCGACAGAGCAAGAAGACAGAAACGAAAGATACGCCAGGCATCATCGTCATTACGGCGCACCCGCGATTTTCGCCGGGCTGCTGCTGATTTTGCTGGGAGTGCTGCTTTTCCTGGCTGCACAGGGTTATATCACCTGGGACAGGTGGTGGCAATACTTCCTCATCGGCCTGGGACTGATATTGATCATTGATTCGCTCATCCGCTATCAAAGGGAAAGCAGCCGCGGCTTCAGCGTGGGCAGGATAGTTGCCGGTATCATTTTGATCGGCATAGGGACGGCTTTCCTCTTCTACGTAGTCAGCTGGTGGCCTCTCATCCTGGTTGCCATAGGTATAGCCATACTGGTCGGCGGTATATGGCGCCACTCTCAGAATAGATAGCCGGTCCTTCCAGCAAGCCTCATCGCAGCCTGCATTGAGCTTTCCATAATATATTTCGGCAAGTTCAATCCGGCTGTGCGCTTTCACCTGAGGCGTACTCAATATGGTAATATGTGTTTCAAATTGCGCGTTGAAGGCCGCCACCATATTTCAGGAGCAAAATAATGTCATCTTCCTTACTTGAAGAGCTTAAGCCCTTGTTCTATCCCAGGAACGTAGCTGTCGTCGGCGTCTCCAATCGCGGCGAGAGCGCCGGGAACCGCTTCCTGGCTGTCATGCGCCAGTTCGGGTACAAAGGGGCGATCTATCCTGTTCATCCTACAGCGACGGAGATTGACGGGCTGAAAGCCTATCCCAGCGTGAGAGCTATTCCCGCCGATGTCGATTTTGTGAATATTTCCGCACCGGCCCGGTTTGTGCCCCAGATCATGTCGGACTGCGTGGCCAAGGGAGTTAAAGCAGCTGAGATATTCACAGCCGGGTTCAGGGAGGTCAGCGAAGAGGGCCGCAAGCTGGAGATGGAGATCAAGAAAATTGCGGCGGGTAAGATACGCATAGTCGGCCCCAACTGCTTTGGCGTCTATTCGCCGCGGGGAGGGCTGACGCTGCTGCCGGGTCCCAACTATCCCAGGGAGAGCGGCGATATCGGTGTTTTCTCACAGAGCGGGGGCTGGGTCACTGACCTGATCTGGGGGGCGGATGCTTTTGGCGTCAAATTCAGCAAGGTGGTCAGCTACGGAAACGGTATAGACCTCAACGAGGCTTCGCTGCTTGAATATTTTGAGCAGGATCCGGAGACCGGGGTTATCGCCGCCTATCTTGAAGGCGTTAACGATGGGCCCCGTTTCAGGGATGTTGTCACCCGGGTGAATAAGAAGAAACCGGTTATTATCTGGAAGGGCGGACTTTCAGAAACGGGCAAACGGGCGGTGAACAGCCACACAGGCTCGCTGGCAGGCAGTAAGTACACGTGGGATGCCTTTTTCAAGCAGACGGGCGCAGTCAGGGCCCAAGGCTTTGAAGAGCTGCTTGATACTGCCGCTATCTTCCATTATCTCAAGCCTGGCAGCTACCGTAACCTGGCGTTTATCGGCGGCGGTGGTGGAGTGGGGGTAGCCGCCGGGGATATCTGCGAGGACTTCGGCATGAAGATCCCGCCTTCAACCGCTGCCATAATTGAAAGGATGTCTGAATTGATCCCTGCACAGGGAACCAGTATAAAAAATCCCTTCGATACGGGATCACCCAATACCCCCGGGGACATTCTCCGGAAAATGATACGGGTTGTCTCAGGATGGAGCGCCGTAGATGCTATTATCGTCAACAGGCTGTTCTTTTACGGGCTCAAGCAGCTGATGGGGCTGGATGTGCTCGATGAGGAGCAGCGTATCCAGGGTATTCTCGACTCGAAGCAGGGATTGAGCAAGCCTCTGATGGTGGTCCTGGAGGAGCTGTCCTACGGTCTGGATAGAATTGAGATGGAGCGTGAGCGCAGGGCGGCGCGTGACAGGCTGCTGCAGGCAGGCATTTACGTTACAGACAGCGTTTACCGGGCAGTGCGCGCCCTGAATAACGTTTCAACATATTACGAGCGGCAGGGCTTTATGAAATCGCCATCGTAGGAGAAGCCCAGAATGTTGCGGCGGGAGAACGAGCATGATAAGTATAGCCGAGTACCGTGAGCGTATTAGCACGCTGCAGAAAAAAGTTGCTGAGAACGGGTTGGACGCCTATATAGTGAGCAGTGAGGGGAGCATCTATTATTTGACGGGTGTATCCTATTTCCCCCTGGAAAGGCCCTTTTTTATTATTGTCAGGCCGGCCTCGCCGCCTGTGCTGCTGGTACCGGCCCTGGATAAGGTCCACCTCAGCCAGGCCCCCAATATTGATGAGGTGTTCGATTACTGGGACTATCCGGCGCCCGCAGGACGGAGCTATGGCGATAAGCTCGCAAACCTGCTGGCCGGTGTAAAGAAACTGGGGGTGGAGCCCACCCTGCCTGTGGACATCAACCAGCATCTTTCCACTTTTTCGCCGCGTGCGCTGCCGCTGGTCGAGGAACTTAGGGTCATCAAGTCTGATGCTGAGGTAGCCATGATCAGGCAGGCTGCGCATTATGCTGATACAGCCATGCAAAAGATCATGCAAGCGGCCTATTACGGCGTCGGGGAAATCGAGCTGTTCTCGCAGGGACGCGCCGTCCAGATGCAGATAATGAAGGAGGTCGGTTATGACGCCCTTACCACCAGCATTCAAATGGGCGCCTGGCCGGCTCCCCTGAGCGCACACCCGCACGAATTCCCCAGTGTCAAAGACCGGCTCTGGGACGGCCCCAATGTGGCCATGACTTTTATGCGGGTGAACGGCTACGCCGCCGAATGCGAGCGCACCTTTTTCACGGCTGCACCTTCCAGCCAGGTAAAAGATGCCTTTGCCGAGATGACGAAGGCCAGGAATAAGGCCTTCTCCCTGCTCAAGCCGGGGGTGCTGTGCGATGAAGTGGACCTGGCTGCCAATGGCTATCTTCGCGGGAAAGGTTACGGGCAGTACCTTCTACACCGCACCGGCCATGGGATAGGGCTGGGCAATCACGAAGGGCCGTGGGTAGCTGAAGCAAGCGGTGAGGTGCTCAGGGAAAATATGGTGATCAGTATTGAGCCGGGTATCTATATACCCGATATCGGCGGCGTGAGGCATTCCGATACCGTTCTGGTTACCAGAGATGGATATGAGCTGCTTACCAGGCATCCGGTGGATATTAAAGCCCTGACGATCACCGGGGCCAGGCCGTTGAACCGGCTCAGGGGAAGCATTATACGCAGGACGCTGGGATTCAAATAAAGGTTAGAGTGGCGTCCCTGGGGGGATTCGAACCCACGACCCGCTGCTTAGAAGGCAGCCGCTCTATCCACTGAGCTACAGGGACTCACAACGAGTTTAACACAGGGAATCAGGCGAATTCAATGGGATTGGGCTGCCGGGGGTAGACGATCAGACGCTGGCCTGTTTGGGCTTGTCCTGCTCCTTGGTAGGAGCGGATTTTTCAGCCTTCTTGGATTCAGAGGACTCATTCTTCCTTTCCGGGGTTTTAGCAGGAAGCCGGGCCTCGGACATACTCTTGCTGTCGGTCACGTAAAAACCCGAGCCCTTGAAGATGATGGGGACCGGCACGAACAGGCGTCGGGCCTCCGCCTTGCATTTGGGGCAGGCTACCACGCTTTCGTCGTTAAAGCTCTGTTTCAGATCAAAATTCTTGTTGCACTTTGGGCAAACGTACTGGTAAATGGGCATCTTTCCCTCCGGGAAATGTTAAAAATCATTAATTCATTTAAAATTAGCACTCATTCCAGCTGAGTGCTAAATAATATTGTAAGGATAAAGGATGGTTTAGTCAAGGCCAATTTTCATACGTTTGGCTAACTTCACGGCTAAAATGTGCTGTGTTATACTATTAAATTGCCGGTCTAATATCGCCCGGTGCCGGATTTTGATGTGGGGGCTCGTAGCTCAGGGGCAGAGCGGTCGGCTCATAACCGATTGGTCGCAGGTTCGAAACCTGCCGAGCCCACCAGCCTAGCGTTCCTTTAAGTAGCTGAATGCACCTTTTGCTGCCGTGGCGCCGTCGCCCACCGCCGTGGCAACCTGTTTGGGAGAGTTCTTCCTCACGTCGCCTGCTGCGAATACACCGCTTTGGCTGGTTCTCATCAACTCGTCGGTTACTATGTTCTTGTTCTCATCCAGGGCCAAAAAGCCTTCGAAAAGCTGGCTGTTGGGTGTTGATCCCAGCGCCACAAAAAGTCCAGATAAATTGAGCGCCGATTGTCTGCCTGACTTGACGTTTCGCAGCTCCAGAGTCTCCAGCTTTTCCTTGCCCACTATGTCATCGATAACGGTGTCCCAGACGAACTGGATCTTGGGGATGGTAAAGGCTATGCGCTGCAGGGCATTGCTGGCGCGCAGCTGATCACGCCTGTGAATGACGTACACCTTGCTGCAGTGCTGGCTTAGCTCGAGCGCGTCCGTTATAGCCGTGTCGCCTCCGCCGACGACCGCAACATCCATGTTCTTGAAGAGGAAGCCATCACAGGTGGCACAGTAAGAGATGCCCCGCCCGTTGAGACGCTCCTCCGCTTCAAGCCCGATTTTTCGGTAAGCAGCTCCGGTGGCTACTATAACAGCAGGGGAGGAGTACTGACCGTCTTCACAGGCAATTTCAAAGAGTGCTCCGGCCTTTTTGATACCGCCCACATCCATGGTAAGTGATTCCAGCCCGTATTTTGACGCCTGGTCGTATATCAGTTGGCCCAGCTCCATGCCTGATATGCCCAGTGGAAAACCGGGGTAGTTATCGATGTGGCTGGCGTTAACTATCTGGCCGCCGTACAGGCCTCGCTCAAGCAGTATTGTCTTGAGACCGTAACGGGCACAGTAGAGGCCTGCCGTAAGGCCTGACGGACCGCCTCCGATAATGACCACTTCATATTCCTTCATGGCTCCTCCTCTGCAATAGAACTTGACATAACACTACTATTTACGGCTGTGGTATTTCTTGTAGACCTCTTTCAGGTGCTTGTTGGTAACATGGGTGTAGACCTGCGTTGTCCGGATGCTTTCATGCCCCAGCATTTCCTGCACGGACCTAAGGTCGGCGCCGGCAATAAGCAGGTCTGTAGCAAAGGAATGACGCAGGGTATGGGGATGCGCGTCAAAAGGCAGGCCGGCCTTTCTGGAGTATTTCTTGACGATCCTTTCCACTGATCTCGCAGTCAACCTCCTTCCTTCTCCTGCCTTATCCGACGTCTGACGGCCGCCTTTCCTGATGAATAGAGGCAATAATTTGTCTTTTCTGACAGCCAGGTACCGTTTTATCCAGTCGGCCGCTGTTTCAGACAAAAATACGACGCGGACCTTGTTTCCTTTGCCCCTGACGCCGAATTCCTTTCTGTCCAGATTGATCTGGTTACGATTCAGATTTACCAACTCTGAAACTCGCAGACCGGTGCTGAACAAGGTCTCCAGAATTGCTTTATCGCGCAGGCCGATTTCGTTTGATATGACCGGGCTGTTAAGCAGGCGTGTCAGCTGCTCGGCATTGAGGAAGCTTACCATCCTTGGGCTGGCCTTGGGCAGGTCGATCTTATCCGGATTTAGTGTCGCTATATCCCGGTTAACATTCAGATAACGTAAAAAGGAACGCAGAGCCACAATATGATAGGTCTGTGTATTCTTATTAAGGGTCCGGCCGTCTTTATTTTGCAGTGACGCCAGGTAGAGCCTGAACTTTCTTATATTCTCAAGCTCAATAGAAGCGGGCGATGAAGCAATGGTACTTTCATCCAGCCAGGAGAGGAAACGGTAGAGGTAGTGACGGTATTCATGTATGGTAAGTGGTGATAGTGATTTTTCCACCAGAAGGTATTCAAGAAAATCATCGGTCAGCTTTTTGAGGGAGGATTTACTGGACCAATCCTTCATGCCTTATTATAACCCCCGACTACCAGTGTCGTAAAAGTTACAATTTCCGACACAGTCAATTTTGATCTAGCAGTTGTCCCATCTTCTCTAACAGCAGGTCAAGGTTCCAGCCCTGCCGGGCTGAAATGACCACGGTTGAATCCGGTGCAGGCTGTTCCCCAATATTGATGTCCGTAGCGTCTGCCGGGCTGTCCACAAGCTTATCGATCTTATTCAGGACAGTTAACCTGGGCTTGGCATCCAACTGCAACTGCCCGAGTATCTCCTCAACCGTCCGGCTCTGATTGACTGCATCCGGGCTGGTTATATCAACCACGTGCAGCAGCAGGCCGGCCTCGTCCAACTCCTCCAGAGTGGCGTGGAAGGCTGCAACTATCAAAGGAGGCAATTTGTGGATAAAACCTACGGTGTCCGTCAACAACACCATGCTGCCGTCCGGGAGGCGTATCCTGCGTGTCACAGGGTCAAGCGTCGAGAACAACTTGTTTTCCGCCGGCACGCCGGCTTTACTCAGAGCGTTAAGCAGCGTGCTCTTGCCGGAATTGGTGTAGCCTACCAGGGCCGCTACCGGCGTGGCAGACTTTCCCCGCTTTCGCCTGTAAAGCTCACGGTGATGTCGGACGTCCTCGATCTGCCTCTTGATATTTGTGATGCGTTTCCTGATAAGCCTGCGGTCAGTTTCGATCTGGGATTCTCCCGGTCCCCTGGTACCTATCCCGCCACCTAGCCTCTCCAGGTGGCTCCACTGTCCTGCCAGCCTGGGTAAAAGGTATTCATGCTGCGCCAGTTCCACCTGCAACTTTCCTTCCCTGGTCCTGGCGCTGCGCGAGAAAATATCGAGGATAAGTGCTGTACGGTCAATGACTTTAACGCCGAGCTTGTCCTCAAGATTACGCTGCTGCCTTGGCAGCAGTTCGTCATTGAAGATGACCGTATCATAGCCCAGCCGGGATTTGAGGTCGACAAGCTCCTGCAGCTTTCCTGCACCCAGGTAATGTGTGGAGGACGGCTTTTCCAAGCGCTGGATTACCCGGCCCACCACTTCAGCCCCGGCCGTGCCTGTAAGCTGGCTTAATTCTTCCAGGGAGCTTTCAATTGACCATCCATCCCGCTCGGACCTGGAGGCCACGCCCACAAGCACCGCCCGCTCTTTTTGCTGGCGTGTGCTGACAAGATCCTTTGTCATCCAAACAGCACTTTTTCAGCTCTATTTCAGGGTAAGCAGCCTGCGCACGCCCTCGTCGAAGCGGTCATCCGGCTGTGTAATGGAGAGCCGCACGTAACCCTCTCCTGACTTTCCGTAGCCGGTGCCGGGAGTGACCGCTACGCCCACCTTATCCAGCAGGTAAGCCACATATTGAACAGATGTATAGCCGTCCGGCACCCTGGCCCAGATATAGAAGCCCGCCCTGGGCCTGGTGACCTTCAAGCCGATTTGCTGAAGCGCGTCGACGATGCGGTCGCGCCGGCTCTGGTATTTTACGTTCCTTATTCCAATGTCCTCTTGCCGGCCTGTCAATGCTTCAACTGCAGCCAGCTGTATAGCCTGCGGTATGCCCGAGTCCAGGTTAGACTTGAAGCGGAAAAGGGCGTCGACCATCTTATGATTGCCGACCGCCATGCCGATTCGCCATCCCGTCATATTATAAGTCTTGGACAGGGAGTGAAACTCGACGCCGAGCTCTCTGGCCCCTGGTGTCTCTAAAAAGCTGTGTGGCCTGTATCCATCAAAAGCCACCTCGGTATAAGGCGCATCGTGACAGATTGCCAGCCCGTGCCTGGAGGCAAAGGCCACCACCTTCTCAAAGAATTCCGGCCCGGCCACGGCTCCGGTAGGATTGTTGGGATAGCAGATCCACAATACCCTGGCCTTCTTCAATATCTTGCCAGGGATTGCATCAAGGTCAGGCAGAAATCCATTCTCTTCACGCAAGGTCATATAGTGGACCTCGGCGCCGGCCAGCAGGCTGCTGACCGAATAGACAGGGTAACCGGGGTCCGGCACAAGTGCGATATCACCGGGGTCAAGCAGGCAGAAGGACATATGACCTATGCCTTCCTTGGATCCGATCAGGGGCAACACTTCCTTCTCCCAGTCGAGAGACACGTTGAATCGCTGCTGGTACCAGCCCGCTATAGCCTGGCACAGCTCCGGCAGGCCAAATGTTTCCGGATAACGGTGATTTACCGGGTCCTGCGCGGCAGAAATCAGCTTCTTAACTATGTGCTCGGGGGTAGGAAGGTCCGGATCCCCTATGGCAAAGCTTATTATGTCAACCCCGCTGGCCTTCTTTTCCGCTATTTTTCTATTTATCTCCACAAATAAATATGGAGGTATCTTGTCCAGTCGTCGTGCTAAGTTCATATTTTATACTCTCCCTCATACACTTCTTCGGCAGGGCCTTTTAAATAAACGTCGCCCTTTCCGGCCCAGGTGATGGTCAATTTTCCACCACGGACCAGAATGTTAACCGAATTGCCCGTCAGCCCTTTCAACCGGCTGGCGACCGCCACCGCACAGGCCCCGCTGCCGCAGGCAAGCGTTTCGCCAACTCCCCTTTCCCATACCCTGGCTTTCAGTGTGTTCTTATCGACCACATTGACTATCTCAAAATTGGTGCGTTGTGGGAAGAGTTTGTGGTGCTCCACCTTAGGTCCTATGTCCGATAGTGGGAAGTTATCTACATTTTGCTTAATAAAGCATACGGCATGTGGATTTCCCATGGATACAAAGGACAGCTTGAGCTCTCTGCCCGCTACCTTAACCGGGTGGTCGAGCACGGGGCCCCTGGCCTTTACTGATACCGGGATACGGTCCGGGCTTAGCTCCGGCATGCCCATGTTGACCTGCGCCTGCCCTACACTGCCGCGCAGGCTGGTCGTTTCAATCTTCTTGATTCCGGCCAGGGTATCCACCGTCAGCGCAGGCCCACGGACAATCTTCCTATCAACGGCATACTTGGCAAAACAGCGCAGCCCGTTGCCGCAGATCTGGGCCTCAGAGCCGTCGGCGTTGAATATGCGCATCTTGAGATCGGCCTTCTTCGAATCCTGGATTAAGATCAGGCCGTCGGCTCCAACGCCGAAATGCAGCCGGCACATCTCTATGGCCAGTGCAGGCCAGTCCAGATCGAGCCTGCGGGCGTCCACCATAATGAAATCATTGCCCGTGCCCTGCATCTTTACAAAACTGATATTCATTGACATATCTAGCCGGCACTCTCAAGAAAAGTCTTTATAGTATAGTTTATTTCATCGTTTATATCATCACCAGCCTGCAACCATTTTATCCTTTTGTCCTTCAGGCGGAACCAGGCGTACTGGGCACGTGCGAACCTGTGCGTTTCAAATTTGATGTTCTGCACCGCAGTCTCGAGATTGCTCTCCTGTCTCAAATACGCTGCCAGCTGGCGATAGCCCAGGCTGGACATAGATGGCAGGCCGGGCGAATATCCCATCGACAGCAGCCCCTTCACTTCATCTACAAACCCAGCCTTGATCATGCCGTCGGTACGCCTGTCGATGAACGAATATAGCTGCTCTCTGGGACAGGTCAGTCCCAGTATCAGCACGGGATAAGGCAATCCTGTCTTTACCTGGAGTTCAGAAGGCTTTACACCGGTAGAATGGTATATCTCCAGTGCCCTGATAATTCTGCGCAGGTTATTCGGCAGAATCCTGCTGGCGGCCAGTGGATCGATATCTTTCAACTCCTGATAAAGTTCTTTCGCCCCCTGCTGACCCGCCCTGGACTCAAGTCTCAGGCGGAAGTCCTGGTCAGGTGCGACACGCGGTATGCTCCAACCTTCGATTACCGACCAGATATACTGCCCGCTTCCCCCTACCAGTAAAGGAAGGCCGGCCCGATTTTGAATATCATCAATAACCTTGAATGCCGACTGCTGGTAAAGAGACACACTATACGATTGGTCTGGTAATATTATGTCTAGTAAATGATGTGGGATCAGTCTCTGTTGCGCAGGATTCGGCTTGGCCGTGCCGATATCCATATATTTGTAGATTTGCCTGCTGTCGCCGTTTATTATCTCGCCGCCGTATTTACGGGCGATTTGGATGGCCAGGTCGCTCTTGCCAACGGCCGTGGGGCCTACGATGGCTACCAGGCATCTCATTTTACTTTTTCAAGGCGGCCGTCTGCCTGACGATATCCACGAATTCCCCGGCTTTGAGGCTGGCTCCACCTACCAGTGCGCCGTCGATCTGCGGCTCCTTGATGAACTCGGCTATATTCGCCCCGGTCACACTGCCTCCGTACAGAATGCGAAGGCTGTCAGCCGCGTCCTGCCCCCAGCCCGCAGCAATTTTCTGGCGGATAAACCCTATTGTCTTTGCCGCCTGGACGCCGGTGGCGGCCCTGCCCGTCCCTATTGCCCACACCGGCTCGTAGGCTACAACCAGATGTGGGTTGGCCGCAACATCCTTCAGCCCGTCCCTCACCTGAACGTCAAGTATCTCCTCCGTCTTTCCGGCTTCGTTCTCGGCCAGTGATTCGCCGATGCAAAAGATAGGGATAAGCCCGGAGGAAATCGCGGCCTTGACCTTTTCATTTATCAGGGAGTCTGTCTCATGAAAGAACTGCCTGCGTTCTGAGTGTCCCAGTATCACGTATTTGCAGAGGCCTTTGAGCATCAGCGGCGAGATCTCGCCGGTGAAAGCGCCTTTTTCCCTGAAATACATATTCTGTGCACCCAGTTCCACACCTGTCCCAGCCACGGTATCTTTTAAAGACCTTAAAGATATAAACGGGGGGCAAAAAACCGTATCAACGGTATCAAATAGCCTGACCTGGTCGATGATAGAGCCGGCTAGTGTTATGGCCTCCTCAACGCTGGTGTTCATCTTCCAGTTTCCGGCTATCAAAGGTCGGCGCATAGAATTCTCCCCTTAAATGAAAGTACAGGCGTATCAGGCCTGTCGTCTGCCCTATTTATCGTCATCGAGAAGTACTTCAACTCCGGGCAGCTTGGCGCCCTCCAGGAAGCTCATGCTGGCGCCGCCGCCTGTCGATACGTGTGTCATCTTGAAGCCCAGGTGCATCTCGGTGACTATTTCCGCCGTGGATCCGCCGCCAACCACCGTGGTGGCGTTGAGATTGGCCAGCAGCTCTGCCATAGCCCTGGTGCCGCGTGAGAACTGGGAGATCTCATACACACCCATGGGCCCATTCCAGAAAACCGTCTGGCATTTCTTAAGATTTTCAGTAAAAAGCTCTATTGTCTGCGGCCCGATATCCACAATATATTTATTGTCCGGGATCATGGATATGGGGGCAATGGAGTACTTGGACTGGTCACTGATGGCGTCGGCCACTATTACATCCAGAGGCAGCAGCAGTGATACGTTGCTTGCCTTAGCCGTGGCTACAAGCTGGTTTGCCAGGTCTTTCTTATCCTCTTCTACCGATGAAAGGCCAACTTTATAGCCCTGAGCTTTCAGGAAGGTTGAGGCCATGCCGCCGCCTATAAGCAGTATCTCCACTTTGCCAATCATGTTATTTATCAGCTTGATTTTATCGCTCACCTTGGCGCCGCCCAGCAGCGCGGCAAACGGGTGCTGCGCATCGGTGAGCAGGTTTCCCAGCGCCTTCAGCTCCTTTTCCAACAGCAGGCCGGCATAGGCCGGAAGATACTTGGCAACACCGTAGGTAGAGGCGTGTGCCCTGTGAGCTGTGCCGAAAGCGTCATCTACATATATCTCGGCAAGGTCTGCCAGTGATTTGGCGAAGTTGGGATCGTTAGCTTCCTCCTCGGGATGAAAGCGCAAGTTTTCCAGCAGCAGGATATCTCCGTTCTTCAGTTTGGCCACGGCCTTCTTAACCTTCGGCCCAATACAGTCTGAGACCGTATAGATGGGCAGGTTGGCCAGCTGTGAAAGTCTCTCTGCAATAGGCGTCAGGCGTAACGATTCCACAACCTTGCCATCAGGCCTGCCCAGATGTGAGCACAGAATAATTTTGGCCTTGTGTTCGACCAGATACCAAATGGTAGGCAGGGCAGCGATAATACGGCTGTCGTCCATTATGTCGTTAGTCTTGGGATCAAGCGGAACATTGAAATCCACACGGACAAGCACCATCTTACCCGTTACCTCAACACTGCGGATACTCTTTTTCATCAGGCCGATCTCCTTTATAAGACTACTCGCTTCTGCCGTATGTCGCGTTTGAGTATATCGAATCGTGCCTGCCAGTTCAAGATATTCAGATAAAAGCACGAAACACTGTTTATTTTTCATTCCATTAATATTAAACTGTACTATAATCGCCTGGAGATGGTACCCGTGGTTAAGTCCGATAGAAAAGGAATTCCTCTGGTTGTAGTGTTATCCGGCCCGTCCGCCGTGGGGAAAGACGCTGTAATTTCCAGGATGAAGCAAAAGTTCGGCGGATTTCATCATGTCGTCACGGCGACTACCAGGCCGCAGCGCAGGGGTGAAGTTGACGGCCAGGACTATTACTTCCTGTCAAAACACCAGTTTGAGGAAGGTATTAAACAGGACAAATTCCTGGAATATGCAGAAGTCTACGGCAATTTTTATGGCGTGCTGAAGTCCGAGGTTAAAAAAGCCCTGCAGAAGGGCGAGGACGTGATATTAAAGGTGGATGTCCAGGGCGCGGCAACATTGAGAAAAACCATCCCGGATTCTGTGTTTATTTTCCTGATCCCCTCCTCCCTGAACGATCTGGCCGACAGGCTGACGAACCGCAACGCCGACCCCGAAGATTCTATCAATTTACGTGTCGGCAAGGCTCGAGAGGAGCTGGGATATGCCAGAATGTTTGATTACCAGGTAGTGAACGTTAAGGGTCGAGTCGAGAAGGCTGTAGATGATATTAAGGAAATTATCGACAGCAACCGGGGAAAAAGAAGGGCGGTAAGAATTATCTGAGAGCTTGCCTAGCCTGTATTCAAGTTCCGAATGAAATCGCCTATAAAAGTCCTGATTTCAGAAGCCGGTTGAATAACTCCGTAATGTCCCTCGCATAAAATATCCACTTCAAGCTCCAGCAGTTTCTGAAGGGAGCTTGCAGCAGTTTTGGGCTCTCCTCCCCACATCGGCAGGTACGGACCGTGGATGTCCTGGCCGAAGAGTATTTTCTTGCCGCCATTCTCGACTACTATAGCTATGCTGCCGGGAGTGTGCCCAGGAATATGAAGGCAGCGAAATTTAGTGTCGCCGATAGTGACGTCATTCTCCTCGCCTTCCAGCTTAATATCCACGGGGCACGGATGGTATTTTATGCCGTAATACTCTGCCCCCACCTTCTTGCCCGTTTCTATAGCGCCGGCATCCAGCGTATGCGCCACGATCCTGGCGCCGTATTTACTCCTCAGGTCATACAGCGAGCCCACATGATCAATATGGGCATGCGTGACCAGTATATGGCTCAATTTCTCCGGCATAAGAGATAACGCGTGCACATTGTCTATGATCCTGCTGGTGCTAGCTCCTGCCCCCGCATCTATCAGCACCAGCTGGCCGGCATCCACCAGGTAGATACAGCAGTCCATGGAGTGCGTCATATCTGACCCGCCCACCATGTAAATGTTCCCCCAGACGTTGAAAGGACCTGCCATGACCGCTATTTTACCTTGTCAATCAAGTTGATATATTTGCGCTCTTTAGCCTGCATTTTCCGGGCGTCTGCCGGCTTCTGGTGGTCCATTCCCGTGAGATGAAGCGTGCCATGGATAAGTAATAGTTTTATTTCACTTCCAATAGCGGCGGAACGTTGAGCTGCCTGCCTGGCCGCAGTTTCATACGAGATTATGACCTGGCCTAAATTCGTTCTTATTCCGGGAACGGACGGGAATTTAATAGCAGGATCAGAACCTCCCCTGTCTGTAAGTGTGAAGGATAGAACGTCGGTCGGCTCATGCTTATTCCTGTATTTGCCGTTCAACCTGCGGATGGAAGCGTCATCCGTGATCAGGCACTCTACTTCCCATTCCCTCCGTGGACATTCCGTTTTCAGAACAAGACCGATTATATTTTTCAGCTGTGTCCTGGTGAAAGGAAGTCTGAATGAAGGTTTAACCTGCACCGTTATCAGATTCCCGGCTGCCGTCATAAGAAAATTATATCAGTAAAGCATCAGCCTGCACATATATTATTGCGTATCTGATTTGCTTGAAACTCCAATTCAAACTATGCTATATTTCATGTCGCCAACCGACCGAAAATCGCTGGAGGGATCGCATAGTGGTCTAGTGCGGCCGCCTGCTAAGCGGTTGCCCCGGGAAACTGGGGTCAAGGGTTCGAATCCCTTTCCCTCCGCCATCGATCTGCCGTTTCACACCCGCCTGCACCATTCTCTTTTAGTTGTCGTGTAATGAAGTATTGTATCTGGACGATAGGATGCCAGATGAACAAAGCGGAATCGTCCGGCATCAGCGATCAACTCGATTCCCTGGGCTTCCAACGTGTAAAGAACTTTAAGGAAGCCGACCTTATGATATTAAATACCTGCGTTGTCAGGCAGAGCGCTGAAGACAAAGTCAGGGGCATGCTGGGCTATCTCAAAGGTATAAAGGCTGAACGCCCCGATATGCGTATTGCAGTCACCGGCTGTTTTGTTGGTGACGAATTGAAGGAGTTGAGCCATAAATTTCCACAGGTTGACTTTTTCTGCAAACCAGGCCAGATAGAACCACTCCGGGACTGGCTATCTGCGGATTCACTCACGCAAAGTGGCCAGATTGGCAGGCCATCGGCCGGCGCTACACCTGTCAGCGCTTATATTCCCATAATACAGGGATGCGACAACTTCTGTTCCTACTGTATAGTGCCGTTCCGGCGAGGTCGTGAAATAAGCCGCCAGCCCGCAGGCATCGTTGAGCAGGCTGAAAACCTGGTCGAACAGGGAGCCAGGGAGATTGTCTTGCTGGGGCAAAATGTGAACGCCTATGGCAAGGACCTGGCTGACGGCACCGACCTAGCCGGCCTGCTGGCCGTTCTCAACCCTATCAATGGCCTCTCCCGGATTAGATTCCTGACCAACCATCCTATGGATATGTCTGCAGGACTGATGCACTCTATAGGCACACTGGACAAGGTCTGCCATCATATTTGCCTGCCTCTGCAGTCCGGGGACAATCGCACTCTTAAGGCTATGAACCGGCATTATACCTACAACCACTATCGGTCAATCATAGACCATCTCCGCAAAGAAGTTCCCGATATTGCGGTCAGCACTGATATTATTGTCGGTTTCCCTGGAGAGACAGAGGAAGGATTCATGAACACGTTCCGGGCAATAGAAGAGACTTGCTTTGCCTCTGTCCATGTGGCCGCCTACTCAGTACGGCCGGGCACCAGCGCAGCGGAAAAATACGAAGATAACGTGCTATATGAGACCAAGATGCAGCGGATGCATAAGATTGAGGCCCTGCAGAGAGGTATCCTTGAGAAAGCAAACGGGCAGCTGGTCGGCGGAATCGTTGAAGTGCTGGTGGAAGATATGAAGGGCGGCAAATGGTACGGCAGGACTTACAGCGACAAGCCGCTATTTTTTGAGGCAAAGGGAGATTTTGCGGGCAAGCTGGTCAGGGTTGAAGTTATTTCCTCTACACCGTGGTCGCTTCAAGGTAAACTGGTGCATTGAGCGGCCGTCGTAGCGATAAATTGATTTGAGCCAAGCTTGACAAGCCTGTTATCGTTATGTACACTTGTTTTAAGAACAAATGTACGTACGGAAGGTGAAAATATGAGGAAACCAGGATTAAACCTCACCCGTCAGAAGATAATTGACTATATCAGGGATTTTTACGACGATCGCGGCTATGCTCCTACCGTTCGGGACATTATGCGGGGCTGTAACCTGAGTTCCACTGCCGTGGTACAGCACCATCTTAAGGTGCTGGAAAGCGAGCACCAGATAGAGAGGGACTCCAGGGTTTTTCGCAGCATTCAGCTTCCGGACAGAAAAACCACCGTGCATGTTCCGGTGCTGGGCACTATAGCCGCAGGCACGCCCATCCCTGTGCTTTCCTCCGATACGTGGCACACTGAAGCAGTCGATACGCTCGAATTGTCCAGTGAGATAACTCGTGGCAAAGACGTATTTGCCCTTAAGGTAAGCGGCCATTCTATGATAGACGCCTTGATCGACGACGGGGACATCGTACTGATGGAGCCGGTCAAATCGGTTGAGAATGGTGATATGATTGCCGCCTGGCTGAAGAAAGAAGAAGAAATCACTCTTAAGAAGTTTTTCCGTGAAGCTGATCAAATCCGGCTGCAGCCGGCCAATGTGCAAATGAAACCCATCCTGACAGACGCCGCCAACATAGACGTCCAAGGTAAAGTTGTTGCCGTCATAAGAACGCTGTAGAATTTCAGCACTCACATCCAAGGCTGGCTTCATCTCCGCGTGAGAAATTTTACCGGAGGCAACAATGAGCGACGAATACTCCACCTTCGCAGCCAAGTACAATTATCAGGATTCCGAACGCTTTAAAAAGATACTTAAGATCTTAATGAGCGTGGACCAGGCCAAGCTGGCAAACATGTTGCCGGCCACCTACGATGACCTGGCCAAGAAATCAGGCAAATCAGCCGAAGAGGTTAAATCGCTGCTGGATGACCTGTTTACAAAAGGAGTTGTCTTCGAGTCGTCCCAGGGTTACAGGCCGGCGCGTAGTGTCTTTCAGCTGCATGACTCCACGGGAAGCGACAGGCGTTCTGATGAGCTCTGGGGCCGTGATCTGCTCGATGCTTGGATGGATTTTTGCGACCAGGAAATGTTTCCCGATGTTTCAAAGCTGGCAGCTAACATGCCCAAGCCTTTTATACGCGTGATCCCGGCTATGAAATCCGTGGCTGAACCGGACAAGGTTACCCCCAATGAGGACATAATTAAATTCATTGAGAATTCCACCAAGATCGCTGTAGTAAAATGCCCCTGCCGCAGGATGGCTCAGAGGTGCGAGCGCCCCATAGAAGTCTGCCTTCAGCTTAACCGGGGCGCCGAATATGCTATCAAGCGTGGCTCCGGAACGGAAATTTCCAAGGAAGAAGCGTTAAAAATCGCTAAGACTGCCTCTGAGGCGGGGCTGATCCACACTGTGACGAACATACCGGAAGCCGGACATTTTGTCTGCAATTGCTGTCCGGATTGCTGCGTGCTCATATATCCCTGGTTGACTTACGGGAACCTCGACAAAGGCATGGCTAAAAGCCGATTTGAAGCTAAAGTAGACGTAGAGTCATGCAGCGGCTGCCAGGATTGTGTTGAACAATGCCCCTTTGGTGCGATAGAGATGGTCAAGGTGACCGGACAGAAGAAGATGAAGGCTCACGTCAATGCAGAAAAGTGCTATGGATGTGGATGCTGTGCAGTGAACTGCACCACAGACTCTATCAAATTGTACGAAGTGCGACCGTTAGAGTATGTGACGTCCTGATTCTTTGTCAGTCGGCCATGTTATCAGCTTCCCCCTGATCCGCAATAGGGGTCATTATCTTGGACCCAAATCGGCTCAGAGAACCATCCTTTTTGCTTCGTCAAGAGCCAGATGGCTTATTCTTTTGTACCTTCCGGCTTGACATTCATGACCCGTTAGGCTAAATTAGTACTATAGTACTAGTAACTAAGTACTTTTTTATTTTTTGGAGTAGGCGATGAAGAGCAAGTTGTTGTGGATGATTACGCTAGGGCTCTCCAGTATAATCGTGCTGGCGTTATCGCTGGCAATACCTGCCATGCTCAGGGCCGACAGCAACAGCCAAAACTCCGTATCTGCTACCGAGTTTACCAGGCTCTATAAACAGGCGCTGATTGACCCTCTCAACAAAGCCAGCAGCGAGGTAAAGGATCCTGAGCTGGCCTCTTTCTCGCAAAAATTAATTACGGCCTATGATCTTCAGTCGAGCAAGGTCAATGACTCCAACGCTGATAAATCCGCTTTGGCAGACCTGCTGCCCGACCTGGGCAAGATCAACAAGGCCGCTTTGAACATGCCGCTGACAGAGGCCGGCAAACAGCTTAAGGACCAGGAGCTTTCTGATTTCTACAGCCGTTTCCTGAACAAATGCGGCGTGACTAAATAGTTTGCCCGCCGGATAGCCTGTAACCCAAATCCCATCGTGCCGATTTTTGAAGGTATAGACGCGCCTATGGGCTGCTTTTACTCCAGGGGAACCTGGGCGTCCGGTTCATAAAGAAAAGCTGGAGGAAATAAGCGCCGTAGGCGCCCACGAAGCTGTCCATCATCTGCCCCAGGCTCCAGCGGTCCTGGTATCCCGAATTAACGTAGAGTATGCCGCCCATGGCCGCTGACGCAGTAATAATAAAACCCAGTACAGCGAAAATCCGCACATATACGCTGGACTTGTGTACAAAGGCCAGCACCAGTATCAGGATGGAGATAACGCCGATAGCGAAACCCATTTTAGCGTGATAGGCGGACAGCCCGGCCATGGCCTGAGTAAATGCCTGGCCCAGCTGATCACCCGGCCCGCCCGGCCATATCAAAAATATCGTTACCCAGTTCCCGCTGAAGCTCTGCACTATCATCAGAGCGATGATTACCAGCGTAGATATCCACAGACCTTTGGAAGTGAAATTTTGCAGTTTCTCGCTCATATATCCACCAAACCTCCATGCCTTTGCGAATATTATAGCGCAGGGGACAGGTACCACAAATCAGAAAGGTCCTACTGCATATATGGACTGGCCTGGATCAGTCCGTTGGTGAAGAGATAAATTGCACCGTAGAGCGTGGCGGCGGCCAATAACAGGATGAATACCGCTATGACAATGGATACCTTATCCTTGTTTTTAGTTCCGTTTATCATGAACCAGATGCCCAGGGGCAGCAGCAACAGGCCGATGACTATGCAGACTGCCCCGATTATAGTGCTCAGCCTTTGTATCAGCTCCATTTAACAACTTCCAGCCTTTAGCCAGCCTCAGATATTTTAAATTGGTCGGGGTGAGTGGATTCGAACCACCGACCTCATGGTCCCAAACCATGCGCGCTAGCCGCTGCGCTACACCCCGCAACGACAGAGTATAGGATACGGGTAATACAGAGTCAAGGAATAATTAATGTGACAGCCGAGGTTCAGCGGTCGTTGGGGCAGACGTCAAAAAAGTCTTCGGGAAGGTTCCACTTCTTGCGGATGTATTCCAACTGCTTTACCGGCGCCCATTCGATTCCGCATACCTTGCATTTCTGAAGCTTGTACTTGATATTCCAGTTATATATGTAGCGGTAGCCGTTCTTGTCTTCCATCCTGATGGCGCCGGTAGGACAGGCATAGTAGCACGAGCCGCAGCCTATGCAGGCCTGGGCGCTTTCAAGATAGGGAGCCGCCGGCCCCTTGGTGATTCCACGGTTGACCAGGCTGATGGCGCTTACTCCCACCACCTGCTCACAAACACGGCAGCACAGGCCGCAGACGACGCAGTCTTCCGTTGTCCAGTATTCCGGGTCAAAGGAGGGCTTTTCCAGCCCGTATTCGGCTGCCAGCTCTTTTATTACACGGTTCTCGGAGCAGCGCGCGTAGAGAAGGTCCAGCAGCATCTTACGGTTGCGCACGACCCGCGGGGAGTCTGTCTCAATAATCAGTCCCTCTTCAGCGGGATAGAGGCAGGATGTCACGATGCGTGTCCTGCCTCCAGACGTGGCCTCGACTATGCACAGGCGGCAGGCGCCGTATGGTTCAACATTCTGGTGATCGCACAGCGTCGGTATGCGTATGCCATGCCTACGGGCAACCTGCAGCACATACTCGCCTTTTGCGGCGCTGTATTTATTTCCGTTTATAGTGACGGTAACCGTATCACTCAATCTTTACTGCTCCCATCTTGCATATGTCGAAGCAAGTGCGGCATTTAATACACTTAGACTGGTCCAGCAATACCGGCTTTCTCTTCCCAAGGAACGTAATGGCACCGGAGGGACAGGCCTTCACGCACTGGCCGCAGCCCGGGCATTTCTCTTCAATTATGGAGAACGTGATAAGGGCTTTGCAGACGCCTGCACGGCATTTCTTCAGCTTTATATGCTCTTCGTATTCATCGCGGAAGTATTTAAGCGTGGAGAGCACAGGATTAGGAGCTGAGCCTCCCAGCTGGCAGAGCGAGCTGTCCTTGAGGCACTGGCAAACTTCTTCCAGCAGTGCGAGGTCGCTCTCCTTGCCTTCGCCCTCCGTGATCTCGTTCAATAGCTGGCGCATCCTGAGAATGCCCTCGCGGCAAGGAACGCATTTTCCGCATGATTCCTCTTCCAGGAAGGAAAGGAAATATCTGGCCACGTCGACCATGCAGTTGTTCTCGTCCATTACGATCATGCCGCCGGAACCCATCATGGACCCGGCTTTGATCAAGGTGTCATAGTCGACCGGGAGGTCGAGCAGGCTCTCCGGCAGGCATCCGCCGGACGGGCCTCCGGTCTGCACAGCCTTGAATTTCTTGCCGCCCCTGATACCGCCGCCTATGTCAAAGATAATGTCCCTGAGCTTGATGCCCATAGGCACTTCCACCAGTCCGGTATTGTTGACCTTGCCGGTAAGCGAAAAGATCTTGGTGCCCGTGTTGCTGGGTGAACCAATTTTATTGAACCATTCAGGCCCGTTATTGATTATCAGTGGAATGTTGGCCCAGGTCTCAACGTTGTTAAGGTCGCTCGGACGGTCCCAGAGGCCTCGCTCCACAGTATGGATGTACTTCGCCCGGGGCTCGCCCACCTTGCCCTCAAGGGAGGCCATCAGCGCGGTTGATTCGCCGCAGATAAAGGCTCCACCACCTCTGTTAACTCTAACCTGGAAATCGAAGCCGGAGCCCAGGATATTTTTCCCCAGCAGGCCGAGCTTTTCAGCCTGCTCCATAGCAGCCGTAATATTTTTCAGTGCCAGGGGATATTCATTGCGGACGTAGATAAATCCCTGGTGCGAGCCAATGGCAAAGGCGCCGATTATCAGGCCTTCCAGCACACTGTGGGGGTTGCCCGTCAGCAGCCCCTCATTGGCATATGCTCCCGGGTCGCCTTCGTCGGCATTAACAATCACATATTTGATGTCGCCGTGAGCATTGCGGCATGATTCCCATTTCCTTCCAGTTGGGAAACCGCCTCCGCCTCGGCCGCGCAGGCCGGACTTCTTGACTATCTCAATAATATCAGACGGCTGATACTGGAAAAGCGCCTTAGACAGAGCCGAATAACCACCTATGGCTATGTAATCTTCAATATTTGTGGGATCAATCTTAAGATTGTTGCCCAGGATGACACGTGACTGCCCCTTGTAAAATGAAAGCGAGGCCTGGCTGGTGGCCCTGGTCTTTGTAGACGGCTCCTCGAACAGCAACCTGTCTATGATCTTGTTGTTGAGAGCCGTCTTTTCAATAATCTCCGCAACATCCTCGGGCTTTACCTTCTGATAGAAGATATTCCCCGGCTCAATCACAGCGATAGGGCCGCGCTCGCAGAAACCGTGGCATCCCGTGACCTTGAAGTCTATACGGTCCTGCAGTCCCTTATTCTCAATCGTCGCCCTGAATGCCTCTACGACCGGGTTGCTGCCGTAGGGACGGCAGGCCGTGCCGTTGCAGACCGAGATCCGCGGCTTGCCGCTATCCAGGCTTTTAGCCAGCCTGGTCTGCAGTGATTTCAAATCATCAGCCGACGTCAGTTTACGAGGCATATCAGTTTACTGTTTACCCCTGTACTTATTTAGCATAGGCTCGACCTTGTCGTTGGTCATATGGCCGAAATACTCCTCGTCTATCTTGACCACCGGCCCTGTGGCACAGCAGCCCATGCAGTTCACGCTCTCCAGAGTGAAATTCTTGTCTTTAGTCGTCTCGCCATTCTTTATGTCAAGCTGCCGTTCCAGCGAGTCCAGTATAAGCTCACCACCCCTGACATGGCAGGCCGTGCCCAGGCAGACGTGGACAATGTGCTTACCCCTTTCCTTAAGGCTGAACGCCCTGAAAAAGGTGGACAGCGCATAAACCTGGCTCCGTGGGACATTCATCTTTTTGCTGACCTTATCGAGAGCGCTGCGCGGCAGATAGTTATAAACCGACTGAATATCCTGCAGAATTGATACCAGCTGGCTTTTATCGCTGTCGTATTTCTTGATGATTGCGTTTATCTGGTCTTTCATTTAGCCTTTTTTCCGGATGCCAGATGTTTTATCCTGTTGTATTCCTCAAGCACCATTTCCTGGATGTGTGCCACATCTTCCTTGGTCAAATGACGGAACCTGCCCTGTTTTTTCAAATAGTCTTCCACGGGCCGGAGCTTAGGATAATCGAAATTCAGCTTATACTGGCCATCCTCTATCTCGTAGATGGGGAATATACCCGTCTCGACCGCCAGCCTGCCCATGGTGATGGTCTCGTTTGATGCGGAACGCCAGCCTGTGGGACAGACGGACAGAATATGAATATAGGAAGGCCCCTTAATCCTCATGGCCTTGGCCACTTTGGCCTGTATATCGAAGGGATAGCTGCATGAGCTTGTAGCTACATAGCGGATATTGTGAGCCGCCGCTATGGCCGCCATATTCTTCTTGCGTGTGTGCTGCCCGATGCTGAGCTTGCCGGCCGGGGCTGTGGTGGTGGATGCGCCGAACGGGGTCTCACTGGATCGCTGTATGCCTGTATTCATGTAGGCCTCGTTATCGAAGCACACATAGATAAAATCATGACCGCGTTCCATGGCGCCTGAAAGGGACTGCAAGCCGATGTCGGCAGTGCCGCCGTCACCACCCATGGCTACCACCTTAACCTCTTTTTTATACCCCTGTTTTCGCCTCAAGGCCTTTATGCCGGATTCAATGCCGGAGGCCACGGCTGAAGCGTTTTCAAAAAGCGAGTGTATGCACGGCACTTCCCAAGAGGTTTCCGGCAACGGAGTTGATATAATCTCCATGCAACCAGTCGCCAGGGAAACAATTGTGTTTCTCCCCAGCGCTTTGCAGACGTAACGCATCGCCAGGACCTCTCCGCACCCCGAGCACGCCCGGTGGCCCGAGGCAACATACTCCTGTGCGGTCATTAGACGCGGCGCGTAGATGGCAAGGGTTTCCACTATTCTCTTACTCCGAACATAACGATATCTTGAGTCTGGCCAGCCTTGATCTTTTCCAGCCCAAGGTTGATCAGCGTCTCGAAATTCTCAGGGGATATATCCCGTCCACCAAGTCCGCCGACGATACTTATGATATTGGGCTTCTTGCCGGCATGGTACATTGCGGCTGTTATTTCAGAGCATACGGGGCCGGGGCCGCCCAGAGAAATCGCCCTGTCCACAACAATTAAATTTTCGGCGTTGGATAACGCTTCCTGGATTTCCTTTGTAGGGAAGGGCCGCCAGAGCCTGGGCCTGACTAGTCCCACACTCTTTCCCTCAGACTGCATTTTGTCAATGGCTACCATGGCGTTCTCACTGTAGCCGCCCAATATGACCAGCAGGGTGGATGCTTTTTCACTCTTATATACTTCAACCGGCTTATAATATCGTCTCGTAAGCTCACCGAACTTTTGCCATGTCTCCAGTATGACCTTTTTCGATTCATGTAGAGCAGTATCCAGCGCTTTTCTCGATTCAGTATAAAGATTGGGGGCAGCAAAGCATCCCATGGTGACCGGATTATCCGGATCCAGCGGATAAGGATGCTTATAGGGAGGCAGAAACGCATTGACAGATTTCTGGTCGAGAATTTGTATAGGTTCAATTACATGAGAAACGTGAAAACCGTCGATATTGATCATCACAGGCAAAAGGACATTATTATCCTCTGCGATACGAAAAGCACAGAGCACCTGATCAAACGATTGCTGGCCCGTCTCTGCAAAAATCTGAATCCAGCCTGAGTCCCTGGTAACCATTGCGTCAGACTGGTCACCCCAGACGTTAAGCGGGCCGGATAGTGCCCTGTTAGCTACAGTCATAACAATGGGCAGGCGCAGCGAAGCTGCAACCAGCAACACTTCGTGCATTAATATCAGACCCTGGCCTGCGGTGGCGGTGAAGGTCCTTGCACCCACTGCGCTGGAACCGATACAGGCGCTCATGGCGGAATGTTCGGACTCAACCGGGATATATTCCGCATCCAGCTCTCCGTTGGCCACCATGTCAGCCAGCCCTTCTACTATGTGGGTCTGGGGCGTGATTGGATAAGCGGCAATAACGTCGGCATTGGCCAGCCTCACAGCCTGTGTTATTGCCAGTGATGATTCAATGCCAATTCCTTTAACACTCATCAGTCGCTTCCCTCAACCATGGCGATTGCCTGTGGCCAGCACTCGTGAGCACAAATTCCGCATCCTTTGCAGTAATTAAGGTTGGCACGATAGTAGCCATATTCATTAGGTTTAATGCATGCCTCGGGACAAAACAGGTCGCATATGCCGCACTTAATGCATTTCTTATCGTCCCAGACGGGGTGCTGTGATTTCCAGTCTCCGGTTTTGAACCGCTTGGTATTTCCCGCTTCTGTGACGATACAACCGACCAGCAATTCATTCCACCTGGGCAGCTTTTCAACCGGGAATGACCTGTCAACTTTTGGTCCGGTGGTGGTTATCTCACTTATTTGAGTGCTTTCAAAAGCCCTCTTGCAGGCTTCAAAGTTTGCTGCGGCGCGACCGCCAAATTTCTCTTTCAGTGGTTCATGCAGCGATTCAAGTTTAATTATGCCCGTCGCTTTGATGAGGGCTCCCAGCATGGTGGTATTAACAATGTTTACTTTGAGCAGTTCCCTGGCTATGGAACTGGCATCAACCACTCCCAACTTCCAGTTGCCACTGAATAACTGTTGAATCTCTTCAACCGTTTTGGTGCTATTGACTATCAATGTGCCGCCCGGTTTTAAGCCATCGACAACATTTATCAGCGTCACAAGGCCCGGATCAAGAACAATTACGATATCCGGCTTCAAGACACCGGAGCGTACCCTGATCGGCTCATCAGGGCTGACCCTATTAAATGCCAGCACTGGAGAGCCTCTACGTTCGGGGCCGAAGCTGGGGAAGGCCTGGGCAAATTTACCTTCATGTATAGCTGCCAGAGCAGTCAACTCGGCCGATGTTACCGCGCCCTGGCCGCCCCTGCCGTGCCATCTGATCTCGATAGTACTATCCTTCTGCATAGCCAACTAATTAATATACTAGCGGGTTCAGTGCGCCCCTGGAGGGACTTGAACCCTCGCACCCGGCTCCGGAGGCCGGCGCTCTATCCCCTGAGCTACAGGGGCACAGATGCTGCTCCAAAATCATGCCAATTTCCGGATTTGCCGCAAGCGTTTAAGTATATCAATTTTAATTTTTCCTTTGCAAGTTGAGCCACACTTGGTAAAAATTCGTTACGGCAGTGGAGTTTTTTACAATATGATATGGATGATATAATTGTCTGTCGGCCGGAGAGGTGACCGAGTGGCTTATGGTGCCGCTCTCGAAAAGCGGTGGGCGAGAGCCTCGTGGGTTCGAATCCCACCCTCTCCGCCATATTTTTCATCCATGGAGAGGTGCTGGAGTGGTCTAACAGGCGCGCCTGGAGAGCGCGTGTAGCTTCGTGCTACCGTGGGTTCGAATCCCACCCTCTCCGCCACTATCGGTGGTGTTGCAGTATGAAAGATTCCTGCGGAAATGAAATCAAGGTCGGGTTGGCTCTGGGCAGCGGGGCAGCGCGTGGAATAGCTCATATTGGTGTGATCAAAGCCCTGACTGAAGCCGATATTCCCATACATATGATCGCCGGAACCAGCATGGGCTGTCTGGTGGGCGCATGCTTTGCCGCCGATTCCAGAATCTCGGTCCTGGAAGAAATTGCTCTGACCTCTAATTTGCGCAAGCTCACTCAGCTGCTTGATCCCAAGTTCACTTTCCTGCGCTGGGGCCTGCTAAGCGGAGGGAGGGTAGAAGCTTTTTTAAGGAACATCATCGGTGACAAAAAGTTTTCCGACTGCGAGATTCCCTTCTCGGCAGTGGCCTGCGATATCAAAACAGGAAACGAAATAATTATAAATTCTGGTTCTCTGATCAAGGGCGTGAGGGCCAGCATATCCATACCTGCCATTTTCGTGCCCGTAAACTACGACGGCGTGTACCTGGTGGACGGCGGAGCAGTCAATCCGGTACCTGCCGACATCGTCAGATTTATGGGCGCCAATTTCACGATCGCAGTCAATGTTCTGAACGACCCGCGCAGGCGCAGGCATCTGGGCCTGACAGGCGATAAGAGATCGTCCAAGCCGCCGACCCTTTTCAATACTCTTATACAGACTATCTACATCATGGAGTACGAGATAGTCCGCAGCAGTATACTTAAGGCCGATATTCTTATCGAACCGGACGTCACCCAGATTGAACCCTATGAATTTTACCGGGGACAGGAGGCGATCGAGGCTGGATACAAGGCGGCCGTCCCGGTAGTCCCGGAAATTAAAAAGCTTTTGGCTGAAGTCCAGGGCATGCAGACGCTTTAAGTTTTTGTGCCTTCACAGCTCGCTCTAACGTCTCAAGCCATTTTGTATTTTTGGCTTTTTGATCTGTGTGCTAAAATAGCTCGATTTGCATGCGTGGAACTGATATTGAGTATTGGGTGGGCTTCTCCAGAATCCCCGGCATAGGTAAAGCAAGATTAACCGCACTCAAAACCTATTTCGGCGGCCTTGAAAACGCCTGGAAAGCTCAGCTGTCAGAACTGCTGAACGCCGGCCTTGACGAGAAAATCGCCGACGGCTTTGTGTCCGGACGGGCAAAAATCTCGCTGGAGAGCGAGATGGAGCAAATAGAACGCTACAATATCAAAGTCGTAACCTGTGAGTCAGAGGAATACCCTCGCCTGTTGAAAGAGATCAGTGACTATCCTACAGTCATCTATATCCGGGGCCTTGCGGAAACATTAAATGCGACCAGTGTGGCGGTAGTAGGAACACGCAGAGCGACAGCCTATGGCAGACAGGTAGCAGAGGAGCTGGTAGTCAACCTGGCGCTAAATAATGTCGCTATAGTAAGCGGGCTGGCTAAAGGGATAGACACAATAGCCCACCGGGCGGCTCTGGAGGCCAGGGGAACCACCATATCGGTATTCGCCAGCGGCCTGGATATCGTGTATCCGCCCGAGAATGCCAAACTGGCACGCGACATCATGGAACGCGGCGCACTGGTCAGCGAATATCCGCTGGGCACCAAGCCCAAGGCGGAAAATTTTCCCCGCAGGAACAGGATACTCAGCGGTCTAAGCCGGGGGGTACTGGTAGTTGAGTCCGGCGACAACAGCGGGGCTCTGATAACAGCCAATTTCGCCCTCGAACAGAACCGGGAGGTGTTCGCTGTCCCGGGCAGCATCAACTCGCCCATGAGCAGGGGTACTAACAGGTTAATCCAGGAAGGCGCCAAGCTGGTCAGGAACTATCAGGATGTCCTTGAAGAGCTGGATTTGTCGCTGGTAGCGCAGCAGATATCTGTAAGGCCGCTCACTCCTTTAAACGGGATCGAATCCATTATAATTAAATTTATCGGTGAAGAGCCCGTTCACATAGACGATATTTGTAGAAACACCGGCCTGAATGCTTCCGATGTAATCAGCAATCTGGCTGTCATGGAGCTTAACGGGCTGGTAAAACATACCGGCGGCATGAGCTACGTACTTGCCAGGCGCTTGGTGTGAATTTATTGATCGACTGGACTTGAAAAATGACTGTAAAACTCGTTATCGTTGAATCACCGGCCAAAGCCAAGACCTTGAACAAGATATTGGGCAAGGGCTACACCATAAAGGCCTCTATGGGGCATGTACGCGACCTGCCCGAGGACAAACTGGGAATACTTATTGATAAGGACTTTGAGCCCGTGTATCGCACCATACCTGAAAGAAGGTCTCTCATCAAAGAAATTAAGGAACTGGCAAATAGTTCATCAGCCATATACCTGGCGACCGATCCTGACCGCGAGGGCGAGGCCATTTCCTGGCACCTGATCAAAGCGGCCAACCTGGAGAAGGATGATATACCTCTGCGGAGGGTAACCTTTCACGAGATCACCAGCGAGGCCGTAGAAAAGGCCTTCAAGAATCCCCGCTCAATTGATATGAAACTGGTCGATGCACAGCAGGCCAGAAGGGTGCTGGACCGGCTGGTTGGCTATAAACTAAGCCCCTTACTGTGGAAAAAGGTGCTCAAAGGACTGTCGGCCGGGCGTGTCCAATCCGTCGCAGTGCGTTTGATCGTGGACCGTGAAAAAGAGATACAGGATTTCAAACCGGTTGAATACTGGACCATAGAAGCGGAACTAGCCAGAAAAACGACGCCGGACGAAACCTTCCGCGCCCAGTTCGTCGGTACTGCACTGGGGAAGAAATTAGAGATACATAGTAAAGCTCATTGTGATGAGCTGCTGGCCGATTTAAAAATTGCCGTCTACAGTGTTATAGGAGTTCAGAAAAAGGACGTTGTCAGGCAGCCTGCACCGCCGTTTATCACCAGCACTCTGCAGCAGGAGGCCTGGCGTAAACTGCGCTTCACGGCCAAGCGGACCATGTTTATCGCGCAACAGCTTTATGAAGGCCTGCCTATAGGTGAGGAAGGGGATACCGGCCTTATCACGTATATGCGCACTGACTCCACCCACATTGCATCGTCAGCCGTGGATGAGATCAGGGAATACATTTCACAGAATTATCAGGGAGGATACCTGCCGTCAGCGCCCAGGGTATTTACTAAGAAAGTAAAAATGGCGCAGGAGGCACATGAGGCCATCCGACCGACCAGGGCACACCGTAATCCTGAGCATATCAAAAATTATCTGAACAGGGACCAGCTTCAACTCTATGAGCTGATCTGGAAGAGGGCCATCGCCAGTCAGATGTCGGCGGCTGTTTATGACACCGCTACGGTTGATATTAAAGCGGATGCAGCCAATAAAACCTATTTGTTGCAGGCCAAGGCATCCGCGCTGCGGTTTCCGGGATTTATGGCTCTCTATATTGAGGGCAGGGACGAGGAAAAAGACGAGCTGGAAAACGGCAAACCCACCATAATTCCGCTGTTGAATGAGGGAGAGCTTCTGAAGCTAATTCAGCTATATCCTGAGCAGTTTTTTACACAGCCTCCTCCGCGTTATACAGAGGCCACCCTGATCAAGGCCATGGAGCAAAAGGGCATCGGCAGACCGAGCACTTACGCTCCTATTATCTCGACCATACAGGACAGGGGCTACGTTTACAAGGACAGTGGCAAGCTCTGGCCGGAACAGATAGGTGTAATAGTAAACGACCTGCTGGTGGGAAACTTTCCCAATATCGTGAATTTCAACTTCACCGCCATGATGGAGGATGAGCTTGATGATATTGCCAATGGCAAAATGAACTGGATTTCCGTGATCAGGTCATTCTACTCACCGTTTGATAAGGAACTCCAGACCGCGCAGGACAAACTGCAGAAGGTTGTCATCCAGTCTGATGAAAAATGTCCTGTGTGCGGCAAGCCGATGGTATTGAAATCCAGCAGGTACGGGAAATTCCTGGCCTGCAGTAACTACCCGGAATGCAAAGGCAAGAGGTCACTGAGCGTGGTTAAAACCCGTCCCTCTTCAGATAACGGTGGCGAGACAGCTGCCGAAGAGGGGGTCAGCACAGAGCCCTGCCCGGTCTGTGGCAAGAATATGGTAGTCAAGACAGGACGCTATGGAAAATTCCTGGCCTGCCCGGACTATCCCAAGTGCACCGGAAAGAAAACTCTGGCCAAAAGTAGTAAGTGGACCGGGCGTAAAGCAGCCGCTGACGATGCACAGACAACCATTACCGAGAAATGTCCTAACTGCGGCGAGCCCATGGTATTGAAATACGGACGCTACGGCAAGTTCCTGGCATGCAGCAAGTACCCGGACTGCAAAACTACCAAGAAAATTTTTACCCGCTACCGTAAAGGCTATAAAAAGAAGAAGTCCTGAGCCGGCACCGGAAAAGATACTCGCGGCATTTAGGTATCGGGAGGCGCCGAATACTTTATGAGCAGGCTGCAGTCTTTAAGAGAGAAACTGGCTCAAGCCGGGCTGGAAGGTATACTTATCGGCTCGGCTGCCAACCGCAGATATATGTCAGGTTTCACCGGATCGGATGGGTGGCTTATTATTTCCAATTCCAGCGCTGTGATCGCAGTTGATTTTCGGTATGTTGAGCAGGCAAGGCTGGAATCCAGTGATTTTGAACTTTTTCACGTCAAGGGAGATATAACCAGCTGGCTGCCGGGTTTAGTGAAAGGCCAATGCATCCAGAAGCTTGGCATAGAAGCTGATCATATGCCGGTATCAGTCTACCAGGCTATTTGTAAGGTCATGCAGGCAGGTGATAACCCGGTGCAAATATTGTCCTCGAATCATCTGGTGGAGCCATTGCGAATGACCAAGGATGCCGCTGAGATGGAGTATATCAAGAAAGCCTGTGATATTGCGGATGGCGCCATAGCTTTCGCCGCCGAAAGTCTACGCCCTGGAATAAGTGAAAAGCAATTCACATTAGAGATCGAAAGCTATATCAGGCGGCATGACAGCGAGTCGCTTCCTTTCGAAATAATAGCAGCATCAGGGCCGAACTCCGCACTGCCGCATGCCCGTCCGACCGACAGGATTATAGGCGAAGGAGAGCCGGTCACGCTGGACCTGGGGGCACGCTATCGGGGCTACTGCAGCGATATCACGCGCACGTTCGTCACTGGCAAAGCAAGCGATGAATTTTATAAAATCTATAACGCCGTGTTGACGGCTCAATTGACAGCCCTGTCGGTAATCAAATCGGAAATGACCGGCGCAGTTGCGGATAAACTAATACGTGATATGATTGATAAAATGGGTTACGGAGAGATGTTCGGCCACGGCCTGGGCCATGGAGTTGGCCTGGAGACGCATGAACGTCCACGGCTTGGAATGCGCAGTGAAGATATCTTGACGGAAGGCATGGTGTTCACCATCGAGCCCGGGATTTATCTGCCGGGCTGGGGTGGTGTGAGAATCGAGGATACTGTTACTATTCTAGAGGGAAATGTTGTGCCATTGACCCGTGCCGGAAAAGAAGCCCTTGTAGGGAGGTTATGACACCATGATTGATGCTGGAGAATTAAAAAAAGGCATTACCATTATGCTGGACGGCCAGCTTTACCAGGTGCTCGACTACCAGCATATAAAAATGGGCAGGGGCTCTGCACAGATCAGGATAAGGCTGCGCGACGTCAAAGCAGGCCACATCATAGAAAAATCCTTCCAGGCCAGTGAAAAATTCACCAAGGCCTTTGTCGAACGCAGGCCGGTACAGTTTCTCTATAACGACGGCGATCTCTATCATTTCATGGACACAGAGAACTACGAGCAGTTCACTGTGGATAAGTCGTTGCTGGGGGATGCACTCAACTATATTAAAGAGAATATGACGCTGGAGTTGCTTACACACAAGGGCACTGCCATCGGCGTGGAGCTGCCCGTATCCGTAGAGCTTAAGGTAGCTGAAACAGGCCCGGGATTTAAGGGGAACACGGCCAGCGCCGGCGGTAAACCGGCTAAAATGGAGACCGGAATCACCATACAGGTGCCATTCTTCATCAATACAGGCGACCTTATTAAGGTGGACACCAGGACAGGGCAGTACCTGGAAAGGGTAAGCTGAGAGTTGATCAAGGCCGACCTGCACGTCCATACCAGGTATTCCATCGATTCCATCATGACCAATGACCAGCTTATAAAAGCCTGTCTGAAAAAAGGGATCGATTGCATCGCCGTTGCTGACCACGGCACTACCCGTGGCGCCAGGGAACTGAGCCAGTTGAATCCACCCCTCAAGATCATTATCTGCGAAGAAGTGTTGACGCCCTACGGCGAGGTCATGGGCATGTTCCTTAAAGAGAATATCCCGGATAAGATATCCCTGCCGGAAACATTAAAATTGATCCGCCAGCAGGACGGGCTGGTCTGTATTCCACACCCGTTCGACAGGGTCAGGCCCTCGGCATTCCGCAATCTGGCTATGCTGGAATCGATAGCCGATGACATAGATATTATTGAAGTTTTTAACTCTCGCAGCCTGACGCCCGGCATCGAGAAAAAGGCCCGAGATTTTGCCGCCAGGCATAATAAAGTGATAAGCGCAGGCACAGACGCACACAGCACGCTGGAGATCGGGTACGCCCATGTTACGATGCGTGATTTTACCACAAAAGAGGATTTCCTGGCTTCATTGGCGGAAGCCCAGCTTTATGGTAAAAAGTCCAGCCCATTAATACATATAATCAGCACTTCGGCCCGGCTCTGGAAGAAAAAAGTGGTGTAGGGGATGCTTAAAATAGGGTGGTTTTCTACTGCCAGGGGTGACAGCTCCAGGAAGCTATTAGATGCCGCTCAGGCGGCAATTGAGCGGGGGCAGCTGCAGGCCGAAATAGAGTTCGTTTTTTGCAGCCGTGACTCCGGTGAATCCGAAAAGACGGACCAGTTTATCCGTCAGGTCAAGGACTACGGTATTCCTCTGGTAAACGTGTCCATTAAGAAATTTGCTGAAAGCTATCAGAGTAAAATCGCCGTCAAGGATGAAAAGCTTCCAGAATGGAGGCTGGAGTACGACAGGCAGGTGATGCTGAAATTGCAGGGTTTCCAGCCGGACATTTGCGTCCTGGCAGGTTACATGCTGATCGTGGGCTCTGAGATGTGCTCCAGGTACACCATGATAAACCTTCATCCCGCCTTGCCCACCGGGCCCAAGGGAACATGGCAGGAGGTCATATGGGATTTAATTGGGCAGAGGGCCACTGAGTCCGGCGTGATGATGCACCTGGTCACGCCCGACCTGGACAGGGGCCCCGTCATTACCTATTGCCGATACCCGATAACCGGGCCTGATTTTGACGATCTCTGGCGTCAGCTGGGATCGACCCCCGTCAACCAGATCAAGAGAGAAAAAGGTGAGGAATATGAGCTCTTCAGGCGCATCCGTCAGGCCGGATTTATCAGGGAAATCCCGCTGATCATTCACACCCTTATGTCATTCAGTCAGGGCAGAATCAAGATCGGCGGCAATAAACAGTTGATGAACAGCCTGGGCGAACCCATTTCCGCATATGACCTTACGCAAGAAATAGACAGAGCCGTGGCGGCCGGCTGATCCTCAAGAAACCTGGGTTCTATTTCTTGTCCTTTTTCATGGACGGCGAAAGGATATCATCGATCAGGCCGTATTCAACCGCTTGCTGGGCATTGAAATATATATCGCGGTCGGTATCCTGCTTGATCTTGTCCAGCGGCTGACCGGTATGCTGCGCCAGTATTTTTGCCACCAGCTCATCCAGCCTCTCGAATTCCTTGGCGGCGATCTTGATATCTGTAATCTGGCCCTGGGTCCCGGCCCTTCCCTGGTGCATGTGAATTGTGGAATTGGGCAGGGCATACCTCTTGCCTTTGGCGCCTGCGCACAGCAGGACGGTGCCCATGCTGTAGGCCGAACCGATGCATATGGTGGACACATCCGGCTGTATCAACTGCATCGTATCGTAAATAGCCAGTCCGGCGGTGACCACACCGCCCGGTGAGTGAATATAAAGGCTGATGTCTTTTTCAGGGTCCTCCCTGGCGAGGTATAAGAGCTGCGCCACAATGACGTTGGCAATCTGATCATCAACCTGGGTTCCCAGGAAGATAATTCGTTCCTTAAGCAGGAGCGAATAGATGTCCATAAACCTTTCGCCCCTGGCGCTGCTTTCAATTACCGTTGGTATGATATCTAATGGAGACCTTCCCATGTTTGCACTCCTCCCTATGTTAATTACGTAGCCTGTCCTGTTACAAGTTTGGTTAAGAAATCCATGGCCTTATTGATAACCAGCATGTCCCGCAATGATTCCCTGGATTGCGGCAGCGTGAAGAAATTCTTAATATTTTCCTGCCTCTGTTCGTCCCCCTTGGCCATTTCCTCGATAGCTGCATTCAGCTCGTCCTCTGTCATGGTAATATTTTCCAGTTCTGCTATCTTGCCCACTAACAGATAGGCCTTTACGCGCTCTTCTGCAACGGGTTTCAGGTCCTCCCGGTGCTGTTCCATTGTCCTCTTGGTGTTGGTCAGGAAGTTTTCCAGCCCCTTGACGCCGTCAGCAAAGTTCCTGGCCTCTTCATTGATCAGGTGCTCGATTTCCTTATCGACCAGCACGGGTGGGTACTGAATCGAGCTCTGCTCGATCAGCATCTTGATAAGCTTGTTTTCAAACTCTTTGCGTGCAGTCTCATCCGACCTCTGCTGCAGCCCGGTCCGGATCTGCTCTTTAAGTTTCACCAGATCATCGCAACCGGCATTCTTGGCCAGTTCGTCATCGATAGCCGGAAGCTTTTTCTCCTTGACCTCTTTTATATTGACTTTAAATGAGTATTCCTTGCCGGCAATATCCTTGATATCATAGTCGTCGGGGAAGGAGAGTGTGAATTCAACTACGTCGTCCTTCTTATGGTCAACCAGCTTTTCGGCAAAACCCGGCATGGGATACTTTGCATCCTGGCTGACCTCATACATTGCGTCTTTTCGGCTTAATACCTGCTTGGCACCCTCGTTGGCATCTATATCGGCACTTATGACGTCCCCATACCGAACAGGCCTCTCTACGGGCTCCAGAGAGCCAAACTGCAGTTGCAGTTGCTCTATGACCTTGTCCACCTCAGCCTCATCTATCTCTTTTTTTTCGATTTCCAGCTTGATATCGCGGTATTTTCCAGGTTCAACCACCGGCTTGGTGGGCACTATGGCCTTGAACGTTAGCGGTTCAATTGTCAGAAGCTCGATCTTAGGTTCTGCAATTGCCAGAACCGATTCGGTTTTTAGGGCTTCCTGGTAGGCTTCCGGTATGAGCTGCTCTAATGCCTCCTGCATCACGGCTTCCCTGCTGATGTGTTGTTCGATCAGCGTGAGCGGGGCTTTGCCCTTCCTGAAGCCAGGCAGGGTAACTCGCTCAGCCAGACGCTTCAGGGCGGACGCCAAATATTTGTCGGTCTCCATTTTCTCCATCTCGACATTGAGAGCGACCTGGCAGGCATCAAGTTGTTCAGTTGTAGTCTTCATACGATTATTTCACACCTTGAATCATTATAACATTCAGGAATTTGTCTTCAAAAAAGGCTGAGGCTATTTTTCCAGTTCGGTCAGCTTCAGGTGCAGTTCTTTCAGCTGCTGGTTTGAAACCGGTGACGGCGCATCTGTCATCAGGTCGATGGCCGCCTGGTTCTTGGGGAAAGCAATTACATCACGAATGGTCTTGCCCTTGGTCATCAACATTACCAGCCTGTCTATACCCGGAGCTATGCCGCCGTGGGGAGGTGCGCCGTATTCCAAGGCCTCAAGAAAGTTGCCGAATTTACTCTCGACCTCAGCTTTATCATAGCCCAAAATCTTGAATATCTTCTCCTGCAGTACACGGCTGTGTATCCTAATGCTCCCGCTGGAGAGCTCATAGCCGTTGCATACGATATCATAGTGCCTGGCCCGCACCTTGCCTGGATCGGACTCAAGCAGGGGTATGTCTTCTTCAAAGGGTGCTGTAAAGGGATGGTGCATTGAGTCCCAACCCTTCTTTTCTTCAATCCATTCGAAAAGCGGGAAGTCCAGAACGTATACAAAGGCCATAAGGTCGTCATCGCACAGGTTAAGGCGACGACCCATTTCACGGCGGAGCTCGCTCAGTACATTGTTTACTGTGGATAGGTTGCCGGCCGCCAGTAAAATAAGATCACCCGGTTTCGCTGCAAATCTGTTGACTATATTTTGCACTTGTTCCAGGCTGAGGTATTTGGCAGCTACCGATTTAATTTTATCCAGCTGCAGTCCACCTTTGTCCCCTCCCTCCGTCCACGCTAGTGAAATCAGCCCCTTGGCTCCGTAGCTCTTGGCCAGCTCGGTGAGCTCCTCCAGTTGCTTATGCGTATAGCCGGCGCAGCCCGGTGCGCATATACCCTTGACCACGCCTTTCTCTCGTATCGCCGTCTTGAAGACCGTGAACTCGGACTGGGCCACAAATTCTGATATATCCTTCAGCTCAAGGCCGAAGCGCACATCGGGTTTGTCCGTGCCGAATCTGGCCATGGCCTCAGCATAGGTGAGCCGTGGAAACGGCTTGATAACACGCAGCTTTGGGGTGACCTTCTCCACCATGGAGATGAAGAGCTCCTCAATCAGCGACAAAATATCTTCCTCATCAACGAAGCTCATCTCAAGGTCGAGCTGAGTGAACTCGGGCTGCCGGTCTGCGCGCGAATCCTCGTCGCGAAAGCAGCGGGCGATCTGGTAGTATTTCTCAATGCCGGCGACCATGAGCAGCTGTTTAAGCTGTTGCGGAGACTGAGGCAATGCGTAAAATTTGCCGGCGTGCAGGTGGCTTGGGACCAGGTAGTCACGGGCGCCTTCCGGTGTGCTCTTAATCAATATTGGCGTCTCAACTTCTACAAATCCACGCGCATCCAGGAAATCCCGCATGAATTTTATGACCTTGTGCCGCAGTATCATGTTGTCCCGCATGCCGCTGCGCCTGAGCTGCAAATAGCGGTAGCGCAACAACAGAGACTCGTCCACCTCTACTTCCTCGTTGATGTAAAACGGAGGGGTCTTGGAAGAGTTGTAGATCTTGATGGTCCCGGCCAGCACCTCGATATCGCCAGTGGGCAGCTTCGAGTTTTCCGTGCCGGAAGGCCTTCTGGAAACTTCACCGCTAACCTGAATGACATATTCAGTGCGCAGCTCGGTGGCATCGGCATGTGTCTCAGGTGAGACCTCGGGATTGAATACCACCTGGGTGATTCCTTCACGGTCACGCAGGTCAATGAAGATCAGCCCACCATGATCACGGCGACGATGCACCCAGCCTGCCAGCGTAACGGTTTTGCCTGCATCCGAAGCACGTAACTGCCCGCAATTGTGACTCTTTAACAAATGACCCTCCTAAGGGTGAAATTATATCTTAATGAGTTTGCGCTACACAATAGTACCGGCCTTCACCCAACCTGCCCCACTTCATCAAACAGAAAAAAGGACTATTACCGCGAGAATTTTTCCCTGAGCCTGGGCTTTTCTATCTTGCCCGTGGGATTTCTGGGCACTTTATCGAACACTATTTTCCTGGGCACCTTATGACTGGCCAGGTGCTGTTTGCAGAAATCGACAATCTCAACCTCGCTTACCTGCTCTCCCGGCTTGAGGTCGATAATGGCCATGGCTATCTCGCCGAGGCGTTCATCGGCTACGCCAATTACTGCTACATCGTATATTTTATGATGATTATGTAAAGCATCCTCGACTTCGACAGGATAGATGTTTTCGCCACCCGTGATTATCACGTCTTTCTTCCTATCGACCAGGAAGATGAAGCCTTCCTCGTCCTGCATGGCCATATCGCCCGTGTACAGCCAGCCGTCCTTAAGCGTTTCCGCCGTCTTCTTGGGGTTGCGGTAGTATTCCTTCATCACGCCGTCGCCCCTTACCAGCAGCTCACCGATGCTTCCCCTTGCTACCTGCGCGCCTTTCTCATCCACTATCTTTGTCTCCCAGTTGAAACCGGGCACGCCGATGGCGCCCACCTTGCGCTCATTCTCAATGCCCAGGTGCACGCATCCCGGACCGCTGGACTCGGTCAAGCCATAGTTGGTATCGTACTGCATATCAGGAAAGATCTTCTTCCACCTGCGCACCAGCGCCGGAGGCACAGGCTGAGCCCCGATGTGCATAAGCCTCCAACGGCTCAAGTCATAGTCATCCTTATTCACTTCACCACGTTCCAGCGCTACCAGTATGTCGTGGGCCCAGGGAACCAGCAGCCAGACGATTGTACCACCCTCGTGGCTGACAGCCTCAAGTATATTTTTAGGACTTATTTCGCCCAGCAGCGTGGCCTTGCTGCCCGAGATGAGGCTGCCGTACCAGTGCATTTTTGAGCCGGTATGGTAAAGCGGTGGTATTAGAATGAAATTGTCGTCCTTGGTCTGGTGGTGGTGTGCAAATTCCGTCACAGCGGCACATTTCAGATTGCCGTGGGTCAGCAGGATCGGTTTTGGCATACCTGTCGTTCCCGAGGTGAAATACAGGCTGCAGCTCTCCTCTTCACGCAGGTTAATGCCGGGAGGCTCAATCGGGAAGCCCTCAAATACCTCGTGGTACTTCCTAATGTAGGACGGCGCCCTGTCACTCAGGGCAATAAAGCGTTTTATTTTGCCCAGTTGACCCCTCACCTGGTCAATTCTCTCAATAAATTCATCCCCGATGATAGCGATTTTTGCTTCAGAGATGTCAGCGCAATACTTGAAATCGCTGCTGGTGAACCTGAAGTTCAGCGGCACCACCCAGGCGCCCGTACGCAGTATGCCGAAATACGCAATCAGCCAGTCAATGGAGTTCATCATCCAGTGGATGACCTTGTCCCCGCGTTTGACTCCCATATCCAGCAGGGCATTTGCCACGCGGTTGGCTTCCTGATCGAATGTCTTCCAGCTTATCTCGCGCCTGAAGTTTTTACTGGGTCTTAACTCTATGAGAGCGCAATCATCCGGGCACATCCTGGCGTTTCTTGCCAGCATTTCAGGAATCGTGATCACAATTACAGCTCCGAACTTAATTTAATAACGCGCCAGGCTCGGCAGGAATGTGGCGATTTGTGGGAACAGCAGGAGGATAACTGCCGCAACAACTAGCGCAATGAGGAAAGGCCATATCCCTTTAAAAATGGACTCAAGCGGCACGTCTTTAGCAACTCCTTTGATAACATACACATTCATGCCGACCGGCGGTGTTATGACGCCCATTTCCGTCACCAGGACGATAATTACGCCGAACCAGATAGGGTCCAGGCCCAGATGCAGAACCACAGGGAAAAAGATGGGTATCGTCAGGGTTATCATGGCCAGGGAGTCCATAAAACAGCCGCCTATAAGATAGATAAATATGATTACGCCCATTATGGCCATGGGCGGCAACGGCAGTGAACCTACCCAGTCGGTCAACATCATGGGGATTTTACTGATCGCTATAAAATGCCCGAAAACTGTTGCACCGGCGATGATGACCATTACCATGCAGGTAACTCTAATGGTATCTCGAACAGCGTTGACAAACCCCGCCCAGGTCAATTGCCGTGTAATCAGGCCGATAATGACTGCGCCTGCCACCCCAGCCGCACCAGCCTGCGTGGGGCTGAACCATCCAAAAAATAGTCCGAGTATCACGAAGCAGAAAAGGAAGAGCATTTCTATTATGCCCGTCAACGCCTCCATCTTCTCTTTGAATGTTGAACCGGCAGCTGCCGGAGCGAGCTTGGGATTACGCCAGCATAAAATAGCCACGGCTACCATCAGCAACGCTGCAATAACCAGGCCGGGGAATACGCCGGCAATGAAGAGCTTGCCTATAGACTGCTCGGTCAGGATGCCGTAAACAATGAAAATCGTGCTGGGAGGTATCATGATCCCCAGCGTTCCCGCGGCAGCGACAATCCCGGTAGCCAGGGAACTATCATATTTATACCGTTTCATCTCAGGTATGGTTACCTTGCCCATGGCGGCAGCCGTAGCGCTGGTGGATCCGTTGATGGCAGCAAATCCGGCGCATCCAATTACTGTAGCTAGCGCCAGCCCGCCGGGCATCTTGCCGAACAATACATAGCCTGCGTCATACAGGCGGCGGCTCATACCCGATTCCGAGGCAATGCACCCCATCAGCGTGAACATAGGTATTACAGTCAGCGAGTAGGAAGAAAAAATATCGAAGAAATCCCTGGCAATCAGGTTCATTCCGGCGGCGGGAGTTACGAAAATGCTGAAGCCTACCACGCCAACCAGGGCCATAGCGAAGCCGACCGGCATCCTGAGCAGAAAAAGTATTATCAGTACGATGGTGCCAGCGATTCCGATAACTATGGGATTCATAGGCTGGTCTGCCCCCTGATGATGTCAATGATCTGCATGAGGAAGACCAGCATCACCGATACGCAACACAGCGTCATTCCCCACACAAAGGGATAGAACGGTATGCCCAGCGTCATCGAGACCTCGCCGCTGTTCTTGAGGCTCAGGCCATAGTATATGCTTGTGCCGGCCAGGATCAGGAAAACTATTACGCACAGGCTGTATACAAAGACCAGTATCACCTGCTGTACGTTCCTGGGCATCTTTGTTAGCAGCATTTCCACTTCAATGTGGCCGTGCGCAATCTGTGTCTGGGCGATGGCAAATGCGATAGCCACAACGCTAAAAAGGCTGACCAGTTCAATGCCGCCGGGCACAGGAGTCTTGAAAAATTTGTTGCCAGCTATATCGGCCACGACCAGTATTACCATCAATACAAGTGCAGCAGCCGCGATATAGTTCATTATCCTGGCAAAGGCCGTAACAAACTTTCTATATTTTTCAAACAACTAGCTCATCTCCTTATGCCCGGCGACGAAGTTAATTAACCTTGAATTTCCAGCTTGGGCTTATTTCGGGAATTCCGCTTTATCGTAGGCCATGATCTGCTGATCGGTTGGTGACTTAGCCGCCCACTCAGCGGCCTTTTGAGTCAGGAATTGCTCATACTGGGCCGCCGGCAGTCCTTTAGCAGTCCTGTCTTTTATGTAGCTGTCCTTTAAGGGGGCTACGGCCGCTACCCATCTGGCGGCTTCGTCAGCCGAGAGCTTGATCACCTGGCGGCCTTCGAACGTGTTGAAATAGTTCATAGCGGATATATCGTAATTGGACCAGGTCATACCATGCTTATCGATCCACTCACTGCTGACCTGCGTGAATATGTCCTGGATATCTTTCGGCAAGCTGTTCCATTTGTCTTTGTTAATGATGACATACATGTTTGCCGTGCTGCCGACCGCCGTGCTGTCGGTTACATATTTAACAATCTCAGCCTGTTTCCAGCCCTCAAGCACTTCTCGCGGTGTATAGCTGCCGTCGATGGTAGCCTTGGACATCAGGTCATAGGCCTCGTTCTGCGCTGCCCCATAACCTTTGCCACCCAGGGCTTCAACTATGCTGGCGCCTACACCGGTCGATCGGATGACCATGCCTTTCAGGTCTTCCATCTGGTTGACCGGTTTCTTCACAGTGAGAATTACGCTCGGCCCGTGCGCATGGAAATACAGTACATGCACGCCATCCCACTCGGCGGGTTTGAACTGGTTGTAGAAATCATTGGCTACCTTGGTTGCAACCCAGCCGTTAAGGTAAGCATGAGGCAGCTCAACGAGTTCAGAAGCCGGGAAACGGCCCATAGTATAAGAAACTACGGACATGCCCATGTCGGACAGGCCGTTGACCACGCCGTCATACACTTTGTCAGCCTTGGTTAACGTGCCGCCTGCAAATACAGTGATCTTAACCTTGCCGTTTGTCCTCTTATTGATCTCGTCGGCAAACTTCTGAGCCAGGATGGAATTCTTATGGACCGGAGGGAAGAAAACGCTGTACGAAAACTCGTAGGTCTTGTTGTCCTGCACTGCCGGCGCAGCGGGAGCACTGGCGGCAGGAGCGGTCGGCGCTCCAGCGCCGCAGGAGAAGATTGCAGGTAATAGAAATACCAGAACGAATGCCAATGTCAGAAATCCTCTTTTCACAGATATACCTCCACTAATAATGATTTAATAAGGTAAAGTGCTAGATTATTTTGGTTGGATACGTGACTCCAGGGTTATTGCGGGGATGCAATAACTTGTCTAGAGCCACATTCGGTAGATGTACTTATTTGCGTGCATGTGTTTTAAAGCCAGTTAAATACTGTTTTATAGGTGCAACGGACACAATATAACATATTACATTGCGGCCCGGCAAGAGTGTCAAGCTACACGGTTTCAAATATTAATGTTACAATATTGCCGCCTGGCTTGATTTAAGTACAGGGCAATTGGATTTAGAGCTTTCCCTAGTATATGAGGAGGTGGCCATGGCTATTTATCTTGTGCTTTCTACCCTGACAGGCGAAGGACGCAGAGCCATAGAGGAGTACCCGGAGAAATTAAAGGAGCTTAACAAAGAAGTTGAATATATGGGCGTCAAAATCATGGCTCAGTATGCCCTGCTGGGACAGTATGATTTTGTAAATATCGTCGAAGCTCCCAGCAATGAGAAGGCGGCGGAGCTGGCAATCCATCTCTCGGCCGGCGGCCTGCAGAGCCTGACTTTGCCTGCTATATCCCTGGACAGCCTGATAGAGGTATTGAAAAAGAAACCTTCCGTATTTTAAGTTCGGTTAAAGCTGATCGGGTTTGATATGGCCAATTCTTACGTCCGGCAATCAATCTGATGAAAAAAGTCCGCAAACTGCTGTCTGGTAACGAAGCCATAGCCCTAGGTGCATATCACGCTGGCGCACGCGTGGCAACGGCCTATCCGGGCACGCCGAGCACCGAAATACTGGAGAACCTGGCGAACTTCAAAGATATTTATGCCGAGTGGTCCACCAATGAGAAAGTGGCTATGGAAGTCGGCCTGGGTGCTTCCTATGCCGGCGTAAGGGTCATCGTCTCCATGAAGCACGTCGGCCTCAATGTGGCCGCTGACCCCTTCCTGGCGGCTGCCACAACGGGCATTCACGGGGGATTAGTGGTTGTTTCGGCCGATGACCCGGGCATACACAGCTCGCAGGGTGAACAGGACAACCGCCACTATGCCAAGCTGGCCAGGGTGCCCATGCTTGAGCCGTCGGACAGCCAGGAAGCCTATGACTTTATGGACATTGCCTACAACCTGAGCGAAAGATATGACACGCCTGTTTTATTACGAATAACCACCAGGGTGGCCCACTCTAAATCAGTGGTTGAGTATGACGAAGAACACATGCGGGCCGACAGGAACAAGCATTTCCGGCATAATGTTCAGAAATACGTGATGCTGCCGGGGCACGCCCGACTGCGCGTGCCAAACATGCACAAGCGCATGCTGGAGCTTGTGCATTATGCTGAGACCACAGCTTTAAACCAGGTAATTGAGGGCAGCAAGAAGCTGGGCATCATTTCTGCCGGCGTAAGCTATGAATATGCCAGGGAAGCCTTTGAAGGGGCATCCTTCTTCAAGCTCGGTATGACCTACCCGCTGCCCGAGAAAAAGCTGCGCCAGTTTGCAAAGGACGTGCAAGAACTGTTTGCCGTCGAGGAACTGGACCCGTTCCTGGAAGAGAACATCAAAATACTGGGTATAAACATTAAAGGTAAAGAATATATACCCAGATTCGGCGAGCTGCACAAAGCTTCCGTAGGACTGGCCGCCGTTCAGGCCGGGCTTATTGAGGAAGCAGCCGCCACAATTGAAGCTCAGCCCATTCATGACCTGCCCGGACGTCCTCCTCTTCTGTGTCCCGGTTGCCCGCACTCGGGGGCCTTTTTCGTACTCAGCACGATGGGGCAGAGGGCCAAGGTGCTCGATGCCAGCGGCAAGTCAGAGGGCGAAACCAAGCTGATTATTACCGGAGATATCGGCTGCTATACTCTGGCGACCTATCCACCACTGAGGGCGATGGATACGACCGCTTGCATGGGGGCCAGCATCGGCCAGGCAATCGGATTGGAAAAGGCCGGTGTAACCAGCAAGGTGGTGGCTGTGATCGGCGACTCGACCTTCTTACACTCCGGTATAACGGGCATTGTAGATGCCGTGTACAACGGCTCTACCATTGCCGTGGTCATACTGGACAACGGCACCACTGCCATGACGGGCCACCAGGACCACCCCGGCTCCGGTGTGACGGCCCAGGGTATCATGGCGGGTAAGGTGGAACTGGAAAATATCGTAAAAGGGGCTGGCGTGGATGATGTGAGGGTGGTCAATGCATTCGATATTAAATCGGTGCGGGCCGCCATCCGCGCGGCGATTGACAGCCCCAGGCTCTCCGTCGTGATAGTGCGGGGACCCTGTGCGGTAATTAACAAGGCACGCAGGAACCAGAGGCAGGTGGATACGGAAAAATGCAACGACTGCGGAGTTTGCCTGATGATAGGCTGCCCGGCCATTCAAAAACGGGACGGGAAATTGTTTATCGATGTACTGGCCTGCATGGGTGATGAGTGCGGTATTTGCGAGCAGATCTGCCCCAGGCAGGCTATCAGCGCAAGGGAATGACGACAGCATATGATAGATGATCCCAATAGGCAAGATATACTGATGGTGGGTGTCGGCGGGCAGGGAATTATATTAGCCAGCGATATTTTAGGCGATGTAGCCCTGGACATGGACCTGGACGTCAAGAAGACCGATACGCTGGGTATGGCTCAGAGAGGCGGCAGCGTAACCAGCCATCTCAGGATAGGGAAAAAGGTCTGGTCCCCGCTTATCAGCACCTCTGAGGCAGATATCATACTGGCTTTCGAAAAACTGGAGGCTGCCAGGTGGGTTAACTCTATCAGACCTGAAGGCACGGTGATAATCAACAATATTGCTATTCCCCCACTCTCCATATCCCTGGGAACACAAAGATATCCCGCAGACAAGGAAATCATCGACTCATTCCGGCAGCGGACTAACAGGATATTTATGATTGAAGGCTCTAAGGAGGTCGGCGAGATCGGGGACATTCGCACGCTGAACATCTTTATGCTGGGTGCGCTGTCCGCCTTCTTACCTATGCGTATCGATAAGGACTTGTGGGAAAAGAACATTACAGAGCATCTGCCCTCCAAGATCAGGGAGATAAATATTCAGGCCTTTGCCAAGGGTAGGGAGGTAGCCGCACATGTCAATCTCTGACAACATCAGAAAACGGATGGAGGAGGGGTCCTGGACGAGGCGCATGTTCGAAGAGGCCGCTATCCTGAAAAAGAAGCACGGGGCACACAAGGTTTTTGACCTTTCGCTTGGGAATCCGGTGGTCGAGCCGCCAGCCGAGTTCAAACATCTGCTTAAGAGGCTGAGCGACAATCCCATGGCGGGAATGCATCGCTATATGGAGAATGCCGGCTACGAGGAGACGCGTGCAGCAGTAGCCAAACAGGTATCTCTGGAGAACGGCCTGGAAGTGGCAGCACACGATATCATCATGACCGTAGGAGCTGCAGGCGCTATCAATGTCATATTGAAGACCGTATTGAATCCGGGTGACGAGGTAATATTGTTTTCTCCCTATTTCATGGAATATGACAACTACGTGGATAACCACGGCGGCAAGCCGGTGGTTGTACCGACTGACGAGCAGTTCCTTCCCAGGCTCGACCTGCTGGAGAAGAGTATCAACAGGCGGACAAAGGCGCTCATCTTGAACTCCCCCAATAACCCCACGGGCGTGGTCTATCATGAGCACCTGATTGACCAGCTGAGCAGCGTGCTGCAGGACAAAGAGAAGAAGCTTGGTATCCGTATTTATCTGATCAGCGATGAAGCGTACAGCAGCCTTATATACGACAACCTGAAATACGTGCCCATACTAGCCAAATATCCCAGGAGCCTGATAGCTACATCGCACTCCAAGGACCTGGCGCTTCCCGGGGAGAGGATAGGCTATATAGCCGTGCAGCCCGAAATTGAAAACAAGGCCGAGCTGGTGAGTGGGCTCATTTTCTCCAACCGCATACTGGGGTTTGTTAACGCCCCGGCGTTGATGCAAAACATTATCCGCCACCTTCAGCACGTGACTGTTTCCATACCGGACTACCAGGACAAGCGCGATTTCCTATATAATAGCCTGGTGAATATGGGGTATAAGCTGGTGAAACCGCAGGGAGCCTTCTATATGTTCCCTCGTTCACCGATAGAGGATGACCTGGAATTCGTGCAGGCGCTGCAACGTGATTTAGTACTGACGGTGCCCGGCAGGGGATTCGGAGCTCCGGGCTTTTTCAGAATTTCTTACTGCGTCGACCATGCAACCCTCGAGGGTTCGCTTTTCGGCTTTAGAAAGGCCGCCGAGCAGTTTAGGCTCTCCTAGACTGCGGGCGGTCGACACCTAAACAAATCCGGCCTCCTAATGTGAAGCTATGACTAATAAACATACAATTCCACAGCTAATACAGGCGAATTACAACGCTCTGCCAGAGCAAACTGCCATTTGCTTTAAAAAACGCGGCATCTGGCACAGATACAACTGGGCCGACTATTACGGCACAGTAAAGCATTTCTCGCTGGGACTGGTAAACCTGGGTTTAACCAAGGGCGACGTGGCCTGCATTATTGGTGATAACGAACCGGAATGGTTCTGGGGTGAGTTCGCGGTCCAGGCGGCCGGAGGTATAGCTACGGGTGCTTTCGTCGATTCGATACCCTCGGAGCTCAAATATATTGCCAGCCATTCAGACGCCAAGTTTGCTATAGTAAATGACCAGGAGCAAACAGACAAGTTCCTGGATATCTCGAATGATCTTCCGGCCCTGAAAAAGATAGTTTACTGGGACCCTAAGGGCCTGAGCAACTATGATGATCCCCTGTTGATTAGCTTCGAGCAGGTTGTCCAGGCAGGCGTCGATTTCGAAAAATCACATCCAGGCGCCTTTGAAGACAATATTTCCCGCATACAGCCTGAAGATACGGCATTCATTTATTACACTTCCGGCACCACCGGCGTCCCCAAAGGCGCCATACTTACCCATGAGGCGCTGATCCAGACAGCCGGCGGCTTTATCAGCGTCTATCCTCTGGGAAAGGATGACGACCTGATATCAAATTTTCCGGCCGCCTGGGTGGGTGACAGCTATTTCGCCACTATACCACACCTGCTCACCGGCGCCAGGCTGAATTTCGCCGAGGAGCCCGAGACCATCGCCGAGGACACTCGCGAGGTTGGGCCTGATTTTGTCATCTACGGACCGCGGCAATGGGAAAGCCTGGTCAGTGAAATCCAGGTCAAGATAACGGATGCTCATCCCCTAAAGCGCTTTTTCTATCACTTGCTGATGCCGGTGGGCTATAAAATAGCCGAGTTCAAGTTCAATGACGAAAAAACCCCACTATTCTGGAAAATACTTTATGCGCTGGCCTATTACCTGTTGTTGAGGCCGCTCAGAGATAGGCTGGGGCTCAGCAACGTAAGGTTCGCCGTCACCGGCAGCTCGGTGTTGAGTCTGGACACCTTCAAGCTGATTCACGCCATTGGCATCGAACTGAGGCAGACATATGCCAGCACGGAAGCAGGCTTGATCTCTTCGCATAATAAGGGAGAGATCGATTTTCAGAGCGTCGGTCGCCCGGCTGTCGGCGTGGAGGTGAGGATAACGGATGAAGGCGAATTGCTGGTCCGCAGCGCCTCCACGTTCAAGGAGTACCTTAACGACCCCGAGAAGACGGCAAACGTTAGGCGGGCGGGCTGGTGTCATACAGGTGATGCTGTCAACATCAATGAAAACGGCCATTTGATCTTCCTTGACAGGCTGGAGCACATGGGAGAACTGGCCACCGGTGCGAAGTACGCGCCGCAGTATATCGAGGGCCGGCTGCGCTTCAGCCCTTATATTAAAGATGCCATGGTGCTGGGCGGCAAGGACAAAGCCTATGTTGCAGCCATGATCAATATCGATTTCGCCATGGTGGGCAAGTGGGCCGAGAGGAACTCTATTCCGTATACCACCTTTGTTGACCTGTCACAGAAAAAAGAAGTAGCCGAGCTTATTAAAAAGGACCTGACCAGGGTTAACAGTTATTTGCCTGAGCTGGCCCGCGTGAGAAGGTATATGCTGCTGCACAAGGAGTTCGATCCGGATGAGGCTGAGCTGACCAGGACACGCAAGCTGAGACGCGAGTTCATGGAAACCAGGTACAAACCGGTCATTGATGCTATCTACGGCAGCAAGGACAATTTAATGGTCGATGCATCCATTACTTACCGTGATGGCAGGACTGGAACCATATCCACCTCTATTAACATCTGGAATACGTGAGACTGAATAGATGACACAGCTTTTGCAGTATACAGTTACAGGGCTTTCCGTCGGGATGGTCTACGCACTCATCGCCCTGGGCTTCACCCTGATCTGGAAATCCAGCCGCGTCGCCAACCTGGCCCTGGGACAACTGGTGCTGATCTCTTCATGGTTCACGTACAGCATGCTGGTTCAGTTAAAGTTCCCTGTTTGGCTGGGAATGATCTGCACAATCCTCTTTGCCATAGTGCTGGGATGGATTATAGAGCGTCTGACACTGCGCCCATTGATCGGCCAACCCATACTCTCGCTGATTGCGGTAACGCTCGGCCTGGCTTATTTCCTGGAAGGCCTGGTTACAGTTATCTGGCCGGTGAGCATAGCCAAGCTTCCGCCTCTCTTCCCTCAAGAGCCGGTCAGCATCGGCACCGCTGTGATATCGCAGGAGTATCTATGGGCTGCGGGCATTTCCCTTTTCTTGTTTATACTCCTCTCGTTGTTCTTCCAGTTCCACAAGCTGGGCATCGCCATGCGTGCTACCGCCGATGACCAGCTGGCCGTCCAGGCCTGCGCTGTGCCGATCACGCGCATATTCTCCATGTCCTGGATATTCGCCTGCATCGTTGCAGCCATCGGTGGCGTACTTGTTTCCAGTATAGGCGGTATAACCAATGCGCTGGTGGAGACAGGATTTAAATCATTCTCCGTAGTTATACTGGGCGGGATGGACTCTTTCCTGGGTGCGATGCTGGCCGGTCCCATCATCGGCCTGTGTGAAAACATTGGGGCCGGCTATTTGACCGGATTAATAGGCCCCGGCATCAAAGACCTCATACCATTCATCATCATCATTATCGTGATGCTGATTAAACCTTATGGATTATTCGGCGAGGAAAGGATAGAGAGGATCTAGCGCTATGAGTCTGCCCTGTGGAATCCGCAATTATTCCTATAACACTGATACGGCCATCATCAGGACGAAGACGCAGTGGGTGCTGCTGGCGCTTTTCCTTGTGCTTATTTTTACGATACCGGCTTACTCATCCGGGTTTCAGCTGGGCATATTCAACCTTATCGGCATAACCATTATCGCCATAATAGGCCTAAACATCCTAATGGGATACTGCGGCCAGCTCTCCATCGGCCATGCCGGGTTCATGGCTGTAGGTGCCTACACGACCGCTATCCTCACAACCACGTTCGGCTGGCCTTTTTTCGCCGCGTTCATCTGTTCCGGCATTTCAGCCGGCTTGATCGGGCTGCTATTCGGCATGCCTTCAATGCGCGTCAAGGGTTTTTACCTGGCTATCACGACGATCGCTGCGCAGTTCATAATTATCTGGATAATCAACCACTGGTCAGATGTGACACGCGGTTCCATGGGCATGGGCGTAGATGCAGCCTCAATCGGCCCCTTGAAGCTCAATTCTGAAATCAGCCAATTCTACCTGATTATTGGCGTTACCGTGCTCTGCGTGCTGTTCGCTGCCAACCTTGCACGCAGTCGCGTCGGCCGAGCCTTTATTGCAGTCAGGGATAACGACCTGGCCGCCGAGGTCATGGGCATCAACGTGTTCTCCTACAAGCTTCTTGCCTTCTTCCTCGGATGCTTCTTCGCCGGCATTGCGGGTTCGTTGTTTGCGCAGTGGCGTGGCAATATCACAGCGGAGGACTTCACATTTAGCCAGTCGATACTTTATGTCGGCATATTGATCATAGGCGGACTTGGCACATCCGTCGGCCCAATACTGGGTGTCAGCACGATGGGCCTGCTGCTCTACTGGCTGCTGCCCACTGTCGTTATGCCGTCGGTAGAAAGCATGAACATACTTCCTACAGGTTTCTCCAGCGGGCTTGCCCCCATGATATTCGGCGCTATCATGATTTTGTCGCTGGTGCTTGAGCCCAGGGGCCTGGCGCATCTCTGGTCTCTATTCAAAGTTTCTTACCGGCTGTGGCCGTTCTCCTACTGATGCTGAAGGAACGATTCTCGTTTAAGAAAATGACCCGCCATTTAAATAAATATTAACAGGAGGTTGACACGGGATGAGACACACCAAACTGGCTGCACTAACCATTGCGATGGTTTTCGTCTTTATCTTTTCGCTGTTGGTTAGCTGCACAAGTCCGGCAGTGCCGGCAGAGCCCAAGGCTATCAAAGTCGGCTTCATCATGCCCCTCACCGGGCCTGCAGCCGAGAAAGGCCAGCCCATCGGCCAGGGCGAACTGGACGCAATCAAGTACATCAACGACGAACTGGGAGGCGTCAACGGCATCAAGATCGATGCCGAATACCTTGATAGCAAATACGACTCCGCCCAGGCCACTACCAACGCCAAGAAATTTATGGCTGACGGTTGTGCATTCTTTACCGCAGTATCATCCAAGGAGGCTGTAGCATCACAAAAAGTGTCAAATGACAACGGTTTCCCTTGCCTTGTAGTATTCAGCTCTCCGGCGCTGACGCACCCGCCGGCGCATATGTACGCGCAGTTGCCTGACTACGGCGACGACTGGGCGGCATTCACCAAGTACTACCTGCAGAATATTTGGAAGGGTCCAGGTAAACCTAAGATGGCACTTGCGATACTCAACAATCCCACGGGTTATGGCGTCAGGGATGCCGCACGTGCGGCCGCCGCTGACCTTGGTGTGGACATTGTGGCCACGGAAGAGCACACAGCAACAACGATGTCCGAAACCGATGCTCTGACCAGAATCCAGACCAAGAACCCGGACGTGCTTTTTATCTCCAGCACCCCGGCTCCCACATCAGTTATATTGAAGAACGCTTACGAACTGAAAATGATCCCTGGCATAACTATAGGCTGTGCACATGCCAGCTTCACTAAGGCGCTGGTCGACCTGGCAGGTCCAACCGTTAGTGAAGGCGTTTTCGGAGTGTTTCCAACAGTGAATTGGGGAGACAACGTACCCGGTATGGCCAAGATGACCGAATACGCTAAGGCCCGGCACCCCGAGTTCATTGGCAACGGCGACTATATCACCGGCTGGGCTTCCAGTCTTATTAATGCCGAGATTATCAGACAGACCCTTAAAACAACGGACCTGAAGGTGCTTACCGGAGGCAACGCAGCGGCATGGACAGCAGCCGAAAACCAGGGCTTCCTCCAGGTGAAAAGCTATGACGTCGAGGGCCTCCAAGGCCCCGTGGACTTCTCCAATCCGCTGGACAAACGCGGCTCTAAGTCCGTCAAGCTATTCCAGGTGCAAAAGGGCCAGATCATATCTCTGACAGGCTGGATCGACGCCCCTCTCATTCAGTACGAAAAATACGATTGGTTCAAATAGAGGAGATTACCGATTCGGAATGCTTAAGCTAAATAACATCGAGGTCTCATACCTCAATGTCGTGAAGGTGCTGCACGGCATCTCCATCTCGGTAGACGATGGCCTTGTGGTAGCCTTGCTGGGCGCAAACGGGGCCGGAAAGACCACGGTACTCAAGGCCATTTCCGGCCTCCTCCGAATCGAAGAAGGCGAGATCAACGAGGGGACCATAGAGTGGAACGGGCAGAGGATCGACACCAAGACCAGTGTTGAGATTGGCAAGCTGGGCATTGTCCAGGCTCTGGAAGGCAGGCGAGTCTTTGGTCATCTATCCGCTGAGGAGAACCTGATGGTGGGTGCATACCGGCGGTCACGAGCCCGGGACGTGAAATCCGACCTGCAGATGGTCTATTCGTATTTTCCACTCCTTGAGAGCCTAAAACGTAACACCGCCGGCTATCTCTCCGGCGGTGAGCAGCAAATGCTGGTCATCGGGCGCGCTATGATGTCGGCTCCCAAGCTGATGATGCTGGACGAGCCTTCCCTGGGCCTGGCCCCCATGATAGTCGAGCAGATATACGACATCATCAAGAAGTTCAACATAGACCGCAAGACTTCTATCCTGCTGGTGGAACAAAACGTAAGAGTGGCCTTAAATACGGCTCATTACGGCTATGTCATGGAGAACGGTCGGGTGATGCTGGACGGCACGGCGGCCTACTTAAAAGGCAGAGAGGATGTGAAGGAGTTTTACATGGGCATCTCTGCCACCGGTGCCAAGAAAAGCTACAAGGAAATCAAGCACTACAAGCGAAGGAAACGCTGGCTATAACCCAATCCCGGTTATTTCTCGCCCAGATAGGCAGCTATCACCTTGGCATCCGCAGCTATTTCATCAGGCGTGCCCTCGGCGATCTTGCGGCCGAAGTCAAGCACCACAATCCTGTCCGCCAGGTCCATCACGACCCCCATATCATGCTCGATCAGAACGATTGAATCCACGCCGTTGCTCAGCACCTTAGTATCGGGATAAGAGGCACCCTGTCCTTCAAAGATATCGTAGATAAACCTGGCAATATCCTCTTTTTCCTCCAGGTTCATACCTGCCATGGGCTCATCCAGTAAAAGCACCTCAGGCTCCAGCGCCAGCGCCCTGCCCAGTTCTACACGCTTGCGCAGCCCGTACGGCAACGAGCCGACAACGCTCTTCCTTATATGCTCAATTTCCAGGAAGTCGATGATGTCCTCAACTGTCTTGCGGTGCTCCAGCTCCTCCTTATGCGCCGGGCCGAAGTACATGAAGGTGCTAAAGATATTCTGCTTCATCAATACGTGCCTGGCAGCCATAATATTGTCCAGGGTGCTCAGGCCAGTATAAAGTTCAATGTTCTGGAACGTTCTGGCGACGCCCAGCTTGGCGATCCTGTCGCTGCGCATGGCAGTAATATCCCGGCCGTTGAATAAAATGCTGCCCCTCTGGGGCTTGTAGAAGCCATTGATGCAGTTCAGGAGACACGTCTTGCCCGCGCCGTTGGGCCCGATGATGGCCAGTATCTCATTCTTGCGGACCTCGATATTGATATCAGATAAGGCATGGACGCCGCCAAACGACAGTGAGAGATCGCTAACCTTCAGTTTTATTTTATCGTTAGTCATTATGTATTCAGCACAGCAAATAGTGGGCAGCTGCGAATTCCCATGTTACCATTTAAGGGGCGCTATTGAAAGTCTTGCCTGTCCATATCACGTTTTGCTTTTAGGTTGCGTGCTTTCTGCTCGATTCTCCTTTCTTCGTCGGTCGTCTTGTAGCCGTTAAGAAATTTCCTCTTGAACGTCTCAAATTTATCTTCCACTATCGCTGCGTGCACTGACTGCATGAGCGTATACATAAAATACAGATTATGTATAGTTGCCAGCCGGTAAGCCAGTAGCTCCTCGCTCCTGAAAAGATGGTGCAGGTAGGCTGCTGTGAAATTGCGGCAGGTATAGCAGCCGCATCCGGCATCCAGTGGCTCCATTTTATCTTTGTAATAAGCACGCTTTATATTCTTCCTGCCGGTTTTCGTGTAGAGTGCGCCGTTCCTGGCGACGCGCGTCGGCAGGGCACTGTCAAAAATGTCTATTCCCCTGCTCACGCCTTCCAAGATGTCTTCCGGTGACCCTACGCCCATCAGATAGCACGGCTTGTCCTCCGCTAAGCATTCTAAAGTGACATCGACTATATCCCACATCTCGGTTTTCGATTCGCCCAGGCTCAGTCCACCGATAGCCAGGCCCGGAAAATCCATCTCACCTAGCTGCTCAGCCGAGATTTTGCGCATAGCCGCATCCAAACCGCCCTGGATGATGCCGAAAAGCCGTTGCCCTCCTGCGCCCTGAGCCTTTTTACATCGTTTTGCCCAGCGCGTGGTTATCTCCACGGCGCGTCTTATATAATCTTTTTTTGCGTGGCTTTCCGGGCACACGTCCAGTGCCATGATAATATCTGCACCCAGTTTCTCCTGCAGCTCAACGGCATATTCCGGTGTGATATGGTGCTCGCTTCCGTCGATATGCGACCTGAAAGTCACACCTTCGTCAGTTATCTGACGAAAGGACGAGAGGCTGAATATCTGGTATCCGCCGCTGTCCGTGAGTATGGGGCCGTCCCAGCCCATGAACCTGTGAAGGCCGCCTGCCTTTTTAATTGTCTCAACACCCGGACGCAGGTAAAGATGATAGGCATTACACAGAATCATTTCAATGCCGATGTCTTTGAGATCATGGGGCGTCAGGCTGCGCACAGTAGCCTGGCTTCCCACCGGCAGAAATAGCGGAGTCTGCACCTTGCCGTGCAGCAGGGATAACTCACCGGTCCTCGCCTTTGAAGAGAATGCATTCAGCCTGATAGGACTCTCAGCCATTTCACTTCTGGGGATGCATTATATAGCCTTGCGTCGCCAGTAGGAAATATACAGGTTCATAGCGCGAGCCGCCTCGGCCATTGTATCGAAAGTAGGAACCCCGGCGTTTATAAGGCTCGTCCTCACTTCCATTAACGTACGCCAGCGCACGTTTTCCAGGTCACGGTACCCTGGCTTTGCCCCGCTCAGCACAGCCACCACGGGCTTGAGTTTCTTACCTGACAGGCCAATTATACTGTCCGCCGACATCTTTACGATATTCACCCACCATTCATCATCCAGCGGATTGTCCACCGAAATTTGAATTATCAGGAAATCGTAATCAGGGCTTTCAACAAACAGGTTTGGTATTTCAACCGTCTTGCCTGCGCTGTCGCCCCAAATGGAAAAATCCACCGGGTTGCCCAGCCAGTCCCAGAGGTCCGGCACGAGCCCTTTAAGTTTTACCCTGAGCCCTTGCGAGAGCGCTGGCAAAACCAGCCCGTTATCCTCGGCCAGGTCGGCAGATATAACGCATTTGCCGCCTCCACCACCCATTATGGCTGCCCTGTTTCCGGATACCCTCGGAAGATAACTGAACAGTGTCAGCAGGTTGGCCATCTCCTCCAGGCTGTCGACCTCGATCGCTCCAGCCTGCTTGAAAGCAATCTGCCACAGGTCCCGTGAGCCGGCTATGGCTGCAGTATGCGACGATACCGCTCTGCTTCCCGATTTACCCTTACCGCCCTTAATGACGATAACAGGTTTGCGGGTGGATGCATTCTTCAGGGATCTGATAAATTTGGCACCGTCCTTAACTCCCTCAAAATATCCGGCTATCAGGCCGGTGTCCTCATCGGAGGCCAGGTAATCAATGATATCGCTTTCATCTATATCCAGCGCATTGCCGTAGCTGACAACCTTGCTGAACCTCAGGCCGAGCAGTGCGCAGTACTCTATCAACACTGTCGCGCCCCCACCCGTCTGCGATACCACACCTATGTTGCCCTTTTCAGCCGGCAGCCCGTAACCGAACGATATGCCGGTCTGAGGGCTGTAAACACCCATACAGTTCGGGCCAATCAATTTAATACCGAGCTCACGCGCTCTGTCCAGTATCAGTTTTTCAAGGGCACTTGCTTCGGGCCTTCCTGTTTCGCTCAGGCGTGCAGTAAACAGGTGCACCAGCCTGACCTTTTTGTGCGAGCATTCGTCCAGCAGGGATAGAACCTTGCTGGTAGGCACGCAACAGATGACGTAATCTATCTCGCCGGGAATCTCGGACAGACTCGGGTACGCTTTCAAACCCTGCACCACTGCCTTCTGGGGATTTACAGGGTATATCGCCCCCTTGAAACGGTCGTCAAGCAGGTGCCTCAAGAAATGGTATCCGAAAGAGAAAGGCTGGTCGGACGCTCCCACAACGGCTATGCTCTTGGCGTAAAAAGCGTAATCCAGAATGTGCCTGGTTCTCATGTCTAGCTCAGCCATGTATCCAAAGCCATCGCAGTAAATATGATGCAGAGATAAGGGAAGGCGGAGAGTTTATACACCGTCCAGGCGTTCCTGGATGAGGGAGAAAACATCAAGCGGAGATTGGCTGATACCATGACCAGGCTCACGATGGTAGCAACATAGAAGTACAGCAGATGAAACCTGCCCGTCAGGAAATAAGCCAGCGTAGCCACTGCCGCCAGGCCTACTGAGAGTGCTGCCAGCATCTTAACGATTGCACTATCCTTCCAGCTCAGGGGGAAGTAGTGCAGCCCTGCAGACTCGTAGTCCGAGCGGTTGGCGATCATTAGAGTCCAGACATGTATCGGCGTCCACAACATGATCAGGCAGAAAAAGAGCAGCGGCATCAGATCGAAAAGCGGCTGTTTCATAATAGCGTACCAGCCGATTAATACAGGTGCACTGCCTGCTATGATGCCGAAGAATGTGCAGGATATGGTCTTGCGCCATATGGCAGAGGTGATGATGCCGACCAGGCCGATGACAAAGCATACAGGCGATAGAATCCAGGCCAATACCAGGCTCAATACGAGCAGGGTGAATATCATGGGCAGCACCTTGCCGGCAGGCTCGATCCGCTTGGAGGGCAGGACCCTGTTGCATGTGCGGCGCATCCTGGCGTCGACATCACGGTCAAGATAGTTGGTCAGACCGTTGGCGCCCGCACTTCCCAGTGCAATGGCTATCACGGTCAAAATAAAGCTGTCCACCGGGAATCCGCTGCTTACGAATGATGCAGCCACCAGGGCTGAGCATGTGCCGATGAAGAGGATGAGGCTGGTCTCCCTCGGCTTCAGCACCTGTATATAGTCAACAAGGCTTGAATGTGATTTTACAATGGTGCTCAATGCAGAAAGATCCTGTGAACGATATTTAAATGCTCTATCGAAATAACCGTAATATGATATAACGTTTTAACCTGTTCATCAAAAAATATATGGATAAGTCTTTATACTTGGAGGCTGGCAGATTGGTTATTCTGGGTGATCCGTGCCGTCGTTCAACTCGATCTCGTCCAGGTATGCCTGCAGGATGATGGTAGCAGCAGCGGCATCCATCTCGTTTTTAAGCTTGCTGCCTTTCTTGCCTGCCTCCCGCAGCTTCATGCTGGCTGAAACGGAGCTCAGCCTTTCATCATGCATAATTATTTCGGCGTTTACACGTCCTGTCATCAAATCCTTGAACTTAAGCACCTTTTCTGCCTGTTTACCTATGGCGCCGCTCAGGGAATAAGGCAGGCCAACAATGATCTTTGTGACGCCATGCTTCTTTACCAGGTCAGATATGGCGTTCACTGTCTCTTCATCGCCGTCACGGATTATCGTTGTCAGGGGAGAGGCCAGCACCTGTGAAGGATCAGATAGCGCAACCCCGATTTTCTTATCGCCTATGTCAAGCCCGAGTATTCTAGCCATGTTTGGATTTAATTAGCTCCTCGACAAATTGCGGCACTTTCTGCAATGCCTGGGGTATTTTACTCTGGTCCCTGGCGCCTGCCTGCGCCATTTCTGCTTTTCCGCCACCGCTCCCTCCGGCGATCTCAGCCACCTTCTTAACAAGCTTTCCGCTGTGAATTCCCCTGGCAATCAGGTCGGCTGTGGCCGTGGCTATGAAGCTCGGCTTCCCTTCATAAATCGTGGCCAGCACAATCACGCCGCTCTTCAACTTATCCTTCAGCATATCGCCCATCTCCATCAGCGCTGGCATGGGCCGGGAAGACACCTGGGCAGAGAGTATATTAACGCCATCCTGTTCCACTTTATCCTGCAGCAGCACGTCTATCTCGTTCCTGGAACGTTCCCGCTGGAGAGAAGCGATTTCCTTGGAGCTGGCGCCCAGGCTGGCTGAAAGCGCTGCAACCTTGGCCGGCAGCTCGGTGGGGCTGGCCCGCAGATCTGCCGCCAGCTTTTCCAGTATCTCGCCGCGCTCGTTTGCCAGGGCCTCAGCGCCCCGTCCGGTGACCGCCTCAATCCTGCGCAGCCCTGTGCCGATGCTTGATTCGGAGGTTATCAAGAAGAGCCCGATCTCGCCTGTAGACTTAACGTGCGTGCCTCCGCAGAGCTCGGCGCTGATCCCGGGTGTACCAATTTTAACCACCCTGACGACATCACCGTATTTCTCCTCAAAAATGGCGGTGGCGCCTTCGTTTATAGCCTGGTCATATGAGCAGGTCTGTGTGCCTACCGGCATGTTCTGCCTTATGGCCTTATTGATACCGGCCTGTATATCCTGAAGCTGCTGCCTGCTGATGTTTCCCACATGCGTAAAATCGAAGCGCAGCCTGTCGGGCGCAACCAGTGAGCCTCGCTGGACAACGTGGCTCCCCAGCACTTTGCGCAGCACCGCCTGCAGTATATGTGTAGCGGTGTGGTTGCGCTCTATGTCAAGCCTGCGCTCCTCATCCACCTGGACGTCCACGTTATCCCCTTCAGACACCCTACCGCTAACAACCTTACCGGATATCGCAATCCTGCCTGAGGGCAGCGAGAGCGTGTTCTCAACGGCGATCTTACCGGCCTTGCTGTTAATCACGCCGGTATCGCCAACCTGACCACCCATTTCGCCGTAAAAAGGCGTCTTATCAAGTACCAGCGTGACTGTTTTGCCTGCATCTGCCGATTTCAAGGGCCTGGCAGACTCGCTGTCAAGCACCTGTACCACCCTGGCACTTGTGGCCAGCTCCTCGTATCCCACGAACTCGGTTGGCTGCAAAACCGCTTCGCTGAGTGCATCAGCTGACTCGCCGCCGCCAAATTTATGAGTGGACCTGGCCCTCTCTCTCTGCTTCTCCATTTCGATCTCGAACCCGGCGAGGTCAACAGTCAGGCCGCGCTCCTGTGCAATCTCGGCGCTGAGCTCAAGCGGAAAGCCGTAGGTATCCCAGAACTTGAACACCTCTTCGTTCAACAGGCAGTTCCTCTTTTGGGCCTTGGCCTCAGCAATGGCCTTCTCGCACAGATTGACGCCCGTATCCAGCGTCACATCGAATTTCTCTTCCTCATTAATTATTATGTCTAGCACCAGCTTCTTATTTGTTTTCAGTTCAGGATAGACGTGCCCCATCTTCTTGATCACGACCTCGGCCATCTCACTGAGGAACGGCTTTTCAACACCCAGTCTCCTTCCCAGGAAGCAGGCCCGCCGCAGTATCCTGCGCAGCACGTATCCCCTACCCTCATTGGAAGGTAGCACGCCGTCTGCAATTAGAAAAGTTATACCCCTGCTGTGCTCGGCAATTACCTTGATGGCCCTGGCCGTTGCTTCGTCATCCATTAAGGACTTGCCCGATATTTTAGATATCTTTTGTACCAGCGGGACGAAGAGGTCGGTCTGGTAAACAGTGGGATTCCCGTTGCAGGCGGCCGTTATCCGTTCCAATCCCATCCCGGTGTCGATATTAGGTTTGGGCAGCTTGGTCCGTTTGCCCTGGCGGTCCTGGTTATACTCGGTAAATACCAGGTTCCATATTTCTGAAAAGCGGCCGCAGCCGCAGTCAGGCCCGCAACCCGGCTTTCCGCAGCCGTACTCATCGCCAAAGTCATAGTGTATCTCGCTGCATGGGCCACAGGGTCCGCTGTCACCGGCCGGACCCCAGAAGTTGTCCTTCTCACCCAGCCTCACGATCCTCTTCTCGGGGAAGCCTATGCCTTTCCAGATTTCGAAAGCCTGCTCGTCATCCAGGAAAATGGTTACCCAAAGCTTTTCGGGCGGCAGGTGCAGCCGCTCCACGACAAATTCCCATGCCCAGGCTATGGACTCCTTCTTAAAATAGTCTCCCACGCTGAAATTGCCCAGCATCTCAAAAAATGTCAGGTGCTTGTTATCGCCCACCGAATCCACGTCAGTCGTCCGGAAGCACTTCTGGCAGGACGCCAGTCTGGGGTTAGGCGGAACGGCCTGTCCAAGGAAATACGGCTTGATTTGCACCATGCCGGCAGTGGTCAGGAGCAGGGTAGGGTCGCCATGTGGAATCAGCGAGGAACTTGCAATGATCTTATGCTTTTTCTCAGCGAAGAAATTCAAGAATGAATCGCGGATATCGTTGCTGTCCACTATCTGTCACCCCAAAGCATTTTATTATTGTAAATACGGATAAGTCAATGGTGCTAAAATATTGCTGGACTAACCTGAAAAGTTTTTAGTTAGATAAACAACATATGTTACAATCTTAAACCTGCAGAGACAAGTATGCCTGTTTACGAGTATTGGTGTGACAGCTGTAAAAGAAGGCTGGAAATATTCAGCCAGGCTTTTAACACTGCAGCTCCCGCTTGCCCCAGATGCGGGAATGTTTTACAGCGCAGGTTTTCCACTTTCATGGTGCAAAAGGGCTATAAAGAAGTATACGACAGCATCCTTTCGGACTCTCAATTAACCCGGGGCCTGATGAGCAATGATCCGAAAGCCCTGGCTGAATGGAACAAGAGAATGAGCGGCGGCGAACCTGTGGCTACCGAATACCAGGAGACACTGGAGAAGATGGAGCACGGAGAAATGCCCGTGACAAATACCCGTGAGTCACCGGGTTCCACCCCGGACGAACAATAGCGGAGGCAAATATGCCTGTCTATGAATATATTTGCCACGACTGCCAGGATAAAGTCAGCATCCTGATGAAGTTTTCCGAGTATAATCCCAATCCCGCCTGCCCCGTATGTCGGGGTACCAATCTTGCGCGCATATTCTCCGGCTTCGCACTGCATAAATCGCTTAGCACGATTCATGAAGAAAGCGGTGAGCCGGGACGGAGTGTATCACCCGATTACTACAAGGACCCGCGCAATATCGGCAGGCACATGGAGAAGCAGTTCAGAGACATGAATATTGAAATGCCTTCCGAGATAAAGAAGAATATTGAGGCTGCCAGGGGAGGCGAGCTGCCTGACTCGCTCAAGGACTTTAAGAGTGCATCCGCGGATTCTGCGTACCATTGATGCCAATATAAACCGGGTCAGCGAGGGGCTGCGGGTTCTGGAAGATATTTCCAGATTCGTTCTGAACGACATCAAAATCAGCCGCGAATTGAAAGCAGTTCGCCACAGCCTGAACCAGACCGTCAGCCATATCAGTTCAAAGTTGCTGGAAACTAGAGATTCCGAAGGCGATATCGGCTCCGATTCCGACCTGGCATACGATCACGAAAATTTATTTTCCGTGGTAAAGGCCAACGCCAAGAGGGTGCAAGAGGGCATACGTGTTATCGAAGAGCTAGCCAAGCTGCCTGAGCTCAAGTCTTCCCTTCCCGCTGATGAGCTCAGAAAGTCGCGTTACAAAGTATATACTCTGGAAAAACAACTTGTTTCTCAGCTGAAGGCGGGTGAATTAAAAGAAAGGAAGGGCAAATAAATTGAAGGAACGTGAAAAAGGCTTTGAAAAGCTTGACAAGTATGCTGATAAAATACGTAAAAAACTGGGGGAAAAGGACGCGGCGCGGGAGCAATGCCTTAAAAGCTGTCGCGAGATAATACGCCTGAGCTCAACGGCCATCCGGGCCATACACCGCCGGGAGGTAAAGCAAGCCACGGCTCTCATCTATTCCGCCGGCCAACTCATCCGGCAGCTAAAGGATTCACTATCAGAGGCGCACCCCGACCTGCTCAACGCCAACTACGTGCATGATTCTTTTAAGGAGTACGCCGAAGCAAGCATTACATTTGAAATCATATTCAAGAAGAGCATCCCGGACCCGGACAAGATCGGGGTTGCTTACCCGGCGTATTTGAACGGGCTGGCAGAATCGGTCGGCGAGCTAAGAAGGTACATTTTAGACGGGTTAAGGACCAATGACTTCGAACCGGCGGAGGAATTGCTGGATGTAATGGACAGCATCTACGCCGTACTGGTTACGATGGATTTCCCCGATGCCGTCACCTACGGGTTGCGTCGCACCACGGACAATGTTAGAGGCATAGTGGAGAAAACGCGCGGAGACCTGACAATGATTATCCACAACAATCGCCTGCAGCAGAAATTAGGCACTTTAACCAGGAAAATAGGTATTTCTACCGACTAGATTTTGCTTGACTTTAAACCACCCCGCTGGTACAATCCCCACCTTGGTAGGTATGCGCTTGCTCGAGCGTGACCATAATTAATCAAATAAGGAGGTACCATGGTACAAATTCCCCCGATTTTTTGGATAGTACCGGTTGCCGGCATCTTGACACTGGCATTTGCCGCCTGGCTGATCGTCAGTATCATGCGCCGACCTACGGGCACACCAAAAATGAAAGAAATCGGCGACATGATCTTTCAGGGTGCGTGGGCGTTCCTTAAAAGGCAGTACAGCACTATCGCCATTTTCTCCGTGGTAGTCGCTATCATTATCGGCGTTGTTGTGGCCGCGCTGCCGCCAGAGGAAGCATTGCAAAAAGCCGGATACAATCCAATTAATATCGGCATATTCACTGCTATTGCTGTACTGGTTGGCGCACTATGCTCCGGCATCTCGGGCTTCATCGGCATGTACATTGCAGTTAAATCGAATGTGCGCTGCGCTGCTGCGGCCCAGAAGAACCTGACTGAAGCCGTGAGAGTTGCGCTCCACGGCGGCGCTGTCTCAGGCTTCCTGATCACAGCGCTCAGCCTGATCGGCGTCACCGCTATCTTCTTTGCCTTTGGCGGTGCAACCAATCCCCAGCTGTCGCCACATCTGATAGTCGGATTTGGCTTCGGCGCCAGTTTCGTAGCCCTCTTCGCCCAACTGGGTGGCGGTATTTATACCAAGGCAGCCGATATGGGAGCTGACCTCGTAGGAAAAGTCGAGGCTGGCATTCCTGAAGACGATCCCCGCAACGCTGCCGTTATCGCCGACCTGGTGGGTGACAACGTCGGCGACTGCGCCGGTCGTGGTGCGGACCTGTTTGAGTCCACCGCCGCCGAGAACATCGGCGCTATGATCCTGGGCATCGTTGCTTATATAGCTACCCAGAACGTGGCTTGGGTGCTGTTCCCGCTTTGTGTCCGCGGTTTCGGTATGATCGCCAGCATGATCGGCTTGCTGATCGTGAAGGCCAAAGAAAACGAGAATGCCATGAACGCTCTAAACCGCGGCTACTTCGTGGCCATTGCGCTATCCATCGTAGGTTTAGCTATCACCGTTTGGGCCATGCTGTACGGTGATCCTAAGTTTGGTGGCGCAAATATCTGGTGGCTTTTCGGCGCCGGCATGGTCGGCATCATCGCCAGCGTAGCCATCATTTACGTAACACAGTACTACACGGAGTCACGTTATAAACCGGTTAAGGACATTGCAGAGGCTTCCAAGACCGGCCCGGCCACCAACATCGTCATGGGCGTGGCTGTAGGTTTTGAAACTACGCTGGCTACGGCGATCGTGATCGGCGTAGCCCTCCTGCTGGCTTACTGGTTCGGTAGTATGAGCGGAGTGCCCGGCGCGGGTGCGTTCGGCACGGCCGTCGCCACCATGGGCATGCTCATGACCTGCCCCTACGTCCTCTCCATGGATACCTTCGGACCCATCACTGACAATGCCAATGGCATTAATGAGATGGCCGGAGCCGGCAAAGAGATCCGCAAGATCACGGATAGGCTGGATGCAGTCGGTAACACCACCAAGGCCCTGACCAAGGGCTATGCCATGGTTTCGGCCGGCCTGGCAGCCTTCCTCCTGTTCCAGGCTTATCTTGACCGTGTAGCCTTCCTCAGGGGAGGAGCATTCGATTCGGTCAATATCGCCCGTATCGAGGTCTTCGTGGGTGCACTGCTTGCTGCCATGATCGTTTACCTCTTCAGCTCACTGGCAATCAAAGCAGTCGGCCGCACTGCCAGCAAGATCATCACCGCAGTGCGTGAACAATTCAGAGCTCATCCGGGCATCATGGCCGGTACCGAGAAGCCTGACTACGGTGAGATCGTTGACATCACCGCTAAGGCGGGCTTGAGGGAGATGATACTTCCCGGACTTATACCAGTCCTGGCCCCAGTGGCTATAGGCCTGCTCTTTAAATACCTGTCCAAGGGCTATGACGCCGCACAGGTTGTGGGCGCTCTTCTGATGGTGGGCACCATCGCAGGCATCATGCTTGCATCCTTCATGAACAACGGCGGCGGCGCTTGGGACAATGCCAAGAAAATGATCGAGGATGATCAGCTTAAGGATGATAAAGGCAATGTACTGGGTAAAGGCTCTGATGCTCACAAGGCAGCCGTGGTTGGTGATACGGTTGGCGATCCTTTCAAGGACACCGCTGGCCCTTCACTCCATGTGCTGGTCAAGCTTCTGAGCACAATCACGCTGGTACTCTGCCCGATCTTCGTCTAATACCAGCCCGTTGAAATTGAAAGGGGCAATCACCTGATAAAGGGATTGCCCCTTTTCTCTTGGCCTATAGTCGTCTCAGGGCCGTGCCCTGGATAGACTATGGTGTCGTCTGGAAGGGTGTAAAGCTTGGTCTTAATGCTGTTTTCCAGCTCCTCGTAGCTACAACCGGGAAAGTCAGTACGGCCTATCCCGCAGTTGAAAAGCGTATCTCCGCTGAAAAGCACCCCGTGTCCGTACAGGCTTATCTCATCCGGGCTGTGTCCGGGCGTAAACAACACTTCGAAGTGCAGGTCGTCGATATCAATCTTGTCACCGTCCTTCAACATGATATCGGGCTCGGGTATCTTGGCCGAGCCGCCGGACATGAGGGCAACCAGCTTGGTAAAAGCACCTGGGCCTGCATTGCCTGCGCCTGCACCGACAGCAAACCTGGCCTTGGTGGCGTTTTTCAGTGCTGTAACAGCGCCGATATGGTCGAAGTGGGAGTGCGTAATTACTATTAGCTCAACGGAAAGATTTCTGCGCTCGATCACATTCAGTATGCCCCTGGCTTCGGCACCGGGGTCGATGACCATGCCCTTTCTGGACTGATCGGAACCAACGATGTAACAGTTGGTGGCTATGAATCCAACCGTGAGCATTTCAAATATCATGTCCAATTCTCCCTTTTATGGACCGGGAGGACCGGTCGAATCATATGATAAGGTAGGCCAGGTAAAGCGGGCAGGCGAAGCAAAGATCAGCTGGAAACCTATGTGGCCCTGATCTCTTCACGCATAAATTTTACGTAGGCTATGGCGAAGCATATCGCTGTAAGAGCAACCAGCCCGACCAGCTGCGGCCATACCAGCAGCAGGCTCTGGTATAAAGGTAACGGCGTGGGATTGAGGCCGGAATATATACCGATGAGCATCATGGTGGGGCTGCTGTTGCCCATCAAGGGCAGCAGCATGGCTTGAATGCTCTCCGTATACAGCGTGCCGGGTGATACCCTGCTTATCATTCTAAAAAGGTTATCGTAGCGGGTTACATCCTCGAGCGGAGAATTCTGGTTAATGGGCACAACGGTGCCTGCGATCAGATTGGCAATCAACGCCGTGAACAGAAAGAGAAACATCCACAGTGCCACCGAAGACAGGGCTGAGGTTGCAGTCTTCTTAAACAGCGTGGAAAAAAGAATGGCCAGGGACATCCAGAACGCGCCATACAGGATGCTGACCAGTATGAACATGAACAGGCGCAGAATCTCTTCGGCTTGCGGAGGAACGCCTATTAAACGGAGCCCGAGGCCGGCCACAATGGCCACCACACTGAAAATCAATACTGCCATCAGGGCCAGGCCGGCGCAGAATTTGCCGTTTATAACATTGTCCCTGTAAATAGGTTGCGCCAGCAGACGGCTTAAATTGCCGCTGGTACGTTCGCTGTTTATTGCGTCAAATCCCAGGGCAATGCCGATGATGGGGATGAACACGGACATGAACAGCGGGAAGGAAAAGGGGATGTTGCTCCCCGAAACGATGAACAGGTTCAAAAAGACATATTGCGTCGTGTCGTTAACAATCGACCTGATATTCTGGGCAGCGATATAGACGGTAGCTATACCGGCAAGATAGACCAGCACAAACAGGATCAAGAACCTGCGGCTGTTAAAATTATCTACCAGCTCTTTACGAAAAATCTCTATTAAGCCTGCCATACTCAAGACTCTCTAAAATATTTCAGGTATATTTCTTCCAGTTCAAACTCCTCAATCTTCATCTGGAGCTTGAGCCCGGTGAATTTCATAACCGCCTTTTCCAGCTCCTGGCTGACGTTGCGATCGGCTGCAATAACGACGGTATCTGCTACATTTTCTATCCCGATAACGCCGTTAATCTTCTGTATCTCCTTACGCAGGTTATCGGCCAGCGTAGCGATAGGTAATATTATGTTAAATTGTCCCTTCCGCAGGGCCTCGCGTCCTAGCTTATCAACAGGCCCGCAGGCGATCATTTTGCCCTTGGAAAATATGCCCACCTGCGTGCATATCTTCTGGACCTGGTGAAGCTGGTGCGATGATATCAACACGGTGACCTTTTGTCTGGCCATGGTCTTTATCAGGTTCAGTACCTGGTCCGTGCCCTCTGGGTCGATGCCGGCTGTAGGCTCGTCGAAAATGGCCACCCTGGGCTCTTTTATCATTACATCTGCAATGCCCAGCCGCTGTTTCATTCCATGCGAAAACTTACCTACTACCTGGTCCCCGTTATCTTTAAGCCCTACCAGTTCCAGCAATTCTCCGACTTTAGCCTTTATCTTCGCCTCGCTCAGGTCGTTAAGCCTTCCCGTATAGGTAAGGTTCTCTGCAGCCGTCAGGTCTTCATAGAAACCTATCTTCTCCGGCATATAGCCCACTACTTTTTTAACCTTAATAGGCTCCCTGGCGGGGTCATAGCCAATAACCCTCACGGAGCCCGAGGTGGGTTCGGAAAAGCCCATCAGCATGAGAATCGTGGTGGTTTTGCCTGCACCGTTGGGCCCGAGCAGGCCCAGTACTTCACCCTCAGCCAGCTTGATGCTGACGTTATCCACGGCCAGCAGTTTGCCGTAGGCCTTGGACAGGTTTTCGGTTTCTATCACAAAGTGGTTATTCATTGATTAACGCCGACCAAACCGGATGAAAATTACGGCCAGGGCAGCCACCACCAGGACGACTATGCCAACCCCAACCCAACCCCAGATAGTGGGAGTGAGCACGGTCACCCTGATCTGGAGGTTGGTGAAGGCATACTTGGCTTCCGGTTCAGCCTGCACCGTAATCAGGTAGTCACCGGAAATAGTTTTATCGGACGGCTTTACGTCTACCTGGATTTCCTTGGTTTCTCCCGTTTTTAACGAATCTATTTTGCTGGGAGTGCATGTCACGGTCCATCCGCTGGGCCTGTCCTTGGCCAGGCAGCTCACTTCCAGCTTCTCCAGGTCCCCGCTGCCTGTATTGACCAGCTCTATTGTGAAGTTGTTGTCCTGGCCGGCGGTCGCCTCTGTATTCAGCCTTCCGTCCGGCGTGGACATTTTCATTTCATAGTTGGCGGTTACAATGGCGGTGAGGTCGATTGACGACTGGAGATCTCCTGAGCTTGCCATGAGCTTGATCGGGTAGTTGCCAGGTGCGGGTGACTTCCAGGCAAAGGGAGTAACCGTCAGCTTAATCGTATCGGGATACGTCTTGGTGCCGTCCAGGCGGATAGCAGCAATTTGACCTCCCTCTCCGTACCCGGGAGTAATGGAGTAATTAAAGCCGTCGGGCACGGTTGCTTTGAGATCGAATACCTTGGAGCCGGTGCCACCATAATAACCGATACTTATGGTATAACCATAATTCAGCCCGGCATAGCTGCTGAGCACGGGATACTGACAAGTTAATTCGAGCTTTTCGCCGGGTTGCGCATCGTATTGCCCGGTGGAAACGATGTTGCCGACGCCACTTGCCAGCCTCATGGCTGCGACAGGCGCGGCAAATCCGATGCAGGCTACGACGGTGATCATAATAATGCACCAGGCTACGATACGGGTAATCTTGTTCATGAGCATACCTCCATCTAAGTCAGAGAACCTGTATTTTCACGAAAGTTAGCATTAATGAAAATACTCAACAGCAAACGAAAGTATAATTTAGCTCAATACAAAATTACTGTCAACTATTAAGAAAATCAAGCGCCGGCGAAGCTCTTGATTTATTACGTTGTTGCACATATACTAAAGTCATAAATTCCGTTATCTGATTCAGTCGGAGGTGTTTCTATGGCAGAGGTAGAAGTCGGTACAATATCAGATTTCTTCGCCAGGCCAGTTGTTGCAGCTATCGAATTGACCGGTGAATTAAAGGTTGGAGACAAGATACGCATTAAAGGCCACACAACTGACATGGAATTGATGGTCGAATCAATGCAGATTCATAATCAAAGCGTCCCTGTGGCCAAAGCTGGTGATGCCGTTGGTATTAAGGTCACCGACAAAGTCCGCCACGGTGACAAGGTCTTTAAGGTTACCGATTAGAATCAGGCGCCGAAGCTTTTAATCAGGTTCGCCATCTCGATTGCGCTGTTGGCAGCGGCAAAACCTCTGTTACCTTCCTTGGCACCGGCTCTTTCAATAGCCTGCTCCAGGTTGTCGGCAGTAATGATTCCTTGAATGACGGGAACACCTGTCTCAAGACTCAGTCTGGAAATCCCACGGTTTACCTCTGACGCAACATATTCAAAATGCGGAGTGCCTCCGCGTATCACACAACCCAGGCATATCACTGCATTATATTTCCCGGTCTCGATCATCTTCTTGGCGGCAATGGGTATCTCCAGGCAGCCCGGCGTCCAGGCTTTATCAATATCCTGCTCGAGGGCGCCGTGCCTCAGTAGCGAGTCCATCGCCCCTTCCAGCAGCCTGCCTGTTATCACCTCGTTGAAACGTGAAATGACGATGCCGAACTTTAAGCCTTTCCCTGCAAGCATGCCTTCATAATTCTTGGACATCAGAGCCCTCCTCTCGATAGTTTCATGACACTAATCGTCGATTGTCAACAAGTGCTCCAGTTTTTCCTGCTTGGTCTTGAGGTAGTTCTTGTTATGTTCTGTAGGCTCAGCCAGGAGCCTGATGCTTTCAACCACCTTTAACCCGTAGCTCTCCAGGCCGATGATTTTCTTGGGATTATTGGTCATCAGCCTGATCTCGTGCAGACCCACATCCGCCAGAATTTGAGCGCCGATGCCGTAGTCCCTCAAATCCGGTTCAAAACCCAGCGCCAGGTTGGCCTCAACTGTGTCCAATCCCTGGTCCTGCAGCTCATAGGCCCGCAATTTATTATGCAGGCCAATGCCGCGTCCCTCCTGCCGCATATATAAGAAAACCCCCCTGCCTTCTTCGGCAATTTTCTGCATGGCCAGCTGCACCTGATCACCGCAATCGCATCTCAGACTGCCGAATACATCCCCCGTCACACATTCGCTGTGCACCCTTACAAGCACAGGCTTGCTGTCAGTCACATCTCCCATCACCAGGACAACGTGCTCATCTGTATCAACCGTACTTTTATAGGCCATAATGGTAAAATCGCCGTATCTGGTAGGAAATTTTGCTTCGGCAACTTTTTGAATTAGCCGTTCAGCGCGCCTGCGATAGGCGATTAGTTCTGCGATGCTCACTATCTTTATGTTTTGCTTGGCAGCGATCTTCTCAAGCTGGGGAAGCCTGGCCATGGTTCCATCCTCGTTCAGTATCTCGCAAATAACGCCCGCAGGATAAAGTCCGGCCATCTTTGCCAGGTCGACTATGGCCTCGGTGTGTCCGGCCCTGACCAGCACTCCTCCTTCCCTGGCCCTGAGGGGGAACATATGGCCCGGCCGGGCAATATCTTCCGGCTTCGTCCTGGGATCCAGGACAGCCCTGACTGTAGCGGACCGGTCAAAGGCGGATATACCGGATGTAGTCTTATTTTTAGCCTCGATGGATACAGCAAATGCCGTAGTAAATTTTGAGGTATTTTCCTGCACCATAGGCGGAATATGCAGCTCGTCCAACCGTTTGCCTATTATCGGCATGCAGATCAATCCGCGCGCGTGGGCTGCCATGAAGTTGATCAGCTCGGGCGTCACCTTTTCAGCAGCAATGGCCAGGTCTCCTTCATTTTCTCTGTTCTCATCATCGACGATTATGATGAATTTGCCCGCTTTTATATCTTCAATTATTTCTGGTATGGGTGATAGTGCCATTTTTTACCTCGACTTCAGATAATCGTACTGGTCCAGTAAATTGATTATACCTTCCCGCTTATCGGGATGAGAAAATTTTTCCATATATTTGGCCATTATGTCAACTTCTAGGTTGACTGTCTGACCCTGCTTGACCATGCCGAGGTTGGTGTTTTCCCTTGTATATGTGACCAGTGACACTGAAAACTTGGCGGAGTCACATTCGGTTACGGTCAGGCTGACACCGTTCACGGCTATGAATCCCTTTTTAACCAGGTATCGCAATATTTCCGACGTGGCTGTAAATGTGGCTATGTAGCTTTCCTCTTCGGGGACAAGCGAAACGAGTTTTCCCATACCGTCAACGTGCCCCTGAACGAAATGGCCGCCAATCCTGCTCTGAGGTGTGAGCGCACGTTCGAGATTAACCCTGTCTCCAGCCCTCAGCAGTCCGATGTTGGTCAGTTTCCTGGTCTCAGGCATTACTTCAACGGCAAAGCCGCTTTTATCCAGCGCTATCACGGTCAAACATGCGCCGCTGACTGCGATGCTATCACCAACCTTGGTACCTTCCAGCACGGTCTTGGCCTGGAGAGACAATCTGTCCCTGGCCGTGCTCTTCACCGTGCCCACTTCCTCAATTATTCCGGTAAACATGAAATTCATCCTGAAATATATCCGCTGACGAGAAACTCGCTACCAAACTTTTCCAGCTTGACGTTCTTGAGCTGAAGGGCCTCACTCACCTTCTCCACTCCACTGCCTCCAATCGGTGTCTTGGCTTCTGTGCCCCCGATGATCATTGGAGCAATAAAAACAAGCACTTTATCAACCAGTCGGTTATCAAAGAAATAGCCCAGCAATTTGCTTCCCCCCTCCACCATGACCGTAGTCACCTGTTTTTGCCCGAGTATTTTCAGCAACTCCCGGAGGTCCAGCATGCCTGCATCGGATTTTAAAGCAATATATTCCACGTTCTGACGTTTCACAGAGGCCTTTTCCCTGTTGGCAGAACTATCCGCCACGGCTACCAGTGTCTTGCCGGGCTCGGAGAAAATCCTGGCTGTGGTTGGGACCCTTCCCTTGCCGTCAACTATCACCCTCAGGGGCTGCTGTTTCATTCGTCCACCCTTCCCGCTGTAGCCGCGGGCAGTGAGCTTGGGATCATCCATGATGACCGTGTCGGCGCCTACCATAATGGCATCCACTATGTGCCTCTGGCCCTGCGCATAGTTTCGGGCTTCCTCGCTGGTAATCCACTTTGAGTCACCTGTCCTGGTTGCTATTTTGCCGTCAAGGCTCATGGCAAACTTGGCAATCACAAATGGGATGCCGCTGGCAATATATTTAAAGTAACCTTCGTTTATCTCACGGGCTTTCTGTTCATACTCTCCGACATACGTCTTCACTCCGGCAGCTTCCAGCTGCTGTATGCCTTTGCCGGCCACAAGTGGGTTGGAGTCCATTACCGCAATATGTAGTTCAGAGATGCCGGCGTTAATGATGGCCTCTGTGCAGGGTGGTGTCCTGCCGTGGTGGCAGCACGGCTCAAGCGTAACATACATAGTGGCGCCGCGGGCCATCTCCTTGGCCTGGTTTAAAGCCATTATCTCGGCGTGTTTGGAGCCCGGCTGCTGCGTATGTCCCAGGCCGACCACGATGCCGTCCTGTACGATTACCGCGCCAACTGCAGGATTAGGGCTGGTATAGCCAAGCGCCAGCTCGGCCAGTGAGAGTGAATATGCCATAAAATCGATAGGTCGATTTAACATGCCAGCCACGGTATTTTTCGCTTTAGAAGTAGAATCAGAAGCAGCGATCTAATATTACTACCAGACAAATTTGAGTTCAATTCGGCTCAAATTCGGTTCATTTTAGCATCCCGCAGTTTCATTAGCAAAAGATAACTGGCTCCCCGCCTGGAATTCGGGGAGCCAGTTCTAAACTCACGCGAATGCTATTTAATCTCGTATACCATGCTGACAGTGACCTGGAATTCCAGTTCCCCGGCGCTGACGGAGGTCGATGGAGCGGCAGCGGGCATGGGCACGGCAGATTTAAGATAGTTGACCTGATTTACGGGCGTATACACTGTGCCCTCGCTGATGTAGATTACGTTCCCCAGACTGACTCCTGATGCCTGGGCTATCTGCTTGGCCTTTTCCATGGCATTCTGCACAGCCTTTTCACGGGCCACTTTGAAAACAGGCGTCGGATCGTCGACAGTAAAACTGATACTGTTAATCCTGATTAAATCTCCACCTGCAGCCACCGATTTATCGATTATTGTCCCCGCTTTGCCCGTATCCCTGATTTTAATCGTCACCTGGTTGCTGACCTTGTAGCCGATGACGATATAGGTGTTCTGTTTATCGTCCCATTTTGTCACCTGCTGGATATTGAACTGGGTGGTCTGAATATCTTTGTCAGCGATCCCGTTGCTCTTGAGCGTCTGAACCACGTTGTTCATGGCGTCGATAGCTTCTTTCTGCGCCTCTGCTACGGTAGGCTGCTGAGATTCAACCCCTATTGAGAGCCGAACGATATCCGGGGCAGAGGTTGCCTTGCCCAGTCCGTCCACCCACAGGCCGACACTCTGCTGGCTGACGATTATTCCGCTGGCTCCGGCCTGTACAGGTGCCGCCCCCTGGTAGACCACTGCAGCGGGTGGTGCGCATCCTACTGCAGCAACCGCCAGCAGCAGAACAGTAGCACCACCGATTAAAATTGAATTCTTGAGCTTCATTAATCCCTCCCTCTGTTCACCGGGTTGATACCCCCGATGACCTGTATTACTTCCAGTTAAAACGCATTGACCGTCGCATGGGTTTATGCCTATTAGCCACAAAGATAGCTTATATCATATAATAGTTCAAATCAATCTAAGGAACACATCTTGAGATTACTTAAAGAATTCTTAATCACGTTGCTTTTCGCCGTCATCATCTTTGTTGGGCTGCAAGTATCCATCAAAAGCTTTGAAGTCTTCAACGTATCCATGCTTCCCACCTACCGGGAAGGCGATCTTATTATTGTCAATAAACTGGCCTATACCTTCGGCCAGCCACAGCGGGGAGATGTTATCGTCCTTTATGCACCGGGCAACGGATCTCGGCCAGCATTCGATCCGTTTTTTACCCAGCATACCACCCAGTTCATCAAACGGATAATTGCTATACCGGGAGACACGGTTGAGGTCAAGAACGGACAGGTATTTGTCAATGGCAACCAGCTGAATGAGCCGTATATTAAGGAGCCTCCCAGGTACTACTACCCCGAACAGATTATCCCGTCAGGCGAGTATTTTGTGCTGGGAGACAACCGTAACAGCAGCAACGATTCGCACACTGGCTGGCTGGTGCCCCGCAACGATATTATAGGTAAGGTATGGTTCCGATACTGGATGGCTGAGTACCCTGATATCCGCTTTGTCATGATTCCCATCTTCGGCCTGATAGTCTTTATCCTGTTCATCGCCGTCATCGTGGATGTTGTCAGAAATAAGGGACAGGGAAGCCGCTAGGCATGACCGAAAAGGACGTACTTAAGATCTTCAGGCAGGCAGGGGCCATAATGGAAGGCCATTTCCTGCTGACATCTGGATTGCATTCACCCGTCTACTGGGAAAAATTCAGGGTCCTGCAGTTTCCCGAGCTGACCTTAAAGCTGTGCAAACTCATTGCCAAACATTATAAAGGCGCAGGCGTTCAGGTAGTAGCCGGGCCGACTACCGGGGGCGTAATCATAGCCTTTGAGACCGCCAGGGAGCTGAAAGTTCGCGCTGCCTTCGCCGAGAAGGAAGGCACCAGCCGGGTTTTCCGGCGCGGTTTTTCCATCGAACCCGGAGAGAGGGTGCTGGTGGTAGACGATATAATGACGACAGGCGGGTCCGTGGTTGAGGTAATTAGTGCTGTAAAAAAGCTGGGGGCGGACGTAATCGGAGTAGGCATCCTGGTAGACCGCTCTGCCAAGGAGATTGATCTGGAAGTGCCCCTGTTCAGTTGCTTGAAATCGGTAACAGAAACCTTCAACCCGGCACAATGTCCGCTCTGCGCAGCCGGCGTGCCCCTGGTCAGGCTGGGCGGCTGAATCACTACAGGCTCCTTAAAACCTCGACTTCCACCGTATAATCAGGCAGGCTGTTATTGGGCACCAGGGCAGAGAAATTATGGGTCTCGCCCGAGCTGATTTTTTCAGGACTGGCATCCAGCGTAGCTACAACCTGGCCGGCACTGGTCTTGCCCGCCTCCGCTACCTTGAAACTGATGGTCACTCTCACATCACGCACAGAAATCGGCAGATCACCGATGTTCTTTACCATCCCCCTGATATAAGTGCGGGTTCCTACCGGCTTGGGCTGCTCATCCACTACCATAGAGTGCGTCAATACTATGACGCTATTCTTCCCATAAGGTGAGCCGACGTTAAAGGCTATCTGGTCTGACACAGCTTCGTTTCCATACTGGTCGACAGATCTCACCTTGAACAAGTAAATAGTGTTTACTTTAAGGTCGGATAGCTGGATTTCATGCTGGGTGACCAGTGCTTCTTTCTGCACGCTTGTCTGGGCATATTCACCCTCCTGGCTCCACATCACCTGGCTGCTGGACGGTTTATCGGTCACCCACCTGATGTCGACCGTGGTCAGAGACAGGTTGTCGACAACTATATCTCTTATCTTTGGAGGCACCCTGTAAGCCGTTGTATTCTCGCTTTGCGTTTGAGATGAAGGGGCCACTATGTTGGTTACCGGCTGCTGTGGACTCTGGACCATCTGTGCAAACGTAAAAATGCCTGCAGCTACGATGAATACCACCAGGCTCAGCACGGTGGGTAGGATCCAGGATGGCGCTGATACCTTTTCCCGCTCGGCGCCCTTGTCATCCTGGCTCTGCTCGTCTTCTTTCTCGAAAGGCCAGTGCAGTGGACTGCCGCAATTCTGGCAGGCCGATGAAACGGGCTCGATCTGCACTCCGCAGGCCGGGCAAAAGTACTGGAACGGCGCACCGCACCTGCTGCAGGTGCTCAAACCATGAATATTCAAGACGCCGCATTTGTAGCAACGAAAATAGTTTTTCATGCTTTAATAGGTTTGATATCTCAATAATTTGGCCGCAGTATCAGACTATTATTTTAATTGTGCCGGCCAACCAATTCAAAATCTGCACTGGATATTTTAGGGTAAATTATATCTGAAACTGGCCTTAATATGTTGACACTCTATCGTGCTAAAAGCTAAAATATCGTTCACGCCGAGGTAGCTCAGTCGGTAGAGCAGTAGACTGAAAATCTACGTGTCCCCAGTTCGATTCTGGGCCTCGGCACCATCATCTTGCTCCGTTCAGAAGGCCGAAGTGGCGGAATGGTAGACGCGGCAGTCTCAAAAACTGTTGAGGGGCAACTCTCGTGTCGGTTCGAGTCCGACCTTCGGCACCAGGCTCACCTCAGATTCTCGGCCAATAAAAAAGCTGTTGCCTTTTGTCCAGGCAACAGCTTGCCGTAGTCTAAATGCCGCCGATACGTATTAGATGAAGCAGGTGCCGATGTAAACGACCAGTGCGATCAAGAGTATCCCATCTATCAGCATCCCGCTGAAAAGGGCCAGAAGTCTGCTATCCTTATTGATCAGGCTGAGTACTTTTATCTTTGTCATTATCCCGCTCCTGATTTTATTTCCGTTTTCTACATATAAAACGCAGACGAAGAGGATAAAGTTTAGAGAATTGAAAAAATTCTTAAAACGCGTATGATTGACCACTAAAAATACATGTGATAACCTTAAGTCGAACTGCCGAGTTGTGTAGTGGTAGCACAATGGACTTTGGATCCATTTGCCCAGGTTCGAATCCTGGCTCGGCAGCCATTTTATTTCTGCCGTCAGCGCATCAGCTAGATGACGCTGATTTCATCGTCCGGACGGACTTCTCCGCCCTGAACGATCCTGGCGAAGACGCCCTCTTTAGGCATGATACACTTACCGACTTCCTGATAAATGGCGCACTTGGTGTGGCATTTCTTGCCAATCTGGGTTACCTGCAGTATTACATCAGCGCCGACCTTCAAATTTGTCCCGATTGGCAGGTTAACAAGGTCGATACCGTTGGTAGTCAGATTTTCGGCGAAATCCCCCGGCTGGAAATTAAAGCCACCGGAGTTCATTTTTTCGATGCTCTCCCTGGCCAGCAGGCTTACTTGCCTGTTCGGCTCGCCGCCTGCATGTGCATCGCCAACAAGGCCAAAGCCTGCTTTGAAGAGGCCGCAATCAACTGGTTTCTTACGGGTACCCTTGCGTTCGCTGCTGCATACTGAAACAACAATGGCCATAGGCTAATTATAATACCTGCTGACCGCAGTGCCTGAGGTGGAGTTGTGAACCACGACTAAAAATTAACCTTGTCCATTCCCTTCAGGCCGAGAATCTGTCTGGCTTCATCAGGGCTGGCCGGCTCCAGGCTAAGCTCTTTCATTATTGAAATGATTTTCTCTACCTGCTCAGCACTGCTCTTGGCGCGCACACCTTTCCTCAGCCACAGGCTGTCCTCCAGCCCAACCCTGACGTTTCCGCCCATGGTAAGGGCCACTGTGCACATATCCATTTGATATCTGCCTGCACCCAGTGCAGACCAGGTAAAATTATTGGGGCCCAGCGCATCACGGGCGGCATTATAAAGAGCCAGAAGACTATTCACTGTCGCCGGTGCACCGCCAAGCACCCCGGTCACAAACTGGATGTGAATAGGCGGTTTGATGTGCCCCCTCTGCATCATAAATGACAGGTTGTTCACCATTCCCAGGTCATATATCTGTACGTCGGGCTTGGTGCCATTGGATGCGCAGATATACAGCAGCTCACGCAAGGCTTTAAATGTGTTGGAGAATATATAATCTTCCGTGGCCAGCATGGCCAGCCTTTCCCAGGGATATTTCCATTCCTTTATCTTATCGGCCACCTGTATCAAGGAGAAGTTCATTGAGCCGAAGTTTACCGAGGCCATCTCCGGCTTAAAATTAATCACTGGCGCAGCCCGTTGCTCGGTACTGATGCCAATGCCGCCGCTGGTAGAGACGCATAATACCGCATTTGTCTGGGCCTTAATTCCGGTCAGTACCTCACGGAATATCTCGCTGTCAGTGGTCGGCATGCCGTTTTCCGGATTCCTGGCATGTACGTGCAGTATGGCAGCCCCTGCTTTGGCAGACCTTATCCCCTCTTCAATTATCTGGCTGGGCGTCACGGGCAGGTATGGTGACATGCTCGGAAAATGTGCAGACCCGGTCAAAGCGGCGGCTACTATTACCTTTCCCTGCGGCATCACTGTACCTCCCTTGTGAATTTGCCCGAAGGATAAATCAATAGACGGGCACCAGTTGATGGAGACAGTTAACTTGTAAAATGTTAGATTATGCAGCGGGTAGATGTCAATTTATTTGTATTCGAAATCCTGAAATGCTACTATTAGGCTTCCGTGAGCCAATTGAGGTAGGTGATACACAATTGGCTCATTATCATTATTAACAGGCAGAATACGGGCTGAAACGTGAAAATAGACCTGCATGTACACACCAGCAGGCTGTCACCCGACAGCACAATGGACCCGGAAGCGGCCATTCAGGCGGCAATAGCGCTGGGCCTGGACGGGATCTGCTTCACCGAGCATGACAGGGCCTGGGACCTGGCAGACGTGATTCAGCTTGGCACAAAATTCAATTTCCCAGTCTTTCGCGGGGTTGAGGTCATGATAAAGGAAGGGGGTGAGATACTGGTTTTCGGGATGAATATCAACTTCACCACCGTAATAGACATACATACCCTGCGTAAGCTTTCACAAGATGCCGGAGCATTCATGATAGCCGCTCATCCCTTCAGAGGTTTCCCCTGTCAGACGATAACCGACTTCGAAAAGGCTGAAGATTTGATTATGAAGCGTCCGGTTTTCGATAAGGTAGACTGCCTGGAAGGATATAATGGCCGCAATATGGCCGGCAACAACGACTTCGCCTGCCAGCTTGCGTCCAAGCTGGGTTTTCCCATATCCGGGGGCAGCGATGCCCATGCCGTGCCCGAGTTGGGCAAATGTGTTACTATTTTCCAGAACTACATACGTAATGAAGAAGATCTGCTCAGGGAGTTGAAGGGGGGTAGATTTACAGGGGCCAATCACAACCGTGCAAAATGATTAGAGCAGGAATAACGGGTACTATCGGCACCGGCAAGAGCACCGTGGCAGCAATGTTCGGACGCCTGGGAGCCTTTATCATCGACGCCGATAAGCTTGCCAGGGAGGTAGTGGAACCGGGTAAAGAGGCCTGGCAGCAGATCATTGATTTTTTCGGCCGCGATATATTGAATGAAGACCAGACGCTTAACAGGCATAAGCTGGCAGAAGTAGTTTTCAATGACCCAGAGAAATTGAAGAAGCTGAACTCCATAGTCCACCCGCAAGTGCTTAGAGAAGACCAGCGGCTGGTAGAAGAAAGGAAAAAGATAGACCCTGACGGCCTGATCATCAAGGACATACCACTGCTGCTGGAGGTCGGGCCCGAGGTGGCCCGCATGCTGGTGGACAAGATAATCGTTGTCTACTGCTCGCCGGACGTCCAGTTGACCAGGCTGATAGCCAGGGGCATGGAGGCCGACGATGCCAAAAGCAGGATTGCTTCGCAGATACCGATAGAAGACAAGAAGAAAATGGCCGATTTTATCATTAACAACGATGGCACGCTGGATGAGACCTGGCAGCAGGTTCAAAATATCTACAAGCAGTTGATGCCTGGCAAGGCTGCCTGAAAGCCGCACCCGATTTTTGCCGCCAATCTTTACCGATGCTATAATATCCCGTCTGTTCAGCCGTCAGGCATCTGACAGTCCGCATATTCCTCGGTAGCTCAATGGTAGAGCGGGCGGCTGTTAACCGCTAGGTTGTAGGTTCGAATCCTACCCGAGGAGCCAATCTACCATTCAGGCAATTTCCACGAATAAATAAGAGAGGGCCGTAACGGCCCTCTCTTCACTTCTTCTAAACGAGATTTTTACTATTTCCCTTCCATGGCCTCCACAACCAGCTCAGCTATATCCCTGGCGATCAGGGTTTCCTCGGCGCCTTTGGCCTTGATAGCATCTGTGAACATTTGCACGCAGTACGGGCAGGCCGAGGCGACTATCTCTGCGCCGGTTTCCATCACCTGCTCGATGCGCGTCTCACTGATACGTTTGCCGATGCGTTCTTCCATCCAGAAGCGGCCGCCGCCTGCTCCGCAGCAGAAACCGCCGTTGCGCGAGCGCTGCATCTCCAGCAGCGGAAGCTTATTTATGGCCTGCAGCACGTGCCTCTGGGGGTCATAAATATCGTTGTGCCTGCCCAGGTAGCAGGAGTCATGGTAGGTTATCCTGCTCTCCTTCATAGCCGCTAGCTTTATCTTGCCTTCCTTTATCAGGTTGGATATGAAGGTGCTGTGATGGATGACCTCGAAATTGCCGTTGAACTGCGGGTATTCATTCTTCAGCGTGTTAAAGCAGTGAGGGCACATGGTAATGATCTTCTTGATGTTGTAGCCTTTGAACTGCTCGACGTTGGAAGCAGCCAGTGTCTGGAACAGGTACTCGTTGCCCAGCCTGCGCGCGGGCTCTCCGCAGCACATTTCCTCGGTACCAAGAATGCCGAAGTTTACGCCGGCCGCCTTTAGGATCTTGGCTGTGGCAATGGCTATCTTGGTGCTGCGCTCTTCGAGTGAAGCAGCGCACCCGGCGAAGAAAACGTAGTCAACATCGGGATTTTCGGACAGCTGCTTGATATCAAGCCCGGCTGTCCAGTCCGTCCTGGTAAGCGTAGTGCCCTTGCAGCTGTGCCCCCTGGCCTCGATACACTTCAGCACGGCCTCACCGGTTTCAGGTATCTGGGCCAAATCCAGCACCAGGTGACGCCGCATATCTATTATCTTGTCTATGTGCTCGATAAATACCGGGCAGATATCCTGGCAGGCACGGCAGGTAGTGCAGGACCAAAGCTCGTCCTCGGTTATCACCTGGCCGACCATGACCTTGGCTTCAGCAGTCTCCGTCTGCGGGTTGGCTGCTGCTCCTGGAGCAGCTTTAGCGGCGGCCTTTTTCTCCTTCAGTAGGGACGGCGCTTGCTCCAGCCAGTATGCCTTGAGGTCCTGGATTACCTTACGCGGGGAAAGCGGCTTGTCGGTCAGGTAAGCGGGACACCTGTCCTGGCACCTGCCGCAGTTGGTGCAGGCGTCAAGGTCAAAAAGCTGCTTCCAGGTGAAATCCTGTATCCTGCCCACGCCGTACGTCTCGGCATTCTCCAGGTCAACCAGGTTGAGAGCGCCCTTGGGACGCGATGTTTTGAACAGTACGTTGACCGGAGAGATGAGGATATGGGTGAGCTTTTCCCAGGAGAGTATGATGTAAACAACGGCCCCCAGGGTAATAACCACGTGGGAATACCAGAGGATCTGGTACCAAAGCAGCCTGGTGGCCTCCGGCAGGCCGGCAAAGAACCCGGCGAGCCAGAAGCTCACAAACCTGGCCTGGCCCCATTCAGGATGAACATAATATTCCGGTTGCGTCAGGCCCAGGTTTTCGGGCACGGCAGCAATCATTCTGAAGCTCTGCAGGAAAAATCCGGTGATAACCACGATGGTGATAAGGAGCAGGGCCACGCCGTCGTCCAGGACGGTATTCAGCCTCTTGGGCCTCTGGATGTACCGCCTGATTAAGGCCAGCGCCACGCCGGCCAGCACCATCACTCCGGCAATATTCCACAGCCCGCCGAGATAGATGTATACCGGGCCGTGAATAAAATCGGCGTGGAATGGATCAAAAACATAGTGGTTCAAAAAGTCCAGGCCTGCGCCCAGGAAAAGCAAGCAGCAGCCGATAAAGATAAGGAAATGCATTATGCCGGGATAAGGCTCCCTGAGGAAACGCCGATGGAATATGGCGTCCAGGATGGTGAGCTTGATGAATTCGCCAATGCGCTGCCAGGGCCGGTCAAAACGCTTGTCCGGTTTACCCAGCATCCACATTTGATAGCGCCTGTAGACTACATAGCCTATCAAAGCTATGGCGATTACGGCGGCCAGATAAAGAGCGATTTGGAAAATAAACGGGATGTTCCAGAAGATTTCACGTGATGCTTCCATCATACTCCTTCCGTGGTTATTTGCTTCAAAACCGACATATTATATCATTTTTAATACTGGGTTCCATCCGCCTTAAATCGTAATCAAAACGGCTCAAAACCGGCTTGAAAAATCGGACCTATGCGTTGATTACAGTGGCAGATTTAAGGCAGGGGCTTTCCCGCACGGGCGAACAGGGCGCTGATGCACTTGGCGGGGATATCCACGGATCCCAAAGGGGCCTCATGCTCATCCAAGAAATGGTGGTAATCCGATCCGCCGGTTGTGATCAATTTGTATTTAGCGGCAAGCTTCAACATCCTGCCTATCGTCGCTTTATCATACTGACCGTAGTAAGTTTCAAGGCCGACCAGGCCGGCGGCAATCAACTCGGTAATGATGCGCTCGAGGCCTTCGATATCGGCCGGATGAGCCAGCACCGGTAGGCCCCCAGCTTTGAGTATTATCTTCACCGCGTCGACAGGCTTGATTTTGTCTCTTTCCACATACGCCAGGCCGTTGCGTCCAATATACTTATCGAAGGCCTCGTGTTCAGTGCTTACGTACCCTTTTTCCAGCATAGCCTGGGCCACGTGCGGTCGGCAGATGGATTCGCCCCTAGCCAGCTCCTGGACCCTGTTCCACTCGATGTGAATGCCAAGACCGTTCAGTTTCTCCAGTATCTTGTGCGCCCTGCCCACCCGCGACTCCCGGATTACCTCAAGCGCAGCTACAAAATCTCTGTCCACATAATTCACGAAATATCCCAGCACGTGAAGCTCGCCCGTTGCCAGGTCGGTATTTATTTCCACGCCCGGAATAACCGCTATTTGAGCCCTTGTCCGCGCCTGGCTTAGAGCCTCTTCTACACCTCCGACGCTGTCATGGTCTGTAACTGCCATGATCCCAATCCCGGCGGCTATGGCCAGGTCAACCAGCTGCGCAGGTTTTAATCTGCCGTCGCTGGCCGTAGTATGCAAGTGGAGGTCATACTTCAACTTTCCGCTTCTTCCCGCCTGATCCTCTTGATGCTGCGAGCCTTTCCGTCATTGTTGATATCAAGCAGCGCGGCATCCAGCGCTGACCTGCCTTTGCCGACGGACAACCTGTGCGGCATGCCCACTAAAAAACTGGTGAGAACGTTATCGACGTCATCACCGATGATGGAATCTACAGGCCCGACCATACCGATATCGGTTACGTAGGCTGTTCCTTTGGGCAGCAGGTGGCCGTCCGTCGTGCCGATATGAGTGTGTGTGCCGCAAACAGCGCTCACCCTCCCGTCCAGGTACCTGCCTAATGCCACCTTCTCCGACGTTGCTTCTGCATGGAAATCGACCACAATGATTTTCGGCAATGGATCAACCGTAGAAAGCAGGCAGTCCATGGCACGGAACGGGCAATCGTACTGTCCGATGAATACACGGCCGATTAAATTGACGACCATTGTATTCTTGATGATTATATAACCGCGCCCCGGCGCTTCGGGGGGAAAATTGAGAGGCCGCAAGATAGGAAGATCCCCATCCATATATGGAATGATATCGCGCTGCGCCCATACGTGGTTGCCGGTGGTTATCACGTCCACGCCCGAGTCAATCAGCTCGCGGGCCGTATTGGCGGTTATGCCGATGCCATGGGCGGAGTTCTCGCCATTGGCGATCACCAGATCAACGCCCAATTCACTAATTAAGCCTGGCAAGAACTGCTGTACGGCCCTCCTGCCAGGCTTACCTATAACATCACCAATAGCCAGGATCTTCAATTCAACACACCCTGAACTAAATCATTTTGCGTAGTCTACCGCCCTCACCTCTCGCATTACAGTGACTTTTATCTGGCCCGGATATTCAAGGCTCTCTTCAATCTTTTTGACTATATCGCGAGCCAGGCGCATGGCCGACAGGTCATCCACCTGGTCGGGTTTAACGATTATCCGCACCTCCCTGCCTGCCTGGATGGCAAATGCCTTCTCCACGCCGGGGAAGCTGCTGGCAACGTTTTCCAGCGCCTCGATGCGCTTGATATATTGATCGAGGGACTCGCGCCTGGCGCCCAGCCTCGAGCCACTGATAGCGTCTGCCGTGGCCAGCACAAATCCGAGTGAGCTGGTGGTCGTTGCCTCGCCGTGGTGTTCGGATATGGCCTGGACCACTTCAACCGATTTGTCCCATTGTTTTACCAGGTTCGCCCCGATCAGTGCATGCGGCCCCTCGACTTCGTGGTCAACGGCTTTACCGATATCATGCAGAAGCGCCGCTCTCTTGGCCAGCATCACGTTGGCCCCTATTTCAGCGGCCAGCATGCCTGCTATATGCGCCACCTCCAGGCTGTGTGTCAACACATTCTGCCCGTAGCTGGTCCTGAATTTTAGCCGCCCCAGCAGCCTGATCAGCTCAGGATGCAAACCCTGCACGCCAGCCTTGCGCGTTGCCTGCTCGCCTTCGATGCGAATTGTAGTGTCTACCTCTGCTTTGGCCTTATCCACCACCTCTTCGATGCGGGCCGGGTGTATGCGTCCGTCCAGGATGAGGTTATTCAGGGCGACCCTGGCCACCTCGCGGCGGATGGGGTCGAAACTAGATATGGTGACCGACTCGGGTGTGTCGTCAATAATAAGGTCGACGCCGGTTGCCTGTTCCAGGGCTCGTATGTTACGGCCTTCACGGCCTATCAGGCGACCCTTCATATCATCGTTGGGCAACGATACCACCGATACGGTTGTTTCGAAAACTACGTCTGTTGCGCATCTCTGTATGGTAGTGGCCAGAATATCACGGGCTTTGGAGTCAATTTCGTCCTTGATGCGCACTTCCCACTCACGCACCTTGCGGGAGGCATCGTCCTTGATCTCATCCTCGATGGCATTCAGAAGCTGCTGCTTGGCTTCTTCGCTGGACATGCCAGAGATGGATTCGAGGCGTTGAAGCTGCTTCTCCTTTACCTCTTCGACCTGCGCCTTAACAGCGTCGATCTCTTTTTCTCTGCCTATAAGGCTGCGCTCACGCCTTTCCAGTGCTTCCAGCTTCCTTTCCAGGCGTTCTTCCCTTTGACTTGATCGTCTCTCCAGCCGCTGTAACTCATATCGTCTTTCCCTGCTTTCGGCCTCGGCGGCGGCACGGACTTTGACAGCCTCTTCTTTAGCGTCGAGCACCATCTGCTCGTACTTGGCTTGAGCGCTCTCTAGAAGCTTTTTAGCTTCATTCTGCGCAGTCCTGATCTGTTGGTTGGCCAGGAGCTGACGCGCAAAATACCCGAACAGTAGAAACAAAACAGCCACTAGGCCGATAATCACATAGAATATCCAATCCATAATACAGTTGCCTCTCTTTATAAATAAAGCGGATTAAGCTACGCATGGCAATAAATCCTCAGTAGATAATTATACTATTCTTGTGCGCGTATAACTAGTCTTATGTCAAAAATATTGGAAATTTTAGCGGCTGACCTTGTCCCAGAGCCTGGCAACTGCAGCATTTACTACTTCACTGCTGTAGCCGCGCCTGGCCAGATAAGCGGTCAGGCGCCTGGTAAACTCCGGGTGCTCAAGCGCAGCCAGTGTCCTGGATTTCTTTAGCCCGGCTTTAAGGGCGCTGTCCTCGTCATTGACATCAGCCAGGAATTCATTGATCACCTCAGCCTTTACTCCTTTCCGAAGCAGCTCCTGCCTGATCATGCGCCGGCCTTTAGGTTTATTGGCAATTCTGTCACGTATCCACGATTCCGCGAAAGCCCTGTCATTCAGCAGCCCCGTTTTTTTGAGTCGAGACATGGCCTGGCTGACACATCCGGCGCTGAACCTGCGCTTGAATACCAGGTGGTTCCTGAGCTCGCCCTCGCTGCGCGGCCGGTATTCAAGATAGTTTAGAGCAGCCTCGTAGCACCTGTTGAATTCATCCTCATCGGCAGACCTGGTTAATTCCCCCAGATCCACGTCCTTCCCCGGCGAAAGTGCGGATTTCTTGGCGAAAGATTTTACCGTGGACAGCGATGTGCCGTCATCAAAGACAATGTCAACGTTGCCGCTGCGCGAGCCGGCTTTGATTTCTAAAACTCGCTTTATCATCAAACTGTCACGTCATCCGGGCTACAAAGCGCTATTCTGTATCCTTGCTATCCGAACCTACTGTATGGCTGGACAGGGCGATATTCCTGACCTGCTTTTCGATTTCGGCCGTGGCCTCCGGATGCTGGATAAGGTATTCCCTGGCCTTTTCTCTTCCCTGTCCCAGCTTGGTGCCGGCAAAGTCGAAGAATGCACCGGACTTCTTTATCACGCCTGAACTGACGCCCAGGTCGATAACATCGCCCTCTTTGCTTATTCCGCAAGTGAACATGATATCGAATTCAGCCACGCGATAGGGCGGTGCAACTTTGTTTTTTACTACCTTTGCCCTGACACGATTACCGATGATCTCAGTGCCGTTTTTGATGGCCTCAATCTTTCTGAGGTCTATCCTGACCGAGCTGTAGAATTTTAGCGCCCGACCGCCCGGCGTTACCTCCGGATTACCAAAAATTACCCCCACCTTCTCCCTCAACTGGTTGATAAAAATAACAGCCGTGTTAGATTTGCTTATCTCTCCGGTAAGCTTGCGCAAGGCCTGCGACATGAGCCGGGCCTGCAGGCCCACGTGGGACTCGCCCATCTCTCCTTCAATTTCAGCGCGCGGGACCAGCGCAGCGACGCTGTCGATAACTACCACATCCAGTGCATGTGTCCTGACCATACGTTCGGCGATGTCCAGCGCCTCTTCACCGGTTCCAGGTTGCGCTCCTTTCAATGAATTTACGTCAACCCCACAAAGGGAGGCATAGTTGGTGTCAAGCGCATGCTCGGCATCGATATAAAGCACCAGGCCACCTAATTTCTGCGCCTGTGCAATTATGTTTAAGGCCAGCGTTGTCTTGCCTGACGCCTCTGCGCCGAAAATCTCCGTGATTCTCCCCCTGGGTATACCACCCACCCCCAGTGCTAAGTCCAGGCTCAAAGATCCCGTGGGGATGACCTCCACCTTCACCTTTGCCAGCCGGTCCCCCAGGGACATTATCGATCCCAATCCATATTGTTTCTCGATCTGATTGATAGCCAGGTCCAGTGCCCTTTCCTTTTCCACTTTAACTTTTTCCAGTTCCATTTCTCCTCCTGCTTAATTAAGCTATTTTGTCCATCGCTTGCAACTGGCTATAGGTTTAATTAACACAATTGTACTACTTTGAAATAACCATTGCAATACCCCGGTTAAAAATATTTGACTGAGTAAACCCGATGAGCTACATTTTATACGAGGAAAATAGATGCCTATTTATGAATACAGGTGTCCCAAGTGCAGCACCAAATTTGAGATGCTGAGGCCAATATCCAAAGCTGAGGATGATGCTGAATGCCCTAAGTGCAAGCAACCGTCCAAGCGTGCCATATCCAAATTTGTTTCACGTGCCAAGGATGACCTTGGTTTTCTCAGCCATATGCCGACCAGTTCAGGCTCGTCCGGCTCCTGCGGCAGCTGCAGTTCAACCAATTGCTCAACTTGCGGCGGTTAAACTTATACGCTGTCCACCGGTCCACTCATTTCTCCCAGAAGTTTATTTTTAATCAGAATTGCCGCTGTCAGTATTATGCCGGCCTCTACCAGTATGGCTGTTACCAGTAATACCGCTGCATCGTTAAAAAATCCCTCGGGGAACATCATTATCAGGTAGTCGTGTGCAGGGTCCAGAATCCACAAGTTGTTGTTGAAGCTCACTATGTGAAACAGAATAAAAAGGCTGTTGAAATCTATCAGCGCCCATGCCACCAGTATCCCCGTAAACGCAAGCGTAGCCGCAGCTCCGATAATAAGCCCTTTCAGTATCCTGGATATGCTGGATCGCAAGTAGAGGTACAATCCCGACAGGAACAGCAGCACCATCGATATAATCTGCAGCAGCCCAAAAAGCTGTATAATGGCGCGCACGTCAGCCAGATGTACCAGTTCCTTCTGTGAATACACCGGCATGTCTTTCCCTTTAATAGTCACGGTGACCTGAGGGCTGTCGGACCTGCCGTAGTAGTATTCAATCATTTTCCGGGACACTTCATCCAGCTGTGACTTACCAATCCCTGTGACCTTGCTGATCTGGTATTTATCAAAACCGTACTGGTACAGTTGATACGAATGTGAGACCACAGTGACGGTGCTGGAGATAATAAGAAACGGTATGCAAACAATCCAGATGAGGTAGACTATCCAGCCGATAATTTTCATGTAATTTCTGCCCCGCCTAGTAGACCATTATATCCTATCATCGGTAAAAAACACGTGTTATAATTTTAGCCGTTCTCGCTGGTGTGTCTATGTTTACCCACCTCCATGTGCATACAGAGTACAGCCTCCTTGACGGATGTTGCCGCATTTTGCCGCTGGTTCATAAGGCCCGCGAGTATGGCATGCACAGCCTGGCCATCACCGATCACGGCAACATGTACGGCGTCATCGATTTCTACAAGGCCGCCAAAGAGGTGGGCATCAAGCCCATCATAGGTTGCGAAGTCTATGTAGCTTACAACGACCTGCACGGCCGGGATCCCTCCGATAAATCAGGTTTTCATCTTACCCTGCTGGCAATGAATAACCTCGGTTACCACAACCTTCTTCAGCTTGTTACGCAGGCGCACATCGAGGGCTTCTACTATAAGCCCCGCATCGATAAGAATTTACTGCTCAAGTATAAGGATGGACTGATTCTGCTATCCGGGTGTGCCCAGGGTGAGCTGGGCCGTCTCATACTGCAGGACCGTCACGAGGAACTGCACAAGGCGGCCAACTGGTATAAAACTAATTTCGAGCACTTCTATATCGAAATTCAGAGGCATCCCATTCCTGACATTGAGAAAATTAACCAGAGCCTTCTGAAACTCGCCTCACAGCTTGATTTACCCCTGGTAGCGACTAATGATGTCCATTATGTAAATAAGGAAGACGCCTACATCCATGACGTGTTGCTCTGTATCGGCACCAATACATCCATAAATGACGAGAAGCGTTTAAAAATGGCAGGCGATTATTTTTATCTCAAGAGCCCGCGGGAGATGGCAGGGGAATACGAGGACCTGCCGCAGGCCATTGAGAATGCGGAATCCATCGCCGCCCTGTGCAACGTTGAAATAGAGTTCGGCAAGCCCCACCTGCCGCAGGTGGAGCTTCCTCCCGGAAAGACCTCCCAGGCTTACCTGTCTGTTCTCTGCTGGAGAGGACTAAAAGAACGCCTGCCTGATGCCGGGCCGGAAGCTGAACGAAGGCTCTCTTACGAACTGGACGTGATTGAAAAGACCCAGTTTGCCGATTATTTCCTGGTGGTGCATGATCTCATATCCTTTGTCAGGCAGCAGGGTATATTTTTCGGCGTGCGCGGTAGCGCGGCCGCCAGCCTGGCCCTGTACTGCCTGGGCATCACGGATATTAATCCGCTAGACTTCCAGCTGGTCTTCGAACGCTTTCTCAACATCGAGCGCCGCGAGATGCCGGATATCGACCTGGACTTTCAGGACGACAGGCGTGAAGAGGTCATTGTCTATGTCAATCACAAGTACGGCATCGACCATGTGGCACAGATCATCACGTTTGGAACCCTGGGCGCACGTGCGGCGGTACGCGATGTGGGCCGTGCCCTCGGTCTGAACTACGGAACCGTGGACCAGGTAGCCCGCCTTATACCGGTGCGCCCCAACATACGGCTGGAAGAGGCCATGCTTGAGGTAAAGGAGCTTCAGGACATGTATGGCGCCGACGAGCTCATCCGCCAGCTTATCGATACTGCTAAGAAGCTGGAAGGCATCTCGCGTCATTCCAGCACTCATGCCGCCGGCGTGGTAATTTCCAGGGAGCCCCTCACCCAGTACATGCCCCTGCAGCGCGCCAGCAAGGACGGCGATCAAAGCTCAGCCATGACCCAGTTCTCCATGGAAAATGTCGCCACGCTGGGTCTGCTGAAACTTGATTTCCTGGGGCTGGCCAACCTGACTTTGCTGGCCAAGGCCAGGGAAGTAATATTGAAGAATTACGGCATCGAGATAGATTTTCTCAAAATACCTCTGGACGACCGTAAGACGTTTGACCTGCTTTCGTCGGGCGAGACCACAGGAATCTTCCAGCTGGAAGGCCCGGGCATGAGGCGCTACATCAAGGAGCTTAAACCGACCAAGTTCAGCGATATCGCCGCCATGGTCGCTCTCTACCGTCCGGGGCCCATGGAGCATATACCCACATTTATCAAAGCCAAGCACGGGCTTGAGTCCGTGCAGTATCCCCATCCCGATCTGGGCCCCATTCTGGAGGATACCTACGGCGTGATCGTGTACCAGGACCAGGTGCTGTTCATTGTCCAGAGGTTTGCCGGCTACAGCCTCGGTCGTGCCGACATCATACGCAAAGCCATGGGCAAGAAGAGCCCCGAGGTCATGAAGAAGGAAAGGCAAAATTTTATTGAAGGCGCAAAGACCAAGGGCTACTCTGAAGACGAGGCCAGTGCAGTATTCGGGCTTATTGAACCGTTCGCTGGCTATGCCTTCAACAAAGCGCACAGCGTCAGCTACGCACGTTTAGCTTATGATACAGCCTACCTCAAGGCCAACTATCCCATCGAGTACATGGCTGCGTTCATGGACACTTATTATGACAAGCAGGAAAAGCTGGTCACGGCCATCGCCGAATGCCGCAGGATAGGCATTGAAGTGCGCAAGCCTGACGTGAATTTCAGCCGGGCGAATTTCACGGTCGAGATGCTCGAAGATAAGAAGGGAATACGCTACGGGCTGGCTTCCATCAAGAATGTGGGCGCTAATGCCATTGAGCCGATTGTGGCTGTACGTGACCAGGACGGACAATTTAAGTCTATCGAGGACTTTTGCCAGCGCGTAGACCTTCGTTACGTCAACAAGAAGGTGATGGAGAGCCTGATAAAGGCGGGCGCGCTGGACTCGCTGGGGCAGAGGGGATCGCTGCTGGGGGCTGTCGACCGCATAATCTCCCTTTCGCATCGGGGGCAGAAACAAAAGGAAAGCGGCCAGTCCAGCATGTTCGACCTCTTCGGCAAGAGTGTCTCCGTGCCGTTGCCTTCCCTGGACCTGGATGAGAATGATGTAACTTTGCAGGAGAAATTGACCTGGGAAAAGGAGCTGCTGGGTGTCTATTTCTCTGAGCACCCGCTTTCAGCCCTGGCCTCCAAGCTGGCCGAGCAGACCAGTATACTTTGCGGAGAGATCAACACCGATATGGCCGGCGAGAAAGTTATAGTCGCCGGCATGATTACCTCGGCCCGGCACGCCACTACCAAGAACAACCGCATATTCATGATAGCCACAATAGAGGACCTTAACGGCAGTATCGAGGTAACCGTATGGTCCGACGTCTACTCACAGACACAAGACCTGTGGGTAGAGGGCAATATCCTTCTGATCGAAGGATATGTCAAAGTCAGAGATGACAGGGCTAATATCAACTGCACAAAAGCACGCAAGTATGAGGCCGACGCTGAAGAAAGCCCGAAAAAAGTGAAGCCCCAGAAAGTGGAAAACCACGAAAACAATAACCACGTTAGCGCGCCCAGGAAACTGGTGATTAACATACAGCAGAGCGACGACAGTGAGAAAGACCTCGAGCATCTGCAGCATATAATGAAGGTATTGGAAAAGTATCCGGGTAACGACAGCGTCCAGCTATGCATTCACAGGTCTAATAAAATCACCCGCATGGACCTGCCCGGCGTGAAAATAGATTACTGCAACGACCTGATGAAAGAGCTCAGCCTGGCTATCGGCTATTAGCCTGTATAAATTCTCTAATCAGGCTATTCACAAGGTCCGGCTTCTCGTGTACCACCCAGTGCGACGCGTCCGGGATTCTTTTTACCGTAAGCCATTCAACATACTGGTCCAGCCCGTTTATTACTCCAGTCAGCAGCGCCTCGTCCTTTTCTCCCCAGATGACCAGAGTGGGGACTTTGATTTTGGGAAAAGCCTGTGACTCTGCCTGTCCACCGGGTGTCTCAATGGGCTTCTCCAGGACGCTCATATCAGCAGCGCGGTAGTAGTTCAGTCCCCCTGTCAGCGCACCGGGCTGCGACCATGCTTCAATATATCCCTTGATGTCTTCCTCTTTGAGGACACCTTTTTCAATGATGTCCTTGAATGCGCCTTTAAGCAGCCAGGCGAAATGGTTATCGGAAAGGACTTTCTCCGCTTTAGGATCCCTGAAAAATAAAATATAGCTGCTGGCCTTTCTCTGGTCAGGATTCAGCCGGAGTTCGCGTTGAAACGTTACCGGGTGCGGTGCATTGATAATAATGAGCCCGTCCAGGTACTGTGGGAAATAGGCTGCGAACGGCCAGGCTACACCTCCTCCCCAATCATGCGCCACCAGTGTAAATTTCTTATGGCCCAGTGACTCAGCCAGCTGTCGGATGTCCTCGATTAGCAGGCGCATCTTGTATTGCTCCACTTCCTGCGGCCTGGAAGAGAGATTATAACCCCGCATGTCCGGCGCCACCGCCAGGTGGTCACGGCCGAACTCCACCAACTGCTTCTTCCACATCCCGCTGTACTCCGGGAAACCGTGCAGGAACATAATCAGTGGCCCGGAGCCGGCATAGGCATAATGTATCTTTATACCGTTTACGTCAGCGTATGCATAATCAATCATACCATCACCTCAAATTGGGCACCGGGTTATCGCTTGGCCTCATACCGGGCGAAAATATCGCTGTACAGCTTAAACGAGCCGCCATCATAAAGAACGAAATGGACTTCATCCAGGCTGGTCGGGTTGTTTTCGAGATAGTCCACCGCCGCCCTTATTGCAATGGCCGCTGCAAGGTCTGCAGGATAGCCGTATATGCCGGTGCTGATGGCCGGAAAAGAAACGCTTTTGACGCCATGTTCCATGGCTGTTTTAAGACTCTCTACGTAACAGCTGGCCAGTGTTTGCTCCTCACCGCTGTTTCCGCCCCGCCACACCGGCCCGACCGTGTGAATCACATATTTGGCTTTCAGATTGCCGCCTGAGGTTATCACGGCCTTGCCAGCCGGCAGGCGCCCGATCTGGGATACAATCTTCCGGCATTCCTCGTCTATTACCTGGCCGGCCGCCCTGTGTATGGCTCCGTCCACTCCTCCTCCACCCATCAGGCCTGAATTGGCCGCATTCACTATAGCGTCCACCTTCTCCCTGATAATGTCCCCCTGTACCAGCTTCAGCTTCGTCTTCTTTACAGCTATCTCAACCGTCATCTGCCACCTCACCGCCGATATTGTCAGGAAAATCTCGGGACTATGACGCCGTATTCCCCGTCGTCACGCCTGTAGACAACCTGTATCGAATCATCCACACGGTTCATGAACACAAAGAAATCGTGACCCAGGAACTCCATCTGGTCTATGGCTTCCGCCACCGTCATGGGCGTTATCAGAAACCGTTTGACCTTCACAATCCGCGTGTCGTCATCGGTTCCTTTTGATTCAATCTCTTCTGCCGGTTTTCTGATCGATTCGGGATTTCTGCTCTTGGTGACTTCATACCTCTTTTTGTACCTTTCTATCAACCGCTCCATTACATCGGCAACTTCATCAATGGCCGCACGCATGTTGTCAGCCTTGTGCTCTCCCCTGATCAGGAATCCGTTGATGTTTAAAGTGCACTGGGCGCTGAAGCTCTGCTGCCGTGACTTTGATTTTTCTTTAGAGAGCTCTACTTTAACCGAGTTGATGGAATTCAAATATCTGTTCAACTTCGTCAGCTTCTGCTCGGCGTAGCCTTTCAACTCCGGCTCGATTTGTACATTCTTGGTGATTACCTGGATATCCATTCTCGACTCCTGCTCTATATTTCCCTGGCCAGTGTGAATCCCAGCACGATCCCGGCCCGCTGCGCTTTCAAGGCCGTTGCACACGCTTCAAGCGTGGCGCCCGTCGTGCAGACATCATCGATCAATACTATATTTTTCCCCTCGACTCTCCCCTCCTGGCATTTAAAAGCATCGCGTACATTGCTCCTGCGCTCTTCCGCATTCGCAGTGTGAGTTTGCGGCCTGTTATTCCTGATGCGCACCAGCGGATCCGTATATACCGGTACGTTGATAATTGAGGAAACCTCCCGTGCCAGCAGCTCTGACTGGTTATATCCCCGCTGCCGCATGCGGCTTTCATGCAGGGGCACAGGCAGCAGAATGTCAGCGGCCAACTTGTTTTCCGTATAATATTCGGCCATAAATCTTCCCAGGCGACCCGCAATGGCGCGCAGGTTATTGTATTTCAGCGCATGCACGGCATCGCGTATTATTCCTTCAAATATAAACACCGACCGTATCAAATCAATATTTCCCTGTTTGCTCCAGCATTCACGGCATAAAGTGCCGCTTGTTTCCGGCCTGCCGCATCTCTGGCAGAGCGGAGGATAAATGCGCTTCAGTCTGTTTTCGCAGCGGATACAAACAAAGTCACCGATTTTTCCGCATCCAAGACATACTCGAGGATAGAAAAAATCGATGACTTGGCTCTGGAGTTGTTTCAACCGTCTGGTCAAAACAGTTGCTCCGTTAAATATTCTGACTAATACCGCCTGTTATTCTAGCTTAATGGGGACGAAGCGTGTGACTGGCTCCACTAAAGATCGGCTCGTTAAGGTATATATCTCCGTTTCTGATCTTCAGGTTGAATCCACACTCAAGATTGGTGCATACCCAGGCTTTATAATGTATCGCTGCTCCCTGACTACCGAAATCGGACAGCGGAACCAAATCACCGGTCTTACATTTTAAACACTTTGGAAAGGAATAGTTTTCCACTATTTTTTCCACCTCCTCCAAGGATAGGTAAAGTATAGCATTAATTAAAATTCATTAGCAAATGATTTAACCTGAGATTTTTGACATCGGCGGACTGTTAAACGCCGCCCAGCTTAAACTTTGCCAGGCAGGTATAAATGGGCCCTGACGGCGTAAGCTGGCTGCGCATTAAAGATAACGACTCCACCTGTAATGAGAACTGCGGCTGGAACTCGCTGCCTTTGATCAACTCGCCGAATGCCGCTCTGTCTTCCTGCGAACAGCCATCTCTCAGCATGGCGAGCGTCAGATGAGATGCAAAGGGGCGGTCTTCACCGGGAAATCCCAGCCTGGTCAATGCTACATCCACGTCTTTGGCCAGCTTAAGCAGTTCCTCACCGTCACATTTCATGCCCAGCCAGAATACCCGGACTCTCTTGGGATTAGGGAAACAACCCGTCTCCTTCGTCTGCAGTTTGAAAGGCCGGGTCGCTCCTGCCGCCTTTGCCAGCGCACTTTTGACATCATCCAGCTTGCCGGAGCTTACGTTTCCCAGGAACTTGATTGTTAGATGGATCAGGCCTGGGTCGACCCACTTTACAAAGCGGTGCTGCGGCAGCTTGAGAGCAGCCTGGTATGCTTTCAGCCGCTCTTTCAACCCGGCAGGCAGTTCAATTGCCACAAACGACCTTATTTCTGCGTCTCTCATCCGCTTTATTCCATCAAGTTATTCCCAGGAATTTGCCGGCATTGGCATACAAAATGTCTTCCAGATCCCCGCTTTCCGGCGGTAGCGCTTTAATATGGTCGATTATTCGTGCCGGGTCCAGCAGTGGCCAGTCACTGCCGAAGAGTATTTTATGTCCGCATCCCACTGCAATGAGCATTTTGTAAATCTGCGGGCTGTATAGAAACGGCGCTGCAGCAGTATCGTAATAGACATTCTGCAGATTCCTGGCCACCTCCGGCATCAGCTCATAAAAGGCCAGACCCCCGCCGAAGTGACCCAGCAATATCTTCAACCCCGGGTAGAGGCAGATAAATGGGTAAAGTATGTCAGGGGTGGTCTTGCCTTTTCCCGCATACTCGTGCCCCACCGGCTCGGAAGCGTGCACAGACAAAACCATATCGAGCTTGATTATTAGCTCAACCACCGCAGACATGACAGACGTATCCAGCAAGTCAAAACCCTGCACGTCCGGCCTCAGCTCGCCGAAACCCCTGGCGCCTGCCTTGTGACATCTCTCGATTTCTTTCAACGCTCTTTCGCCAGCCCTGGGCTGGATGGAGCACAAGGCCGTCAACCTCTCGGGGTACCTGGCAGCAGCCTCCAGAATATAATCGTTGGTGCGTACGCACATCTCATGGCTGTCCCAGCCGATATTGAGCACCAGAGACCTGCTCACCCGGCGCTGGTCCATTATGCTGATCAGGTCCTCCGCCGTACCCATCCTGGATTTTTCCTGCGAGTACAGCAACCCGAAGCAGGAGTCCGAAGTACAGTATTTTTCCCGGTTTTGTATTACCTCGGGTGAGAATATATGTGTATGCGAGTCTATTATCACGCTAAAAATTATAGTTTACGCTCGCCTTATTCTCAATATATCCAACTTGCCCGTCTTACGTATACCGGCGGAATGGACATCTTCTTCTATGGTGGCTATAATAATTTCCATTCAAACCACCCTTTGCTTTAACATATACGCCTTATCAACCTGTTAGCGTCGTTGAACACATGGCTGATAACATTCAAGAACTGGAAGCAACCGCACGTAAACTAAGGCGTCATGTCATTACAATGATCTCGGATGCCGGGAGCGGCCATCCGGGCGGATCCCTATCAGCCGCCGATATAGTCACAGCCCTCTATTTCAAAATCATGCGACATGATCCCAAGAACCCGCACTGGCCCGACCGCGACAGGTTTGTGCTGAGCAAGGGGCATGCCGCACCCGTCCTGTATGCCGCCCTGGCCGAGTGCGGATACTTTCCCATGGAGTGGCTGTCTACCTTGAGGAAAACCGGCACCTGCCTGCAGGGCCACACCGACAGCCTGCTTACACCCGGCGTAGACGTCTCAGCCGGCTCCCTCGGCCAGGGGCTCTCGTTCGCTATCGGAATTGCACTGGCGGCCAGGATGGACAATAAGGACTATCGCACCTATGTCCTGCTGGGAGACGGCGAATGCGACGAGGGGCAGATATGGGAAGCGGCCATGTTTGCGCCCAACAATAAACTGGACAACTTGACCGTATTCGTCGACTATAACGGCCTGCAGTTGGACGGTTTCACCAAAAATATAATGAGTCTGGAGCCTTTCAAAGATAAGTGGCGCTCCTTCAACTGGGAAGTGCTCGAGATCAACGGGCACGACATGCGGCAGATACTGAGCTCGGTTGAGAAGGCAAAGAAGTTAAGAGGAAAACCGGTGGTGATCATCGCCCATACCGTTAAAGGCAAAGGCGTGAGCTTCATGGAGAATAACGTGGACTACCACGGCAAGGCGCCCAATAAGGCTGAGACGGAAATTGCGCTGAGGGAGCTGGCATGACGGATTACAGCGAGCTCACAACGCGCGACGCCTACGGCCAAATGCTGGTTGAGCTGGGCAAAGACAACCACAATATCGTGGTGCTGGACGCGGACGTATCCCGCTCGACCATGACCAAATATTTCGCAGCCGCTTATCCCGACAGGTTTATCGAGTGCGGACTGGCCGAGCAGAACATGGTCAGCATCGCCGCCGGCCTGGCTTCCTGCGGAAAGATATCATTCGTCAGCACCTTCGCCGTGTTCGCTTCCTGCCGGTGCTTTGACCAGGTGCGCATGTGCGTTGCGCAGCCGAACACCAATGTTAAGATTGTTGCCACACACGGCGGCATCACAGTGGGCGAGGACGGCTCCTCGCACCAGGCCATAGAGGACCTGGCGCTCTACTGCTCGCTGCCGAACTTCAGCGTAATCGTTCCCGCCGACTCCATCGAAACGGCGGCAGTTATTAAGGCTGTCACCGATACCGTCGGCCCGTTCTATGTCAGGCTGGCCCGCAGCAAGACGCCGGTCATATACGGCGCCGGGTGCGATTTTAAAGTGGGCAAGGCCAGTTTGCTCCTGGACGGGTCCGACGCCACCATAATTGCCACGGGCATGCTGGTTAGCACCGCCCTGGCGGCTGCCAAGTCTCTGGCCGGTGAGGGAATCCGTTGCCGCGTGCTTAACATGTCGACCCTCAAGCCCATCGACCGGGAAGCTATAATCGCCGCGGCCTCACGGACAGGCGCCGTCGTCACGGCTGAGGAGCACCTGCTTCATGGCGGGCTGGGCAGCATTGTGGCCCAGGTGCTTTCCACCAGCCATCCTGTCCCGCTGGAATCGCTGGGAATAAATGACCACTACTGCAAATCAGGCAAGCCTGAAGAGCTGCTGGCAATGAACGGCCTGGCTGCTTCCGACATTGAGCAGGCTGTCCGCGCAGCCATCAAGCGAAAATAGAGGCCCTGATTGACCCGGTATGTAATAATAGTATAATCATTCCCGGTTATTTCATTAGAGATGGAAAAAGATTTACACCAGGCTCTGGTCAACAAGGAACAGGTCGAGCTGTTCCTGAATAACCTGGAAAACCTGCTGCGTGACGGCACCGTCAACGAATACTCCTATCACACACTGAAATCGGAGTACTCTGCCCAGATGCAGCATGCCATGACCGTGATCGAGCAGATCAAGAGGGAGCTGACCAAGAGGCTGGACACGCGTTCTCACGAGCTGAATATCTACCAGCAGGAGCTGGCCAACCTGGAGGCCAGGTATAAGGTGGGTCAGCTTTCCGGTGCGAACTATATGAAGCTTACCAGCACCCCTCAGCGAAAAGCGGCGCAGGCTGAAGCCGATATAGCCCACCTGACGTCGATGATGAACGCCCAGTCCTCGCAGCAGGTTCCTGCACCCCAAAGCAAGGGGCTTTCCTCCTTCCTCAACGTCATACTCGGGCCTCCTAAAAGGCCCGTTCAACCGGCCGGTATGATAGTGCCGGGCTCAGTCCCGGCAAAGCCGCCCGTGATAGCGCAGGTCTTCACCAGCGTAATGCTTCTGCCCGACCGCGTGCTGCCGGGCAGCACGGTGGGCATAATCGCTAACGTCACCAATTCGGGGCAGCAAGCCATACACCACAAGGCGGAGTTTAAAATAAACGGCAAGACTCAATCGGTCAATGAGATCATGCTCGAGCCGGGACAATGCCAGGAGGTCACCTTCATGGCCATGGCCGGGAACCCCGGAGACTACTACTTCTCGGTAAACGACGCCACAGCCATCCTAAAGGTTATATCCGCGCCCTGAGGACTTGATCCGTGAAAACACGAATACTCGCTATCCTCATAGCCGTCGTAGCGCTGTTGACACTGGTCATTGTGGCCGTATACAGCAACCTGGCAATCTATATTTCCATTATTGCCATCGGCCTGGCGCTGGCGCTGCAGAAGTATGTGGCCAGCTACTTCGGCTATTTCATCATCGTCTTTTCCAACATGCTGCACGAGGGTGACCGTATCCGTATCGACAGCTACAAGGGCGATGTGCGGCACATTGGCATTTTCTATCTCACGCTGGACGAGGTAGGAGAGGACGAGAAGCTGGGCGGTGAGCTCACCGGCAAGATACTGCGCATCCCTAACCTTCTCGTCCTGGACAAGCCTGTACTGAATTTTTCCAAGGTCTACGAGAAAGACTGCAAGATCGTGCAGTGCGACTATATCTTCGATGAGATAAAGATACCCATATCGTCAAACAGCGATATATTCAAGGCTGTGGAGTTGCTGGATGGGATAATCAACAGCGAGGACGACAAGTACCTGGTTGAGGCCAAGGAAGCTTTCAAGGACAACTACCCCGCATTTCTACGCGAGGCGGAGACCAACCGCCACGTGCTCATACATGTGGAGGAGAACAGGATCTGGCTCAAGGGCAAGTTCGTCACGCCTTACAGGGACAGGAACGAGCTGCGCACCAGGATGTACATGAAGTTCCTGGAAAACATAGCTAAAGACGAATCTATCAGGCTGGCTTGATTGGCAATGGGGTGGTGCCGAGGGAGGGACTTGAACCCACACTCCCGTGAGGGAAGCGGATTTTAAGTCGCTAAGAGTAACTTCATTGTTAACAAGCATCATTTGTATCTTCGCAGTCAATTCATTGGTAATTTTTCTCTTGCCATTACTCAGCATAGTAATGTAAGCTCTTGATACTCCGAGTCTTTCCGCCAATTCCGATTTAGTCATTTTATGCCTCACTTCTAAATTCACAGAATCAATCTTACTGTATTCAAACTACCCTTTCACTGTAATTCGACTGTATTATAACTGTATTATAGGTAGTTGTCAATATTACATATGTCATCAGTATTGACATTACACTCAAAACTTGCTAATATTCTTACGAGTGATTAGATGGTTTAGTAATAATGTAGACGTACGTATAGATAAGTAGACTACAAAGTGAGTTGAAAATGGAATTGAAAAAAGCTGCTGAAGAGTTAGGAATCTCTACCAGGCATATACATAGACTGATTGAGGATAAGACTCTACCTGCAAAGAAGAAGACTATAGTTGTAGAGTTGAGAAAGATTGTCTGGGATGTAGACGAGAAGACAATCAAGGCAGCTAAAACTTTACTGGCGAGTTGGAAGACTTCGGAGCAAGACTTTGGATCGTGGCTTTCAGGTTGGATTGCAGAATATGATATACCACTCTCCAAACTGGCTCAGATGAGCAAGATAAAGAAGAGGACTCTACAAAGGATAGTCAACAACCAAGCCGTGAGACGATTACCCAAAGACTATCAGATGACGATAGTCTCGGCCCTCATGAGAGAAATGATAGGTAGGTCTAAGGCAAACTAATATAAATACTTTATGAAGGGATAGGACAATGATTGATTTGCATACCGCTACGATAGAACAGATACAACATGCTCTGGGTTCACAATTCTATGAGGAAATTGAAGCTCTGGCATTTCAAATACTGCCACACGTAAATCAGTATGACCAAGATAGAAAACTGATTGCTTTGGGAGACCCAGACGATTATAACGAGTGTGAATATACCTATGATGAATTCCATCGTGATCTTGAATATTATTGTGAAACTGAGAACACAAAGGGAATGATTGAAATATGTCGAACATTAGCCCGAATCGACAAGGGAATTCATCTTGTCATGGATGTTAGTGATGTGGATGATCCTGAGTGGATAATAAAAGGGATTATTGTATTGAACGGTATTACCTTCATTATAGCTGACTCAGGAGTAGGCAAAACTACTATCTGTATCTATATTGATGAGTGTATGAGGAAAGGGAATGATTTCTTTGGACTTCCATGCAAAAAGGGATCAGTAATATTTGTGGAGAATGATGAGTCAGCAGAGATGCTCAAGAGCCAGGTCAAAACTATCGATCCCTCAAAACACCTAAACATTGCTACCTGTGAAGTAATCTGGGATGCCAATGCAGGAAAGTTTAACCCAGAATTCGAAGACCTTCTCTTTTACTACACTCCTGACGTTGTGGTGCTCGACTCTTATACTTCTTTAGGTGTGCCAGATATAACAAGCCCATCTTCAGGATTGGTACTGGATGAACTGAGAAGACTTGCCAAAACTCACCATTGCGCCTTTGTTATCCTTCATCATGTTAATAAACAAGGTGACCAATTGGGTTCAAATTTACATAGAGCAAAGGCTGATGTGATTTTGACCATAACAGATTCTTCAAATGACACTATTGTGATCACTCAAGATAAAGTCAGGGGAGAAAAATTTGAACCGCTCACGCTCAAATTCAATAGGGATACTTTGGAGATTCAGAAAGCCAGCATGACTTTGAAAGAAACTGTATTGATGCTTAAATCTCAACAAGTATCTGAGAAAGAAATTGTTGAGAGATTTCACGGTCGACAGCGTGATACAGTCAAAAAGTATCTGAGAACACCTGCTACTCTTGAAGAAACAAAGTCCATTATTAAAAACAAAGCAAATAGGTCTAAATCTATATAGGATTCTAAACATATATATATGTTTATACGTGAAGTGCTGAAATCCTACAGGATAATTAAAACAAATCCGCTTGGATTCGGATTGTTATTGGATGTCAATTGTAGCTAAAGCGGATTGATTATGGATTATCTGAGGTCAAGAATGCGATTAGTTGTAGAGAAGACTTGTATTGTAGAGACAAACTGTAGCGGGGGTGGGGTTGAGTGGTTCAACAAGTCTCACACAATAAGTCTATCCAACCTCATTTGTAGAGTCGATAGGAGTTAACTATGAAGGATTGCACGGTAGAGAAGGATGACATAGACCTGCTCCAGCATTTCGGGGCTTCCGGAGTGCTGCTGCTGGTATTCGCTCCGATCTACATCCAGAGCCTCAGGAGAGGTGTTAGGATGGTCGCTGTGACCGAAATTAAGCGGAAGTTGAGAGAAGGTGGCTACCAGTCCCATGAACGGGAAATCGTTAAGCTTTGTAGGGAGTTAGGATTCGCTATAGCCTATCCTCACAACAAGGCTCATGTTCTGGTAGAGTCGGAAGAGAAGATTAGAGAGGTTTCTACCAGAGCTGGTTTCAGCAAAACATTCTATTCTGAGATTAAGTTAGATGATCTATATTAACTAATATCTAATGTCTGATGGACTGATACTATAATAATCAGCCCCTTCATTCCACTCTTTTGCGGCTTGAGAAATTATCCTGTTCATATCTTTGATCTTATTATCAGCTTCAAAAACTTTGTATGATTGATTATTTGTCAATCCCTCATAATATAAGCTAAATGTAATAACTCCTATATCTAAGGTTGTATTTACATCATCATTTAGGGATTGGAGTCGAGACGTAGGTTTGAGCATTGCCAATTTACTATACAATGCTGTTAGTCGAGTCCCCAAGTTCTTAGCTCCTTCTCCCGCATCTTTCAACGGTATTTGGCGCTTAGAAGCTTTAATGAATAATGCGTTCCAATCATCGGATACCTGCCGTATCTCAGCTGAAATTGGATATAGTCCCTTGTAGTATGTTATCGCCTCAATCCGCTCTGCTGCACTATACGTTTGCGGTTTGGTTTTATCCCCTGATATTTCGTTTATTGGAATTGTTCCTCTACAGCCAGCAAGTAATGTGAAGATAAATATTACAAGAGGCAAAATACCCAATAATTTATTTTTCACTATTCTCCCCGATTACTTAAATACAAGAAAAGCATAGCGGGAGGCAAAAGAAGCCAATAAACAGGCATCTCTCCTTGAACAAGCAATGCAATCGGTACGACAATAAACATAACTGGAAATGCAACAAAGGCTAAGAAACCACCCAGTGCACCCCAAAGATGGACTGCATTAGCGATATTAAAAAAAAGTGCAGCAAGTGACAAGGGAACAGCTAAAAGCAACCATACTAACCTCATAGGCAACCTCAGAGAATTATCTTAAGTGAAGAAATAATTATTGTCAATTTACATCTAATATTATCTATTTGTGCCTATTTAACTTCATCATTCTAACATTACGCCTAAACTACATAGAGGCAGTAATGGTTAAAGGAAAAAAACCGGAACAAGTTGAAAGAATATTCTTTACTTTTATTGAGTCGCAGGAATTTTTAGGGGTGAGTCATCAGACAGTGTACAAACTGATGAAAGCCGGATTACCTTCACATAAAATTGGAAAGAAGCGTGTATTCCTAAAAGATGATTTAATTAAGTGGATTAAAGACCATTAGATATGGAAGTCAAAATATTTTCTGCGAGAGCAGATGATACGTTCAATTTCTACGTAGAGTCACATTAGTGGAGAGTAGCCCTTCCGGAGTCTACTGTACTGCAATCATGAATGTTTGAAAGGGTATAGTTCCGACCTACTCTACTTCTTAGAATCTCTGAACAGGTATTCTAAAGGCACGAAAAATAGAATAGGATTGCTAATCCGTTGATTGAAGCTATCTGTTAACTTTTGGACAACTTTTAGTTAACTTGGGGTTATCTTAGCTTCAGCAACCCTGTTGTATAGCGTTAAACTGTCTTCAAACTTAACAGACCTGGTATACCTGAGAACCATGTCCAAGCTCTCCCAACCACCCAAACGCATGATATGTTCGATGTCTAAGCCAGCACGATGCAGGTTGGAAGCAAAGGTTCTTCTAAACGTGTGCGGATTGCAGGGTAGGTTTGTCTTCTTAGAAAGTCTGGAGAGCATCTGCTCAATACCTCTTGCTTCTAAATGCCAGATATTCCCCTCATTTCCATTAGTAGAGATAACCTGCTTCAATAGAGAAGTGGTATGATCCGTAAATGGTGCTCTTCTCTGTTTGTTACCTTTGCCCCAGATCGTTATGGTGTGGCGTTCCCAGTCTATATCTTCACTTTTAATATTGGTAAGCTCGCTGAGCCTCATGCCGCTATCAGCAAATAGGGAGATTATGGCTTTATCTCTGGCATCAGCAACGTAATCTACCAGATATTGAACCTGTTCAGTAGTCAAACTCGGAAGAATAGGCTTTGGAGGTTTGGGCGGGTCTACTCTCTTCATCGGATTATCTTCGATGTAGTCATATCTTACCAGCCAGTTTACAAAAGCTCTGATAGCTCTGTAGTAGGCATGCTTTCCACCTAAGCCACAGCTACGAGTAGATATGAAGTAGTTGATACTTTCCGGAGTCAGAACGCAGTTGTCTACGAAGGGTATCAGGTAGGTTTTGTAGAAATCTATAGTATTGGTAGACAAGCCTTGTCTTCTGGAATCAAGGAAGTTTGTTAACAAGTCGAAGCTAAGTCTGTTAACAACTTTGTTAACACAGATATGATTTGAAGCTGAAGATTGTAGAGAAGGGAGTAATGCCGAGGGAGGGACTTGAACCCACACTCCCCTGAGGGAAGCGGATTTTAAGTCCGCCGCGTCTGCCATTCCGCCACCTCGGCATCTTGATGGAGGCGGCGAGCGGATTTGAACCGCTGCATAGGGGTTTTGCAGACCCCCGCCTTAACCACTTGGCTACGCCGCCGCAAATAAAAATGGAGCGGAAGACGAGATTCGAACTCGCGACCTCCTCCTTGGCAAGGAGGCATTCTACCGCTGAACTACTTCCGCTCGCTCCATAAAAATATATTATTCATCTGGTGCCGAGGAGGAGATTTGAACTCCTACGGGCTTACGCCCACCACCCCCTCAAGATGGCGTGTCTACCAGATTCCACCACCTCGGCCTGGCAGGGGCGGCAGGATTCGAACCCACGACACGCGGTTTTGGAGACCGCTGCTCTACCAGACTGAGCTACGCCCCTAGATTATACTAAATATTCCGGTTTTTTAAAGAACGCCCTCCAAACAGGCGAACTAAATCTTACATCAGCTACATAAAAATTGGCAAGTGTAGCAGCATCACCCGGATTGACCAAACGGCGGCATTGGTCTACACTTGTCTCCCCGAGATAGCTGCAGAGGTCTAATGTGAGCAAATACATATACATTATGGCTATTACACTGATGGTTTTAACAGCCGCCTGCTCGCTCGTCTCAGCCCCTCAACCTTCACAGGTCACACCGCCTGCACCACCCCCTTCTGTCGCCATCCCCGGGCAGACGGCCGCTCCATACCTGACGGAAGGGGGCCTGCCCCAGCCGCTTGTCACGGTTAACTCCGTCGAGATCTGTCTGAACAGCAGGTACTCGCAGCACAGTCTGAGCGGCACTGCTACCAACCAGCAGATATCCAATATACTCTGGGCAGCGGGAAAAGCGCCTCTGACGGGAGGGCACCGGGATATACTGGTCAACACAGCTACAGGTCGATATTTGTACAAACCGGGAACTCATGCCCTCTCTGCACAGCCGGGACAGGCGGTCTCCGGTGGAGCACTTATGCTGAGCTGCGATAGCGATCTTGCGTTCGATACCGGCCTGGCCTATATGCTGGCTATACTGGGCTCCGTCTCGCTGGGCAAGAGCAGCGAGCAGCCTGTAGCAAGTTGTCCCAAGGGCGCAGACCTCTTCTTCGGCGTCCAGGAGGGCAGGGGATTGACGTCTGAGCCGGTTGCTCATTGCTCACTGCCTAAAAGCGACCCCGGCTGGCTGCCGGACCCCTCGACCGACGGTCAGAACAAGCTGGAAGATGTGCTGGCGAACTTGAATTATGTCAACCAGTTTTCGCCCGCCAACCTTAGCCTGCAGCAGATTTCCCAGCTCCTGTGGGCAGGGTACGGCTGCACGCCTCACGAAGTTGCGGGCGGCAAAAAGGGCCTGACGGTGCCATCGGCCATGGCCGCTTACTACCTGACAAATACGATATACCTGGCGAACGAAAAAGGCATGTACCGCTACCATGACAGAAAGCCGGATGCCGACCTGACCACCAGGGACCACCGGCTTGAGCCGCTCATGTCCGTAGATGTGCGCAATAAGCTGGCGGCTGCCGTGATCGGCCTGCCATCTGCACCATGCTATGTCATAATCTGCCTGGGGCAGAATGCGTCCAGCGCACGTGGAGGAAACTGGGCGCTGGAGGAAGCAGGGTTCGTTGGCGCCAATATGCTCGTGCAGGCATCGGCCATAGGCCTGGGATGTAACTTCAAGGCTGACCTGGCCGCCGACCAGCAGACCGCAATACGAGAGGCCACGTCAATACCTTCCACTGAGACGCCGCAGGTGATAATCAGTACAGGGATACCGGCAGTTCGCTAACCAGAACATTAAAGGTTAATTTAACTGTTCTGCTGTAATATTGCCTTCAGCGATGCCCTTTTTGAATGTCCGTATGGATTCGGCCACACCTTGAGCCAGTGGGGTAATACTGAGCTTACCTAGTACCTTGATGAGCGGCTTATTATCGATTTCTTCGGGGAAAGGAAGCGGCTTATCTTCATAGGTAATGCTTCCTCTTGAAGAGGGTTCCGCAGCCTCAATCGCTTTGATCACATCTTCCATGCCGACCGTTTCGCCTCCCAGGTTGAATACCTCGGCCCCCTTAAACTCTACACGTGCAGCATTGATGTAAGCATTGGCGGTGTCATCCGCATATTGAAATCCGAAACGTCCCCCGTACGAGATCTTATAAGGCTTGCCCAGCGCCGCCGCCAGCATGGCCTTGGTCGGTGATGACGTCATCCCCTGGTCCCGGCCCGGGCCATACACCACGTACGGGCGTATCCCGATGCTGGATATGCCGTTATCCAGCCAGTAAACCCGCGCCGTTCCCTCGTTAGCCTGTTTGTAAACGCCGTAGTGTGAGCGCGGCTTGAGCGGAGCGTCATGCATCAGCGGCCCGGAGGGATACTCTTCCGCCAGGCCGTAAACTGCCGTGCTGCTGGCATAGACCACGCTGCGTATGCCATGCCGCGCCGCCGCTTCGAATATGTTTACGGTGCCCTGCACGTTGACTGCAGCGGCCAGCGGCGGATCGTCTTTGCAGAAGGGCAGCTGCATGGCAGCCAGGTGAATGATGTGCGATATCTTATTCTCAGAAATAACCCGCTCAATAACACCTAAGTCCACAATATCGGCTTTAATAAACTCGACCGCACTCAGCTCCTTCTCTGACATTATCAATTTCAGACGGTGCATATCGCCCGACCTTACCAGTGCAAACGCAGGCATACCCTGCCGGACAAGATTGCGCACCGCCCATGCCCCGATACACCCTGTCGCCCCTGTAACCAGGAACCGTTCAGACATTGCCGTTGAGCTCATTTTGCCACCCAGCCGCAGTCCACCAGCAGGTCTGTGCCGGTGATAAACGATGCACCGTCGCCGGCAAGGAAATATATGGACTCGGCGATCTCGGCAGGATCGGCCCAGCGTTTGAAGGCCTGCTCGGCCTCCCTGAGCTTCTTGACTTCCTTATAGGGTTTCCCGGTACTGTCCGACTCTATCTGTATGTCACCCCGCAGCATGGGAGTATCCACGGAGCCCGGGCTTACCGAGTTTACGCGTATGTTCCAGGGCGCCAGCTCCCAGGCCAGCGCACGCGTGAGGGCTATAATTGCGCCCTTGGTGGCGCCGTACAGCGAATGGTCGATCTGCCCCACGTGCCCGGAGACCGAGCCCATGTTTACGATGGAGCCGCTCTTCTGCCTCTTCATGACGGGAATCACGTATTTGCAGAAGAGGAAAATACCACCCAGGTTAACATTGACGACACGCTGATATTCCTCCCAGCGTATTTCGTCCAGCGGCCGCACCAGCACGATCCCGGCGTTGTTATTGAGCACGTCGATACGCCCGTACGTCTTAATGATTTTTTCCACGGATGAGGAGACTTCTTTTTCATCTGCAACATCGCATTTCCAGAAACTGCAGTCTCCTCCACCGGCTTTAATCTCATCGCTGACCTTCTGGCCGCGGTCGGAGATGTCCAGCATGGCGACGGAGTATCCTTTGCCGGCAAACAGCCGTGCGACCGCCTCCCCTATCCCGTTGGCGGCGCCCGTAACAACGACAACTTTCTTATCTGAGATCATGGTCTCATCTCCCATCCAGTCCTAGTATTCTTCGCGCCTGTTTGATATCTGCTACCGGCCTTCCCAGCGACCGGGAGATTGACGCTATCTCCTCCACCAGCTCATACGTTTTGGCCACCTTCCCCGACCTGGTGAACGGATAGTCCTCGGTGCCGACACGCACATGGTCTCCCTGAAGGATGGCAGCCGTGGTTATCTTTATCTGGTCCTCGTGCATGATGCTCACTACAATGGCGCAGCCCGGCGGCATCAGCCTGCGGCGGTAAAGGTATTCCTCAACGGTTGGTGGCGACCAGGTGCCCCCCGGCCAGCCGAAAAAGAGCGTTGTCACATAGGGTCGCGTGACCAGTTTCTTACTTATCAGGTAATTCAAGTTCCATATGGATCCCGCATGCCACACCTCGAACTCCGGCTTAACGCCGTACTGCGCGCACAGCCGGGCATACTTCGCCAGCTCCTCTTTAGAATGTAACTTGAGACAATCAAGCTCAGCGAAGGCCTCGTCGTGGTGGTTCAGTATTATCGAGAGCATATCCGATTTTTCCTTAAAGCATTCCATGCGCTCCGGGATATCCAGGCTGGACATCCCGCTCTGGACGATAATATCGCTGGAGGCACGCACCGCCCGTATGACTTTTACCCACTGCCCCTCGGCATGTATGTGTAGCACAGCAGCGCCCTTTTGCCTGCAGAGTACGGCCTCCCTGGCGATCGCTGCCGGCGTTTTGGGGTAATTCACCTCCGGCTTGAGCCAGCAAATGTTGGGCGTAGCAACGATGATGAGAGGTTCCATAATATTCTCCTCGTTTCGGCGTTGTCAGGGATTACAGGCTGATAATATGCTTGTCCAGCGTTGTGATTTTACGCAGGCCGGAGTCGGTGACGACGTAACAGTCCTCAACTCCAATCAGTATCTTGCCGAAGGATTCCCAGGTCTCTATTTCGAACACCATATTCTTTTCAAACGGGCGGTCCAGCACCTGCAAAGGCCCGAAGAGGTGCTGCTCCTCGCATTCCAGCCCGATGCTGTGTCCGATGGCCATGGTCAACCCCTCGGGCTTCAGCTTCTTATAAAAGGCATCCGCCTCTGAATTGAGCTGCTTGATATTCACCCCGGGCCTGGCGTTCTTTTCATAGTATTCCTGCAGAACAATCAGCCGGTCTATGATCTCCTTTGCCTCCCTGGGCACCGGGCCGATGATCACGTGACGGCTGATGTCAGCTACATATCCCTGGTAAACAGCGCCGAAGTCAAAACGGCAGATATCGCCTTTTCTGACCACCGTCCCTATTCCCGGCGCCTCGGGATCAGACTCACCTATGCTCAAGGTCAGATGGTCCCATACCTCTGAACCTTCCTTGAGCATGGTCTGCTTGGCCAGCACCAGGAAATCGTTATCGGTCATTCCCTCCCTGGTTGCCTTTATGCAGGCCTGGATTGCCTTCTCTGTTATCTGCATGGCTTTCTCAATTCGCCGTATTTCCTCATCGGTTTTGATCAGCCTCATCTCCAGCAGTACCTCGTCCGCTGTCACCAACTGTGCGGCTGCATTTTTCTGTGCCAGGTAATCCAGCAGGTACTTGGGAGCGAAGGATTCTACGCCGATGCGTTTTCCCTCCATTCCCCATTTCTTGATCTTGCTCATGACCGCCCGGGCTGTCTCTTTCTCACCAATGGTGCCCTTGTGGTCCGCCACCCAGGAAAACTTATCCACGCTCTGAAACAGGTCCCAGTTGAACAGGGAGGCGTCCCCGTCCCGGTTGACCATCACGACATTGGGATACTGGTTGCTGAGGGCGAACAGGATGGGGTTGGGGCTGGAGTGCAGTACGGGCATGCCGCTGGTGTAAAACACGTTTACTGGAGACGTCACGATCATCAGGTCGAGGTTGTGCCTGTTAAGTATTTCCTCCATCCGTTTGCGGTTATAGCCTGTGGGTGTCATGCGTTTCACCTCTGGAAGCTGCTTATTTATGGGTATATGCTGAGCCAATTTATGTAAAATACTCTCCGTTCCCGCCGTCTGTTGTATGTTATATAAATCCTGGCGCGTCACGGCCTTTCCGGTCTGGGCGGAAACATACCCCATTAATACGTCGGCTATAGCGCTGCGAGCCTGCTCCGGCGTGAACTCCGGCTGCCTGTCCTCCAGTATGCATTGGGCAAAGTATTCGTCTTCACAGCGCATGGAGATGTTGTAGTAGGCCGGAAAAGGAGCATGCTCGATCTCGGGCTCATACCACTGGTTCTTGTTCTCCCCCAGGCCTTCGTGGCCGGAATATATGCGGACCGGCCGCTCCCACATGTGATTTTCTAATATCGTCCCTTTGCTCCCGTGGACCTCCAGGCTGTTAAAGGCCGGGGTTACCTGGGTGAAGCTCACAACAATTTCCCCAATAACTCCTTTGCTGAACCGCACCATGGCCATGGCATTGTCTTCCGCCTTTTCGGGAAGATTAATGGCCTGCTTGGCAAGCTGCACGTAGACGGACTCCACCTCGTCGTCCAGTATCCACTCAAGCGCGGCAAATTTATGCGCACCCATATCCATAAAAGCCCCACCGCCTGCTTTGATGGGGTCCCCCTTCCAGAAATCCGGCTGGCTCAGCCCCTCCAGCTCGCTGACCCCTTCATAGGCCCTGACCAGGTGGACGTCGCCAATCAATCCCTGCTTGATGGCATCGTGAATATACTGGTGGGCCGGCAGAAAGCGGTGGTTCTCCGCGATCATGAACTTTACGCCGGCATCCCCGGCCGCCTTTATCATCCTGTCACAGTCTTCAAGCGTCGTTGCCATAGGCTTCTCGCACAATATGTGCTTGCCTGAGGCGGCGGCTTTGGCTACAAGTTCCGCATGGAAGGCATGCGGCACCATTATAAGCACGGCATCGATATCGCTCTTGAGGAACTGGTCAAGGTCGCTGTAAGCCTGCATGGCATTGGCGCGATAGCGTCTGGCCACCTTTTCGGCACGCTTCTGGTTCTTGTCGTAAACTGCGACGTATTTCAAAAAGGGCGAGCCCTCGCATCCCGACCGATGGAAATCCCACACGGAACCCGCTCCTATGACTCCGAATTTAACATACTTTCCCTTTAACCTGGCAGGCACCTTACGCTGCGGCGCGGCTTTTTCGGATTCCCCGGCAGCCGTGCCGGCGGCCGGCGGCTGGCCGGGCTCCATGTCAAGATCCTCACGCACCAGGTCGACCAGCGTCCGGAATTTGATGGCATCGGGTAAATTACCGTCGACCTTCAGCTGTCCGTTCATGTAGGCCATTGTAGGGTCAACCTGCCCGGTGAAAATACCTGCCGCCAGTTCTGCATCCATCTCCAGCACTATGTCCGGCGATTGTATATCCCCCTCGCCCATTTCGAACAGCCCGCCCTGGATGCTCAACCAGAAGTCGGGATAGCCCGTCAACTTAAACTGAAACCTGCGGTTAAATCCCTGGACCTCGTCCTTGGTTTCATCGATATTATTGGCCACCTGGGTGAACAGCGTTAGAAAATCCTGAAGGTCTTTTAAGCTGAACTTCCCGCCCTCAACCTTCTCCAGCATCCTCTGTTTCAAGTTCTCGTCAATTGCCTGGGCGCTATCAACTTTCCAGCTCATATCCTTACGCTCGTCCCTCCTGTGTAACTAATGCTTGCCCTCACAACCCGGATGCATAATACGGCAGGGCCACGCCTGCTTTTAAAGTGTTTATATAGTACTATGATGTGCCAGGCGCAACAACCCGCCGCCTTACTTGGTGCGTGAGCTTTCCGGCAGGGATTGACCTCCACTACAAGTTGGTCTATTGTATAGTGAAATCGGGCTGTTCGGGAGCATTCCATGAAAGATGGCGTTAAGGCTGCACGAGCGAAAAAATATGACCTGGTGACCTTTGGTGAGGCCATGGTCCGGCTGTCAGCCCCGGATTTCCAGAGACTTGAGCAGGCAGATCGGCTGGACATTCATGTTGGCGGAGGCGAACTTAACGTGGCCGTGGCCGCACAAAGGATGGGACTGAACTGCGCCTGGATATCCGCCCTGCCGGATAACGCGCTGGGGCGCATGGTATGCGACAGGGCTCGCCAGCAGGGTGTCGATGTCTCACATGTTTTGTTCAGCAAGCGCGGCCGCCAGGGGCTTTATTTCCTCGAGTTCGGCGCGTCGCCCCGCGCCAGCCAGGTGCTTTACGACAGGCAAAATTCCTCCGTCAGCCTGATGCAGCCATCAGATGTAGACTGGGACGCCGTTATGGCTGAGACAAGGGCATTCCATGTCAGTGGAATCACTCCGGCCTTGAGCAGCAACGCTGCGGCGGCGACCCTGGAAGCTCTGAAAGCGGCAAAGAAGAAAGGCTGCCTTGTCAGCTATGATCTGAACTACCGTGCCAAGCTGTGGAGCACCGATGAAGCCAGGAAATGCCAGACGCCCATGATGAAATACGTGGACGTATTGATCAGCACCGAGGAGGACACCGGCAAGGTATTCGGTCTAAAAGGAAAGAACTACGAGGAGACGGCCGGAAAGCTGTCCTCTACATTCGGGTTCAAAACGGTGGCAATCACCTTGCGCGGAGATATCTCGGTCTGGGAAAATACCTGGACGGCCATTGCCTTCTCCGCCGGAAAACTGTACCGCGACAGGACTTATGAGGTGGAGATAGTCGACAGGGTGGGGGCAGGCGACTCGTTCTCCGCAGGTTTCATTTACGGTTGTCTGAGCGCCAATGTAAAGAAGGGCCTGCAGTACGGAAACGCACTGGCAGCATTAAAGCATACCATACCCGGTGATTTTAACTGGAGCAGCCTGAGCGAGGTTGAAGCCTTGATCAGCGGCGCGGGCACGCGCATTGTGAGGTAAGAGATGCGGGACAGGGCACAGATATTGAAATCCATCGAAGACTGCGGCCTGATAGTGGTTGTACGGGCTGAAAGTGCCAGACAGGCCATGGAAATAGCACAAGCTGTTGCCCAGGGCGGAATATCCGCAGTCGAGATCACCATGACCGTGCCGGATGCGGTCAGCGTTTTAAAAGAAGCCCGCAAGATTTTACCGCAAGATATTCTGCTGGGAGCCGGCACAGTGCTGGACGGAAAAACGGCTCAGGCCTGTATCACTGCAGGCGCTGAGTTCATTGTCAGCCCCGTTTTGAACCTGGACGTGGTGAAAGCCTGCAGGAAAAGCGGTAAGGTTGTCATACCCGGAGCGTTTACCCCGACTGAGATAATGGCGGTGGTCAGAAGCGGCGCCGACATCGTGAAGCTGTTTCCGGCCTCAATCGGCGGGCCTGAACTGGTGAAAGACCTGCGCGGGCCGTTTCCCGCTCTGAAGCTGTTGCCGACCGGAGGGGTCAACCTGGAAAACGCCGGCCAGTTCATCAGGGCAGGAGCCTTTGCCGTTGCAGTAGGCGGGAACATTGTCGATAAAAAAGCAGTCGCAGAGGGTAACTATGCAGTAGTCACCCAGAACGCACGTAAATTTGTGGCTGCCGTCAAGAGTGCCAGAAGTTCTTAGCCCTTCGCAGATGAGGGCACCGTATCATTATTGGCTGAAAATCTGGTACCCCTGGTGCGAGTCGAACGCACGACACGCGGTTTAGGAAACCGCTGCTCTATCCACTGAGCTACAGGGGCATGCAGATGATTTAGGGCCGCAGCCGCCTGATCAAGAAGCCCTCCGGCGTCATGTATTCCTTGGCTTCCTCTTCAGGCGGAGTCTTTGCGGATTCACGAGATACTTTCCTGGTGTCTACAGGGAAGTTGATCACCGGCTTTTCTTTTTCCTTGGCCAGCAGAACGCCTTCCTCGGTCCTGGCAAGCTCTTCCACTTCAACCTCCGACGCCGCCGGACCGGGCGTGCCGATCTGCTTCACGGGAACCTGGTCAACCTTTATCTCGGACTTGGGCATGGCCTTGGCATCCTTCAGCACCCTTCCGCTCCTGCCATACCCACGCACAACTCCAGGAGGCTGAGATAGGTCCTCGACGCTGGGAATATTGGCGCGTGCACCGCGCATATCGCTCAAGGTCGCCTCAAGGTCCTTTATCAGGTCGGTCAGCTCCACGGAATCGACCTCCTCTTCTTCGGAGGCCCAGCTTTCAATCTCGGTTGCGTAATGCTGTAGCTTAAAGCTGTGCTGCTCGAGCTGTTTGATCCACTCGGCCAGCTCCTTGGAGGCAGTCTGTATCTCAGGAATCTCCATTTCCAGCAGGTTCTTAATAATGTTTTGAACTACACTCTTTCTTGGCTTGGCAGCCATATTTACCCCCGCTTAGGTTCAACTCCAGATATACTCATGTTAACGAATGTTAGAAATTATAGCAACGGCCAATAGCCAATGCAATCAAAAACACGCTATTTAGCTTTCTTGACGAACACGTGGTAGACGCCCTTATCCTCCTCTATGCCGATAAATTCATTGCCGGTCATTTTTGCCCAGTTGGGCATGTCCTGCTTGATACCTTCATCGTCAGCAATGACTTCCAGCACCTGGCCGATCGTTAATTCCTTCATCTTACCGGCCGTTTTTACTATGGGGATGGGACAATACATGCCGACGCAATCAACTACTGCATCAGCCTTCATCTTATTTTCCTTTAAGCGGCTTGCCGCAGCTCACGCATACTACGGCTGACTCTTCCAGTATAACCGCGCCGCAGCTGGGACAGCGGACGAAACTGACCTTACAGACCTGGCAGAAGGGTGATTCCTGCAATACCAGTTCCATGTCACAGTAAGGGCATACACAGCGGCAGATCAGCGGCTGCTTTTCCTTCTTACGTTTCGCAGGCATGTTCTTCCTCCTCCTCGTTTTCTTGCTGGTCGGTCAGGCCGGGTATATTTATCATGTTCTTAACCGCATAGTCGCGGATCGCTTTCCTCAGGGCCTGAGCACCGAGATTGGAGCAGTGAAACTTGTTCTTGGGCAGCCCCTCAAGCTCTTTGGCCACCAGCGCCGGTGTTACCGCCAGGGCCTCTTCCAGAGTCTTGCCCTTGGCCATGTCACTGACCATGCTGGAAACCGCGATGGCCGCACCGCATCCGAATGTCTTGTATTTCACGTCCTCCAGACGGTTGTCTTTGACCTTTATGTAAAACGTCATCATGTCGCCGCACACCGGGTTGCCTATCTCCCCGACTCCATCCGCATCGGGGATCTCTCCCACATTATGCGGGTTCATAAAATGCTGCATGACCTTTTCACTGTATACAGGCATTCCTCTCACCCCTTTTGTTCTTTAATGTATTTGGAATACAAAGGAGACATCTGCCTCAATCTATCGACCACCTGCGGCAGCGTCTCCAGCACATAATCAACATCTGCCTCATTATTGTCCGGGCCCATGGTAAACAGCAGCGAGCCCTGCGATATTTCATGCGATATACCCATGGCCAGCAGCACGTGCGAAGCCTTTAAGGCACGTGAGGTGCAGGCCGAGCCGCTGGCTGCCGCAATGCCCTGGCTGTCAAGCAGCATGAGCATTGCCTCGCCTTCAATGAACCTCAGACAGAAACTGGCATAGTGAGGCAGCCGTTGTACCGGATGTCCTGTCAGTATGGAATGCTCGATCTTGCCCAGCACGCCTCTGATAAGCCTTTCACGCAGCTTTTCGAATTTGTCAGCCCGCGACTTTATATCCCTGACGGCCAGCTCTGCCGCTTTTCCCATCCCGGCGATGGCCGGGACATCCTCCGTCCCGGGGCGTCTGCCGCCTTCCTGTATGCCGCCTTCCATCAGTGGAAGCATCCTCACTCCCGGCTTGAGCCAGAGCGCACCGCTGCCCCGAGGGCCGTAAAACTGGTTCCCTCCCAGGCTTAGCGCATGTACGCCCATCTCTCTCACATTTATCGGCACAATGCCGGCGCTGGCCACAGCGTCCGTATGGAAGACAGGCCCGTCCTTGGGAAGTGCTCTGGCGATCTCGGCTATGGGCTCTATGGTGCCAACCTCCCCGTTGGCATGCATAACTGAAACCAGCACCGTATCCTTCCTGATGGCGGAGGCCACATCGGAAGGATTCACTATGCCGTACTGGTCCACCGGAACCAGCGTTGTCTCAAAGCCCTCTTTCTGCAGCGCACGGGCAGCGTTCATCACGGAGAAATGCTCTATGGCAGATATTACTATGTGCTTGCCGCGCTCCGCCCTGGCCCTGGCCAGCCCCTTGATGGCTATATTATTGGCCTCAGTGCCGCTGGCCGTAAAAATAACGCCCTCTTCGCCGCCGCCGATCAGCCCAGCAATATTATTCCTGGCGACCTCGAGGGCCTCCCTGGCGCCGTCACCCCAGGAATGAAGCGATTGGGGATTGCCGAATACCTCGCCCAGATAGGGCAGCATGGCTTCCCTGACTTCTGGAAGTACGGGCGCAGCCGCCACATGGTCCATATATACTTTTCTCATCTCTCACCGCTGCCTTGTTTTGAATTTACTGATGAATATAGTGCATGTCCGGCGATAAAACTATAACGTAAATCACATTAAATGGGTTGAGGCGCGGGAGCATCCCGATGGGAAAATCAGACAGCCAGCATCCTGTCCAGTGCGGACTTAGCCCTCACCCTTATCTCCTCCGGCACCTTTACCTGCGGCTTCATGTCCTCCAGTGCCCACAGCACTTTCTCCAGAGTTATCTTCTTCATATTGGGGCAGACCGCCTTCCTGGTGGCGGGTAAAAACGTTTTATCAGGATTTTCCTTTTGCAGCCTGTGCAAAATGCCTGTTTCAGACCCGATAATAAATACCTTAGCTGTACTCTGACTGGCAAACCTTAGCATGCCTCCGGTACTGAGCACCTCGTCAGCCACTGCTATAACCTCCGGGCGGCACTCGGGGTGCACCAGCGCCAGTGATCCCGGGTATTTGGCCTTCTGGCTGGTGATTTCCTCCGGCTGGATCTTGACGTGCGTTGGACAGAAGCCTGGCCAGAGGACCATGTGCCTGTTCACCTGAGTTGACACATAATGGCCGAGGTACTGGTCCGGCACGAAGAGTATCTCTCCGGGCCCAATGCTTTTCACCACCTCCACTGCATTGGCCGATGTGCAGCATATCTCGGACTCTGCCTTGACTGCCGCAGAAGAGTTGATATAGCACACCACGTGGACGCCTGGCATCTCTTTCTTCTTCTGTATAAGCTGCTCGGCTGTGATCATGTCGGCCATAGGGCAGCCTGACTCATCGTCCGGCAGCAGGACCACCTTGTCCGGCGAAAGAATGGATGCCGTCTCGGCCATGAAATGAACGCCGCAAAATACTATGGTCTCGGCGTCCGTCTTGGCTGCAGTGCGGCTCAGCTCCAGCGAGTCACCCACGAAATCTCCTATGTCCTGCACTTCCGCCCGCTGGTAGTTGTGCGAGAGGATTACCGCCTTCCTCTTCGTCTTGAGTTCAAGTATTCGCCCAACCAGCTCTTTATGTTGGACCGATACAGCCATCTTTATTTCCTTATGAGCCTTTGACTATATTATTAGCACTAAAATTCAGCCTGCGCCAATCATTCGTTTGTACAGCTTGGCGATCTTGATAGCAGTCCTGGCCACGCCCTGAGCATCCCTTCCCAGTGCCACGAACAGGGGCTCCTTACCCCAGCCGTCTCCCTCATAGAATAGGTCGGGCACCCTGCCGGTCCTGGCCGCCAGTTGTGCTATCTTCCAGGGCATCGAGCTGCCGTCCACGGCCGATACTTTTTGCGGCTCCCTGGTGCGGTCTATCCAGCCGAAGGCCAATTTATTCTCAGCGGCAAACCTCTTCACCACGGCAATAATCTGCTTGTCACACTTGAAATTGATACCGGCGTTTACCTCCGGATTGTATTTGCGCACTTCGATGATCAGTCGGGCCATGTGGTCGGAGGTGCCCCACCCGGGCAGCCCGGAGGCATGGGGATAGCCGTTGACCATGGTGATCCTGCCGTCAACCGCCGCCACATCATTGCCGTTGCGAGCCCGCGGCCGGGCGTAAACGATGTTGACCCTGACCTCCGGCATAAGCAGCGAGAACTCCCTGCAACACTGCAGATCATTCACTGCCTGCGTCAGGTTGCCCAGTATTAAGTCTAAATCAGCTTTGACCGGCAAGGCTATGCCTCCATTGTGCTGAAATAAGCCGCCCAGAACGGGTCCACGGATACCGGCTCCAGCTTTTCCTGTTTCCCGTTCTTCCTTATGAACAGCCTGTCTTTGGCGGTTACCTCGCCTATGTCCCAGGCCGGTATGCCTTTCTTTTTCAACTCGTCTATTATCTTCCCGCTGTTCTTCTTATCGGCCGTCAGCACCAGTGTGCCCTCGCTGATTGATATCAGGGGATCGATGTTAAAGGCACCGCAGACTGCACCTATTTCCTCAGGAATGGCAATCTTATCTTCGTACAGCGTAACGCCGGCATTGGAAGCTGCGGCAATTTCATAGACTCCGTTAAGCAGGCCTCCCTCGGTGGCATCGTGCATGGCGTGCGACAGCGGCCCGGCGATCAGCGCCTCCTTGACTACGGTCATCTCCAGCATATATTTCTTGGCCTTTTCCAGCATTTCCTTGCCGATCTTTCCCGCCAGGTCGCTTTGCGCCTGCCAGGCCAGAATGCCGGTGGCCTCGATGGCTGGCCCTTTGGTCATTATCACGCGGTCGCCTGCCCTGGCATTGGAAGCCGGCGTTATCTGGCTCTTCTTGCCTATCCCGATGACGGTACAGCCGCCGTTAAGCGGAAACGACATCCCGGGATAGATGCCTGTATGGCCTCCGATGATGGCGATATCAAGCTTATTGCACTCTTCATCGACCTGGCTCCAGACTGCATCCACGATATCTTCTTTCGTGCCCGGAGGGAACATCAGGCAGATCGTCATATAGCGCGGTTTGACACCCAGCACCGCCACGTCGCTGGCGCAGATATGCACGATAGACCAGCCGAAATACGGCATCAGCACCGGCATCCCGAAGGTCGGGTCCTCCGCAATCACCATCACGTCTCCGTTGGGAAGGTCAACGACTGCGGCATCAACACCGTGCTGGGGTCCTATGCGCACCGACCCGTCCTTTTTCCCCAGCCTTGATAAGATAAGCCTGTCGAATGTAGCCCTGTCCAGTTTGCCCAATTCCGGTAACATCACCATCTCCTCGCAAGTTGGAATTCAACTATCATAACAGGCATACGAAGGTTTAATCAAACTCAGGGATAGTATTCCAAACGGGCTCTTATAGCTAGTAACACGATACAATTAGTGCTAAAATTAACGCGCTTAAAATTGGGGTGAGGTGATATATGGCAGATAAACGTTACATTCTCTCCATCGATCAGGGGACGACGGGAAGTGCGGCGATAGTATTTGACTCGGAGGGAAAACTGATTGCGGACGCAGATAAGGAGACCACACAGATCTATCCGCAGCCCGGCTGGGTCGAGCATAAACCCAATGAAATCCTGCAGACGTCCCTGGAAGTAGCGCGTTCAGCCATAAAAAAAGCGGGTATATCTGCCTCGGCCATTGCAGGTATCGGCATCACCAATCAGCGCGAGACCACTATCATCTGGGATAAAAAAACAGGTGAGCCTGTCAGCAACGCTGTGGTCTGGCAATGCAGGCGCACAGCCGATATCGTTGAGAGCCTGAAGAACAGGGGCCTCTCCGAGACGATATACGACAAGACCGGGCTGATACCGGATGCTTATTTTTCGGCTACCAAGGTTCGCTGGATACTTGACCATGTCCCTGATGGCCAGAAGCGCGCAGAGAATGGCGAGCTGCTGTTCGGCACGGTGGATACCTGGCTGGCCTGGAAGCTTAGCGGCGGCCGCGCACACGTAACTGATTACAGCAATGCATCCCGCACCATGCTGTACAACATACACACCCTGCAGTGGGACAAGGACATTCTCTCTGCTCTTAATATCCCGTCTGCCGTTCTGCCCATGGTCATTCCCTCCAGCCAGATATACGGAGAGACCTCGCCGGAGATGTTCGGCGGGACCAGCATACCGCTCTGCGCCATCGCTGGCGATCAGCAGGCAGCGCTGTTCGGACAGGCCTGCTATAACCCCGGCATGGCCAAGAATACCTACGGGACAGGTTGTTTTGTTCTGCTCAACAGCGGACAGAAGCCCACGTCCTCAAAGAAGGGACTGCTCACCAGCCTGGCCTGGGGCCTGAATAACCAGGTGCTGTATACACTGGAGGGCAGCATTTTTATCACCGGTGCAGCCGTGCAGTGGCTGCGTGACGGGTTGAACTTCATCAAGACGGCCTCAGAGATCGAGCCGCTGGCCGAATCGGTGCCCGATAACGGCGGGGTATACTTCGTGCCAGCCTTCGTTGGCCTGGGGGCGCCTTACTGGGACATGTATGCCAGGGGCAGCATCTTCGGCGTGACCCGCGGTACCACCAAGGGCCATATAGCACGCGCTACGCTTGAGGGCATCGCCTACCAGGTAAGGGACGTGGTGGATACGATGAAGTCGGAGGCCGGCATAAATATCCCGCTGCTCAGAGTGGACGGGGGCGGGACCGCCAACTCGCTTCTGATGCAGTTCCAGGCCGACATGCTCAACATGCCCATACAGGTGGCCGCCATAGCCGAGACCACGGCGCTGGGCGTAGCCTACCTGGCAGGCCTGGCCAGCTCTATTTGGAAAAGCACGGATGAAATAGCCAGGAAATGGCGCTCTGCGGCAACATTTGAGCCGAAGATGTCGGCTGACCAGCGTGAAAGCCTGTATGCAAAATGGCAGCAGGCCGTGGAACGTGCGCATAACTGGATAAAAACCTGATGATGTGTAGGTGAATTATGAAAAGAGATTTCAGCTCGATCAGTAAGAAAGACTTCGATGTCATTGTCATCGGCGGAGGAATCGTCGGGGCCGGAGTGGCCCGCGATACCACGCTCAGGGGCTTGGACACTCTATTGTTGGAAAAGGATGATTTCGGCTGCGGCACCACCTCCCGCTCCACCAGGCTGATCCACGGCGGCCTGCGCTATCTGCGGCAGCTTGAGTTCGGTCTGGTCAGGCAGGATCTCAGCGAGAGGGAGGTGTTGATGCGCATAGCACCACACCTGGTACACCCGCTCTCCTTCCTGATACCGGTTCACAACCTGTTTTTAAACGTCTCCATGGCGCTGGGCGTGACACTTTACGATGTCATATCCTTTGATAAAACGCTGCCCAACCATAAATACCTTTCCAAGAACAACACGCTGAAAGAGGAGCCGGGATTAAACGTCAAAGGCCTGCAGGGCTCCTACATTTATTATGATTGCCAGATACCGCTGACGGAAAGGCTGAACTGGGAGACGGCACTTTCTGCCCACGAGAGCGGCGCAACTGTGGTTAATCATGCGCTCGTTACCGGCCTCATCCGGGACGGCAACCGCATCACCGGGGTGGAGGTGAAGGACGAAATAACGGGGCATACCCTGAAAGCCAGAGGCAAGATCATCGTAAACGCCGCCGGGCACTGGGTCGATACCGTCAAAGAGATAGTCTTCAAGGACAGGCCGCCTTATCTTCTCAGGACCAAGGGAGTTCATATCATCATACCTCAGGTTTCGAAGCACGCCCTGGTGCTGTTCTCCCCTGTGGACGGCAGGTTGTTCTTCGTGATCCCCTGGGAGGGCTTCTCGCTGGTAGGGACGACTGATACGGTCTACAGGGAGAACCTGGACGCTGTCTACGCGGATGCAGCAGACGTTAACTACGTGCTGGAGGGGCTGCACATAGCCTACCCGGAAATCAAAGTGGATGACGTCTACTATGCTTATGCAGGGCTGCGCTCACTGGCGCTCAAGCCGGGCAAGTCAGCGTCCGACACCTCACGCAGCCACGAGCTGATAGACCACAGCCGGAAAGATAAGCTGGATGGCCTCGTTTCCATACTTGGCGGCAAGATCACAGCCTACCGGGCGGTGGCCAGGGATGCCACCGACCTTGTGTGCCGCAAGCTAAACGTCAAGACGCACTGTATCACAGGAGAACGTGCTCTGCCCGGGGCTCCGGCCCTGAGCGATGGACAGCTCTCCCAGTTGGCCCAGGCAAACGGCCTGCCGCTCGAGTCAGCACAAAACCTGGCGCTGATTTACGGCTCACGCTCCGGTGAAGTGCTTGAGCTGGCTGCTTCAGATCCGGCCGGAAAGCGGCCGATAAGCTCAGGCGGGGCTGACATCGTTGCTCAGATATGGCACGCAGTGAAAAAGGAAAGCTGCCTGACCGTGTGTGATTTTATGCTGAGGCGCAGTATAGTCGGTTTCCGCAAGAACCAGGGCACGGATGCTGCCCCGGTTGTGGCCGATGAAATGCAAAAGCTGCTCGGCTGGAGCGCTCAGGAAAAGGAGCGCCAGCTGGAGGCCTTTAAATTTGCCGCCGGCCTTGGACTAAGATTTAGAAATCCTTGATCCATATTTTTCTACGGTGCTGGAAGCTGGGGAAAGGTGGTGTGGCAGAACAATATCGCGCAATTTTTTCGTCGAGCGGCGGCGCGCCTATCAATTACCGTTTATTTTCGATATTATTTATATAAGGAGGTATTGGATATGAG
>Ga0116202_10000001_pt1 | contig 192467 bp, 209 predicted proteins | sample LakKivw325mmetaG_FD_94479 | JGI IMG/M metagenome (GOLD analysis project Ga0116202, IMG submission 94479) | Anoxic lake water microbial communities from Lake Kivu, Rwanda to study Microbial Dark Matter (Phase II) - Lake Kivu water 325m metaG | ecosystem: Environmental > Aquatic > Freshwater >... | reverse complement strand
TCATTGGTTACGTAACCGAGTTTAACAGTGGGTGCGGTAATGGCGGTGGAGCAGGCCGTTGTACCCAGCAGGACAGCCATCATCAGGATGGCGATGGGCAGATAAAACTTCTTCAAGTCAGCACCTCCTCAGTTATTTATTTGCCGGCTGCGCGTAACTGCGCCGGGGTCTTGTATCTATCAAGCTGTGCATACTTGGGCGGATAGGTCGGTACGTATTCACCGTTAGCTTGTACCTGTGCTGCACCGGTTAACATGCCGTTATCCAGTAATTTCACAGGATCGTTAGGATCTGTGCAGACCCTTGAATGGAAGAAGCCGGGGACCTTGGCCATTTCATATTTGACCGGGCCGAGTGTGCCGTTATTCAATTGGACGGTTTCCATGGCCGTGATTACCTTGTCTACATCATCCGTGCCGCCGGCCGTCTCGATGGCCAGTTTGAGATGGTAGATGTCGTCGTAGGCGCAGAGCACGTTCATCTGGCAGGGGATGCCCCTGGCCCTGGCCTTGTTCACGATAGCCATGTTGTACTCCGTGATCGGCGTCTCGTAAGAGGCCGAGAAGGCGCCCAGAGCCTTGCCGCCGGTCAGCTGCCAGAAGTCGTGGGTCTGGCTGACGCCGCCGTAGAGATAGATCTGGATATCCTTGGCGGGAGAGTCGGCCCATTGCTTGGTGAATACCTCGGTGTCGGTGAACCAGCTTGAGACCACGAAGATAAACTCAGCGCCGGTCTTAGAAATGGCGTCGAGCAGGGGGACGTACATGCCGGTCCTGGCCATGATGGGTTTGCTGTAGACCACGTCAATGCCGTATTTACTCTTGGCGAACTCGTCCCAGGTGGGGAGATTAAATTGAGGGGCGCCGTTGCGGAAGAGCAGTGTCCAGGCCAGGTTTTCATACAGGATGGCCCACTTCTTGGCTATGAGTCCCTTTGGTGTGATAGGACCGTCAGGTACAGAATCTGAAAAGATATTGTTGGCCCAGGCGATATGCCCGGGTTCGGGGTTGAAATCACGGAAGACCATTTTCTCGGCGTCATAGTTATCAATGATCGATTCCGTAACTTCCACGCCGCTGGCGCCATTGGCGATCATGATGTGCGGGAACTGCTTGTAGAGCTCGACTGACTTCTGCTTGGTAGCCAGTGCGATCTCGGTCCTGCCCTCGACAAAGTAGGCCAGGGCCCTGCTGCCCATGATCATCCTTTGCACGCCCGCTACGGACAGTGAGGTTTCGCCTTTGCCGTCCTCGACCACATATTTAACTGGCCTTCCCAGGATACCTCCGGCAGCGTTGATTTCTTCAACTGCCATCTTCTGCACGTCGATGCAGGGCTTGGTACCTGGGCTTGCCGCCTGGCCGACATAGCCAATGACAATCGCTCCCTGGGAGGAAGATGGTCCGGCTGCGCCGCCGCATCCGCTGATGGCGAACGAGGCAACCAGTGTGAGGATTATGAGAGAAGAGAGAATTGTGCCCGTGGACTTCATTGCCACCTCCTTTATGTGATGAGGCTATTATATCATACAATGTCAAACATTTTACGTTTATTTTTGGTGGCTGCGCCAGATTGGAATAAAGAAAAGGGCATTCTCACCTTTGCAACGAGAATGCCCTTCTTCGAATCAGCAAGCTGCTGGTTAGGCTATTTACCGGCTGCGCGTAACTGCGCCGGGGTCTTGTATCTGTCAAGCTGAGCGTATTTGGCTGGGTAGGTTGGAACCATCTCGCCATTGGCCTGGAACTGGGCTCCGCCTGTCAGCATACCGCCGGGTAAAAGCTGTGTGGGATTCTGCGGATCAGCAGTTAGCCTGTTATGGAAGAAGCCGGGCACCTTGGCCATCTGGTACTTCAGCGGGCCAAGAGTGCCATTATCCAGCTGGACCGTTTCCATAGCCGAGATTATCTTGCCCACGTCATCCGTGCCGCCGGCCGTCTCGATGGCCAGCTTAAGATGATAGATATCATCGTAGGCGCAGAGAACGTTGCCCTGGCAGGGTATGCCCCTGGCCCTGGCCTTGGTTACAAGGGGCATGTTGTAGTCTGTAATAGGCGTTTCATAGGAAGCTGAGATGGCGCCCAGCGCCTTGCCGCCGGTCAGCTGCCAGAAGTCGTGGGTCTGGCTGACGCCGCCGTAGAGATAGATCTGAATGTCCTTGGCGGGAGAGTCTGCCCACTGTTTGGTGAATACCTCGGTGTCGGTGAACCAGCTTGATACCACGAAGATCATCTCGGCGCCGGTCTTGGAGATGGCGTCGAGCAGGGGGACGTACATGCCAGTCCTGGCCATGATGGGTTTGCTGTAGACCACGTCAATGCCAAAATCCTTCCTGGCGTAGTCGTCCCAGGACGGCAGCTTGTAATCGGGAGCGCCATTGCGGAAGAGCTGTGTCCAGGCCAGGTTTTCATACAGGATGGCCCATTTCTTGGCTGAGAAACCTTTAGGATTATTGGGGCCGCCAACAACCGACTGGGAAAAGATGATGTTGGCCCAGGCGATATGGCCCGGTTCCGAGTTGTAGTCATCGAAAATCATTTTCTCGGTGTCGTAGTTGTCGATGACTGATGCCGTGACGTCCACGCCACTGGCGCCGTTGCCGATCATGATGTGCGGGAAATCCTTGTAGAGCTCAATGGATTTCTGCTTGGTAGCCAGAGCGATCTCGGTCCTGCCCTCGACAAAGTAGGCTACGGCATGACTGCCCATGACCATCCTTTGTACTCCGGCCACGGATAGAGAGGTCTCGCCTTTGCCATCCTCTACCACGTATTTTACCGGCCTTCCCAAAATGCCTCCGGCCGCATTCATTTCCTCAACCGCCATTTTCTGCACGTCTATGCAGGGTTTGGTTCCCGGGCTCGCCGCCTGGCCAACGTAGCCGATGACGATCGGTCCCTGGGAGGATGGTCCGGCTGCGCCGCCGCATCCGCTGATGGCGAATACAGCAACCAGCGTCAGGACCAAAAGGGATGAGAGAATTGTACCGTTGGTCTTCATTGACACCTCCTTTGTGACGGGGCATATTATATCACAAATTTACGTTCATTTCACGAATGACCATTCATATCTGATTCGTATCTGACGGCCCGTTAAAATAATCAACCGACTGCCCGTTTAGTTTTGGCAGCCGGTTGAATGAGATATTTCCGGACCCGGCAGCTATGTGCCGGGAATTGAATCAGATGGTCATGCCGCCGTCGACGATCAGGTTCTGGCCTGTTATGAAGCTGGCCTTGTCCGAGGCCAGAAATACCGCGGCCTGTGCCAGGTCTTCAGGCTCGCCGATGCGTTTAAGGGGAGTCCTCTCCATGATGTACTTATAGATCTCAGGGTTGCCCCAGAGCGCCTGGCTGAACTGCGTCCTGGTCTGTCCGGGGGACAGCGTATTGGCCCTGATGCCATAGGGAGCCCATTGCTGCGCCATGACCTTGGTGGCCATATTAACGCCGGCCTTGCTGATCGAGTATATCGGCAGAACGTCCGGCGTTACGCCGGCGATGGACGATATGTTGATGATGACGCCGCCACCATGGTCCTTCATGACGCGGGCCACTGCCTGGCTCAGAAAAAACAGACCCTTGAGGTTGAGGTTCATGACGGAGTCCCATGCCCGCTCGCCGGCTTCAATGGCCGGGTCCATGGTCGGGTTGGTGGCCGCGTTATTAACCAGTATATCTATCTTGCCGAACTCCGTTGTAGTTTTGGCAACCAGGGCGTTAATATCCTCGAGCCTTCCGACGTGGGTGGCGACGGGGAGAGCTTTGCCTCCCATAGCCTTTATTTCCTCCGCCACCTTGTTCAGGTCGTCAATCTTGCGGGCTGCCAGGACGACGTCAGCGCCCGACCTTGCCATCTCCAGGGCAATGGCCCTGCCTATGCCCCGGCTGGAGCCGGTTACAATGGCTACCTTACCTTTGAGCGAGATTTCCATGGTGGGACCTCCTTTTATTCAAGTGCTTCATGATAATAGATTTCAGTCGTGCCGCTGTCAAGGACACCCTATTGTCGGGTAGACATTCAATTTGCCGTATAGCCGCTTACGGCCGGCGTCAGGCCATCAGCCTCGATTGCCCTGGACAGTGCGGCGATAGCCACCTCGATCTGGCCTTCTGACGGCCGCCGGGTGGTCATGGCCTGCAGCCACAGTCCAGGCGCCATCAGCCACCTTACTATAAGGTTATCAGCATAATTGGCCTCGAATTTAATTATCTCGTAGCTGACCGCAGCTATTACCGGGATAAGCAGGACGCGGGAGACGATACCTATCCAGAGCGGCGGCCGCCCCAGCAGGGCGAACACCACTATGGCTACAAGCAGGACTACCAGTAAAAAGCTGGTCCCGCAGCGCACATGGGCGGTAGAGTTTCTTTTCACGTTGTCGATAGTGAGCGGAAGCCCCGATTCCAGCGCATTGACCGCCATGTGCTCAGCGCCATGGCAGGCAAATATCTCCCTGATGTCCTTCATGCGACCAATGGCCGCCAGGTAGGTAACGAAAAATATGATGCGGACTATCCCCTCCAGGATGTTGCTGATGAAGGCCGAGGCAATCAGTGAGTCGAAGACCCGCACAAGCAGAAGGGGGAGAATGAAGAAAAGCACGACTGCAATCAGCACCCCCAGTACTACGCTGCCCCAGAGCATGCCGGGCGTAATTTTTTCCTCCTCTGTCTCGCCCGCCACCTGCGCCGAGTACATAAGGGCGCTGGTGCCCAGGGCAACGGTTTCAATCAGCGCAATAATGCCCCTGATAAGGAACAGGTTGCGCCAGTTGCCTTTGTACAGGGCCGCCAGGGGGCGGCTGGTCACCTCTATGTTGTTGTCCGGCCTGCGCACGGCAATGGCCAGGCTGGTGCGGCCGCGGATCATCACTCCTCCCATGACCGCCTGTCCGCCGTAGTGAAACGGGGTTTCTTTACTCATTGGCCTAAAAAAAAGGGGCGGATCTAAGCCGCCCCATAAGACTCGGGAATAGTATGTTATTTCTCTTTTTTATCCATCTTGTAGCGTTTCTTGAAACGCTCCACACGGCCTGCGGTGTCGATGATCTTCTGCTCGCCGGTGAAGAAGGGATGGCACTTGTTGCAGAGCTCGACGCGCAGGGTCTGCCTGGTGGACCCCGTGGTGAAGGTGTTACCGCAGGAACAGGTTACCTTGGCATCTGGATAATATTTGGGATGGATTTTCTCTTTCATGCTTGCTCTACCGGATAAACGCTGACTTTTTTCTTATTTTTGCTGGCAGCCTCGAACTTGACCACGCCGTCGATGGTGGCGAAGATAGTGTAGTCTCTGCCCAGGCCGACATTAAGTCCAGGATGAATCTTGGTGCCACGCTGCCTGACTATGATGGTCCCGGAGTGCACCGTTTGCCCGCCGAAGCGCTTGACGCCCAGCCGCTTAGATTGGCTATCCCGGCCGCAGCGAGTGCTGCCGCCGCCTTTTTTATGTGCCATTAGTTTTCACCCCCGGCCGCGGCCTTGGTCTTCGCCGTCTTTTTACGGACCTTGCCGCCCGGTTTTACTATCTCTTTAATCAGCAGCCTGGTATAAGGCTGTCTGTGTCCTGTTTTTCTGCGCGACCTGACCTTGTTCTTGTAGCGGAAGACCGTAATCTTGCGCCCCTTGCCTTCTTCCAGGCAGGTTGCAACAACCTTGGCTCCCTTGATATCGGGGCTGCCGATCACCAGCTCTTCGCCGTCGGCTATGAGCAACACCTGTTCCAGCTCGATATCCTTGCCCTTTTCCAGGTGCAGAAGTTCCGTGTTTATGACCTGGCCGGTCCTGACCCTGTACTGCTTGCCTGCGGCAGCTACGACTGCATACGTACTGTTCATTTCACTTTCCGTTAAAAACAATAACCGTATAAATATATCAGCCGATCGATCTTGTGTCAAATCTGAAGAATGACAGCTCAAACGGGAAACAGCTATCGTAGACGGGGAGGGATTTTAGTGGTCAGGCGCCGGGTTTACTGGCCGGCTTCTCCCTCGTCCTTGCCGGCGATGTCGGCGTGCCTCATATAGACAAGGTCATTGGTTACCGGGTCACGTACAAGGTAACCGCCTTCGATCTGGCTTACCACGACAAACCACCTGCCCGCTTCGTTCTGAATCTTTATTGGGCTGACAGAGAATTCCATAGATTTACTCGGTCTCGGCCGATTATTGTAGCACAATCAGGAAAAACTTCAAGCTACAAAGCGAGCGCAATCTCGGCGGCTTTTTCCACCGCTGCCAATATCTTGCCCGGCTTGGCGGCGTCGCCGATTACGTGCACCTCGGGCACGGAGCTGCCGACCTGTGCTGCAAGATCGTTGACCGGGACTGCCCCTACGGCCAGGACTATAGTATCGAAAGGCCCCAGCTTCTGCTCATTGCCGGCGCTTTCAACCATGACGCCTTCGTGCGAGATGGATTTGACCGTGGTAAGCGTAAGTATATTGACCTGCTTTTCCTTGAGCCTTTTTCTAAGGAAGAAGCGAGCTGCCGGCCCTATGTCCCGGGCGGTGTATTTGAGCATCTCGACAATAGTGACCTTCTTGCCCTTGCCGGCCAGATAGTCCGCTGTCTCACAGCCCACCAGCCCGCCACCTATTACCAGGACGTTATTGCCGACCTCTTCCGAGCTCAGTGCTTTACGGGCGCTGATGACGTTCTTGAGGTTGACCCCCGCTATATTGGGTATGGCCGGCTCCGAGCCGGTAGCGACGATCAATACGTCAGGCTTGATCTCTCTGACCATGTCGGCCGTCAGCCACTGCCCCATCCTTATATCCACTCCCAGGTTTCTGATGGCCTTAATGCGTGATTGGGCCACTTCGCAGTAGACGGCCTTGGCCGGTGGTATGGCTACCAGCTTGGTCTGACCGCCCAGGTAGCCGTCCTTTTCAAATAGGATAACCTTGTGTCCCCGCAGGGCAGCAGTGCGCGCCGCCTCCAGGCCTCCCGGCCCGCCGCCGGCTATCAGCACGGTCCTGGGCCTGGAAACCGGTGGCTGCGTGTATTGCGCTTCCCTTCCCACGGCCAGGTTCTGGACGCAGGTGATGGAGGGCCTGAGCCAGGTTGCCAGGCCTTCTATGCAGGCCTCGTTGCAGGACAGGCATTTGACTATGTCATCTAACCTGCCTTCTTTCACTTTGTTCGGCCATTCGGGATCGGTAAGCGACTGCCTGCCGATGTGGACTATGTCAGCCTTGCCGCCCTTAACTATGTCGAGCGCGGTTGCGGGGTCGTTGATCCTTCCGGCCACCAGCACGGGCAGCTTGAAGGCTTTCTTGAACTGCATCGATGTATCCGCGTTGAATCCTTCCGGCATGTCCGGAGGGGCGCTGGTGTACTGGGCGGACTCCATGACGCCTATAGAGACGTCGATGGCATTAACGCCGGCCTCGACCAGCTTTTTCATCATCTCAAGGCTCTCCGGCACGGTGCGGCCCAGTGGCACCGCCTCATCGGCGCTGATGCGGAAAAGTATAGGGAAATCCGGCCCTACCAGCTGGCGGGCGCGCTTTACTATCTCCAGGGGGAAGCGGACGAAGCCCTCGGGACCGCCCCCGTATTCGTCAGTGCGTTTGTTGGCGTAGGCAGACATGAACTGCGCCATAAGGTAGCCGTGGGCACCGTGAAACTCGACCGCGTCGCATCCAGCTTCCTTCGCCCGCTTTGCAGCCTGGGCGAATTTTTCCACCAGGTTCTTTATCTCTTCGACTGACAGCGGCTGCGGCACCTGGCGCATGACGGGGTCAGGCACGTCCGATGCAGATACCGGCTGCTTGCCGTTAAGAAAGTGCGGGAAAGTGCTGCGCCCTGGATGAAAGAGCTGGACGCTGAGCCTTGTACCATATTTATGCACGGTATCGGCCAGCTTTTTAAAGCCAGGTATAAATTTATCGTCGTAAAGGCACAGCTGGTGTCCGCTTCCCAGCCCCCGGTCACCATCGATGGCCGTAACCTCGACTGTGATCAGGCCGAATCCGCCTTTAGCGCGCTGCTCGTGATACTTAATTAAGCGCTCCGAGACCCCGCCATCGTCAGCGGCGAAGCCGGTCCCCATGGGCGGCACGGACAGGCGGTTTTTAATTTCAAGCTTGCCGATTTTTATCGGCTGGAAAAGAGCGGTAAATTTATCACTCATATGATGTCTCCTGAAATAGTATCGTTAATAGAACGACCTTTAGACTATACCACTAATTTTTAGTAAGCATACAACTCCGGTGCGCTGGTTATAAGGCGCCCTGTGCCAGGCTCTGCAGCCAGGCCCGGGCTTTTTGCGCCGCCCTGCCCCTGTGGCTGATCTTGTTCTTCAGTTCTGGGGGCAGCTCGGCGATGGTCTTGCCGTATTCGGGGACATAAAAAATGGGATCATAGCCGAAGCCATTCACGCCCCTGGCCTGCAAGGCTATGATGCCACTGCACTCCCCGTCGAAAAGCTCCACCGCTCCTCCCGGCTGGGCGACAGCTATTACACAGCGGAAGCGTGCGGCGCGCCTGCCTTCGGGGATATCTCTGAGCCTGGCCAGTAGAAAATTCACTCGGTCGGCGTCGGTGGCGTTATCGCCGGCGTAGCGGGAAGAACGGACTCCCGGCTCGCCGCCCAGCGCATCGACCTCCAACCCGGAATCGTCAGCCAGCGTGACCAGGCCGCTTAAGTCGGCGTAGAACACGGCTTTACTGCGGGCGTTTTCCTCGAAAGTGGAATAATCTTCCTCGGCCTGTTGCCTGATGCCGGCCATATCCAGGGTTATCAGGTCCAGGCCGAGCCCCTCTAACAGGGAGCGGTACTCAGCCGCCTTACCGCGGTTGGTTGTGGCCAGCAGCAGCCTGGGCATATGACGGTTTAAATTTTCTCGAACCTCTGGTGAAGCTTCTGCATCACCTGGGGAAGCGTGGTGTACTCCATCTCATCCAGTGGCAGCCTGTGAGGCTCGAACGGGCCGTGCCGCCTGAGCATGTCGGCCATATCCAGCGCCTGCTGCCGTGCGTTGTTAAAGGCCGGATCGTCGAACAGGTCAAGCGGGCCTACCAGCTTGCCGTCCGCCAGCTGGAACCCGGCGGCTATAACCCTGGGCGGGCCGTCGAAACGGGTGGGAGTGGCTTGTTTGACTGCAACCGGCAAGAGCGGGCCATGGTGCGAGCCGCGCATCCAGCCCTCCACGATATGAGGGCGGGCAAAAGGCTCAAGTATCTCGCCCACGGCCGGGAAGATGCCCTGGCAGCGCACTATGCAGACGGGGTCATCCTTGCCCACGTAGCGCCCGGCAATAAGAGAAAGTTTCTGCGTTGAGGAGGCGGCCGCTATCTCGCCGGTCTCTCGTGAGTATACCGCCCTGACGCTGAACCTTGACGGGGAGCCTATAAAGACCAGCATGTCATACAGCTCCTCAGGGCACTCGAACAGAACTTTTTTGCTCTCTTTAATATCCAGCACTTCGAACTTGAAGCCCTTGTGCATATTGCTGGAAATCACCAGGCCGATGGAATTGAAGGGGTCGCAAAACATATGGTAGAGAGGCAGGTTCCAGGCGCCTGAGGCGGTTTTGTCAGCCATGAAGACTACAATGGGCTCAGCCTCGCGTTCCTCGATTTCCATTTCCGCCACACCGGGTCCCTGTCCTTTGATGTTGCCGGAGAATGCGTTGGTGAGCAGGTCCTGGCCTGCGCCGTGCAGCCTGAGCTTCTTGGCCACGCTTGTGCAGCTCATGAAGGCGTTCCAGGCCATCTCGTGGACCTTCTTGCTGTCGACGCCCTCTTTGTGCGTCATGATGAACTGCAGGTCGTCGCCGCACTTGGTGACGTGGTAATCGATGAGCAGTCCGGATTTCTTGGCTTTGGCCATGTTGGCCTCGCCTTCTGCTATTAGATCGGGGTGCATGCCGCAGTGCCCCACCCAGCCTCCGATGTCAGCCTTGATGACGCTGAGAGTGACTTTCATTAGGCCTCCTTCGACTACTTTACTTTTACGGTCACCCGCATTGACCAGACATGCCGGTAGAATAACGGTATAGGAAATGTCCGGACATGCATAAAACCTGGGTGAGGGTCACAACGTGCCCAAATTTGAATTTTATCAGATGCATTGAAAGAGTGTCAAAGATAATACGTTCATTCAGGCTTTCGACTAACTGGTCGATAAATGGTCTCAGCCGTAATGCGTTGATAGGCGGCGTGCTATAATTTGTATTGAGGAGCAAGGTCATGGCGGAGGGTCTGCTTTACGAAAGGCTGGCGGGACAGCGGGTGCGCTGTAATGTCTGCCTCTGGCGCTGCAGCATAAATCCCGGCAAACTGGGTGTGTGCGGCGTGAGGCGCAACGAGGGCGGCAGGGTGGTGCCGCTGAACTATGCGCATGTATCTTCCCTGGCAGCCGACCCGATTGAGAAAAAACCACTGTTCCACTTCTTTCCCGGTACCCCGGTGCTTTCCTTCGGCACCATCGGCTGCAATTTCCACTGCGTGCACTGCCAGAACTGGGAGATTGCCTGCGCGGATGAGGCAGACCTGCGCAGCATGCCGCTGCGACAGGTACAACCGCAGGAGGCGGTACAGCTGGTTAAAAAGCACGGCTGCGCCGGGCTGGCCTGGACCTATAATGAGCCGACCATCTGGTTTGAATACACGCTCGATTCAGCCAGGCTTGCGCATGAAAACGGCCTTTATACGGTGTACGTGACCAACGGCTATATGACGCCTGAGGCCCTTGACACCATAGGCCCCTACCTGGATGCATGGAGGGTGGACGTCAAAGGGTTTTCCGATAAGCTCTACCAGGAGCTGGCCAGGATCAAACACTGGCGCAGCATCCTGGAGGTGGCCGAACGGGCCAAACATAAATGGAATATGCACGTCGAGGTCGTAACCAACGTCATCCCCGGCATGAACGATGACCACAAGCAGCTGTCCGGCATTGCCGGCTGGATCAAGAGCGGGCTGGGCGAGCTCACGCCCTGGCATGTGACGCGCTTCCATCCGGACCGTCACCTTACCCATATTCCTGCCACGCCGGTCGCCACGCTGGAGGGGGCTTATGATATAGGCCGCGAGGCCGGACTTAAGTTCGTCTATCTGGGCAACGTCGCCGGCCACAAGTTTGAGAACACGGTCTGCTATAATTGCGGAAGCCTGGTGATCGAGCGCGTCGGATACCATACAAGGCTGATTGCCGTTAAAGGCTCGCGCTGTGGGGTGTGCGATGCCGATTTGAATATCAGGAGTTCGCTGAAAACAGGGGTGAAGGCATGATCAGGGAAGCTGCTGTAGCAGGGCAGTTCTATCCGGCCTGGCCGGACGAGCTGAGGGAAATGATCAAATACATGACCGGTGAGTGGACGTCCAAGGTGGATGTTATTGGCGTGGTAGCCCCTCATGCCGGCTATATCTACTCCGGGCAGGTGGCCGGAGCGGTCTTTTCCCGCATAAAAATCAAGGACACCTTTATAATCATCGGACCCAATCACCGGGGCATGGGCAAGCCCTTCAGCCTGATGCGGGAAGGGAAATGGAAGACGCCCCTAGGGGACGTTAAGATCAATACCGAGCTGGCCGATGCCATACTGAAAGCTACCAAACACCTGGAGGAAGACAGCACAGCCCACCGCTTTGAACACTCGCTGGAAGTGCAGGTGCCTTTCCTGCAGTATTTCAATCCGGCAGTTACCATTGTGCCCATCATCCTGGCGCAGGCCAGGACTACGGTTTACAAGGAGATCGGCAGCGCACTAGCCTCGGTATTAAAGCAGACGGGCAAGGACGCCGTTATTGTAGCCAGCAGCGATATGACCCATTACGAGCCGCAGGAGAGCGTGCGCATGAAGGACGCCCTGGCCATCGAGGCGGTCATCAATCTGGACGCCGATGAGCTGGTCAAGCGAATAGCCGCGCACGAAATCACCATGTGCGGATACGCGCCGGTTGTAAGCCTGATCACAGCCGCCAGGGAGATGGGAGCCAGGAAGGGTGAGCTTGTTAGATACCAGACCAGCGGGGATACTTCCGGGGACATGACCAGCGTTGTAGGATACGCGGGGATAATCGTCCCCAGGCAGGTGGTGAAGTGATGCCCAAAGAGATGCATGACGTGGTCAAGCTGGCCAAACAGGCAGTGGAAGCCTATATAAAGAGCCACGAGGTTATCAAGCCTCAGCACCTGTCCCCCGAGATGAAGGAGAAGGCCGGCGTTTTTGTCTCATTGAAAAAGCACGGACAGCTGCGCGGCTGCATCGGTACTTTCGAACCGACTCAACCGAACGTAGCGGAAGAGATAGTGCGTAACGCCATTTCATCGGCGGTAGGAGACCCGCGTTTCAATGCAGTAAAGCCGTCTGAGCTGCCGGACCTGGAGTACAGTGTGGACATCCTCACATCACCCGAGCCCATCGAAGACCTGTCCAAACTGGACCCCAAGAAATACGGTGTGATCGTACAGTGCGGCTACAGGCGGGGCCTGCTGCTTCCCGACCTGGAAGGCGTTAAAGACGTGGATATGCAGCTGGCCATCTGCCGCCAGAAGGCCGGGATCGCACCCAACGAACCGATCAAGGTGTTCGCTTTCCAGGTACGACGTTATCGCTAAGCGGTAATGGTTGCTATACCATCCTGTATCTGTTATGTTATATATCAGTTGAGCGCATGAAGTTCGTAGTTATCGGCATCGGCGATTGCGGAAGCAATCTGGCTGCGGAGTTCGTCCGGTTGGGAGGTAAAGCCCGTGCTGAGACCGGAGTGGAAATCCTGGTGCGCTCCTATGCCATCAATGACGACATGACGGCGCTGAACGCGCTGCGCAAGATGGGCGACAAGCTACTGACCATCCAGCTGCCGCCCCCGGCCACACCCAACAAAGAGTCCGAGGTTGGCGCCGAGCTGATGCGCGCCAACGGCGACCGTATCATCGCCACGATGAAGGCCGGCGAGTTCTTTGATACCGATGCTTTCCTGCTGGTGGCGGGCAGCGCAGGCTTCATAGGTTCAGGGGGGATCTCTATCCTGGCCAGAAAGCTCAAGGACAGGTATGTCAACAAGCCGGTGTACGCGCTGATAGTGTTGCCGCTGGCAGCCGAGGATAAGGTGCCTACCTATGTTTACAATACGGCTCTTTGCCTCAAGGCCATCGATAAAACGGCTGATGCCGTCTTTCTCTTCGACAATGAAAAGGTAAGGGCTGAGGCCAGCGCCAAAGAGATGGCGGGCAACGAGGTTATAAACAGGGAGATCGTAGCCCCCTTTTATGATCTTTGCCGGGCCAGTGAGAAGGTGGACCCGCGATTCCTGGGCAGCAGCAATATCGGCGTGGGCGACATCGTTCAGTCGCTCAACGGCTGGACAGCCATTGGCTACGGGACGGCGTCCATGTCCTCTGGAGGTTTTTCGCTTTTCAAACGCGGCAACAGCTTCACCAGCAAAGGCGAGGAGACCATCAAGGCCATGGAGGCCCTGAGCGCGGCGTTGGCCCATTTTTCCATCGAGTGCAAGCTGGAGGACGCGCACAAGGCGCTTTACCTGCTGTGCATGCCCAGCAAGAATGCCAATATCAGCATGACCAGGGCGGTCGGCACCCAGCTGCGCGAGCTCACCGATAACGGAGAGGTCAGGGGCGGCGACTTCTACGGCGTGAGGGACTACGCCGCCGTGACGATCGTGGCTTCCAGGATAACCTACCTGGAGAAGATAAAAGACTATTACGAGCGGGCTTCCAATATAGCCCCGGAACTTAAGAAAACAGAGACGCAGCTAACATGAGCCTGTTCGACCTCGGCTCACCCGAGCTAAAGGGCCCGGGAAGAGCAGGGGAAAATCCAAAATCACCACCTGATGCAGACATGCCCCTGGCCGCCAGGATGCGCCCGGTAAACTTCCATAACTACGTCGGGCAGCAGCATATCATCGGCGAGGGCAAGGTGCTGCGCAAAGCCATTGAGTCCGACCAGCTGCCTTCCATCATACTGTGGGGCCCGCCCGGCAGCGGCAAGACGACGCTGGCCTTCGTGATAGCCAATGTTTCACGCGCTTATTTTGTGCACATGAGCGCGGTGACGGCCGGCGTAGCCGACCTGCGCCGGGTGATAGACGAGGCGCGCAAGCGGCGTAAATCCACCGGGCAGCGCACAATACTTTTCATAGACGAAATACACCGCTTTAATAAGTCACAGCAGGATGCCATACTGCCCTACGTGGAGAATGGCGAGGTGACGTTCATCGGCGCCACTACGGAGAACCCATCGTTCGAAGTCATCTCGGCCTTGCTTTCACGCTGTCGCGTCTATACGCTCAATGCCCTGACCGACGACGAGGTCAGGACCATCGTGGAGAGGTCGCTGACGGACAGGGAGAACGGGCTGGGCGGGATGAATGTGGAGCTGGCCGACGAGGCGCTGAAAACGCTGGTGACGCTGGCCAACGGCGATGCACGGGTGGCGCTCAATGCACTTGAGATGGCGGCGCAGACGGTTAAACCCGGGGCGGACAAAAAGCGCAGGGTAACATTAAGCGATGTTGAAGAGTCTATGCAGAAAAGGGCCTTGCTTTACGATAAGGCCGGCGACCAGCACTACGATTTCATCTCGGCCCTGCACAAAACCCTGCGCGGCTCAGACCCGGATGCCGCCCTCTACTGGCTGGGACGCATGCTGGAGGCGGGTGAGGACCCGCTTTACATAGTCAGGCGGCTGATCCGCTTTGCCTCTGAGGACGTGGGCATGGCCGATCCTCAGGCGCTGGTGGTGGCCGTAGCGGCGCAACAGGCCGTGCACTTCATCGGCATGCCGGAGGGCAACCTGGCGCTGGCCCAGGCCGTCGTCTACCTGGCCACTGCGCCCAAGAGCAACACGCTCTACAGCGCCTACTCCCGCGTGCAGAAGGACGTGGAGACCACGCGCAACGACCCGGTCCCGCTGCACCTGCGCAATGCGCCCACGAATTTGATGAAGAATCTGGGGTACGGCAAAGGCTACAAGTATGCCCATGACTACGAGGGGCATTTCGTGGAACAGCAGAACCTGCCCGACTCCATGAAGGGCAAGCGCTATTATTATCCGTCCGACCAGGGATTCGAGAAGACCATCCTGGCGCGGCTCAAGGCCTGGTGGGGTGAAAGGATGGAAAAGAAGGAGAAGGGGTGAAACGGCGCGGCGTCGTATTCAGCTGCGGCAGCCTGAAGCTTGAAGGCATTTATTTTGATCCTGAGTCACACGGCTCGGTGCCTGCAGTCGTAGTCTGCCATCCGCACCCGCTGTACGGCGGCTCCATGCGCAATAACGTGACGTACGCCATAGCCGGCGCCCTGGCCGAGGTTACTATCGCAGCCCTGCTCTTCAATTTTCGCGGCGTGGGCAAAAGCCAGGGAAGCTTCGGCGGCGGCAGCACGGAGCAGCAGGATGTAGAGGCCGCGCTCGGCTGGCTGAGCGATCAAAACGGGGTTGAGAGGGAAAAATTAGGCCTGGCCGGCTATTCTTTCGGCGGGGGCGTGGCCTTGCCGGTGGCCTGCCGGGATGCCCGGGTCAAAGGCATTGCCCTCATTTCACCCTACTTCGAAAGCTCTCCATCAGGGCTGCTCAAGACCTGCAGCAAGCCCAAGCTGATAATAGGCGGGGGTAGCGACAGCATGGTCCTCGCCTCGCAGGTTTCCAGTTACGGCCAGGACGCTGAAGAACCGAAGCAGGTGGAGATAATTGAGGGCCCGGATCACTTCTGGTCTGGCTACGAGGATGTGATGGCCCGCAAGGTGGCCGGCTTCTTCAGTGAAATTTTAAAGTAGCAGGCCGGCAGGTCAGTCTATATACCCGTGGCTCTGCATGTTGCGCAGCCCCTGGTTGGCCTGCTCTATCATGTCCGGGTCCTTGGAAAGCTGAAGAACCTTGCGCAGGTCAGCGGCCGACTGATCATAGTAGCTCATATCTTTGGACGTCTGCGCCATTATCTCCCAGGCCACGGCGCGATTGAAGTAGGCCTCGGGTATGTTGGGGTCCAGAGCAATGGCCTGGTTGATGGCGTGAAAGGCGTCATCCAGCTGGCTGTTAATGATCAGCAGTTCCCCCAGCGTAACGTAAGCAGTGGCGCTATTGGGCTCGAGCTGGACCGCCTTTTTAGCGTCGGCCACGGCCTGTGTCAGCTGTTGCTTGCCCCTGTAGGCGATGGCGCGCTCCAGGTACATGCCTCCCGGATCGGTGCGGAAGGGATCGAATGCGGTGGACGTGGCGTTGTCAGTCGGGCTGAGCGCAATGGCCTTATTGAAATCGCCGAGCGCCTGGTCGAACTGCTGGTTGGAGTTATTCAGGTGCCCCCGATAGTAGTATGCCATGCTGTCGCTGTCGTCAAGCTCGATGGCCCTGTTAAGGTCGGCCAGCGCATTTGACGAGTTCTTTAAGGCGATATATGCGAAGCCGCGCAGCTTGTATGCCTCGGCCAGGTCCGGGTCTATGTTGATGGCGCTGCTGAACTCGTCCACGGCGCCCGTGATATTGTCATTGTAGATATAGATTTTGCCCAGGTAGGTATGGGCCGGTGCCAGGTTGGGGATGATACCGATGGCGGCATTCATATCGGCCAGAGCTTTTTTAGTATCCCCTTTAGCGTAATAGGCAGTCCCACGGTTGAAATAGGCATCGTATACCCTGGGATCGAGGCTGAGGGCTTTGTCGGCGGCCTCGATAGCCCTGTCATACTGGCCCTTGTGGACGTAGAGCCAGCTAAGGTTGGCATAGGCCAGCGTCGCTTTAGGGTTGAGCTCAACGGTCCTGACCAGGTCGGAAATGGCCTGGTCGAACTGGCCCTTGGCCAGGTAAGCGAAGGCGCGGTTCTGGTAGTCATCTGCCTGCGAGGGGTCAAGCTGTATGGCCTTACTCAGGTCTGCTATGGCCAGGTCCCACTCAGCCCTGGCGTTATAGACCGCCCCCCTGTGCGTATAGGCCGCCACATAATTGGGATTGCTTTCAATAGCCTTGGTATACTCGGCGATGGCCTCCACGAATTGCCCCTGGTCGTAATAGGTATCGCCCTGCCTGAGATAGTCAGCGGTAGAGCCGCCGCAGGCGGCAAGGAATATTAATGAAAAAGCAATGGCAGTGATCAGGCTGATCGTACTTTTCATTGAGTTATCACCATCCAGTTAGATAAAGCCCCCTGATGAATTGCCGGTTTCCAAGGGGCAAGCTACAGCTTCAAACCGGCACAATAGTATAGCATATCAAATTTGCCCGAAGGTGAGAAAAATGATCGTAAAACGGCTATTTTTGAACCTGGAGAAGCTTTTTGGCTTTGACAAGTGAGTCGATTTGCTCATGCAAGGCGGCCAGCGGGCCGTCGTTTTTCAGAAGGTGGTCGGCCTTCTCACCCGCCTTGCTTATCTGGAAGACCTTTTCTTCGTCTTCATCCTGGGTGAGGAAGCCCTCATATGTTGCGGAGTCACGCTCTTCGTGACGGAGCAGCAGTCTCTCGAAGCGGAGGCGCGGATCGCCTACATCCACGCGCAGCAGTATAAAATCAGTGCCGAAACGCTTCCTCAAGATTTTCACGTCGTCCGGAGACCTGATGCCGCTGATGCCGGACACTTTCCAGCCCTTCTTAACGATCTCGTCGGCCACCATCTTGACGAAGCAGCCCTTGCCCAGCTTGCGGAAACACTCCTGGGATATAGCCTCCAGGTTTTCCCTGGTCGGCTCGATGCCGTCGTACTCTGCAATCCGGCGCACAAGATCGCCGGTCGAAAGATATGGAATGTGATACCGGGAATGAAGATATTTGAGCACCTCGTCCTTGCCCGAACCTATTTTCCCCACTACGCCGATCACCCGTATTCCCATGTAAATCTCCTCACAAACTGTCAGAATATTAGCATACTTACGGGTGCCGGAGAAAAAGTGTAGAATACTTGCCGACTGTTTTTCAGGAGGCCTGCCTTGGACATCATTCAAGCACTAAAAGCCCGCAAGAGCATAAGGGGCTTTAAGAAGGACCCCGTATCCAGGGAGATCATCGATCAGATACTGGAGGCGGCCATTCGCACGCCCTCGGGCATGAACACGCAGCCCTGGGAGTTCATCGTAGCCAGCGGTGCGGTGCTGGACCAGATACGCCAGGAATGCGGCGAGCTCTTCAACCAGGGCGCCTTCCCCACCAACGACATGCTGCGCAAGCCGTACGAAGGGGTATACAGGCAGAGGCAGGTGGACCTGGCCGTGGAGCTGTTCAAGCTGATGGGCATTGCCAGGGAGGACAAGGAAGCGCGCAGGCAGTGGATGCTGCGCGGGTTCCGCTTCTTTGAAGCGCCGTGCGAGATAGTGATTTGCGCCGAAAAGGAGATGGAATACCACCTGGACATGCTGGGCCTTGGCGCCGTGTGCCAGAGCATCTGCCTGGCGGCGCTGGAATTCGGGCTGGGCACATGCATCGCGGACCAGGGCATAATGTATGACAAGGTCTGGCGCAAATACGCCAATATCCCGGAGGCGAAGAGGCTCATTGCCGGCATCACCATCGGCTATCCCGATCCGGAGTTCCCCGCCAACAGGCTGGTTACGGCCAGGGAGCCGGTGGACAAGATAGCCACCTGGCTGGGCTTTGAATAATATTAATACGGAGGCAGCGAAATGAGCGGCACGGTTAAGACACATGAGATAACCAGGGCTCACGTCCAGGCAGCATATGCCTTCACGGATGAGATCGTCGAGAATTACCCCAAGCGCCTGACGGGGAGCAAAAGCTGCCACCGGGCGTCGGAACGTATCAGGGCCGAGCTGCACAGGTACTGTGATACGGGGTCGGTGAAAGTGGAGGAGTTTGACGTGCACCCCCAGGCCTTTCTCAAGTACATACCCGGGCTGGTAATACTGTATTTCGCCTGCGTGCTGCTGCTGTTCTTTAACCTGCCCATCGCAGCCTTTGTAGGCTTTGCGCTGGGGCTGGCCGTTTTCATTGCACAGTTCGTCTTTTACCGGGAGATGCTGGACAGGCTCTTCCCCAAGGTCAAAGGCTTCAACGTCCACGGCTCCGTGGAACCCGCCGGCGAGGTGAAGCAGCAGGTAGTGGTCTGCGCCCACTTCGATGCGGCCTACGTCTTTCAAATATTGACCAATGTGCCCAAGCTTTACTTCCCCATCATGATGGTGGGGATATTGCTGCTGGTCATAGGGCCGCTGGTCTCGCTGGCCGCCTCCATCATGTGGTTCTACGGCATGGTGCTCCCGCTGTGGGTGCCTATGGCCATGCTGGTGGGCGGCGTATTTGAGATTCCTTTCCTGTTTTTCACCACCAACGAAGTGACGCCGGGCGCGGGCGACAACATCATGGCCGTGGCCATCATGGCTGAGATAGCCAAGCTGTTCGGGGAGCCCAAGAAGTCAGGCGGCAATTGCCTGCAGAATACCAGGCTCATCTTTGCCTCGTTCGACGCCGAGGAGTGCGGCATACGCGGGGCCCGGGCCTTCATTAAGAAACACCGCCAGGAGCTTGAAGGAACCAGGACCTACGTTTTGAATATGGACACAATATACCTGCTCAAGCACCTGAATTTCTTTGACGCCGACCTGAACTCCACCGTCAGGGTCTCACGCCAGATGGCGGAAGAATGTGTGGCCATAGCTCGCTCCCTGGGCTATCATGCTACAGTTTCGCGCATGTCTCCCGGCGGCGGCAGCACCGACGCCGCGGCCTTCGGAGAGGCGGGAATAGACGCCACCAATATCTGCGCCATGAGCTTCCAGCTGAAGGACTACGAGCAGGGCTTCGTCTACCACACGCCCAACGACTACAGCAAGCACATTGAGCCGGAGGCGGTGGAGGCCATACTGAAGGTGGTCAGGCAGTATATACTTGATAAGGACGCGGCGGCCGCACGGACTTAATGCCGGCCCCGCCGATATGCTAAGATATTAGCCTGATGTCAAGGCACCGCTTCAAACTGCGCACGCGGCTGAAGTAAGACACTGAGCCATCACGAGGTTTACCTTGTCCGAATTCCGTGAAGATATAAGAAATATAGCTATTGTCGCGCATGTCGACCACGGCAAGACCAGTCTGGTGGACGCACTGCTCAAGCAGAGCAAGATATTCCGCGAGAACCAGCAGGTGGGCGAGCTGATACTCGACCGCAATGCGCTGGAGCGCGAGAAGGGCATCACCATACTGGCCAAGAACACGGCGGTCGTCTACCGCGGCGTGAAAATAAACATCATCGACACGCCCGGCCATGCCGACTTCAGCGGCGAAGTGGAGCGCGTGGTCAACATGGCGGACGGCTGCCTGCTGCTGGTCGACTCGGTGGAAGGACCCATGCCGCAGACGCGCTTCGTCCTGCGCCAGGCCTTCGAGAAGGGCCTCAAGCCCATACTGGTCATAAATAAAATCGACCGCGAGAACGCCCGTTCGTCTGAGGTGCTCAGCCTGACCCAGGACCTGTTCCTGGAGTTGGCCACCAGCACCGACCAGCTGGATTTCCCTGTTCTCTACTGCAGCGCCAGGAATGGCACCTGCACACCGGACGCGGATGTTGAGGGGACCGACATGGTTCCCCTGTTCGAGACAATACTCAAACACGTGCCCCCGCCGGCCATAGTCGAGGGCCGTTTCCAGATGCTGGTCTCCAACCTGGACTATGACAGCTACAAGGGGAAATATGCCATCGGCAGGATAAACCGGGGAAGCGTTAAGCCGGGGGACACGCTGGCAGTCATGGGTGCAGAAAACGCGGTGAGCAAATACACCGTGGACGAGGTCTTCACCTTCATGGGACTCAACAGGTCGCCGGTTGAGGAGGCGTCTGCAGGCGAGATCGTCTCGATAACAGGCCTGGATACGGTGAGCATCGGCGATACCGTGGCCGACCCGGACGCGCTGGAGGCCCTGCCCCGTATCGAGGTAGGCGAGCCGACGGTCAAGATGACCTTCGGCGTGAACAGCTCGCCCTTTGCCGGGCGAGAGGGCAAATTCTGCACCTCGCGGCAGCTGCGCGAGCGGCTTTACCGCGAGCTTGAGACCAATATCAGCCTGCGCGTGCAGGACACGGACAGCCCCGATCTGTTCCTGGTGTCCGGCAGAGGTGAGCTGCACCTGGCCATACTGGTGGAGACCATGCGCCGGCAGGGCTACGAGTTCGAGATTTCCCGTCCGGAGGCCATCACACGCGAGATCGACCGCCAGTTGATGGAGCCGGTGGAAGACCTGACGCTGGACACGCGGGAGGACTATATCGGTGTGCTGACCGAGATGCTCAGCAAGAGGCTGGGCCGGATGACCAACATGCATAACGACGGCAAGGGCAACCTGCGCATGGAATACCGCATCCCCACGCGGGGCTTGATCGGCTTCCGTAGCGCCTTTCTCACGGCGACGCGTGGCGAAGGCGTGATGAACACGCTCTTCAAAGGCTATGAGCCCTGGGCGGGCGAGATCGCCTCAACGCGCAGCGGCGCGCTGGTGGCGGCCGAGGACGGCGTAGCCGTGACCTACGGCCTGAACAATGCACAGGAGCGCGGCATCACCTTCATCGAGCCGGGAACGCCGGTCTATGAGGGCATGATGGTCGGCATCAACTCGCGTCCCACCGACCTGGCCGTCAACGTCTGCAAGGAAAAGAAGCAGACCAACATACGCTCATCGACGGCCGATATCGCGGTCAAGCTGACACCTCCGCTCAAGCTCAGCCTGGAGGAATCAATGGACTTCATCAACTCCGACGAGCTGGTGGAGGTCACACCCCAGAACATCCGCATGCGCAAAAAGCTGCTGACGCAGAACGAAAGGTTCAGGGCCAGGAAGGCGGCCAGCAGGGCGGCTGAGGAAGAATAAACTGCCGGTGATCGTCTCAGAAAAATAAGTTGAGTTACGAATATCTATTTCAGGAATATTCGTTTATAATGATTGGTTAGTGTGGTTGATTACTGCACCTGCTGTTAAGGAGTTGAGGACCGAATGAAAATTCTTCTGGTTTACCCGGAATATCCTGATACCTTCTGGAGCTTCAAGCACGCCCTGAAGTTCGTCTCCAAGAAGGCCGCCTTTCCGCCGCTGGGGCTGCTGACCGTGGCTTCCATGCTGCCGCATGAGCACGAGCTCAGGCTGGTGGACATGAACGTCAAAAAGCTCAAGGACCGCGACATCAAGTGGGCGGAAATCGTCTTCGTGAGCGCCATGGTGGTGCAGAGGGATTCGGCCAAGAAGGCCATCAAGCGCTGCAAAAACCTGAAGCGGCCTGTTGTGGCCGGTGGCCCGCTTTTCACCACACAGCACGAGGACTTCCCCTGCGTGGACTACTTCGTGCTGAATGAGGCGGAGGTCACGCTGCCCCCATTCCTGGAGGACCTGAAAAAAGGCTGCGCCAGGCATATTTATAGCTCCGATGCCAGGCCGGACATCAGGCTGGCAGCCATACCCAAGTGGGACCTGGTCAACATGAATAACTACGCTTCCATGTCACTGCAGTACTCCCGCGGCTGCCCCTTCGACTGCGAGTTCTGCGATATCGTGGTGCTTAACGGGCGTGTGCCGCGCACCAAGAGCAGGGAGCAGGTGCTGGCGGAGCTCGAGGCCATTTATGCCAGCGGCTGGCGGGACAGCGTTTTTATAGTTGACGACAATTTTATAGGCAACAAGAGGAAGCTGAAATCTGAGATACTGCCTGCAATCATAGAGTGGAACAAACTGAAAAACTATCCCTTTTCCTTCTTTACACAGACATCGCTCAACCTGGCGGATGACAAGGAGTTGATGCAGCTCATGGCCAGAGCCAATTTCAATACGGTCTTCATCGGCATTGAGTCACCCAACAAGGAGAGCCTGGCCGAGTGCGGCAAAACTCAAAATGAGACTCGCGATATGGAAGCCGCAATTAAGAAAATGCAGAACGCCGGGCTTGAGGTCCAGGGCGGTTTCATTATCGGCTTTGACAGCGATCCGCAGTCCATCTTCCAGGACATCATTAATTTCGTTCAAAAGAGCGGCGTGGTCACGGCCATGGTGGGGTTGCTGCACGCCCCCAACGGCACCAGGCTGTATCAACGGTTGAAGCAGGAAAACCGCATAACCGGCAACTTCACGGGCAACAACACCGACCTGGACATAAATTTCACACCTAAAATGAAGATGAAGACGCTGGTGGAGGGCTACCGCCGCGTGGTCAATACGCTATATGCGCCCAAGCAGTACTACGAGAGGGTGATCACCTTTTTAAGGGAGTATAAACCCAGGCAAAAGAAGGCTGCCTCCTTGAAGCTACAGCACTACCGGGCGCTGCTCAGGTCTTTCTGGGTGCTGGGAGTGAAAGAGAGAGGCAGGCAGTATTTCTGGAAGATGGTCTTCTGGACGGCCTTCAAGCGGCCCAGGGAGTTCCCGCTCTCCATCACGCTGGCCATCTACGGCTTCCACTTCCGCAAGGTGGCGCAGCGCTACGGCGATATCCACTTGGCCGGGGCCTAAACTACCGGGAAGCACTCTGAAGTTATTTTCCTGACTTCGTTCAGCCAGGCCTGACGCTGCTCTGAGCTGCTGGTCACGATGATACCGAAGTTGTAGCGACGTAAATCATCAACCCCGCACAGGCCGAAGACGCAGTTCTTCCACAGAGTTTCCAGCGGGTCTGCGAATACCCTCTTTTCCCGCTCCGGTGCCGTGTTGGAGGTGTTGAAGACAATCACGGCCCGGGCCTTCAACAGGCCGTGGGGAACGCCCTCGCCGCTGTCGCCCTCGTTGAACTCGTAGGCCACGCCCGGCCTCAGCACGCGGTCCACCCAGCCCTTCAGGATGGCGGGAGGCTGCCCCCACCAGTTGGGATGGACGATGATTATACCCTCCGCCGCGGATATCTCGTCGCAGTGCTGCCTTATTATGGGCTCCAGGTCTGCATCCCTGTCTATTTCCCCGACTGGCAGGAGGGGCGGGAATCCCTCGGCATAAAGATCGTGGAAGAGCACCCTGTGCCCGTTTTCCTTCAATGCAGATGCGGCAGCCTGTGCGATGGCATGGTTGAAGCTGTTTTTATCGGGATGTGCCAGAATAAGCGACACTTTCATCTTCGGGAAGACTTGAGTTTGTTAATCAGTCGTGTGAGGCTGGCCATGATTTTCTCGTCGCCCGCCACCTGGCGCGGTTTTTTAGCCAGAGCGGTGACCGAGCCGGCCCAGCGCATGCCGCAGACGGAAGCATAAGTTTTCATGTTTGCCACGGCATCTCCGATGCCCTCCTCGGCCACGGCAACGGCGGCGAATTGCTTGCCCTCCAGCCTGGGCCAGATGGGGCAGGTCCGGTCCATGAAATTCTTGAGCAGGCCGGACAGCATCATGAAATACACCGGCGTCCCGAACACGATGGCATCGGCCTGCACGAGCCTGGGCAGTATGGCCTGCATATCGTCCTTGATGCTGCAGACGCCTTTCCTGTCCTTACCACCCTTCTCGCAGGCCAGGCAGCCGTTGCAGGTCTTGATATTTAGTTTTCTTAAAAGTATCAGCGCGGATTCCATGCCGCTTTCGGCGGCCATAGAGCAAAGCTGCTTGAGGATCCACTCCGTGTTGCCGCTGCGCGGCGAGCCGCTTACGCAGATAAGTTTCATTTTACCCGGCATGTCGCTTAAAACTTACGCTTCCACTCTTTGGGCCAGCGCTCTATGACCACCTTCTTCTGGGTGAAGAACTCCACGGCGTCCATGCCCTGGCCGTGCAGGTCGCCGAAGAAGCTCTCCTTCCACCCCGTGAAGGGGAAGAAGGCCATGGGGGCGGCGATGCCCAGGTTGATGCCTATATTGCCGGCTATGGCTTCATAGCGGAACTTGCGCGCCGCCGGGCCGCTGGTGGTGAAGAGGCAGGCCATGTTGCCGTACCTGCCGCTGTTGACCATGTCTATGGCCTGCTCCAGTGTGTCAGCCTGCATCATGCCCAGAACGGGACCGAAGATCTCGGTGGTAGCCACCTCCCCGTTGGGCGGCACGTCCTGCAGCACGCTGGGGCGCACAAAGTTGCCGCGCTCGTAGCCGGGCACGACTGTATTGCGGCCGTCCACCAGCAGTTTGGCTCCCTCCTGCTGGCCCTTGCCGATCATGGTCTCGACGCGCTGCCTGCTCTGCGGCGTGATGACCGGCCCCATCTGCACCTTCTCGTCCAGGCCGTAGCCGACTACCCGTTTTTTAGCGGCCTCGACGATGGCCGGCGTGAAGGTATCGCGGGCCTCGCCTACCGTTATCACCATGGATGCGGCCAGGCACCTCTGCCCGGCGCAGCCGAAAAGGCTGTCGGCGATGATGCGGGTGGAAGCCTCCATATCGGCGTCGGGCAGGACGACCACCGGGTTCTTGGCGCCACCCTGGCACTGGGCCCGCTTGCCGTTGGCCGTGGAACGGCTGTAAATGTATTTAGCCACGGGGGTCGAGCCGACAAAGCTGACGGCACGCACCTCGAGATGGTCAAGTATGCCGTCCACCGCCTCCTTTGAGCCGTTGACCAGGTTGAGCACGCCCGGCGGCAGGCCGGTCTTCTCGGCCAGCCTGAATATCTTCTGCATGGTCATGGGGACCTTCTCCGAGGGCTTGACGATGTAGGTGTTGCCGCAGGCCAGCGCGTAGGGCAGGAACCAGAAGGGCACCATGGCCGGGAAGTTGAAGGGAGCTATGACCGCGCAAACACCCACCGGCTGGCGGATCATGAACTCGTCGATGCCCGGTGCGATGTCCTCCGAGTTGTAGCCCTGCATCAGCGCGGGTATGCCGCAGGCCACCTCGACGTTCTCGATCAGCCTGCGCACCTCGCCGCGCGACTCATCCAGCGTCTTGCCGCACTCCATGGTGACCGTGCGAGCTAGGTCCTCCAGGCTCTCCTCCACGAGGTTCTTAAGCTTGAAGAGAAACTGCACGCGGTCCACAGGCGGCGTCTGCCGCCAGGCTTTAAATGCGCCGGCGGCGGCTTCAGCGGCGGCGTCAACGTCGGCAGCGGGCGAAAGCGGGACAGACGCCATGGCCTCGGCCGTGGCCGGGTTGACCACGTCCAGGTATTCGGAGGCCGACGAGGGCAGCCAGCGGCCGCCGATATAGTTGAGCATCTTCTCTTTTTCTGACATTCAGTTCTCCCGGACCGGGCCTCACTTTACGTCGGCCGGCCTTACGTCATGGCCGACGCAGTCTGATTCCAGCGCTGCCAGCGTGAACTGCAGCACGGCCTTGCCGGTCGGGCCGTCCAGCACGGGCTTGCCGCCCTTTTGAATGACGTCTATCAGGTGCTGAGTGCAGTCGATGAAGCTGTCAGCCCAGTCCACCCGCTGCACCGGGCAGGCGGTGGTCTTGCCGTTGCAGAAAAGCATCAGCTCGGGCAGGTCCACCGTGCGCGTGGTATAGCGGTTGATGAATATCGTGCCCTTGTCGCCGATGATCTCAATGCGGTCGTCATCGGCATAGTACTTGGACTCTATGTGCATGTTGGGCGTATGCTCCACGTCGAAGACGCCGTAGCGGCGCTTGCCCTTGAACTGGAAGGTTATCAGCGCCGGCGCGTCCAGGTTGATGCCGGGTATCACCATGGAGTGGTCTATCCAGGCATGAACCCTTTCGACCGGCCCCATCAGGTAATAGGCCAGCGAGAAGAGGTGATAGCCGTGGTCGAAGATCATCGGCCCGCCGCCGCACTTCTTGCTGTCGAAGCGCCACAGCCAGGCGCTCAGCGGCACATCCCATCCTCCTCCCTGCTTGCCCGTATTCACGTGCATGCGCAGCATCTGGGGCTCACCAATCTCGCCCGCCTGTATCATCTTCCTGGCCTGCACGGCCGGCGGGTAGAAGACGAACGTCTCATAGACGCGCAGCAGCACCTTGGCCCTGTTGGCCGCATCGATCATGCTGTCCGCCTCCGCCGCGCTCAGCGCCATAGGCTTCTGCACGCTGACGTGCTTGCCCGCCCGGCAGGCGTCGATGGTCATGCCGGCGTGCAGGTGGTGCGGCACCAGCAGCTCAACAAGGTCCACTTCTTTGTCTTCCAGCAGCTTGCTGTAGTCGAAATAAATTTTATCCACGCCCCATTCTTTAGCTCTGTCCTTGGCCGTGCCCTTGTCCTTATCACATACCGCCACGATTCTGGCGTCATCACGGCCGCGGTAGCCCAGCTCATGCAGCACTGATATGCGGCCGCAGCCCACTATGGCAACGTTTACAGGTTTCATTTTGCCTCCTTGCCTTTTGCGACAGGTCCCCTTTTATTAATTGCCTCCAGTATGGCCTTTGCCCTCTCCGGTTTGTATGATAGCAGCCCCATGAAACCGGGGAAGGTGACGGCGGGGATAAGGATATCATCGGGCAGCGCGGCTATAATCTCAGGCATGCTGCGGTGAGTGACGCCGCTCAACCTGGCCATCAGCAGCCTGGACTGCTTCTGCGGCTCCTCTCTATGCGCAGGGTAGCCGCGGCCCTTTTCGGTGCTGAACAGCTTCTCGAAGATGAACTTGAGGTTGACGTTGCCGGCCCAGCCGTAGCCCTGGTTGAGCTCCAGCGAGATGCAGTTGCCGGCGTTTATCTGCATGAAAAGCCAGCCGTCCAGCGGCTCCCTGATCAGCCCGCAGGATACGCCGGGGTACTGCATGACCGAGTTGAGGAAGCCCTGCCCCGTGCCGCAGCCGGCCACCACGAAATCGACTGCAGCGGCGTTGAGCAGCATGGCCGCCATCAGCCCGGTATGGATATAAGAAAGCTCCGGGCGGTCCGAGGCTGACTTCATGCCTGCGTTGAAGACCTCGTGCCCGAAGCCGTCCAGCGCCGCCACGATATCCGCATTTTTATCGACGGCGCTGACCTCGCTCAGAATCGCTATACGCATTTCCCCTCCGCGGATGACTATTTCCTCTTAATTATACTTGCGGCGGCGTCAACTATATCGACGACGCCCAGGCCGTAGGCGTCCATGATGCTCTCCGGGTCGGGCCCGGTGCAGGCGAAGGTGTCCCTGATGCCCAGGCAGGCCAGAGGTACGGGCTTTTGCTGCTCCAGCAGCTCGGCCACCGCCGAGCCCAGCCCGCCTATGACCGTGTGCTCCTCGGCCGTCAAAATGGCGCCGGTCTCGCTGGCGGCGCTCAATATCATGTCCCTGTCCAGCGGCTTGACTGTATGCAGATCTAATACGCAGGCATTGATGCCCCTGCCGGCCAGCGAATCCGCTGCCTGCAGGCAGCGGCCCACCATGCTCCCGCAGGCGACCAGCGTTAAGTGGGTGCCCGGCCTGCGCAACACGGCCTTGCCGATGCGGAGCTTCTCTCCCGGCTGCGATACAGGCAGTGTGGCCGAGCGGCTCAACCTGAGATAGACCGGCCCGTCCCAGTCTGCCACCAGCGGGACGAAGGCGGCGGCCTCGGCAGCATCTGCCGGGACCACCACGGTCATGCCGGGCAGTGAGCGCATGATGGCTATGTCCGTGATGGCGTGGTGGGTTGGCCCGTCCTTGAAATCGGAGACGCCGGCATAGCCGGCGGCTATCTTCACACTGGCATTGTTATAGCAGATGCAGGTGCGCACCTGCTCCAGCGCCCTGAGAGCGATTAGCGCAGCGAAGCCGTTGACGAAGGGCAGCATGCCGCCCATGGCCAGCCCGGCCGCCATGTCCACCATGCAGGGCTCGGCTATGCCCACGTTGAAGAAGCGGTCGGCATATTTGGCGGCGAAGTAGCCGGAGAGCGTGGAGGAGGAGGTATCGGCGTCCAGCGCCACTACCAGCGGGTTGAGCGCGCCGTAATCGGCCAGCGCCCTGCCGTAGGCTTCCCGCATGGCTGGTTCAGCCAATTTACCTGCCTCCTGCGGCCAGCTCGGACATAGCTGCTTCGTATTGCGCCTTATTGGGCGCATTGCCGTGCCAGTAAGCCTTGTTCTCCATAAAAGAGACGCCTTTGCCTTTGACGGTATGCGCGATGATGACGCTGGGCCTGTCAGTTACACTCCTGGCGTGCTCAAACGCCTTTAATATCTGGGCGATATCGTGCCCGTCAATCTCTATCACGTTCCAGCGGAAGGAGCGCCACTTGTCGGCGAAGGGCTCCAGCGGCATGACCTCGTTGACCGGGCCGTCCAGCTGGACCTTGTTGTAGTCCACGATGGCCGTCACGCTGGAGAGCCCGAACTTGGCGCAGGCGTTGGCGCCTTCCCAGACTATGCCCGCCTGGCATTCGCCGTCGCCCAGCAGCACGTAGACGCGGTAGCTGAGCTGCTTGAGCCGTGCTGCCAGCGCCAGCCCGGCGCCCACGGCGATGCCGTGTCCCAGTATGCCGCTGGTCATGTCCACGCCCGGCGTCTTGAGCCTGTCAGGATGCCCCTGCAGTGAGCAGGCCAGCTCTCCCCAGCGGTCCAGGTCTGATGCCGCGAAGAAGCCACGTTTGGACAATACAGCATAAAGCAGCGCCGAGGCGTGGCCCTTGCTGAGGATGAAGCGGTCGCGCTCCGGCCAGTCAGGACGCTTGGGGTCGACGCGCAGCACCTGGAAATACAGAGCGGCCATGATATCGGCAGCGGAGAGCGAGCCGCCCGGGTGGCCGGCCTGACGCTGATAGATCATGGTCAGGCTTTGCCGCCGCAGCCCGGCTGCGATTTCCTGCAGCTCCTTTACGCGGCTGTCCTTTTTATCGGCCATAACGATATCCCTTTATAGACCTATATCATGGCGCATGGCCTGCGTGTCCCGGCACCAGTTGCCCACGTTCCAGCGGCCGTAGACGCCCATGCCTCCCAGCTCGTCATCTCCCGAGTAAACCGGCACGTGAATCAACGAGAGCCCTTTGTACGAATAAGCTCTGTCCAGCGCTTTCTGCAGTGCGGGCAGGGAATAGCAGGCGCCGATGCCCTGCACGCCCTTTATGGATGAGGCCCAGGCGGCATAGTCCACCTCCACCGAGTCGTCCGTGGCGAACTCGTAGCCGTACTGTGCCCGCTGCAGGCCCGTGATGGCGGCCATGCGGCGGTTATCCAGCAGCAATACACAGCCGCGGGCGCCGTGCTGGACGCCGTCGATCAATATCTGGGGGCTCATGGTGAAGGAGCCGTCCCCGGTGAAGGCCAGGCCGTAAAATTTACGCTTTGAGGCAGCGGTGGAGAGCAGGGCCGAGACGGCGAACCCCATGTAGCTGGCGCCGGTATCGGTGAAGGTGAAGCCCGGCGACTCGTCCTCCACAATCTGGAAGCCGTTGGCCTGCACGTCGCCGGCGTCGAAGAACTTGACCACGCCCCTGACTGCGGCCCAGTCGGCGGCGGCCTTGATGGCGGCGGGCTGCGTCAAGAGCTTGCGCTGCCACTTTTCATCAAATAGAACAGGATGCTGATAACGCTCCTGTTTATACTGCTCCCATTCCTTTCGGTGGGAGCTGCAGGCCTTTAACCAGGCGGAGGCACTGCTGCTCTTCTGCCCTTTCTTCTTCAGCTCTCTAAGTAACCGCTGCAGGGTAAGCCGGGCATCTCCCACCATGGGCAGGGTGTCGGCATAGTGCAGGGCAGCTTCGGCATCGGTGTTGATATTTATCACCTGCTTCACCCCGGGATAGCCGGTGCGGGAGCAGTCCGACTGGCAGACCGAGCGCGACCCTACGGCCAGCAGCAGGTCGGCATGCTCCATGGCGTAGTTGCCGCATAGCGAGCCCTTGGAGCCTCCCACGGTCATGTTGCGCCGGTGGCCATAGGGGAGGACGCCGCCGGTCGGTGGTGCTACCACGGCTACGCCGTCCGCCAGGTCGAGCAGCTCGGCTATCTCGGCCCCGGCGTTGCGGGCGCCTCCTCCCAGCCGCACAACCACCCTGTCCGCTTTGATGAGCATGGCGGCGGCAGCTGCGTAATCCGCCTCTGCGGCGGCGGGCTGCCAGTCAAATTCAGCCGGGAGCTCACGCAGGTTGAACCGCTCCAGTACGGCCGGCTGCGTATTCATTGGCATTAAAAGGTAGAAAGGACCGGCCCGGCGGGGATCGTCCACGGCCGCCGCTCCCCGCCTCAGTGCGGTGGATAATGCCTGCGGTGTGTGCAGGCTGTAGGCGCTTCCCACGGTGCTGAACAGGTGCAGGAAGAGGTCCTGCTCGTACCTGGGTATCTGCTGCATGTTGAAGCCCTCGTCCTCGGTGGTCTCGTCTCCCAGTATGTACCAGACGCCCAGGCCGTCGGAGGCGGGCACCAGCGAGGCCGCCAGCGCTTGCAGCGCACCCGGCCCGATGGAGGTGACCACGGCTGATTTCTGGCCTGTTACCCAGCGCAGCGCTGCGGCGGCATGGGAGGCCTCAATCTCGCTGCGGGTGTTGAGCACCTTGAGCAGCCCGTGCTTCTGGTATAGGCGGAGCGCCTCGGCGAGATCGGTGCTGCCGTGCCCGAAAACGGCGAAGAAGGTGCGGACGCCCTGTTTTATAAGGCCAAGTACCAGGGCCTCGGAAACGGTAAGGTCGATCCTCTGCGGCAGTTTGCCTTTTTTTTCGGCCTGCTCTACCCCGCCGCAGGTGGCGATGGCCGCTGCCCTCTTTTCACGGGCTGCCTGAACAGCTTCAAAATTCATCGGCTGCCTCGCTCGATTTATAGGCTGGGTATATTTATTCCAGGTCCTCTTTAGTGAATCCGGTGAAGAAGCAGCTGCGGTTGCCAGTGTGGCAGGTGGGGCCGGCCGGCACGGCCTTGACCAGCAGCGTGTCGCTGTCGCAGTCCTTGCTGATCGATTTCACCCTGAGCACGTTGCCGGAGGTCTCGCCCTTGTGCCATAGCTCCTGGCGTCTGCGGCTGTAGAACACCATCTCGCCGCGCTCCAGCGTGAGCTTAAGAGATTCCTTGCTGGCATAGCCCAGCATGAGGACGGTGCCGTCGGCCTCGTCCTGGACGATCACGGGTATCAGCCCTTTTTCATCGAATTTCAGCATGGCCTTTTCCTTCGAAACCGGTGGCCGGATGGAAGGGTTACTTATGATACAGCAAGTGCCTGTGTGAGGTCTATATCGCTGGTGTAAAGCGCCCGGCCTATGATGGCGCCTTCCGCCCCCAGCGCGGCCAGCCTGCGCAGATGGTCCAGCGATGATATGCCTCCCGAGGCGATGACGGGTATTTTGAGGCTCTTGACCAGCTCGGCCGTGGCCTCGAAGTTGGGCTCGGTCAGCGTGCCGTCGCGTTTCACGTCGGTATAGATGATGCGACTGGCGCCGATATCGGCCATCATTTTGCTCAGCTCCAGCGCCGTGACGCCGGATATCTTTTGCCAGCCGTGCGTGGTCACGTAGGAATCACGTGCGTCGATGCCTACCACGATGGCCTCGCCGAAGCGGCGTATGATGCGTTTGGTCAGCTCGGTCTGCTCCACCGCCACCGTGCCGAGGATGACGCGCCTGAGGCCCATGCCGATGAGCTTCTCCACCACGTCCTCCTTGCGGATGCCGCCGCCCAGCTCAACGGACATGCTGGTGTTCTTGACGATGGCTTCGATTGCGCGTGCATTGCGCACCTCGCCGGAGGCTGCGCCGTCCAGGTCCACCAGGTGCAGCCAGCAGGCGCCCTTTTCCTGCCACTTCAATGCAGTGGCAACAGGGTCATCGGAAAAAATCGTCTCCTTATTGTAGTCCCCCTGGTAGAGGCGCACGCATTTTCCGTTTTTTAAATCTATGGCCGGTATGATTTCCATCTCAGTCTATGATCCCTTAAGATTACCCGTTGCCCGCTGCCGAGTCAACAGCAGCGGGAGTGCATCGTGCAGCGTAGCTGCCGGCTGCGTAAAATTTTGATGATTGCAGGTCATTGACTTACAAAAATCATGAATGTATACTTTGGGCACTATATAAAGTTGGGGGTACTTCATGAAGCTGTCGTGTCTGCAGGAGAATCTGAATAAGGGCCTCGGCATCATCGGCAGAGCAGTTGCTACCAGAACCACCCTTCCAATAACACAGAATGTATTGATTTCAACCGACCAGTCGCAGCTTAAGCTGGCGGCCACCAACCTGGAGATAGCCATAAGCTGCTGGATCGGCGCTAAGATAGAGAACGAAGGATCGATAACCGTTCCGGCGCGCGTGTTCACCGAGTTTGTGAGCTCGCTGCCCAGCGATGTCATCAGCCTCAACCTCAAGCACCACACACTGGAGCTCAAGTGCGGACGCTACGAGGCCAGGATCAACGGACTGGACGCGGCAGACTTCCCGCCCATACCCCAGGTGGGAGACGGCTTCAAGACCAAGATGCAGGCCGAGGAGCTGAAGCAGGCCATCAGCCAGGTGGCCTTTGCCGCCGCCACCGAGGAGTCCAGGCCGGTGCTGACCGGCGTGCAGAGCGAGTTCGAAAGCAGCAAGCTGACGCTGGCGGCAGCCGACGGATTCAGGCTGGCCGTGCACCGCTCCAACCTGATAGAGCCGGTCAAGGAAAAAGTGGCTATGATCATACCGGCCAAGGCCTACCAGGAGCTTAACCGGCTGATGACGGAGCCCGACCAGGAGATCGAGATCACCCAGAACACGCAGAAGAGCCAGGTGCTCTTCAAGCTCAAGAACATAGAGATGGTCTCCCAGCTGATACAGGGGACCTTCCCCAACTACTCACAGCTCATACCTCAGAGCTACGGCACCAAGGCCAGGATGGACGTGGCCGAGTTCCAGCGGGCCATCAAGATGGCCTCCATCTTCGCCCGCGACGGCAGCGGCATTGCCAGGGTCATCATCAACCCGGGCGCCACGGTGGAAGCCGGCAAGATAACCATCTCAGCCCGCGCCGACGAGATCGGCGACAACACCGGCGAGATAGATGCACTGGTGGACGGCGAGGCGGCCAAGATAGCCTTCAACGCCCGCTACCTGGCGGACGTGCTCTCGGTCATCAAGCAGGCGCAGGTGTCGCTTGAGGTCACCACCCCCTCCAACCCGGGCGTCATTCGCCCGGTGGGCGTGGACAACTACGACCACGTGGTCATGCCCATGTTCGTGCAGTGGTGATTTCATCTGAGATTCAAAGAACAATATTTGCGGACGTATCTGGTTTGACATATCAAACATATTGAGATTATAATGAGAAACAAACGAATACGAGAAGTTACATGCTAATTGTACTGAGGAAGGTATGGGCTTAGGTGGAAGGATACGAGAGTTACGTAAAAATCGTGGGCTGACGCTAACTCAGCTGTCCCAACGTTCGAAGGTATCAAAAGCCTATCTATCACAGCTTGAAAACGAACAGTTTTCCAATCCTACCACAGATATACTGCTTAAGTTATGCAGTGTGTTAAGAGTATCTGTTGATACTATTCTTGATCTGGAAGGTTCTACTGCAGTACAAGCTGATTTCTTTGAGGTACCAGCCCAATTACGTGCAATTGTAAAAGAAGAAGAACTTAATGATGACGACATTGCAATGCTATCAAAAATATCATACAGAGGGAAACAGCCAAATTCTACCGATGGCTGGCGCAGCGTAATTAAGGCAATAAGAAAATCGACGGGTAATTCAGATAATATTTGAATAATTAACAAAAGGAGGACTTTATGAAAAGCGCTAGAGACCAAGATATTGCCACGGGCATAATATCTCTCGGCCTGCTAGCAAACAAATTGGCATGGTATTTGATAGGTGGAACAGCAGGTCCGCCATCGCTTAAGGTTGATGACACTATCTTTGGTCAATGGAAAAATGTATTAAACGAGACTATTGATTTTATAGGTGCTGCAAAGACAAAAAATGAGCGTATTCAACAATCATCCGTCCCCCATTTTCTTTCTCGTGCGCAATACCTCGAGCAAATATATGATGCCACACCAGATACTAGTAAGAGAGATTTGAAAGATGTAGCCACTTATTTACAGACAATATATGATAGTGTTGATAAGCTATCAAATAGTCAGAATTTAGATTCTGCAAATAAACAAAGACTTCTAAATTTTTGTAGATCAGTGGCAAAAGCTTCTATACATGAAGCTTCTAAATTTCATCAAGAAAGTCATATCAGAAGGCCTTCAACAATGCCAATTGGTATAATGACAAATGCTTAAGCTGACTACCATAGTCCATGAAGAGGCCAAGGCTACAAAAAAGTTACTGGACGACATTAGCCTTAAACAAGCTTCTTCTGAGCACTATGATAGGCTACTAAAATTCCTAAATAGCCTGTGCGATGAGGTTATTGAACTAACCAATGCAATAGGGCTATATCTTTCAAGTACGAACGATCCACAACAAAAGGAAGTTCTACAAACATGGCTAATCTTTGGTTCGTATGTTATAAGGCAAATTAACGATTATTGCAGCTCATTTGAACATGCTGAAATTCTTTCGGTGCCAACCGCAATAAGATTATTACTTAACAAGTTACTGACAGCCGTGACGAATAGAAAAGCGTTTATAATTCGGGGGGATACAGAATTCAACTATACTTACCAGCCAATTGGGGCCAGATTAAACGAATTAGCATTGCAGCTCTCGCGATCTATAACACCTCTTGAGGAGTCATTTGCCGTTCTCATCTTTCCCATTGCATATAGTAAGAATGTAATGGCAGATTGTAATCTAGTGCATGAAATGGGGCATCTAATTGTCGATGGCGAAAAACTGACAGTTAAACTCGAAAGTTCCTTGCCGCCAGAGCTAAAGAAGACTGTGGCGGACACTATAGAACGACATGCGCGGAACGGTAAACAATTGAATTTCTATTTTGTCCAAAGAAAGGACAAAATGAACCAAATTCTAAATCACTGGATACATGAAACTCTGGCGGATTTTGTGGCTATTTTGCTGATTGGCCCATGCAGTCTTTTTTCATTTATGAAATTAATCGAACCGTTAGGTGCCCATGATAGGGATGATGATGAACATCCTTGTACATCAATTAGAATTAAAATGATGCTGGCAATTCTCCAAAAACTCAAATGGGATGATGTTATTAATAAAGAATGCCCGCATGTCTGGAAACGTGCAATAGAAATAGCTTCCCGTGGCCGACATTCAGACCCTGAATACAACGCGGCTGCAGAGTGTCTCCCACTTATTGAAGACTATATCTATAATGTGGCGCTTGCTCTTTGTAACAGATACGTATATGCACCCAATAAATTTATAGCGGTTAAAGAAGATATTTATGCTTTGTTGGAGAGGGGAATTCCCCCTGCTGAAAAATGCGCTAGTTCATCCACCCTTGGTGCAGTTGATATCATTGATCCGGAAAGCATAATCAACGGTGGCTGGATTTTCTATGAGAATGATTTTCCAAAATGGAATGATTTTTACGGTAAGTTAGATCACACAGAGAAAACGGACTTCCTAAATAGATTAATAGGTAAGGCGATTGAAGTATCTTTTGTTGAAGAGGCGAGGAATAAAGATGGCAGTACTTGCAGCAAGTCAGATACTCAATAGACTACATATTGAAGATCCCCGGGATCCTCGGCGCTTATACATAATGCCGACTCCCAAGCGCAGTGATGTTAAAGATGCATCCATTGATTTGGTTCTCGGCAACTATTTCATTGTAACTAAAACAGCAAAATTCAGCATTTTGGACGCTGGGGAAGGTGAAACGAAAAAAAACATAGCGTTATACCAAGAGAAAGTATTCATTCCATTTAACTATAGTCTTGTCCTCCATCTGGGTACATTTGTGCTGGGTGTGACCTGGCAATATATTGGCATGCCCGATGATCTTTTTGCCGAGGTCTTTAGTCGCTCAACATGGGGTAGGGCGGGATTGACAGTTGCAACCGCTGTTTCAATTCATCCGGGTTTTTGTGGGTGCCTGACATTGGAATTGGTAAATAACGGTAATGCTCCTCTTGCACTACGCCCCGGCGCAAGGATCGCCCAAATCATATTTTTTGATGTGCAAGCTGGCGATGGAAAACCTATACCCATTAGAGCCTCAAAGTATTGCGGCCTTATAGAACCGGACTTCAGCCGATTGTATGAAGAATGTGAAGAGCTAAAAGGATGGAAAAATATTGGGATTAACCTTCAACTTTAGTATTATGAACTGGTTTTATTTTGAATAAAAGAGAGCTGTATTCCATTACAACTACTTTGTCATGTCCATCTTCATGCAGTGTTAAATGGGGTTGTCAGGGCAAATCCGACTTGTGCGTGGGATCCAGGATGCCGTCATTCAGGGAATTAGCAGCTGATAAATATACCTTATGCGCGATGCCATCAATCTTAGTGGTAATGTCATGCGTAACATTGTCGCTGCTGGTCAAATTGTCGCTTCTACCCAATCTGGATATTTGCTGAAGCGCCTCCCAATCAGCATAGTCCCTTACGTTGGGCAGTTGCAGAATAGTTAGAAAAACGATCCAACAGAAGATGCCTGCCATGACGGATACGGTCAACACCGTCGTTATCTCCAGGCGAAGGCCGCCTTTCTGGTCACAGCGCAGTCCATGCCATAGCTTCAGGAAATTATGCTGCATCTTTCTCCCGGTGTTGTCTGTGATGTACTGCAAATAACTATGGAGAATTATATCGGTCTCGGCCTGATAATCAATGACGAATCAGTACTGGAATTATAAGTACATAAGTACTGCCGCCAGCGATTGCGCGTGCTGGTGTAGTGGCGGCAGCTCCGGGCCGCTGGCTGTAATTTGTCCATTTAATTTCCGGGGTCTATTATTATAGATGTACATCCCATTTTGTATTCCTCTATAGCGGCGGTAATCAAATGAACTGGCAGGGAGGTTCAATAAATGTCCAGCCAATTAGATCCACTCGATCTTGGGAACCTGTTTGAGAAGGTCGCGGGCACGCTGGCCCAGAATAAGGACAGCCTGAACAAGGCAGACACCAACAATCATGACCACGGGGATAACATGGTCAACACCTTCGAGCTCATAACCAGAGCTATGAAGGAAAAGCAGGATGCAAATCCGTCCGACCAGCTGGCCTATGCTGCTGAGATACTCGGCCAGCAGAAGAGCGGCTCGGCACAGCTATATGCCAAGGGCCTTTCTCAGGCCTCACAACAGTTTCAGGGACAGCAGGTCACGGCCGATAACGCCCCGATGCTGATACAGACGTTATTAGGAGTGGGAGATATACCCATACCTGGGTCCGGTCAAGCAATGGCCTCTCCGGCTGACGGCGCCTATGTCAGCGGCAATATCATCAAGTTTCAGTGGAATGCGTCGCCAGGAGCCACCAAGTACTGGCTTTCCGTCAAGAGGGTCAAGGACGGCTCCCCGCGCATCAGCAAGGACCTGGGCAAAGCCCTAACCTCCGAAGAATACGGCTTCGGCGATGACAACACCCAATATAAGTGGACAGTTGGCATCGGCGACAATCCCGACTACGATAAATCTGCAGTTTACTGGACTTTTACCAACGGTGTCCGCCCTCCACCGCAGCCGCAACAGCCGCAGGCAAAGCAGGTCCAGCAACAAGCCCAGGCAGGTGTGGGCGACATAATAGGCCAGCTGATACGCAAGGCACAGGGGCAACCTGAAGGGCAGCAGGGCGCAGGCATCAACGACATGATAGGTGAGATGATCCGTAAAGCGCAGGGGCAGCCCCAGCAGCAGCCGGGCCAGGGCGTTAATGACCTGATAGGTGAATTGATACGCAGAGCGCAGCAACCGCAGGCCCAGCAAAAAGCCAAGTCGGGCGGGGGTATTGATCTGGGATCAATTGTGAATGCCCTTGTCTCAAACAGCGCTGTGGGAGGTTCTTACCGGTCACAATCCGGGTCCCTGGTGGCCAATGCACTGATTAATGCAGTACAGAATATGGCGGGCAAGAAATAACATTAAATTGTGGAGGTAGCAGTCATGTCTATAAACCTGAGCAAGTGGGTCCTGGGTGTCATAGCTATTGTGGCGGGTATCCTGTGTCTATTCTGGTTCTCTGCCCTTCAGTGGATAGTGGGTATCTTCCTGATCGTATGGGGCATCATTACACTGATAGGCAAGAAATAGGAAGTTATCCTCAGTCTTAAGGGATCCTGCATTCCGGTTGTTATCAATGCTCCTTTCCGGCGAGCGAGTGAAGGGAGTAAGGGTGGTTGTGCAGGTAATTAAATCAGGATAACGTAAAAAGGCTTTTCCCTGGTTTTCCAGAATTTAGCAGCAGATTTTAATATGCTGCTGGCCGTTTTAAACTCATCTGGAGCTGTTCTGGAAAACGTGTCAGCCGCCTGTAATACGATCACGTAGCCTTTACCAGCATGCCATTCAAAATCGGTAAGGCATTCCTCCAGTGCATCCCAGTTCATTCCAAAATAAGCTGGAAAACTCAATGCCTCGGAAACAGCACGGAGGAAATCCTCCTTGGTAGCTGCCTGCGAGAGGTCGACCTTGAAAAACGCCAGGCCTGCGGAGACAGCTGCGCGCTCGATTTCGCTTATATCCTGGCCTTGCACGCCGGCATAAACACTGGCACCCCTGTATGTCCTGAATAGCTTTGCCCAGTTCTTCATGGCCTATTCCACGACACGTTTAAAACTGGCATAGTGATCGTCCGTATAATAGTACTCTCCGTCCTTCCCCGTCACAATGCGGCGGGCTCCCCGGTCGGATGACCCCGGTGTCTTCACTGTGTATTCGTGATAGTAGCCGCTCGGCTTCTGCGGCAACAGGCCTTCCCTGTTATAAAAAACAACACCGTCCTGTTTGTAGGGATACGGGCCGCCGTTTTGAATCAGGTTGATGGTAGCCAGGGCTTCTGCCGGAAGGTCATTGACATTTACTTGGCTGCCATTTACCTCCAAGGCAGGGGCAATGGCGTTGCAGGCCGCTGCCCCAAGATTGAAGAGTACTGTAAAAAGCAAAAAAGGAATTAGAAATAATCGGCATTCCTTCAATTGTCAGCCACCTGTTTAAGAAATGTCCTTGATAAACGACAGGCTTAATTATAGTGGTAATGCCCGCCGTTGATAAGCGCAATACCAACCTCGATCAAGCCAGCAATCGGGACACTGAGATCGCGCCGGACGTAGTACTATGATTGCCTTCAGGGTAAAACAGTTATTTCTTATATTTTCTGCTGTACTCGAACGATACCCTGACCCTGGCCCGGTAGCTGGTGACTTTGCCGTTTTCCACGTGCATGAACAGCTCTCTGACCTCGGCAACATGAATCCCCTTTAAAGTCTTCGATGCTGCGGCTATGGCTGCTGCGGCCGCCTTTTCCCATGACTCGGGGCTGCTTCCAATGAGTGTTATAACCTTGTATACACTGTCCATCTTACTTTCCTTTTTAAGGATTTTTATTTCTGTGGGCCGCCCATGGATATTCAGATTTCAATTATGGGAGCAGAAGGCGCATTCTTCTTGACTGATGCAATGCCGTCCTTGGCATTCTCTTTAGTGCTGTATCCCTCGCCGGAATCGGCTATGGTCTTGCCGTTGGGCGCCACCAGCCTCCACCTGTACTGACCGGATCTGTCCTTGAAAAGCTCGAATTTCGCCGCCATAACAACCTCCTATCAAGGTACTGCTAATTACCAGTATATTACTTGTCACTTAATAAATACATGTATTACGCCGGCCAGAATAAGTGAAAATACCTATAGCCAGTGTTGACCTTCTTGCTATAATTAAGACGACGTGGAGGATTGTTAATGGAAGGGAAAGTTGCCATAGTCACCGATACCATGAACTGCATTCCCGTGGAAGAAATTAAGAGATGGGGTATACGCGAGGTCCCTCTAAGAATAATATTCGAGAATAAGGTCTACCAGGATAAAATCGAGCTCAGCGCCGGCGAATTTTACAGTATGCTTGAGAAAGCCAGGCAGCTGCCCACCACGGCAGCCCCTTCACCCGGGCATTTTCTCGAAGCTTACCGCGAAATGAGCCGGGAGGCCAGCCGGATACTTTGCATAACTATTTCCAGCAAGCTCAGCGCAACGTTTGACTCAGCCAGGGTGGCGGCCGAGATGGCAAGGGAAGCACTCTCCAATGTCGTTGTGGAAGTGGTTGATTGCCGGACGGCGGCGGCCGCAGAGGGGTTTGTCGTGCTGGCGGCTGCCAGGGCAGCGGCTGCAGGCAAAAAAATGGATGAAGTGATCAGCGCAGCTAAAAACGTAATGAACAGCGTTCAATTTTATGCTGTGCTGGATACGTTGAAATACCTTATCAGGGGGGGACGCTTGAACAGGGTGGCGGGCTGGGCGGGAACGCTGCTCAATATTAAGCCTATTATCATGCTCAAGGACGGGGTGGTACACCCGGCGGGACGGGCCAGGACCTACCTTGAGGCAATTAAACAGATTTTAGAGATGAGCAAAGCCAAGATAGTGGGGAAGCTGCCTTTGCACGTTTCAATAATGCACGCTGCAGATCCCGAAAAGGCAGAGGAGCTCAAAAGGCAAATAACCTCATCTTATGACTGTGCTGAGCTGATAGTCACTGACCTTACCCCGGTCATGGGAGTCCATGCCGGGCCGGGTATAATCGGGCTGGCATTTTACTGCGGCGAGTGACATAATATTCGGAAGGCCGGCTGCGGATTTTTGTAATGGAAATAGCTTCCCATATCCATGTCATTGCTACAGCTCTGGGCGTGGTCTGCGCCATGGTTTCAGCAGCTCTCATGATAAATCTAGGTACCGGGGCGCAGACAAGGAAGAGGGCGGGCATAGCCCGCCGTATCGCGCCAGTCACCTGGCTGGCATTCTCCGCCCTCATCATCAGCGGAATTGTTCTCACGGCGAGCAAGCCGGACCTCAATATTTTCATCCTGGGAGCAAAGCATCTGCTGGTAGCCGTGCTGCTTGTTGATGCATCGTTTATCCACTTTCGCTATTTCCCCCGCTTTTTCAGGCGGATAGGGACACCCGAATTTGATAAGACCTACAGCATTATGCGACGAATAGGTACGCTGTCGGTTTCCTGCTGGATTATTATACTGGTGCTCTCCTTCCTGCTTGACCATCTGTCTTAGCTCTCTGCTGTCCATTCTCATTGCTGCGTGATAAGATACGGACTGCTGGAGGCAGCCCCGGATTTCACTTTCTTATACCTGAAATGAGTGACGCGACCTACGATGTTATTGGCGATAGCTACAACCGGAACCGGATGGCCGACCGGCGCATCCTGCAACAAATGATCGAACTTTTAAGCCTGCCGGCCGGCAGGCTTATCGCAGATATAGGTGCCGGGACCGGTAACTATTCCAATGCACTGGCCGCTCTGGGCTACAGGCTGATTGCCGTCGAGCCGTCCGAGACCATGCGCAAGCAGGCCTTCCGGAACGACAGTATCACCTGGATTCCCGGTGTGGCCGAGTCTCTGCCTCTGGAGGATGCGACAGTGGACGGGGTCATTATCATCCTGGCCATTCATCATTTCAGCGATATCCGGAGCGCTGCTAAAGAAGTGGCGCGGGTCTGTCCCGGCGGGCCGCTGGTGATCCTGACCATGGACCCGCGAATTGGCGAAAAATTATGGTTTTATGATTATTTCCCTGAATTAGAACGACATGTTTATAGCGTTTTCCCGCCTCTGGATGAGGTAATAGATGTCTTTTCCTCCGCCGGGCGCTGGTCGGCGCGGGCCGTCACTTTCCCTTTGCCGCACGACCTGGCCGACAAGAACATGCACTCGGGCTGGAACAGGCCGGAGCTATACCTTGACCCGGTGATGAGGCAGAACACCTCGGGTTTTGCACTGGCTACCCCGACGGCAGTACAGGCCGGCTTGGCTGGCCTGGATAGTGACCTGAAGTCAGGTAAATGGGATGAGCTTAACGGGGGCTTAAGAGGTCGGGATAGCTTTGACGCCGGCTTCAGGTTTTTGCTGTTCCGGGCGTGAAGCGCAGATAGCTTAACGTCAACAATTATTTCTGTTATGATATTCGTCGGTATCAGAGGTTTGAGGTAATCATCAATTATTTATTGAGGAGGGGTTAAATGCCGTTATACATAACATTCACCAGTCTATCCCCCGAAGGAAAGGAGGCTATTGCCAAGGACCCGGCAAGAATCAAGGCCAATAATAAAGAGCTGGAGGCTATGGGGGTGAAGGTGCTGGCTCAATATGCCACCCTGGGGCGGTTAGATTTTATCAATATCTTTGAAGCTCCCAGCGAGGAGGCCATATTCAAGGTGGCAGTACGACTGAGTGGCCGGGGCATAGGCAAGACCGAGACTCTCACTGCCGTGCCCATTGATGAGTTCATCGCCATAGCAAAGAAGTAACTTTCAGCTTCTTTTATACTGATATTCGGGCAGCTCGTCGGCTAAGCTATCTATCTATTTCAATCTTGGTGCCGGCTTTAATGCCGTACACGCCGGCAAAGTTACCCAGGTTTATTGATGCCTGGACCATGCCCAGGTTGTTGATAACGAACACCACTGTCTCGCCCGGAGGGATGTCCGAGTAGTTCGTACCGAACCTGGCAGTGATAGTATTTTCCTGGCTTTTTATCTTGACCGGGTCTCCCGGCTTCAGGCCGAACTCATCTGCCATTTTCTGCGGTATATTTGTGATGCCGTTGCCGAAGTGGTCGATGTAGACAATAGTGCCCAGCAGCCTGCGATCAACGATTGCCGGCTCCTGAACGTCCAGGGTGGTATAGGCCGCCACCGGGCTTCCCAGGTCCTGCATGTCGTATCCGGTAGAAAGAAGCGCCCCTATCTTGCCCTGCACACGCTCGGCAGCCAGCTCCTTTATCGGCCTGTCAAAGAGTTTTTCGTTCGTAATGCGGTAAATGGCCTTTATGCCTGTGTCCTTGACCACGTGGGTGAGGAGCCCGTTGTCAGGCAGCACAAACAGCTGGTTCTTATTGGTTGAAAGCGCAAGATACCTGGCCTCAGGAGAGGTATAAGGGGCAACGATACCGATGAAGACCACATTCTGCGGGAATTCCCTGGCTGCAATATCCAGTATATAGGCGCCGATGGCTATATCAAAGGCCGGCACGCTGTGCGTCGCATCTATCACCCTGGCCTGCGGATTATTGGAGAAGACTATCCCTTTCAGCTGAGCGATGCGGTAGTCTTCACTGCCAAAATCGGTCAGCAGAACTATCGGCATATTTGTTTCTCCGGGAGAGCTGAGGCCGGGGTAACATGAGACCAGGGAAACGAGCGATAACAGAATCAACAGGATTATTTTTTTCATGCTTTTAAAGTTAAATAAGGTACATGTTCTCGGCTTCGCGCAGCAGCTCGTCCCTGAAGTGCGGGTGGGCCAGGCTGATAATATCCAGCGCCCTTTCACGCGTGGACTTGCCTTTAAGGTCGACTGCGCCATACTCAGTAGCCAGATAGTGCGTGTCCATCCTGGGGATGGTCACCACCGTCCCGGTCTCCAGCCTGGGCACAATGCGGGAGGCCTTCCCGTTCCGGGCCGTGGAATAGAAGGCCTGTATGGACCTGCCTCCCTTGGAGTTGAAGGCGCCGCGCACAAAATCAAGCTGCCCGCCCGTTCCGCTGAACTGTGAGCCGGCCATGAACTCGGCATTGCACTGCCCGGTGAGGTCCACCTCTATGATGGTGTTGACGGAGATCATATTATCGTTTTTAGCTATCACCTCCGGGTTCTCGGTATAGGAAGCAGGGTAGCTCTCCATGCTGGGGTTATCATTGATGAAGTCGTACATTCTCTTTGTGCCCTGGGCGACCATGAATACGTGCTTCCTGGGGTGCAGTGTTTTCTTCCGTCCGTTGATCACGCCTTTTTCTATCAGGTCCACCATGGCCGGCACGAAAACACCGGTGTGGATGCCCAGGTCCTTATGGTCTTTAAGCAGGTGGGCGATGGCGTTGGGAATGCCTCCGAGCCCCAGCTCGATGGTGGCCCCGTCCGGGATCAGGCCGATGATATTTTTTGCCACGTTTTCATCTTCAGGCTTTGGCTCAGGAGAATGCAGTTCCAGCAGCGGAACATGGTTTTCCACCGCGGCCGATACCTCGGAAATATGCAGAAGGGAATCGCCGAAAACCCTGGGCATGTTCTCATTCACCTCGACTATGAGCGTCCGGCACTTCCGGGCGGCAACCGAAGCATTGTCGTTGACAGCGCCGAAGGTGAAGAAGCCGGACTGGTCGATGGGAGAGACGGTGGTGATAAAAACATCGAGCTTTATGTAATCGCTGATCAGCCGTGGTATCTCGTGGATATAATTGGGCACGTAGTAGCTGAGCCCCACCTTTATGCGGGCCCTGTCCGCGGGCGTTACGAACCAGGAGTAAGCCTGTATCACATCGGCAAGGTCGGGAGCGAGCACTGTCCTGGCGCAGTGCTGCATGGGTAAAGCAGTATAGACCTTTAAGTTCTTGAGGTCGCCTTCCCTGGCACGGTTGGCGATGGCCGTCAAAAGGGCCGGCGGCTCGGATACGCTTGTTCCCGGTATGAGCGTGTCCCCATTTTTAACAAGGGCCGCGGCCTTGTCAGGCGTTGTCAGCTTGCGCTTGTATTCTGCCAGGTATGGGTTCATTGGCTGATATTGTAAACCATTTACAGCGGTTTTCATATGTGATATTGTTTGTCATCTAAATTTCATTTCAAAGGGGAAGCAAAATGGATGGCAGACGATTCTTGGAGGTGCTCAGCGCGGACGGGCCGGCGGCCGACCGTAAGGAAAAGATGATGCTCTACGGGCAATTCATCGGAGACTGGCTGGGCAACATGGTGTTTCACGATGATAAAGGGACCCGCCGTGAAATACCGACTGAGGTCCACTTTGCCTGGGCCCTGGAGGGGCGTGCCATCCAGGATGTATGGATCACGCCCGCGCTGAAGGACCGCAAAAAGCCTGAGCATACTTTTATGTACGGGAGCACGTTCCGGGTTTACGACCCGCGCAAGGATAACTGGCATATTATCTGGATAGACCCCGTACAGCAAAGTTTCCTGAACATGACCGGTCAAAAAATCGGCGACGATATTGTGCAGGAATACCGCCGGGAAGACGGAACGGTATGCCAGTGGATGTTCACGGAAATAACAGCGGATTACTTTCACTGGATAAATCGAGAATCTAAGGACAGCGGGGCAAGCTGGAAAATAATCGGGGAATTTTATCTGAGCAGGTCTGACTAATAGCGGCACCTGCAGCGGGGATGCCGGGACGGGACTATTCCCGCCGTGCGCGGGGCCGTCAGGGTTACGAATACGTTGTCCGCTGAGACGGCAACGTTGCCGGAAGAGTCCACGGACCTTATCCTGAAATGGCAGGGCCTGTCTACGTCGAGGCTATCCAGTGTGATATCATGCTCGAACAGATAGCAGCCGTCCTGCGGCGTGATCTTGCCGTATATCAGGGTTGTCCCATATTCCACCTGGCCGGTGGCCAATTCATCGGTGACCCACTCGATCGTCGCGCCTTCATAAGTTATGCCCGTTACCTTGATGCCGGTTATGGCGGGAGCCATCCTGTCCGACGGCTCAGCCGTGGCGAACAGCTGGTCCTCGCTGGTCAACTCATTTCCTTCCCTGTCTTGAACAATTACCCTGAAGTGATAGATGGTCCCGGGTGAGAGCTGCGACAAATCAAGTGAATGAGTGTAGGTAAAGGGGCTTCCCATTGCGCTTGAGTAGCCGTACAGGCCGGTCACGCCATACTCGACACGGCCGCTGGTGGGCTTATCGGTCTCCCACTCGATACTGGCTGCGCTGCCGGTGATCCCGCCGACGCCAATATATAGTATGTCTGCAGGCGTGCTGCTGAGCTGCTGCAGCGTCTTAAAGGTAGCATCCGGGCTGACCGCCAGCCCGCCATTCGGGCCCGTTGCCACAATGCCGTAGTGATACGTGGTATCGGCCCCCAGCCCCTTCAGTGTCACCGATCGTTGCGCTTCCGGTGGCCCGGCCGGCTGGGCAACGAAGCCGTAATCAGACCCTGTCCCCCACTGGACGAAGCCGTCGCACGGCTGTGAGGTCGTCCAGCTGATGGTGGCGCTGGAGTGGGTAACAGAGTTGACCTGGATAGCCTTTATCTCAGGGACGGCACCGGTGATAAGCGGCTGAGTTGAATTAGAGCTGGCGGGCATGAACGTGAACTCGCCGGGACGCAGTGAGCACGACGTAGTCAATAGCAACGCTGTGAAGGCGAGAGCAAATATACAGCGGCAGCAAATTGCATGGCGGGCATCCTTTACCATGGTAATCTTAATTTTTATTATATCTATATATTTTGCGCAATGGAAAGAATTCCGGTTTTCTGTGCCATAATTAAAGCGGAGCTGTTACCATGAGACTATGGATGGTTGATCCAGGTATTATGTGCGACCGGCACCTGCTGGGAGAGCACTACGAATGCCACATGTTCGCCGGGTGCATCGAAAAAGGCAAATCGCTCAAGGGCTATCTGCGCAAAAACCTGTTCGACCCGGCTTCGCTGACCGAAAGACATGACCGGCTTGTCAAAGAGATGGAGGCCAGGGGCTTCAGGCACCGCAGCCCGCTGCCAGCATACGGAGGCGTTTCCAATCCGATTGACGCCTCTCGATCCCTGTCCGCTCTGCTGTCCAGGTGTGCCGAGTGCAGGAGAAGGCACAAAAAAGCGGCATTTTCCAAATAAAAAACAGTCCGGCTGCCGCGGCAGCCGGACTGTTTGGTTGACGCTAATTGGTTATCGTTATTCGTTTTTGATGATGGCGGTCACGCCCTGGCCGCCGCCGCAGCACTGCGTGGCGAGGCCGTACTTGCCGCCCTGCTCTTTGAGTATCCTGGCCAGCGTGCCGACCAACCTCAGGCCGGTTGCTCCCAGCGGGTGGCCGATAGCCACGGCGCCGCCCTTCACGTTGACCTTATCCTCGGGAACGCCCAGCTCCCGCATGCAATAGAGAGACACCACCGAGAAGGCCTCGTTTATCTCCCAGAAATCGATGTCTTTGGCCTTCATGCCCGCCTTTACCAGCGCCTTTCTGGAAGCCGGGACGGGGCCGGAGCCCATGATGGTGGGGTCCACGCCGGCCACGCCGAAGGAGATGAAGCTGGCCATGGGCTTGAGGCCCAGCTTCTTGGCCTTGTCCCTGGACATGATCAGCATGGATGTGGCGCCGGCATTCAGAGGCGAGGAGTTGCCGGCGGTGATGGAGCCGTCGGGCTTGTAGGCGGGCTTGAGCTGCAGCAGCACCTCGAGCGAGGTGTCTCCCCTGACGCAGGCGTCGTAGTCATACATCTGCTTGCTGCCGTCCTGCAGCTTGATCTCGATGGGCATTATCTCACCCTTGAAAAAGCCCTCTTTCTGGGCCTTGGCTGCAAGCTGGTGGGAGCGCAGCGACCACTTGTCCATCTCCTCCCGTGTGAAGCCTGCCATCTCCTGCAGCTTCTGTGCCGTGAAGCCCATGTTCCTGGAAAAATCAATATCGTACTTCTTGTACCGGGGATCCTCACTCAGCTTGGGGCTGATCTTGACGGCCGGGTTGCCGCCGCCCAGCGGTATGTGCGTCATGTGCTCCATGCCGGCGCACAGCACCACATCGGCGAATCCCTCGGCAATTGCCATGGCGCCCGTTCTCAGCGCGTCCAGCGAAGAACCGCACTGCTGGTCTACCTGCTGACAGGCCACTTCAACGGGCAGCTCGGCAAAGAAGGCAGGCAGCTTGCCGCCGTAAGTCCACATCTCCATCACCGGCCTGGCCACGCCTGTCACAGCCTCATCTATAACCTTGGGATCAAGGTTGTTGCGCTTGATCAGCTCCTTCCAGAGCATACCTATGACCTCGTCCATAGTATAGTCATTGAGCTGGTCTTTCTCAGGCTCCTTGGGGCGGGACCTGGAAAAGGGTGAACGCAGGTAATCTACAATAACGACATCGCTTAACTTCATGCTCACGCTCCTTTAAATTAAAAATATCGGGACGGGGCCAATTTTACAGGCTTTGAGGTGAACGTGGCAAGTCCTTCGATCAATTGACCAAAATTGTGAGGCGGAGGCGGCAAATGAAGCTGGTGCTACTGGCTGAAGCCCTGCTGGCTCAGCACCAGCCTGCCATACTGCATCTTGAAGATGATGCTGCCGGCGTTAACAGCCGGGCTGCCGAAATACCGGACTATAAAATCTATCTGAATCTGCTGGTGCCAGTCTACCCCGGTCTGTTCCCTGGACGGGGCTTGCAGCCGGAAGTTGGCCACTGCCTGGTCGCCGGGCTGGATATTGTCCAGGCTTACCTGGTATTCGTCCGTGTTGATGGCAGAGGACCACTGGTCTATGTTGAGAATTTGTATCAGCCCGCGGGGCCCCGCTCTGTAAAACAGGTTTACATCCTGCGCAGTGGCATGGCCGTAGTTGCTGAGCGCCACGTTGATATCGAAGACCTGGCTGAAAGACAACGACCCGGGGTAAATGGGAGACACATTGACGCTGGGCACTTCCGGTGCGGTCACATTGTATACCTTGGTCGAGGGTGAGGCGCCGGACAGGCCGGCGGATGGCGCTGACCAGGAAATGGTGAGTGCGCTCAGGCAGAGCAGCACGCCCAGGAGTATGATTATCTCATAGCCTCTGGCGCTGCCCCGCTGCCGGGGCAGCAGGGAGAATGACCTTGAAATCCTGTCCAACATTTTTCTCTTCCTTAGCAGTCCTTTTCTGCAGCCAGGAAAATTATATCTGAAGCTGGCTGTAATTCAATGACCAATCAGTCCTGAAATGCGGGGTACTTAAGTACCAGCTGCTGTTGTATAATTGCCGCACGATTAATAGCCGGGCCTATATGCAAAGCCGGAAAGGAGATAGCATGAAGAAGACCGGGGAATTTGTTATGGCGGGCCTGGTGGCGCTGGTCCTGGGCAGTGTTATCGGGGTTGCCACAGCCATCTGGGGCTGTGACTTGGCGATGGGTGCCACCAGTATACGTAACGGGGCGTGGGAGACCAACCTGACAGTGGGCAGCGTGGGCACCGACCCTTACACCAGGGCCACCACGGCTATTCATTTTCTGCTGGCTCTCAATCAAAGCGAGACGCTGTATTATGGCGCTTACCGGGATGACGACGGCAACCTGCTGAACGGCAAGTATACTTACCGGATAGAGGGCGGCCCGCTTGATGCACGATGGTGGAGCATTACGGCCTACGGCGCCGATGATTTCCTCATTCCCAACGACCTGGACCGCTACTCCTATAATATGGGCAACCTGGCTTACGGGCCGGACGGCCGCTACGTGATTTATCTTTCGCAGGAGCCACACGAGGGCAACTGGTTGCCGTTGGGAGGGCTCAGGAGCTTCTCCCTGACTCTGCGGTTGTACAATCCGAAATCTTCGGTCAGGGACAACCCCGCCGGCGTCCAGCTGCCGCACATCGTCAAGGAGGCGGGCAAATGAAGAAATGGATAATCTGGACCGCTGTCGCCACGCTCGCAGTGGCTGTGATTGTTCATATTGTAACGCTGGCTGTTATACCCAACCTGATAATGCAGGCGGCCATGTCCAAAATGCCGGCCAATGTGCTGCTCAAAGGCTCGAAGACCACCGCTGAAAGCAGGTCCGTGGTACGCCCCTGTCCCGACCTGGTCTATTCCATTGTTTCCTACGATTTAAGCCAGGGGCCGCTCCTTTTCAGGGCGCAGGTGCCGGTTGACAACTACTGGTCGGTGGCAGCTTATGCCGCCAACAGCGATAACTTCTTCGCCCTTAATGACACGCAGGTAAAATCCAACCCGGTGGAGATACTGCTGGTCATAAAGGACGTGAGCTGCCCGGATACGGGCAAGGCGCTGGTCGTGGTCGCGCCGGGCGAGAAAGGCCTGCTGCTGGTCCGTCACCTGCTGGTAAGCGATGACAAGCTGGAGGCGCTGGTTGAAATCCAGCGGCAGGCATCGGTCAGCATGGGATGTCCTTCACCCTGAGAAAGTACCGTGCCGATACGATGCACTTAAACGTCTGGCAGGTTGACAAGAGCGCAGTGCATTTAGTAATTTGGGTGCAAGGAGGTCGATGATGAACGTAGACCAACTTTTGACCGCACTTAGAGCGGAGTGGCAAAAGGACATGGGCGAAATGGAAGCCAGGCTGATGAAAGCCATTGAAGAGAAAACAGCTGGATCAGGCCCGACTCACGGCCATCGGGAATACATACCTTTCGCCGAATGGAACAAGAATGTCCAGATAATCAACAAGAGATTCGAGCAGATAGAGGCTCATCTCGAAGTCATTGAAAGAAATATAAAAATGATGAGGGGCGGCTAGCTTCAGATGCCGCGCCCGGTTCAAACCCTGACCTCCAGGGGATGTCTTATCACGTAATCAAAATCCAGACAAAGCATTTGTCTGCTTCAAGTATAATATATGGCAATGAAAAGCCCCGACACTATCAGCAGGCCCACCAAGCTATGGAACCGTGATTTCCTGCTGCTATGGCAGGGCCAGCTGGTCAGCCAGGTGGGACAGCGCGCCTTCGGCCTGGCCATGCTTTTCTACGTGAAAGAGGCTACCGGGTCGGCCAGCCTGATGGGGCTGATGATGATGCTTTCCACCCTGCCCGGCGTGCTGCTCGGCCCCATGGGGGGCACCTTTGCGGATAATTTCTCACGCAAGAAGATCATTGTCTTCGGCGACCTGATCAACGGCTTCTTCGTGCTCTCCCTGGCCATACTGATGTATATGATCTATACGGCAACCGGGCTGATCATCGGCTGGCTGTTCGTGGTGGCCACGGCCGGGGCCATTATCTTCGCTTTTTTCACACCGGCGGTATCAGCCGCAGTGCCGGACCTGGTACCGGAGCACAAGCTTGACCCGGCCAACTCGCTCAATCAGTTCGCAATCTTCGTGTCTCTGTTCATCGGCCAGGGGTTGGGAGGCCTGCTCTACTCCGTTACCGGTGCACCAGCGCTTTTCCTGATCAACGGCTTCACCTATTTCTTCGCATCGGGGACGGAATCGTTCATTAAGATACCGCAGGTGATACCGGATAAACCGAAGAAAGGCAGCGAGGCCTTCAAGGCCTATGTCTCCGATACCATGGAAGGGCTGCGTTACGTCTGGAACCGTAAAGGCATGCGCATACTGTTCATGGTGGCGGCCATGCTCTACCTGTTCATTGCCCCCATGGCCCTGCTGCTGCCGTTCTACGTTGAAGACTACCTCAAGATGAACGCCGCCTGGTACGGCTATCTGCTGATGTCCCTGGGCGCCGGATCGGTCATCGGCTACCTGGTGGCGGGAGCGGCCAATATACGCGGCCGTGCGCAGAGCAGGCTGATTATACTTTCGTTGCTGGGCGCCTCGCTGGGCATGGGTGTGCTGGGACTGATCACGGTGCCGGTCATAGTGCTGGGAGTCATCTTCCTGGTCGGCCTGATGGCAGGCATTTTCATGGTTAAGGCCACCACGGTGCTCCAGCTTGCCGCCAGCAGCGAGATCAGGGGCCGGGTATTCGGATTGCTGGGCACACTTACCAGCGGCCTGGCGCCGCTGGGCATGGGCATAGCCGGCGTGATTGCCGACCTGGCCAATAAAAATATACCCGCCATCTATGCCACCTGCGGCGCGCTGGTGCTGCTGCTGTCTATCGGCATGGCCTTCTCCAAAGAGGCCAGGGACTTCCTGACGCTGTGCGCCAATCCCGAAGTCAAGCAGTGATTTTATCCACTGCACTTTGTGGTATACTTCTAAGCTAACATAATGAACTGGATCAGCCTCATCTCCCTGCCTGTTGCCTACCTGATAGGTTCAATTTCCTCAGCCTATATTATTGCCAGGGTAAACGGCAAGATCGATGTACGCGACGAGCCTGACGGAAAAATCAGTGCCGCGGCTGTATACAGGCGGGTTGGCCTGCTTTCCTTCCTGGGCGTGGTGGCGCTGGACATCGGCAAAGCCATACTTGCGGTGCTGATTGCCTGGTGGCTCAACGCGGATCTGCTGGTGCTATTGCTGGCCGGGATCTTTGCCATTGCCGGACACCAGTGGTCCATCTTTCTTAAGTTCCAGGGGGGGCTGGGCGCCACAACCATCGGGGGCGTCCTGTTCGCCATCGTCACCCTGCCCATGCTCATCGGCGCCGCCATAGCCGCTATACTGGCCTGGAGGACCAAGAACTCCAGCTACAGCTTCGGCATCGGCGTGATAATGATAGCCATAGTGCTCTTTGCCATGCAGTGGTCCACAGTCGTCCAGCCCTGGAACTTCATATCACCACCGCCCTTTCCACCCTCGCCCCTGCTGATCGTCTATCCGCTGTTGCTGTTGCTCATGATGGTGCTAAAGTGGCTGCAGGTCAAATATAGGCCGGGCGCCCCATTGATAGTAAAATAGTATTAACCATGTTTGACAAGGCTACCAGCGCTATAGATGCATACAAGGCCATCTGGATACCGTTCGCCGCATGGTTTGTGGCGCAGCTGCTCAAGGTCCTAATCAACTTCGCTCACTACAAGAAGTTCGACCTCTCCTTTATGTGGAGCCAGGGCGGCATGCCCAGCTCTCACACAGCTGTGATGACGGCGCTGGCCACCACGGTGGGCATGCTCTACGGCTTTGACTCGCCGCTGTTCGCCATATCGTTGATAGTGACCTTCATCGTGATGTACGATGCCGCCGGCGTGCGCAGGACGGTAGGCTACCAGTCCGAGGTGCTGAACAAAATGCTGGACGAGCTCTTCAAAGGCAACAAGGAATTCAGCCAGCGTCTGCAGGAGATTATAGGCCATACCAAGTGGGAAGTGTTCGCCGGCGCACTGCTGGGAATAGCATTCGGCCTGATTTTTGCCTGGCCTCCCCGCTAAAACGGCCGATCAACCATACCTGCGCCTGATCCAGGGTATGATCAGCGGCATGAGTATGATCATGCTGAGCAGGAACACCCAGGCTGCACCGCCGTAACGGTCCAGCGCTGTATATTTGTCCGACAGCGTTGCCAGTATAAAAATTCCCGCCGCCAGCAGCGAGACGCCGCTGTAAATCAAAGCGCTTAATAATCCGGTGTTCTTCATATCATTATTTCCTTAGGCGGGCTTGCCCGCCATCTGCAGGCCCTCCCCGGTGGTGGCGGTGGGACCCGGACGCCTGACGGGTGGTATATAGCCTCTCATGCGCAGCGTGTTGAGCGTGACTGAAAGCGAGCTGGTGGCCATCAACAGTGCGGCCAGCTCCGGGCTGACCAGCTGACCCAGGAAAGGATAGAGCACGCCCATGCCGAAGGGTATGGCCACAGTATTGTAGCCGAAGGCCCACCACAGGTTCTCCTTTATCTTGCGCAGGGTGGCGCGTGCAACCTGTATGCCGGCTACCACGTCCAGCAGGTCATCCTTGACCAGTATCACGTTGCCCGTCTCCTTGGCCACGTCAGTGCCTGAGCCAATGGCAATGCCGGCGTCGGCCTGGGCCAGGGCGGGCGCGTCGTTGATACCGTCGCCGACCATGGCCACAATCCTGCCTTCCTGCTGCAGCTTTTTGATCTCGTCCCCCTTATCGTGCGGCAGCACTTCGGAGAGAACGCGGTCGATGCCCACGCGCCGGGCGATGGCCTCGGCCGTGCGGCGGTTGTCGCCAGTGATCATGATGGCTTCAATGCCCATGCGGTGCAGCTCTTCGATGGCCGCAGCGGAGGTATCCTTGAGCGTATCGGCAACAGCGACAACACCGGCCGCCGCGCTGTCCACGGCCAGGAACATGGCTGTTTTGCCCTCCTGCTCCAACTGCTCAGCTGCAGGTAGTAGCTTGTCCAGATTTATCTTTCGCTCAGACATCAGCAACCGGTTGCCCAGTAGAATGGTGCGACTGCCAGCCTCGACTATCACGCCCTGCCCTGGTATGGCCTGGAACGTGTCCCCGTCCTCGGCTTCGATGCCGCGCCCGGCTGCTCCGTCCACTATGGCCGTGCCCAGCGGGTGCTCGGAATACTTCTCGGCCATGGCCGCCAGGCGAAGTATCTCCTTTTCGTTGCCGTCCAGCGCCATCACATCGGTGACCGCAGGAACGCCCCTGGTCAGGGTGCCCGTCTTATCGAAGACGACCACCTGCAGCCGCGCCGTAGTCTCCATGGCGTCGGCTCCCTTGAATAAAATACCGTACTCGGCCCCCTTGCCCGTCCCGGCCATGATGGCGCTGGGCGTGGCCAGGCCGAGCGCGCAAGGGCAGGATATGACCAGCACGGTCACCGAGACCAGCAGCGCAAATCCGAAGGTGCCCACCAGCGTGAGCGTATAGGGCGTGAGCATCAGGCGGCTGTCCGGTGAGAACCACAGGTTGAAGCCGATGAAGAACCAGAAGAGGAAGGTTAGCAGGGATAGTACATGGACGCCCAGTATGAATCGCCCGGCTACCTTATCGGCGATCTTCTGGATGGGCGCCTTGGTGGTCTGCGCCTCTTCAACCAGCTTGATGATCTGCGCCAGCGCGGTGTCCTTGCCGACCCTGGTGGCCTGGAAGCGGAAGGCCCCTGTCCTGTTGATGCTGCCGCCGATGACCTCGTCGCCGGCCTGTTTCTCGACCGGTATGCTCTCGCCCGTGATCATGGACTGGTCGACCGAGGAATAGCCTTCAGCCACTACGCCGTCCACCGGGATGGACTCACCGGGACGCACGGATATCAGGTCGTCGATCTGTACGTCTTCGGCAGGTATCTCTATTTCCTGGCCGTCCCTGACCAGGCGCGCCCGCCGGGGTTGCAGCTTCATCAGCCTGCGTATTGCCTCCGAGGTGCGTCCCCTGGTGACTGCCTCCAGGTAGCGGCCGAGGATGATGAAAGCCGTCAACAAGGCCGCTGCTTCATAGAAGGTGGCGTCCTTGCCGCCGAAGCCGGCGTCCGGCCAGAAGGTGTTGATGACCGCGATGCCGTAGGCCGCGCCGATGCCTGTGGCATAGAGCAGGTTCATATCGGTCACGCCGTGGCGTAGCCCGTTAAAGCTGTTGACGAAGAACTGCCGGGCCGGGCCGAATATTACCGGCGTGGTAAGGAAGAAGAGCACAATTTTATTATTAAGCCATTCCGGGATGAAATGCGGGAAGATCCAGTAGGGCTGCAGCATGCCGATCATGACGATGGTGCCCAGCGTGCCCGATATAATGAGATTGATGAGCTGGCGCCGTATCTCGCTGTGGCGGGCCTCCCTCTCCCTGTCCAGCGCGTCCTGGCCCTCCACCTTCTCGATCACCTCGTAGCCTATCTCGCGTATGGTCTGCTTGATCTGGTCGAAGGAGGTGATATCCGGGGAGTACTCGACGGCGGCGCTGCCGGCCGCGAAATTGACCACAACCTTGCCCACGCCGGGCAGTGCGCCGACGGCCGTCTCGATATTGGAAGCGCAGGACTGGCAGCTCATGCCGCCTATCTTAAGCTGGACGCTGTCCAGCACGACCTCGTAGCCGACGTCGGAGACAGCCTTGCGCATGTCCTCAAGCGTCACTTTATCCGGGTCGTACTCGACGTTGGCCTTGCCAGTGGCCAGGTTGACCACGGCCTTTGTCACGCCGGGCAGGGCGTTGAGGGCCTCCTCGTTATGTGCTACGCAGGCGGCGCAGGTCATGCCCGCGATCTGCAGGGTGATCTTCTTGGTCAGTTTGCCCCTCCCCATCACTTAATGCTTGGCTATGTATAAAAGATGGTAGTTCCCGCAGTACTTCCAGTCAAATGAAGCCTGTGCTGCAACGCCCCCTAGGAGCATTCGTGTATGAAAATTAAAGCGGAAACATAGCTTGCGGGCCGCTTATCCGATGGGGTAATATAGGCAACGGAATTTGTATCTGAAATGGGTAAAAAAAGGCTGGACGCGCTGTTAACGGAAAGAGGGCTGGCTGATACCAGGAGCAAGGCCCAGGCGTACATCATGGCAGGTGAAATAACCGTCGGCGGCAGGGTGGTCACCAAGGCCGGCAGCCTGGTGGCCGACGATGCAGAGGTGCAGCTCAAGGAGAAGCTGCGCTATGTCAGCCGTGGTGGCCTTAAGCTTGAGCAAGCAATGGAAGGGTTCGGCATAGATGTTTCTGGCATGGTGTGCCTGGACGTGGGCGCCTCCACCGGGGGCTTCACAGACTGCCTGCTGCAGCACGGAGCTAAAAAAGTGTACGCGCTGGACACAGGGCACGGCCAGCTTGACTACAGCTTGCGCAGGGACGACAGGGTGGCGGTGATGGAAAAGGTAAATGCTCACTTTCCCTTCGAGCTTCCCGAGAAGGTGAACCTAGCCACGATTGATGTATCATTCATCTCCGTGACCAGCGTGATACCAAATGTGCTGCCCCACCTTGTTCCGCCCGGGGACGTGGTCATATTATTCAAGCCCCAGTTCGAGGCCGGCCGAAAGGATGTGGGCAAGGGCGGTGTAGTCAGGGACCCCGTCGTACACACGGCGTTGCTGGCTGATTTTGCCACGTGGATGAATAATAGTAAATTGAGGCTGATTAACTTGGCAGCTTCTCCCATACTCGGGGCGGACGGCAACAGGGAATTTTTGATTTACGTGAGGCCGTTATAAATATGAGCTTCAGCAAGACCGAGCTGCGTGACCTGGCTATATGCTGGCTGGTGCTGGCAGCCTGCCTGTCCATCGGCGTATTCTTCAACCGCACTGAGGACCCATGGAGCACAGTCTTTATGAATTTCCTGGCTGTGCTGCTCATCACGCTGGTGGCCATGGCCACCGGGTTCATAGTGCATGAGCTGGCCCACAAGTTTGCAGCGCAGCGGTACGGCTTCTGGGCCGAGTTCAGGATCTGGAAGCCGGGCATGATCATATCCGTAGCGACGTCCCTGCTCAGCTTCGGCACATTTATCTTCTTTGCCCCGGGCGCAGTCAGGATGATGGCCTACCGGCCGCTGACCGAGAGGGAAAATGGCGTTATTTCTACCTGGGGGCCTGCGGCCAATATCGTCATGGCGCTGCTGTTCTACTTCATTTATTTTTTCCGCCACGCCATGCCGCTGAGCGGGGATTTCACCTGGAACGTGCAGGTGCTGGGCCAGACGTTCAAGTCCTATCCGCTGAACGTATTCACGCTGGGCGGCAGGCTGGGATTCCAGCTGAACCTGTGGCTGGCGGCATTCAACCTTATACCCTTGGGCCCGCTGGACGGCGCCAGCATCTTCCGCTGGAGCAAGGTGGTCTGGGGCATACTGGTGGCCGTGGCCTGGGGCCTGCTTTTGCTATCTTCCTTCGGAGTACTGCCGCTGTGAAGAACGCCGGAGTCATACTCTCGGCAGACGAGCTCATGCTGTCCGGCGAGGTGTATTTTCCCGATGACTGCAACCGGGCCTTGCCGGCGGTGTGCCTGTGCCACGGTATCCCGGCCGTGCCCTACAATCCTGAGGAGAAGGGCGGCTACCCGGAGCTGGCAGCCAGGTTCTGCCGGGCCGGCTTCGTGGCCATGATCTTCAATTTCCGCGGCTGCGGGCCAAGCCAGGGAAATATAGACATGGTTGGCTGGGCGCACGACCTTGCCGCAGCCGTTGATTTCCTGGATATGCTGCCCGAGGTTGATAAAACGAAGATTTGCCTGCTGGGCTCCTCCGGCGGCGCGGCTGTGAGTGTGTACGTGGCCGCCTCGGACCCACGCATATCTGCCTTAGCTACCTTCGCCTGCCCGGCCGAGTTCAATTTCATCTCCCGCGGCACCACGCCGGAGGAGATGATCGGGAGGTTCAGGGAGATAGGCATTATCAAGGACCCGGACTTCCCTCCCTCACTGGAGAAGTGGATCCAGGGCTTCCAGGCCGTGAGGCCGCTTGAGTACATCGATAAAATCAGCCCCCGACCCCTGCTGCTGGTGCACGGCGACGGTGACGAGGTTGTGCCGGTGGACCACGCGGAGAGGCTGTATGCGAAAGCGGGCCAGCCCAGGGAGAAGCTCATAATACCGGGTGCGGGCCACAGGCTGAGGCAGGACGAGCGGGCCGTCAAAGCCGCCCTGGACTGGCTGAAGAAACAGGTCACAAAATAGCCTACCTTTATGTTATTGTACAGTTAACATTATTCAGGCATCCATTTTCGAAATCTTCCCATCAACAACGAGCACAAAGTTTTGCACAGATATAGCTATGATGGGCAATATTATTTGATGGTAAATATATGTGAATCTGTCTCGACGATTAAAAACGCAGGTTACATTTATTGCTTCATATTTACATAACCTACTTGACAAATTGCATAAATAGGTTATATACTACATAAACAGGTTAGCTAATATGAAGTAGCATTGAGTGGAGGTTAATTAGTATGAATGAATCGAATCTACCTAAAATTTTGACCCCTGGAGAAATAGCGGATTATCTCAAGGTCGATCTAAATCTAGTACGCCGAGAACTTGAGAATGGTAGCTTGCAGGGATTCAAAGTGGGTGCAGAATGGAGATCTACAGATATTGCAGTATTAAATTATGTCAACAGAGAAGCGACTATAGAGGGTAACTCGAGATTGACAAACGCTGAACAGTCACAAGTAGTGGAGAAATCGAGTTTCAGAAAAATAGATCAATTCGATTTTCAATGGCCTCTAGCAAAGGAACATTTTCAGTTTGGATATGAAACGGAAAAAATACTTGGCGGTCGAAGCTATCTTTTTCGAATAGGTTTCACTGATCGGGAAGCAGCTGGACAATTAAGGCGGCGGATTGTTGTCTGGAAGGATAACTGGCCGTTGGTAGAATTTGCTGCTGGCAATAATTTTGGCTTGGATGGGCTACTAGCAAGCGTCATAAAGCTCGGAAACGGAAAACAACTTCGTTCGTCAGAGAAGATTCCGGCGGAATATGGGAATTTCCGCACTGCCAGGTATGATTCTGTGGTACAGGGACCCTATGCGAGTCATAATATGGCCATAATTGTCCATAAGGATGATATGGAATCGATGCTTAGTCACGCAATTATAAGGGGTAAGTGGAAAAAATTAATCTAACAGGTTCTGATATTAATTCGCTATGAGAAGTGAGGTTAATATGTTGGGTGTTGAAGATTCAAGAAATAAAGACTTTTGTTTCCAATTACTTTATGCCGACACAGAAGAAAAGATAATCGAGATATTAAAACGGTGGCAGTATTGGGATGCCGCGAATTGGAAAGCTTATGGTGATGTACAAAATAATAGGGGGATCGTAAGTAATCAACAAAGCTCTCCTGTTGCCGCCCTTGTCGAGAAAATCGTAAATTCTATTGATGCCGTTCTTACAGCGGAATGCCTTAACGCGGGCATTCAACCCGCGGGTGCCAACGCCCCAAAAACTATGCAGGGCGCGGTCGAACAATTTTTCGGCGTTAAGGATGGCCGCATTGAGAATCTAACTGCCACTCAAAGAACTGAACTAGCTCAAATGATTGTTCTTATAGCCACAGGTCAAAAGGAAAGCCCAAACTATGTATTGATAGATAGAGGTGAAGGTCAGAGCCCAGATCACTTCAAGGACACTTTCTTGTCCTTGCTTAGGGACAATAAGACGCGCATACCTTTTGTTCAAGGGAAGTACAATATGGGCGGAACTGGAGTACTGCAATTTTCAGGTAGACATAGTTTCCAGTTAATCATTTCTAAACGAAAAATTAACTTGGAGAATAAAGAAGCGGAGTCATCAGATAAATGGGGATTTACGTTAACACGAAGACTTGAACCAAATTCAGATCAACCGCAATCCAGCTATGTGTTTCTCGCACCGGGAAGCCGTATATTGTCCTTTGCCAGTGATGCTCTAGACATACTACCTGGTAAATACCCGAATGCACATGAGGAACCGCTTGAAGCCGGAACATGTATAAAAATGTGGAATTATAAATTACCTGGAAGACTGAAGACCCTGGCCACGCTAGATTTGCGGTGGGCATTAGAACGTTATCTTCAAAACCCAGCTCTCCCTATTAGAATATCAGAGCGAAGACTGGGATATAGGGCAAACTACTATGATACGACCATGTCGGGCATGCTTACGGTTATCGCCGATAATCCACAGGATATAGAGATTGGTTTTGATACGGGGAGTCCACTGGAGCTTCCAGGCCTAGGATGCATCGAATTGAGACTTATTGTCTTAAAGGATACAGCGGATAGGGATAATAAGAAATATGCGACCGGCATCTTTTTTAATGTCAATGGTCAATTACATGGCGAATTGGGCAAAGATTTCATTTCAAAAAAAACTAATTTAGATTATGTTGCTGATAGCATGATTGTTATCATCGATTGCTCCAAACTACCTACAATAGTTCGTGAAGATCTCTTTATGGGTTCACGAGACCGAATGCGGCAGTGTGACGAGAGGCATGCAATAGAAGAAGCTATCGGCGAATACCTAAGAGATCATCCAGGATTAAAACAGCTGAATGCCCTTCGTCGTCAAAATCGTACCGAAGCTGCAATCAGTGATGAGAAAACGGCAGAGATATTTCAGGCTCTTGTCAGGGGTGATCCAACTTTAGGAGCTTTGTTTGGCAAAGGGGAAAAAATCAAATTACCAACAGGCTCAATTCCCGATCCCGTTCCATACGAAGGGGTTAGATATCCAACTAAGTTCAGATTGTTACACGAGCCGCAAGGTGGTTTGGTGAAAGCATGTCCTAAAAATAAAACATGTCGTGTTGAATTTGAGACAGATGCTTCGAATGATTATTTTTCTAGGGCTTTAGAGCGCGGATATTTCAAGGTGATTGGTCTGGTCGCTCCTCTGAGCAGTGTTCACCTCTGGAACGGTCGTGCAAGTGTACGTTTTGCTCCACCGCCTGGTGCAAGTTCTGGTGATCGTTATGTTATCCGAACTGAAGTATCGGACGCTTCTAGGGTAGAACCATTTCGCTCTGAGTTCGCAATGGTGATAGAGTCTGATTCAATAACTGTTTCCCCCAGCAGTAGCACAAGTACGCCGGGTTCCAAGTTGACTGAAATTCCCAATGTAATTGGTGTATCAAGAGAAAAGTGGAATATTTACAAGTTCAACGAGTTCTCTGCTCTAGAGATTAAAAGAGGCACTGATGAACAACTTGATTTCTTTGTCAATGTGGATAACCTGTATTTAAGGAATGAAATAGCACGACGTAAAAGCACGGAAAAGGATCTTCTACAATATTATTTTAAATACGGATTGAGCCTCTTAGCGTTAGGAATCTTACATATAAAGCAAGAATCGTTCCAAGAACTGAATGGAGAAAATAATATATCATCCGAAGATATAGAGTGGCCTCCTGATGATGTCAGGCAGGAAGTAGCCGAAGCCTGTCAAGGTGCGGCGGTAACGATTGTGCCCATAATAATACAACTCGGGAAAATACCAGCCAGGATTGATACCTAAGATAGTGTTAACGTTTCACTCGATGAATCATAAATATTTCACGGCTGGAAGCCTGTTTTTCGTGGCAATAAGCATACCATCGACGGTTTGGAACTGTCCTGCAACGTGAACCTATTAATGTTCCTCCCTGATTTAAAGCTACAGGTTCAAAGCCACTTTGTTGCATCATTGATAAATATTTGGCCATCACCATGTCTTCATCTGGGAATGCAACAAGTTGTGCTACTATAGCATTTGAATCAATTACTGTTCTCAGATTTCTAAATATCTTTAATAATTGCTGTAAATAGTCATTCAATCCCTTTTCTGATCTACTTCCCATAGTGTAATATGATGGCCCCCGACCATCTCTAAGGTCAGCAAGCGCATAGTGAGCTGTTGTCTCACGCCTTCCCAATACTTGCCATTTGTTGTATAAAATATGGGTTTGAGGATATGGAGGAGAAGTCAGTACGAGAGTAGGTTTGACCGGGTATGACGCTATAATTCTATCGATAGATGAACCTCCGGAAGAAGCCCAGAATATCTTGCGCATTGAGGTGATTTTGTATTTCGGTATACCATAGGATTTGATAGCGCTTACAAATTCATTATGTCCAGCAACCATATCTTGTATTGTGCGTTCAAATGTGATCTTAACTTCAAGTAAATCTGGTATTTTACGCCGACAATCAAGAGATAATTGCCCAGTTCTGATGACAGCACAATGAGCAAACCTGCGCTGTCTATTAAAAGGCAATTCTCTAGCCAATATGCTTGCGTGTACTAAAAAACAGGCAATTTCAGGAGGCATGTTTCTAAAGAAGCTTATAGATGATGAATTGATTTGAAGGTCCATGCTCGGCGATGTCACTAGCACCTTTTTTGACCATGCAATAATCGAATTAATATCGTTGGAGCTCAATGGTGTTGTTTTTACATTTGAAACAAAACATGCTAATGAATTTATGTCAATTCCTATTGCCCTACGGCCTAGTGCCAACGCTTCAACAATACTGGTACCCCCTCCGACGAAGGGATCGAGGACGCAATCATGGTTTTTAGTGAAGGATTGAATTGTTTGCTTGGCAAACTCAGGGCTGAATCTAGCAGGATATCGGTAGAAATTATGCGTCAGACCGCTGACTGGCTTATTTGAGACGATCGCCCGATCCAGATTCTCAGAAATATTGACCAATTTGTTTTTTTGGCAATTCCTGGAATTATCGACGGGCAACAATTCCATACGCTCTTATGATACAACGCACACGGCAAAATTTCTATATAGGAATTTTGCTGGTAATAAGGAAATAGTGAAAGCCGCAAACATATCTGCTTCTACCGCAATGACAAAAAGAGCAAGCAGTCCCCCTAGCTGCCGGATTGACCGAAAAGCGCTAAAAGCCTTATAATCCCTGTGTAACCAGATGCACGACTTGTACGAAAGCTGCGGCATTTTCGGTATTTACGCCCCCGGAGTAGATGTAGCCCGTGTCACTTTCTTTGCTCTCTACGCGCTTCAGCACAGAGGGCAGGAGAGCGCAGGCATAGCTACGGCGGAGGGCGACAGCATACACATATATACCGATATGGGCCTGGTGGCCCACGTATTTAACGAGGAGCAACTGGCCCGCCTCAAGGGCAATATAGCCATAGGCCACAACCGCTATTCGACCACCGGCTCAAGCGTGGCCTGCAATGCGCAGCCTGTCCTGGTAGGCCCTGGAGACATGCGCCTGGCGCTGGGGCATAACGGCAATATCACCAACTCGGCGGCGCTGCGCATCGAGCTGGAAGACAAGGGTTACGTCTTCACTTCATCCACTGATTCTGAGGTCATAGCCAACCTGATCCTGTCCGCCCCGGAGAAAGATATTGAGGGCAGGATAAGGTATGCCATGCGCCGCCTGCAGGGCGCCTATTCACTGGTGGCGCTTACAGGGGACAAGCTTTACGGCGTGCGTGATCCCATGGGCGTCAGGCCTCTTTGCCTGGGCAGCCTGGACGGCGGCTGGGTGCTGGCCTCCGAGACCTGTGCGCTGGACCACATCGGCGCCCAGTTCATCAGGGAGGTGGAGCCCGGCGAGATAGTGACCATAGACGGCAACGGTGTCAGGAGCACGCGCATTGAAAGCGTGCGCAAGGCGCTGTGCATCTTCGAATATATTTACTTTGCGCGTCCGGACAGCATACTGAACGGCAAGCTGATCTATACCATCCGGGAGAGGATGGGAGCCATACTTTCCAGGGAGCATCCGGTCAAAGCCGATATCGTTATAGGCGTACCGGACTCGGCCACTGCAGCCGGCATCGGCTATGCACGTGCATCCGGCATACCTTACCACGAGGGGCTGCTCAAGAACCGCTACGTGGGCCGCACCTTCATCGAGCCCGACCAGCGCCTGCGGGAGTTGGGCGTCCGCCTCAAGTTCAACCCTCTGACCCAGGAGATACAGGGCAAGAGGCTGATCGTGGTGGACGACAGCATAGTGCGCGGAACGACCACGCCGCGGGTGATAAATATGCTGCGGAAGGCCGGCGCCAGGGAAGTGCACATGAGGATCTGCGCCCCGCCCATCCGCTACCCCTGCTTCTTCGGGGTGGACATGGCCACACGCTGGGAGCTGATAGCCGCCCACAAGTCCATCGCCCAGATAAAGGATGCTATCGGCGCCGACTCCCTGGGCTATATGAGCATGTCAGGCTTGATCGAGTCGGTAGGACAGCCACAGAACATTTTCTGCGCCGCCTGCTTCACCGGCGAGTACCCCTCACCGGTACAGCTTGAGATGGATAAACTGCAACTGGAGACTCTGCCTTCGCCCTCAACTTCCATAAGGAGCCTCAGTGAAATCGAAACGAAATAGCGCCTACGCGCAGGCCGGAGTGGATATCTCCGCCGCTGATAAAACCAAAGAGATCATCCGGGAGATCGCGCGGCCTACCTTCAGTCCCGAGGTGCTGACCGATATAGGTCATTTCGGGGCATTCTATAATCTCAGACAGTTTAAGGACCCGGTGCTGGTCTCCAGCGCCGACGGTGTGGGCACCAAACTCAAGCTGGCCGTGCTGATGGACAAGCACGACACGGTGGGCGAGGACCTGGTGAACCATTGCGTCAACGACATCCTCTGCTGCGGCGCCAGCCCCCTTTTCATGCTCGACTACATAGGCCTGGGCAGACTCAAGCCGCACAAGGTTGCCGAGGTCATTGCGGGCATGGCCCTGGCCTGCAAGAAGACGGGCTGCGCACTCATAGGCGGCGAGACGGCCGAGATGCCCGGCATGTATAAGGCAGGAGAATACGACCTGGTGGGCTTCATCGTGGGTGTGGTTGAGAAGGCCAGCATCATCACAGGAGAGAAGATCACGGAGGGTGATGTGGCGCTGGGCCTGCCTTCCAGCGGCCTGCACACCAACGGCTATTCGCTGGTGCGCAAGATATTCGGCCTCGACCGCGACCCCTTGCAGCTGAAGGTGGTGCATGCCAGCCTTCACCGGCCGCTGGGCGATGTATTGATGGAACCGCACAAGTGTTACTACAACGAGCTCAAGCCCTTTCTCCCGATTATCAAGGGCATGGCGCACATCACCGGCGGCGGCTTCCTGGGTAACATACCGCGCATATTGCCGGCCGGGCTGTCGGTCAAGATAGACAGGTCGGCCTGGAGGGTGCCTGCCATCTTCAACCTGATCCAGAAGAGGGGCAACATCTCGGACGAGGAGATGTACCACGTCTTTAACATGGGCATCGGCATGGTAGTATTCTGCGGACATGCTGAAGCTGCCAGGTTGCTGGAAGCGCTGCCGGATGCCAAGCGCATCGGCAGCGTGGTCAAGGCAGACGGCAGCGAAAGAGTGATAATACAGTAAAGGGGGGTCTTATGCGCGCTATCCTCAGCGTCTCCGACAAGTCGGGCATCGTCGATTTCGCCAGGCAGCTGCAGGGTCTCAAAGTCCAGCTGTACAGCACCGGCGGCACCAAGAAGTCCCTGGCCGCGGCCGGGATTAAAATCCACGGCGTTTCCGATATTACCGGTTTTCCCGAGATACTGGACGGCCGCGTAAAGACGCTGCACCCCATGGTGCACGGCGGCATACTGGCCAGGCGTGACCTGGCACAGCACATGAACGAGCTGCGCAAGCACAAGATCAAACCCATCGATATGGTGGTGGTGAACCTCTATCCCTTCGTGGAGACTGTGGCCAGGACGGGCGTGACTCTGGAGGATGCGCTGGAGAACATAGATATCGGCGGGCCGACCATGATACGTGCCGCCGCCAAGAACTTTCCCCACGTGCTGGTGGTGGTGGACCCGGCGGACTACGGCACGCTGATAAAAAAGCTGAAAAAGGGCAAGGTGGACCTGGACTTCCGCAAGAAGCTGGCTCAGAAGGCCTTCCAGCACGTGGCGCTGTACGATACGGCCATCTCCCAGTATTTGCTGGCGGGCGAGACGTTTCCGGGAGGGCTCACGCTGGCGCTGCGCAAGTCCTATAACCTGCGCTACGGAGAGAACCCCCACCAGCCGGCTGCGCTCTATGTTGAGCACGTGGCCGGCCGCAAGCCCTGGGGCATCACGCAGGTCAGGCAGGAATCAGGCCCCGAGCTTTCCTTCAACAACTTCCTGGATATCGATTCGGCCTGGAATGTGGTCAGCGATTTTGACGAGCCCACCGTGGCCGTCATCAAGCACACCAATCCCTGCGGCCTGTCCTGCAGCCACGACCTGGTAAAGGCATACCTGAACGCGCTCTCGGGCGATCCGGTGGCGGCCTTCGGCGGCGTGGTGGCCGTCAACAAGGTCATGGACATCGACCTGGCCACAGAGGTGGACAAGACGCATTTCGACGTGATAATCACGGCCGGCTACACCAAAGAGGCGCTCAAGCTGCTGGGACGCAAGAAGTCGCTCAGGCTGGTTTCAATGCCCATCGTTTCCAAAGCGCCCAAAGGCAAGACGGTGGAGTTCAGGCCGATCAGCGGAGGCTTCCTGGCTCAGCTCAAGGACTTTTACACCAAGGAGGAGTTCAAGCCACGGGTTGTGACTAAGCGTAAGCCGACCAACAGGGAATGGGACGACCTGTTCTTTGCCTGGAAGGCGGTCAAGCACATAAAGTCCAACGGCATCACGCTGGCCAGGGGCCAGGTACTGGTCGGCATGGGCGCCGGACAGCCCAACAGGTCGGTCAGCGCACAGATAGCGCTGGAGCGCGCCGGCAAAAGGTCGAAGGGCAGTGTGATGGGCTCGGATGCCTTCATCCCCTTCCCTGACACGGTCGAGCTGGCTGCCAGGGGCGGCGTGACGGCCATCATCCAGGTGGGCGGATCCATACGCGACCAGCAGTCCGTCGACGCGGCCGACAAGTATAATATCGCCATGGCCTTCACCGGCGTTCGGCATTTCAAGCATTAAGGGAAAGCGGTAAAATAGGTAACAGGTAAAAATCATGTTGATAGTCAATATTGAGACGTTCGAGGAGGCCAGGAAGAAGCTGGCCGATCCCGCCACCAGACGGCAGGGAATTGAGACCCTGAGCAGGATACTGGAGATAAAGCAGGCGCACCTGTGGCGCTCGGAGGCCATCGCCCCCTGTTGCGGAAACCTCGGTGGATTTGCCTGCCAGCTGAACGAGGAGACGACGCTGCTGGAGAAAGCGCTTCCGCTGATAGAGAGGGGTGAGCTGGCAGCGGCTACACCGCTGCTGGACCGCCTGGCACAGCTTATCAGCTACGGCATGGGCCAGAAAGAGACCCCTGAGCTGATCGACAGGTTGACCGCTCCGCCCAGGCAAACCTAGACAAAGGCGTTGCTATGAGGCCTTCAATAATTGAACTGGCCAGCCTGGTTGAAGGCCTGCCGCATGAGTCCCGCTTCGTTTTCAACGGGATTTTTTCCATAGAGACCCACCCCGCCCGGCTCAGCCTGCCTCCCCAGATGCGCCCCTGGATAGAGAGGCAGTTCGGTTCACTGGAGGCGGTCACAGGCCAGAAGACGGTCAGGGTGACCAACCTGCTCACCAACGAAAGCTCAATTTTCAACCCGCTGCGCTCATCGCGGCCGCACCATTTTAAGAAGCTCACTCCCGCCTCCGGCAGCGAGTCCGGCGAAGACGAAGAAGACCCCTTTTCCAATCCTCTGGAGAGCACGCCGGAGGACCCCTTCGGGAGGGTGGAAGGACAGTACTGCATCACGGCCGGCAACGTGGCCAAGTACGGCCAGTACCACTGCGTAATCATATTCAAAAAGAAGGCGCCGCTGGACTTCGGTTGCAGCGAGGTTGCAGACTATATTGAGACTGCCTGGAGGTGGGCCAGGCGTGCCCATGCCTTCGACCAGTCGGTGCAGTACCCCCTGTTCCTGTGGAACTGCACCAACCGTGCCGGGGCCAGCCTGCCGCACGGCCATGCCCAGGCGGTCATGGGTGGCGGCAGCCATTATGCAAGGACGGAAGGGCTGCGAGCGGCTGCGGAGGCTTACAGGCAAAAGAGCGGCAATGATTATTTCGACGACCTTTACGCCGCCCACAAGGCGGTTGGACTGGCCCTGGAGCGCGGCAGGACGCGCCTCATGGCCTACCTGGCGCCGCTGAAGCAGAACGAGGTAATGCTGCTTTCACCGGGCCTGGACGAGGACTTCACAGGGAGCATCTATAATGTGCTGGCCTGTTTCCGAGACCGCTTGAATGTGAAATCATTTAACCTGGGGATAGCCTTTCCGCCTATGGGTGATGCCAGGGGCTGGGAAAGCTTTCCGGTGGTGGCCAGGGTGGTAGACCGCGGCGACACGGACGACCTTTCCTGCGATATCGGCGCCATGGAGTTTTACGGCGCCAACGTGATCAGCAGCGACCCCTTCAGGACGGCTGCAGCGCTGGATGAGTTTTTCAAAGGGGGAAGTGCGTGAAAAAGGTCCTGAACATAGCCCACAGGGGCTACACACGCAGACATCCGGAGAACACGCTGGAGGCCTTCCAGGACGCACTTGAGCTCGACGTGGACGGCATTGAGTTCGATGTGCAGGAGACGGCCGACGGCCGGTTCTTCATTTTTCACAACGACGACATTGACGGCAGGCCCATACTTCAGCTGCGCTCTGACGAAATGCAAAGAAAGCGCATCAGAGGCAAATTCAGGATTCCAACCCTGGAGCAGGCACTGAAGCTTTGCGGCAAAGGCACCGGCCTGATCGTTGAGCTCAAGCAGGTACGGTCGTTGGAGAAGCTGCTTTCAATGCTGAGGGATTACGCCGATACCGAGAGAATGGCGCTGGTCTCCTTTGATGCTGAGCTGGTTGCCCGGATGGCAGAGCTGGCGCCGGATATAAGGAGGGGGGTGATATCGGACGCCCCGCTGGAGAGACCTTCGGCAGTAACGCATCACACGGGCTCTTCCGCCATGGGAGTGCGCTGCCAGGACCTGCGGCCGGATCTGATAGCGCAGCTGCATGAGGCAGGCACCATGGCCTTCGTCTGGGGCTGTCCGGACGCGGCCAGCGTGCGCAAGGCCCTATCCTTCGATATCGACGGCATAATCTCTGATTATCCTGAGGTGGTCAAAGAGGTCCAGAGTGCAGACTGACGTTATATACTGCGCCGACTGCCTGGCCAAGCTCAGGGATTTCCCCGACAACACGTTCGACCTGATATATATCGACCCTCCATTCAACACCAGCCGCAGGCACGTGGCCTTATCTCAAAAAAAGGAGAAGCGACAGTTTGAAGACAGGTTCGAAAGCGTCGCAGCTTATCTCGGCTACATGAAGCCGCGGCTTAAACAATTGCACCGCCTGCTTAAGCCTACGGGCAGTTTCTACTATCATTGCGACTGGCGCGCTTCCCACTACGTAAAGGTGCTGCTGGACGAACTTTTTGGCGACCGGAACTTTCAGAATGAGATCGTCTGGTGCTACAAGTCGGGAGGCGCCAGCCCGGCAAAACGCTTCAGCCGCAAGCACGACATCGTCCTCTTCTACAGCAAGACGCCCGGGTTCGTTTTCAACAGGCTGGAGGAGAAATCGTACAACAGGGATTTAAAGCCTTATAAGTTCAAGGGCGTCAAGGAATATTCCGACGCCGCCGGCTGGTACACGCTGGTGGGTATGAAGGACTACTGGGTGATAGACATGGTAGGCAGGACCAGCAAGGAGAGGCTGAACTATCCAACACAGAAGCCGGAGGCGCTGCTGGAGCGCATTGTGCTGGCCTCCAGCCGCAAGGGCGACCTGGTGCTTGACGCTTTCTGCGGCTGCGGCACAACGCTGGCCGTGGCCCGTCGGCTGAAGCGCAGGTGGATAGGCATAGACATCTCGCCCGCAGCCTGTGCTCTCTCCGCTGCAAGGCTGGGAACTAATGTGCAATAATTTGGGGAGTAATAATGAGACCGACAGTTGCCGACCAGGTCAAGTCCTTCCTGCTGCCGCTGACAGTGCTGGGCATCGTCCCGGCGGGGATACTGTGGCTTAGCGGCTTCAGGCTGGGCTGGGGCTTTGGCCTGCCCTGGGACGCGCCGCTTGTTCTGGCCGGGGCCGTGCTGCTGGGGACCGGCCTGTATTTCCTTTCCATATCCATTCAACTATTCATCAATATCGGTAGAGGGACGCTGGCGCCGTGGACGCCAACACAGCACCTGGTCGTCGTCGGCCCCTACCGCTACGTGCGCAATCCCATGATAAGCGGCGTGGTGATGGCCCTGCTGGGGGAGTCGGTTGTTTTTGGCTCCATCGGCATATTTGTCTGGGCGGTCATCTTTTTCATCGTCAACCATACTTATTTCTTGCTCTCTGAGGAGCCGGGCCTGCAGAAGCGTTTCGGCGATGAGTATCTGCTCTACAAGAATAATGTCCCGCGCTGGATACCCAGGCTTAGACCGTGGATGGGAGAAGGCAAATAATCTGAGGACAAAAGAATAGATGAAGATCGAGATTATCGGTGCGCATAATGCCGAAACCGACAGGACCAGGATGCCCTGCCTGCTGGTCGATGATGTCATTGCCCTGGATGCCGGCGGCCTGACCGCCGGGCTTCCGCTTGAGCGGCAGCAAAGGATACGGGCGCTGTTCCTGACGCACCATCATTTTGACCATACACGCGACCTGATCACGCTCGGCGCCAACGATACCAATCCGCCCTCCACCGTCGATGTCTACGGCCTGAGCGAGACGCTGCAGGTGGTTTATAACTACCTGCTGGACGGCAGGCTGTACAAGGACTTTACGCAGTGGCCGAAGATAGAGTCGCCCAGGCTACTGCTTAAACCCGTGGCGCCCTTTCAGCAAATTGTGCTGGCCTCTCATACCATCGTGCCTGTGCCGGTCAGCCATACCGCGCCATCGGTGGGTTTCTTGGTCACATCGCGCAAGGGCAAAAGCTTCTTTTATACGGGCGATACCGGGCCGGGCCTGAAACCCTGCTGGGAGCAGGTCTCGCCCGATGTGCTGTTCATCGAGGTAACAGGACTCAACAGCATGGTGGCCGAGATGAGCCGCTTGAAACACCTGGTGCCCCAGACGCTGGTGGAGGAGCTCAAGCAGTTCCGGAAAATGAAAGGATACATACCCAGGGTGATAACCACGCACGTGCCGATGCTGTGGGAGGACAAGCTCAAGGCGGAGCTGGAAGCGGCCGGCAAGGAGCTGGGAGCCAGACTCGAGGTTGGCTATGAAGGCCTGGTGGTGAAGCTATAACATAACCCTCTCGCCTCGATCGAAGGATTGCTTCGCCGGATATAAATCGGGGCTCGCAATGACATGGATGGGCTTTGAGGCACGTCAGCCATAATTGATATATAATATTCGGTGGCTTTACCTGCTGCCAATCATTCTGCGGAGGAACCCCTTATGTCTGCCATGGAATGGACCGTCGACGAAAACATTGCAGTGCTGACTATGAAAAGCGGAGAGAACCGCTTTAACGTCCCCTTCTGCACTGAGATGCTGGCCGCACTGGACGATATTGAGAACAAGACCAAGGCCAGCGCGCTGGTGGTCACCGCCACCCATGAGAAGATCTGGTCCAACGGCATCGACCTGGACTGGCTGGTGCCTGCCGCCGGCAGAAACGACCCGCAGGTCGAGGTCTTTCTGAAGCTGCAAGACCAGATGATGCGGCGCATGCTCTTTTACCCTATGATCACGGTGGCGGCCATATCGGGCCACGCCTTTGCCTCGGGCGCCATCTTCGCCTGCTGCCATGACTTCCGCTTCATGCGCTCCGACCGGGGCTTCCTCTGCTTCCCCGAGGTGGATATTAATATTCCGTTCCTGGCCTACATGGACGCCCTGATAAAAAAGGCGCTGCCCATGCACCTGGTCGAGGAGGGCCAGCTTCTCGGCAAGCGCTTCACCGCCGCCGAGCTGGAGAAATACCACGTCATCCGCAAAGCCTGCACCATGGACGAGTTGATGAAAGAGGCCACAACCTTCGCCAAGAGCCTGAACAAGGGACGCTGGATCGTGGGAGAAATGAAAAAAGTTATGCACAAGGAAATAGGAATCCTGATGGAGAATCCCGTAAGGCACCAGCTTAAGCCCGGCAATGTTGTAATACAATGAGCCGCCTCATATCCGCTTTACATTCGAAACGCTGCAATCCAAAGAAGATCAAGGCCGTGTCAGCCTTGATGCTTCTTTCGGTGCTGCTTCCGCTGCTTTCAAGTGCATGCATCTTCGGTGATAAGACGGCAGACTCACTGGTCAAGGTCCACGCCGACAACGTGACACTGACCGGCGTCATACTTGATAAGGGCGGCTACGTGGTCGCGCCCGGCCACTTCGTAAAAGGCGTTCAATCGATCGGTGTGGAGCTGAAGTCGGGCAATACATACGAAGGCAAGCTTCTGTGCTATAACGCCGCCAGGGACATCGCAGTTATAAAGATAAACGGCGACTTTCCGGCCCTGCAGCCGGCCCCAACGGGTGATTCAGACCTGGTGCACCTGGGCGATGAAGTATCCGTCTCCGCCTACCCGCCAGGCTCCAACGGCACCAAGGCAATCAAGGGCAATGTCTCAAAGCTGCCCAAGTTCGATGATATCACCTACATACAGAGCAATGCCGCGCTTGATCCGGGGATGGCGGGAGGTGCGCTTTTCAACAAGGCCGGCGAGATCATCGGGGTTGTAGGCTGGAATGCAGACAGGCCCGGCCACGATGGTTTTACGCTGCCCGTCAACGGCATCATGCCGCTGCTGGGGCAGGCGCAGGCCGTGGAGGCCACACCACTGGCCATCGAAAGCATGGGCACGCCGGCCGTCTTCAATGACCATGCGGTAATATCATGGAAGACCACCAGGCCGGCTACCGGGCAGGTGGAATACGGCCTGACGGCAGGCAGTTACGGCTTTACCACCAATGTGGATACCAGCCTGCTTGTAGAACACAACGCAGTGATACAGAACCTGCAACCCAAGACTACCTATCATTTCCGCGTCTGGTCAGTGGACGGGTGCGCCAACCAGGTCGTCTCCGGCGACCTGTCGTTCACCACCGCCCTGACCGGCGCAGTAGCGGGCAAACTGGCCATCAGCGACAGCAATGTATATGACGTGACCAGCTCGGCGGCAACCATCAGCTGGATAACCAATAAGCCTGCCAGGAGCGTGCTTACGCTGTCGACCAACAAGGCCACTGAGACGGAGAATATCACAGACAAAAACCTGACCTATGACCACAAGATGAGGATCGACGGACTCCAGCCGGAAGCGCATTACAGCGTTAGCATCTTTGTGCAGACCGAGTACGGCGAGTCCGTGCAGGGCTCGGCTGCATCATTCATCACGCCGCCGACCTCACCGGTATGCTGCAAGCTGAACTGCAGGCTGCCCGATTTTCATTTTAAAAACCTGCAGGGCGGGGACTTCAGTAACAGCAATCTGCAGGGGAAAAAAGTGGCCTTGCTTTTTACCAAGACCGGCTGCTCGATCTGCATGAAGCAGGCGCTGCTTCTGGACGAGTTCTATCGCAAGTTTTCAGACCCTGACGTCCTGATCATCATGGTGTCCAGCGGCGAAAGGCAACAGGATGTTGAGGAATGGATGCAGAAGTACGGCATAATCGTGCCGGTCTACCTGGATGATGCCTACGGCCTGTTAGCCACCTGCCAGTTGAGGACGGTACCTTCGCTGCTTTTCCTGGATACCGGCTCCGTTATCAGGGATATCAAGAGCGGGGGGTTCGCCAACTCACAGGACCTGACTGAAGCATTCAAGCAGTTCATGCTGAAATAATACTTTCGATGAAACGTATTGGCCAAGATTGATTTCGAGCTGCGGGACAAAGTGGCCCTGGTCACCATGGGCCAGGGTGAAAACCGCCTCAATATCGATATGTGCTCTTCCCTGCTGAAGGTGCTGGACAGGGTGGAAAAGGAGACTGAGGCGCTGACGCTGGTCGTCACTTCGGCCCACGAAAGGATATGGTCCAACGGCTTCGATACCGACTGGATAAAGGCCAGGCTCGAAGGAGGAGATGCACAGGCGGTGATGGATTTCCTGGCCGCGGACATCCAGCTACGCCGCAGGATGCTGACATTTCCGCTGATCACAGTCGCCGCCATAAACGGCCATGTTTTTGGCGGAGGGGCGGTCTTCAGCTGCTGCTTCGACTTCCGCTTCATGCGCTCCGACCGGGGCTTCTTCGCCATACCGGCCATTGACCTGGGATACCCTGTTGTGCCGGGCTCGGCGGCGCTGCTCAGGCAGGTGCTGCCGGTACAGGTAATGGAGGATATTCTGCTGGCCGGCAGGCGCTTCACCGGGCTGGAGTGCGAGGCATACCGGATTGTGAGTGCTGTCTACCCCAATGACCAACTACTGGATAAGGTCATGGCCTTCGCCTCAGGCCTGAACAAGGGAAGATGGATCGTGGGGCAGATGAAGAAGGTGCACTACGCCCGGGTGCTCAGGCTGATGGAAGACGACCTGTCCGTTATCGAGAAGGGAAGCGTCAGGGTCTGAGCAACTTCTCAGGCCAGCCTGTTACTTTTTCAGCGAGCTCTGCAGATCACGCTTGGCATCCAGTATGCCGGCCCACAGGTCTCCCATAGCGGCCAGCCTTCCCGGCACCATCAGAATGTTGAAGTCCGTGGGATATATCTTGCCCAGCTCATCCCACAACAGCGGGACGGAGACCGTGCCGCCCGGTGCAGCGCGAGGAGCATAGACCGACCCCAGCGTCTTACCCCTCACGTTCTGGTTGTAGTCTATGAAGACCTTTCCGGTACGCTTTTCCACTGCCCAGTCTATGACTACCTCCCCCGGATGCTCCTGTTGCACAAAGCGGGCGATTGTCCCGGCCGAGGCACGGACTGCGCGGTAGTCCATCCGTCGGTTGATAGGAACGTATATATGCAGGCCGGTGCGGCCGGAGGTTTTAATGAAGGATGACAGCGAAAGGCCGTCCAGTATCTCTTTGAGCCAGAGCGCCACCCGTCCGGCCTGCGCAAAGGCCTGTGGGTTGAGCTCAGGCTCGGCCCCGCGCGCCTCTTTGCCCGAGTATATATAGGGGTCTATGTCAAAGATGATGAAATCCGGGTAATCGGTTATATCTCCGCTTTCCTGTCCCCCCGGCTCGCCGAAGCTCCCCTCCGGAGCCAGGCTGATGCGCGAGAACCAGGAATGGTACTCGATTGTGCCCAGTTGCCCCAGCCAGAGCAGCGTGGCCAGGTTGTTGCACATCAGGAACTCTTTCACGCCCTCCTCGTGCTCGACCACCAGGCTGACCGTCTCGACGAAGTCTGGCCTGGGGTTATCCCAGTGCCTCTGGTAGAAAAACTCGCCGTTAATGCCGTCCGGATAGCGCTTGAGCGTCAGCGGCCGGTCCTCCAGGTGCGGCAATAAATAGGGCGAGGCCCGCAGCAGGTAGGTGATCAGGTGGCGCTTGGTCAATGCAGGGCTTTTGTCTGTGGCAGGCCAGAGCACCTTGTTTAAATTGGTAAGGGCAATCCTGTGTCCCTGAACATTTATTGCCGGGTTGTCCCCTCCCGACGCAATCTGCTGCAGTATCTTTTGCACCTCGGCGGCCAGGGGGTTTTCTACCTTTGTATCAGGTTCGCCGTGTGCAGGCACTGTGGCGTAGCGGTGCACCTCACCGGGTAATTTATCTTCGCGCAGCCTCAGGAAGACGGGCTGGCGCAGCCGGCCGTCCTGCGTCCACTCTGCGAACTTGACCTCGGCCACCAGCTCAGGGCGCACCCAGACGGCGGGCGTTTGGAGCGGCAGCGGAGCAGCAAAGGGCGAATTGTCCGAGCGGATGGCCTTGAGGCGCTTCAGCAGGTCGGACAGCGAGCCCTCGTCAAATCCGCTGCCAACGTTTCCGCTGTATACCAGTTTCCCGTCTGCATCGTAATACCCCAGCAGCAGCGCGCCGAAGCTGTGCGCCCGGTTGCCCTGGCCCGGGCTGTAGCCGCCTATGACGAAATCATCGCTGAGTGTGGCTTTGACCTTCAGCCAGCTGTGCGACCGCTGCCCGGGCTCATAGGTGCTGTCTGCACGCTTGGCAAGTATGCCCTCCAGCCCCTGTCCTGTGGCCGCCCGGTAAACGCCTGCGCCGTCCTGCTCAAAGTAAGCTATCAGGCGGACGACGCCAGACTCTTTGACCGTCTGCCCGAGCAACTTTTTGCGCTGAAGCAGCGGCACGCCGTTAAGCTCGTAGCCGCCCAGGTAAAGGAGGTCGAAGGCGTAATAAACCAGAGGCGAAGGAGATGGCTGACCCGATCGTGTGGATTTAAGATATTGCTGTAGGCACTGGAAGCATGGCCTTCCGTTCTCATCCAGCGCAGCCGCCTCACCGTCCAGCACCATTTCCCTGGCCGCCTGCCCGGCGATGGCAGCGGCCAGCTCGGGGTAGTTCTGCGTCACGTCCAGTCCGTGCCTGGACGACAGCCTGACCTTGCCCCCGTGTTTCATGGCAACTATGCGGTAGCCGTCCAGCTTGGGCTCATAAAGCCAACCGCTTTCAGCCGGGGGCGCTGAGGTCAGGTAGGCCAGCATGGGTGTGACGGAGGTGGGGAAGGGCGCACGCCGCGCGCCGGCCAGCTCTGCCGGCTTGAGCTCCGGATCGGGGTCAACGGACGGCAGGTGGCCCGCGCTGATCTGCTTTATGCTCAGGCCTGAGAGCACGGATGTATCCTCGGCCAGTATGTCATGATCGGCTGAGGCGAAATCGTCCCGATGCTTGATAAACAGCCAGTTGTTGTTAGGGCCGGACATCCTGACCAGCGCCCAGGAGCCCTTCAGCCGGCTGCCCCTGAACGTGAGCTTGAGCTTGCCCTCCTGCAGCCCCTCTCGCATGACATCCTGCGCCTGCCTGCGTTCCTCGATGAACAGGTCAGCGCCCGACTCCGGCGAATAGGTACCTGCATCCCAGACGATCACCTCGCCGGCTCCGTACTCGCCTTTGGGTATGACGCCCTCGAAAGACCTGTAGTCCAGCGGGTGGTCTTCCACCATCACCGCCAGCCTTTTGTCGGCGGGATTGAGCGAAGGGCCCTTGGGCAACGACCATGACTTGAGGACGCCGTCCACCTCCAGCCGCAGGTCATAGTGCAGGCGGCGCGCCGCATGTTTCTGCACTACAAAAACCAGAGGCCCGGCGCCCTGTTTCTTACCCGGCGGCGGCTCCGGTGTGCGTGTGAAGTCCCGCTTTTCCCCGTATTCCTTCAACCCAACTAGCATTATAGCGCCCGGCTGCCGCGTGTGACAGCCGGTCAATTCCGGCCTGACTCCGCCTGACCGGTTTTATGCTAGCATTGTTATACGGACAATTGATTGCATTAGACGTGCACATGTAAGGAGGGCGGAACAATGGCAAGGGCTTTCTGGAAGGGCGTGATCAGCTTCGGCATGGTGGCAATACCCGTCAAGATGTACGTGGCCACCGAGGCTAAAACAACCAGCTTCCATATACTGCATAAGAAATGTCACTCCAGGGTCAGGCAGATGTGGTACTGCCCGGTGGACAACGAGTACCTGCCACTGCAGGACACGGTCAGGGGCTACGAGTTTGCGCCGGAGCAGTACGTGGTGCTGGAAGAGAGCGATTTCAGGAAAGTTCCGGTCAAGACGCTGCACTCCATCAACATAGCCGCCTTCGTGGATGCAAGGGAGATCGACCCCATTTACTTCAAGGGCAGCCATTACCTGGAGCCTGACGAGCTCGGCGTTAAGCCGTTTCATCTGCTGCGAGAGGTGCTGAAACGGACCGGGCGGCTGGGCATAGCCAAGGTGACCTTCCAGAAGCAGGAGCATTTCTGCTGCCTGCGGCCCTTCGACGGCATCATGATGCTGCACACGCTCCATTACGAGGACGAGATCCTCTCCAGGGATGAGCTTGCAGCGCCCAGGCTGGAGATCAAGCGCGAGGAGCTGGATATGGCCTCAGCGCTGGTCACGGCCATGTCGAAGAAGTTCCAGCCGGAAGATTATAAAGATGATTACCGCCTGGCGCTGAAGAAGCTGATCGAAGCCAAGGTCAAGGGCCAGGAGATCAAGGTACCCAGGGAATCTAAGGTTGCCATCAAGGACCTGATGGAAGCTCTGCGCACCAGCATCGAGACGGCGAAAAAGGAGACGGCGGCGGCCAAGGCCAGGTAGGTTCTTGCGGGTTTAAGTTCAGCCCAGCAGCTGCAGCATCTGCCGGGCGTTTTGCACCGGGTAGTCGGCGTACTTGTTCTTGAAGATCAGGTGCAGCTCTCTGGCCTCATCGGCCATGCGCCGTATGGCGGGCAGCCATTCTCTCAGCTCATCTTCGCTGTACAGGTATTTATATTTGTCCCTTGCCGGGATGCCCTTCTTTTCCCAGTTCCCGGCGTTGCGGCCGTGAAAGCGCACGATGCCGATGGGTGAGGTCAGCTCGGCCAACGGCGGAACGCTGGTCTTCAGGCCCTGCGGCTCATCCACGCAGACCAGCGCCGTATTCAGCCTGCGCAGCAGCGCCAGCGTGTTTTCCCAGTTGGACTCGTTCAGCCAGTCGCCCGTGCGGAACTCCACGGCCAGGTCGTAGCCGGCCAGCTTGTCATGGCACTCGGCTATGTAGGCGGCGTTCTCAGGCTTGCAGTGGAACCACGGGGGGAACTGCAGCAGCAGCACGCCCAGCTTGCCGGCGTCGGCCACGGGCTTGACCAGGTCGGAGAACATGCGCCACAGGCTGTCTACAACGCCGCCGGGCATCAACCTCAGGTACAGGTTCCTGTCGCTGTAGCCCTCCAGCCCGCTGCGGGCGAACCTGGGCAGCAGGCTGAACGGCGTGGGATGGCCGGTGAACAGGCTGAAGACCTTTATATCGAAGACAAACCCGGGCGGCGTCTGCGTCAGCCACAGGTTGAGGTTTCTACGGGTAGGCATGATGTGGAAGGCGGAATCTATCTCGGCCACGCTGAAATGACGGCTGTAATAGGCCAGCCTATCCTCCGGCATTTTAACCTGGGGCGGATAAAATCCATCCTTTATCAGGGTCGGATCGGCCCAGGACGAAATCCCTAAAAGAATGTGGCCCATATCAAAAGTCTAATCCTGCCTCAGATTTATTTAAAGAGGCGAGCGATTGCGGCAAAAAACAGAGGCCGCTGCATTGCAGCGGCCTCTGTTTTGTTGTTTCTGCTAGCTTTTGAAGGTAAGGTTAAGGGCGTCGGCCAGCTCCAGGCTGTCGCCGTCCTTCAGGACGAACTTGCCTTTGCCCCTGATTAGCTCCCCGTTGAGCCTGGTGCCGTTGGTGCTGCCCCGGTCCTCAACGTAGTACACGCCGTCCTGGTAGTCGAGCTGTAAGTGTTGCCTGGATATCATGTCGGCCTTACCTGCGGTCAACATGGAGCGGAAGTCGTTCCTGCCCAGCGACCTGAAGCCGCCGGTCAGCCCGACCTCGCCGCCGCCGGATGCCATCAGCCTGGCGCGGACGCCGGAGGCAACCGGCGTGGTGTGGGCCGAATCGGTGGCGGGAGTTGTTACGGAATTAGTGGCCAGGTAGCCGGCATGCGTTCCCGCCGCCGCCATCGAGGGCTTCCTCGTAACCAGGAGCACGATGACTATCGCTGCCAGGGCCAGCAGTCCTATCAGTACCGCCGGCAGCAGCCAGGGATTAGCCAGGCTGCCGGTATCGGTTGTCGTCAACACTGCCACAGGGGCAGCAGTTGGCGCAACAGTGGTAGGCGCGTAGTAGGACGTGATGGGCGGAGCTACAGTAACAGTCGTGCTGGCAGTCACACTGCCGCCGCTGTTGCTGGCGGTCAGCGTATAAGTGGTGGTGCTGCCCGGCGTTACCGTATATACGCCCGAAGCGGGAACCGACCCGACCGACGGGTAGATGGTGATACTGCTCGGGCTGTTGCTGATATTCCAGGACAGGACTGTCGACTGCCCGGGTTGCACGTAGTTAGGGTTGGAAGTAAACGCGCTGATCACCGGGGAATACACTATCGGCTCCACATATGTCGGTACACGGTAGGAGGGTGTTACGAACGTGGACCAGCGCCAGTAGTAAGGGTACTGACCCCAGGGATATGTCGAGTAGCCGTAAGGATAGTTGTAGTAATAGTAGTAGGGATAGTAATAGGGATAAGAGTAGGGATAATGGTAGGGTGGCGTGGGCCCCGGTCCCGGCGGATGGGGTCCCGGCGGTCCGGGAGGATGATGGCCAAGGTCCGCAGGATCAGACGGGGGTGGCGTGTATGGAGGTGCCTCTGTCTGGGGCGGCGTCGTCCCTGCAGTGGACGATCCCCCGGCAGCCAGCTGGCCAGGAAACTGAACCCCAAGTGCCGGATCGAGCCCCATGGGATACTCAGGTGTTGAAATAAGGGGAGGAGTTGCTGCCGGTGCGGTTGGTGTGGGCGGTGGTACCGTTGTCTGAGTGCCGGTGTCGGTGGTGGTCTGACCGGCCAGCGGGTCGGATGACAGGGGGCCGGGCGGCAACGTTGTGCCCAGCGGAGGGGGCGGAGAAGGCTCGCCGTCATAATAGCCGGTTACCCCCTTTTCAAAACTATTTCCGGCCGTGGCCATGACCGGAGACGGCAGGGCCGACAGCGCGGAAAACAGGAGCACGAGTGCTCCCAGTACTGATAAAGTCGTTATTTTATTCATTATCACCTCCTTAATGATAAGTGATTATTGTCTGAAAGTAATAGCCAGCTTACCTGCCAGCTCGACGGCGTCACCGTCAGCCAGAGCGTGCCTGCCGGTGCCCTTGATCTCGCTGCCATTGAGCGTGGTGCCGTTGGTGCTGCCGGCGTCCTCTATGTAATATGAGCCGTCCTCATGCCAGATCTTGATATGCTGGCGAGATATGTACGAGGCTGTATCGGGTTTCAGCAGCTTGTTGAAGTCCCTGCGGCCGAGTGGGCGTTCATTGCCTGCCAGCAGCAGCTCGCCGCCGTCCGGCAGCACCAGTCTGGCGGCTGAAGCCTCCAGCAGGTTGGTGGTGACCGGAGTGGTGCCGGCCGGTGTGGTAGCTTCAGAAGGCTCGGTGACTGCGGCCGGGGCGGTCGCTTCAGCCGGCTTGGTAGCTGCCCTGCTTCCAGCCTGCTGCGGCTGCAGGACCCTGGCCGGCCTCCTGACGGCCAGGACGATGATTACCACCACGGCCAGCGCCAGCAGCGCTATTAAGCCGTAGAGCAGGTATGGCGGCTGCTCAACGTTGAGCGTGGCTGATGCCGTCAGGGTCGTCCCGTCGATATAGCTGGCGGTCAGCGAGTAAGTCGCGGTCTGCTCCGGCGTGACCACGGCGGTGCCCATCGGGCCGGAGTTGCCCACGCCGCTGATATAGACCTGCGTGGCCGCCGGGGCGCTCCAGGAGAGCGTGGCGGAATCTCCCCTCTGTATGGTGGGGCGGTCGATGCTAAGGGTGGGCGGTATGCGCGGCATGACGGTGACGGTCAGGGATGACGATACGGGGCTGCCGGTATTACCGGTGGCGGTCAGCGTGTACGACGTGCTGGCTGTGGGGGATACAGTAGTCGAGCCTGAGGCCGCCACTGTGCCCACGCCCGGTGAAATGCTAACCGTGCTGGCATTGCTGGTCGTCCAGGTCAGGGTAGCAGTCTGGCCGAGCTCAATGGAAGGCATGTTCGTGCTGAACGAGTTGATCACGGGGGGATAGTAGGTGGGTGGTATCGTTCTTGGTATATCGGGAGGGTAATAGCCCCTGACGTAATCGAAGCTGAGGGTGCGGGTCGACCAGGAGTAGTTAGACAGTAACCACATCTTCCAGACATAGCGGCCCATAGGGTCCCCGGACTGCGGCGCAAAGGGGCCGATCCTCCAGATGCCGGCGTAAGGACGGTACCAACGGTAGCACAGCCAGTGCCCATAGAGGGAACTGCCCGAAGGGTAGTACTCCCAGAGGTAAAAATAGCCCGGTCCGTTGAAGGAGATCACTAGATAGACCAGGTCGTTGGCAAAAAGGTTGTTCAATATCTGGCCACGGCTGTTCACCAGGTAGGCATTGATGATGGAGCTGTCCAGGCCCGGCGCGACGGGTGAAGGGGGCGCCATCTGCAGGCCGGGCCAGGTCTGGCTGTAGGCCTCGACCCCGACCGAAGGGGCTATGTTCTCGCCGCCTTCCAGCGGCGGCTGCCACGCCTCGTCAGGGCTCTGAGGAGGGGAAGACTGGGCCTGGACCGGCGGAACGATTGCCGCAAGAGAGAAAAACGTCAAGCTGAGGGCGATCAGCGGTAAAATAATCTTTTTCATAGTCAGTGTTAACTCCAACGATATTTGCTTGTCGAGATAAGTATAGGCGGCTGTGGGATGTGATGCTTGACCCCAGCCTGACAGGTATCTGACAGTTTTCTGACAAAAAAGGCTTTTTAGTCTCAGGCAGAAGGACATATTTACAACGATATAGTGAATCTGTTATGCTTTTCCGCTAGTAGTAAAGTGGCACTTTTGGCCCGGCGGAGAAATGAAGCAGTGGCAGTTATAACAAAAGCGGTCAGCCGGGTAATTCATATCCTTCTTGCCCTGATGGTATTACTGTCTGCTTCCCCGTTCCTGCTATTCCCTCAACCAGCGAGTGCTGCAGTTGACTTGAGCTCGCACGTGCCTGAGCGCTTCCCCGCCGATAATACTAGCAGGACGCTCATGTCCATCCCGCCCGGCGGCTCGCTGCAGGGAGCTTTTCAGTCGGTGCTCTCCACAATGCATTCCCAGCTGCAGAGCAGGACTCCCGGCGCCAGCCCGCGCAGGGTGGGCGCCGTGTTTTACCCTGTGACCTATGTCAATGCCGCCACCGGCAATGACGCCTATACTGGCGACTCGCCCAGCGTGGGGCCGGGTGGCGTGGGTCCCAAGAAGACCATACAGGCCGGCATAAATGCAGTGGAGGATGGCGGCTATGTCTATGTGGCTGCCGGCACGTATAACGAGTGTCTTACCATTGACGTCGGGATTTGGATGATGGGCGACGGGGCGCGGGATACTATCATCGACGCCGGCCATGCCGGGACGGCTGTGGACATCACCGCGTGCTGCACCACGATATTGATCCAGGGATTCACCATCCGCAACGGCAACGGTTACTGGGCGGGCGGTGTTGCAAACGGCCAGGATATTTATTTGGGGATGCTTGATTGCGCAGTGGTGGATAACGTGGGTGAAGTGGCCGGCGGCATCTATAGTGAGGAAAGCTGGTTGATAGTAGGCAGGTGCCTGATTGCACGTAACAGCGCGGGAGATGTCGGCGGGGGAGTACTTGTTTACGAGGCACTGGCATTAATAATCGGTTCCACCATAAGCGGCAATCAGCTTCTTCCGCTGGGCGAGGCTGGCGGCGGCATTTGCGCCATTGACGCCGAGGTGTGGCTGATGAACGTGACGCTGGCCTTTAACCTGGCTATAGGTGACCCGGCCCAGGAGGGCGGCGGGATAGCCAGCGATTACGCCGGCTGGATGATTATCAATACCATCGTTGCCTATAACCGGGCTTCAGAAACGGGGACGAATAACGCCATCTACCTGGATTGGGATACTTCTTTTCTGGACGAAGAATACAATATAGACAGCGAGAACTCCTGCCACTTCACCGACCCTACCTCGCAGGTGAATACTGATCCCAGGCTCGGGGCGCTCAGGAATAACGGCGGGCCCACCGATACACACGCCATCACGGCGGACAGCCCGGCCTTTGATAGAGGTTCTCCAACGATCATCATTTATCCCTTTATATTTGGCACTGACCAGCGCGGGGTCACCCGGCCCTGGGGGGCTGCCTGTGATGTCGGCGCCTATGAGCTGGTGCTGGGCAGCTCGGGAACTGCATCTTCAGCCAACGGCCAGGGCGACCTGACCTTCTCGGTCAGCGCCGGCGGCTTTTCAGCCCTGGCATCCGTCTCGCCTGATACTTGCTCCGGCGGCAGGCCCGGGTTTGCCTTCCCCTTTGGCATGTTCTCGTTCAGGATAGCGGGTATACAGCCCGGCTCGACGGTGCAGGTCACGATCGGACTGCCCGCCCCCATGCCGTCCAACGCCAGCTACTTCAAATGCGATGGAAATGGTGGGTGGACGGATATCACATCGATGGTGACGATGGTCGACAGTCACACCATGGTTCTTACTCTCGCGGACGGGGGGCCGGGTGATGCCGATCATACAGTCAACGGCGTCATAGTCGACCCGGGAGGGCTGGCTGTGCCTGCCAGCGGCCAAGTACAGTCTTCATCCTCCAGCTACATGCCGAGCGGCCAGGCGCCGGTCAGGCTGTCCAATATCGTGGTGCAGAGTGCGGCGCTGTCGGCGTCAGCGGTTGAGCCGGGGACACCCGTAACGGTAACTGCCGTAGTTGTAAATAAGGGCTCGGCCAACGGCGCCAGTCTGATAAAGGTATATATTGACGGGCAGGAAGAGGCCAGCCGGGGCGTGACGCTGGCCGGAGGAAGCTCCAGCCCGGTGACGTTCACGGTCAACCGCAGCCAGCCGGGCACTTATGCGGTGTATGTCGGGGGTGTGGCGGCGGGCAGCTTTACGGTGGCTGACTACATAGATTCAAACATAGTTCTGTTCGTCAGCTCGGCGCTGGTTCTCACCGCACTGGTGCTGGGCGTCATCTACATTCAAAGAAAGCGGCAGGGCTACTGGGCCTGAGCTTTCGATAAAAGGATTGCTTCGCCCCGATCTCATGGGGCTCGCAATGACAGGCTGATCAGGGGACCTGGAACTTTATTTTCACCACACCGGCCGGCTCTATGATATCCCCTTCCTTCAGCTCCTGCGGGCCCTTTTCCCTGATCTCCTCGCCGTTCAGCCTGGTGCCGTTGTCACTGCCAGTGTCCTCGACCTGGCACCTGTCATCGCTGCAGGTCACTTCCAGGTGCTGACGTGATATCAAGACCAGTTCGTCCAGGCTGAGCGCCCTGGCAAGGTCGGCCCGCCCCAGCTTGAGGCTCTCACCATACATCTTAATTTTCATGCCGTTGGGCAATAAGAGGACAGCCCTGGCGATCGTCGGGGCTGCGGGAGCCGGCATTTCTTCTACGATGCTCTCAAGGGGTGGAGGTTCTTGCTCTTCGGCTGCGGCAGGCTTGGGCAGCTTTTCCCTGCGTTGCCGTCTGGCCAGGCGTATGCTGACCAGAACTATGACCACGATGACCGAGGGCCCGAGCAGCAGCACGATGGGGTTGGTGAAGAACTGGGAGATGTTTTCGGTGGTGGTGGGTGTCCGGGGAGTTACCGGCGAAGCCGGCTGCTGAACCGGCGCCGCGCCCCTGGCATAGGTCCAGTATATGACGACGCCCGTGTCAGCCGCCCAGCGGCCGTCGCTGAAGAACCACACCCTGTAGGCATGGCGGCCGTCGGGCTCACTTGCGGCCGGTGTGAAGGGCCCCAGCCTCCACACTCCGCTCTGCTCGAGCTGCCATTTGTAGGCGATCCACCTGGCCTGCAGGCCGGAGGGGTCCGGATAGTATTCAGCGATATAGAGCCAGCCCGGCATGTTTATATCTATATCAAAGTACCAGTTCTCGTTGCCGGTCACCTGGCTGCCGCCGGAGGCGGATTCTGCCCGGAACTCCGCCGTGACGGAAGGGGATGTGCCGGCGGGCTGCTGTGAAGACCCCTGCCATACGTAGTTCACGGTGGGAAGTATGGGCGTGGCGTTGTCGCTGGCGGGCGTTTCGGTTATCAGGTTATTATCGGGCGCGCCCATGGCTTGCACTATCGAAGCAGAGCCGGCAGTAAAAGCCAGCACTGCCAGGACAAGGGTTGTCAGGAGCAGCCCGGTCTTCATTTTCCCGCCGCCTCCATGGCAGGCTTCGGCGCCGGGACGCCGGTAGCTGTCAGCGCAGCCTGCATGGCGCGGGCATCGGAAAAGCGACTGCCAGGGTAGTAATGCACGGCCTGCGCCAGGCAGCGCGCCGTGCGCCTGCTGACGCCCTTGGAGATAAGATACACCGCCAGGTCTTCAGCCTCGTCGTAAGTGCGCGGCCAGCTGGACTTGAACAGGCTCTGGCAGATCTCGTTGGGCTGCCTGAGCGTCAGGAGGTAAATGCAGGTCTGAGCCAGCCCGCACAGGTCGCTGCGGCCGTCGCTGTCCCCTCCCAGGAAAAGCTCGGGTATATCGAAGCCACGGTTGGCAATCTGAGTGAAGGGATCGGTGCTGGCCTTGTCTTCGTCCGATTCATACAGGCTCTTGGCCGTGCCGAAATCAATCAGCTTGACCGAGCCGTCGTCGCACAGCATGATGTTCTTGGGATTGACGTCCCTGTGGATGATGCCGACGGCGTTGATATAGGCCAGCGCGTCCAGCAGCTGGCCAGCCCAGTCTATGACCTTCTGCTCTCCAGGTGATGACCTGGGTGAAGAGGCCATCAGCGTCTCGCCTTTCAAATATTCCATGACCAGGTGGAACTCGCCGCTGTAGAAGAAATCATCCATGTATCTGACGATGCCCGGGTGGTTGAGGCGCTTGAGGTAGCCTGCCTCGAGCATCAGCTTGTCCAGGTAGACGTTGTCCATGTTCGTGCCGCGGCGCGGCGTTTTGATGATGCAAGGACGGCTTGTCTTGCGCTCAACGCCCAGCCAGATGGTGGCCATGCCGCCTTGCTTGAAGGCCTGCGATTTAACCTCGTAGCGCCCGTTGACCATGAAGGTGTTCTTGCCCAGCTTCACGTTGGGGCGCCTGAGCTGCGGCACGCTCCGGGGGCCGGACCTGGCCCGGCGGTTCTTGGCGTATTCCACCAGCGCCACGGTCACCGGTATGGCCGTGCAGATCACGACTATGACCACGATGATTATGTTGGTATCCGGCATCATAATCATGCTTTCCTCACGCTGGTCTGGGCTGCGATCATGGCCTGCCAGGACGGCAGGTTGCCAGGCCTTACGATAATGACTGAAATATTGTCCGGGCCTCCGGCCAGGTTGGCCTGCGCCGTCAGCTCGGCGCAGGCCTGCTGCGGGTCTGCGGATTCAAGGACTGTCCGTGCAATTTTGCTGTCTTCCAGCACGCCGCACAGGCCGTCCGAGCAGAGCAGGATATTGTCCCCCGCATAAAGCTTGACCTGCAAGAGGTCAGGCTGCGCATCGGCCGAATAGCCCAGCACGCGCGTTATCTCGTTGCGGCGGGGGTGGCTGCGCGCCTCTTCCGGCGTGATTACACCCTCGTCCACAAGCTGCTGGACCACGGAATGGTCGCTGCTGACGTGCAGCGTCTCGCGAGAGTTGATGATGTAACAGCGGGAGTCACCTATGTGCGCCAGGTACATGTCCTGGTTTAGCACCAGGGCAGCCGTCAGTGTGGTGCCCATGCCCTGCAGGGACCGGTCGCCGGCAGCGTAAAAAACGGCGCTGTTGGCCATTTTAAAGGCCTCAGCCAGTATTTCCATGGGTGGAGTGGCTGGCAGGTCCAGCAGCCCGGAAATTACCTCCGAATGAAAGGTCCTGATGGCCAGGTCGCTGGCCACCTCGCCGGCATTGTGGCCGCCCATGCCGTCCGCCACCGCGAACAGGCCGGCGGACATAACGCCGTTATGTGTCTTCAGATCGAACGAGGCGCAGAAGATACTGTCCTCGTTGAATTTACGCAGCAGGCCGGTGTCCCAGGCACAGCCCGTCTCAAGGTGGTTTTTCATTTTCCCCCGGCATCCTCGCCCGTCATTTTAAAGGTTACTGTCAGCTCCGGCTGGTGGGCCAGTTCTATCTTGTCGCCGTCCTTGAGCGGCTGTTTGCCTTTCCTGTAGATGTCCTCACCGTTGAGCCGCGTGTGGTTGGTGCTTCCCTGCCCGGCCTTGCCGTGGTCCTCCACGAAATAAGAGCCGTTCTTGTAGGTGATCAGCAGGTGCTGCCTGGAGATGCACATCAACAGGTCGCGGGGCATGGTGCTGTCGAAATCGTCGCGCTGTATGAAGGTAGGTTTGCCGTTGAGCGCCATCTCCCTGCCGCCCGGCAACAGGACTTTAGCGGGGGGCGCGGCCTGTGAGGCTTTCTCATGCAGCCGGGTGGCCTGTTCGGGCAGGCCTTCATCGTCTGCCAGGTAATGACCGCAGGTATAGCAGAAGAACCTGCCATCCTCGTTCAGGGCCTGGCAGGACGGGCAGGCCACCTTGCCGTTTTTCTCATCCATTGTTTGTACGAAAGTTTAACCCGGCCAGATAGGCAGTTGCTTGACACCTATCTGACGAATACCTAATATAAATCTGACAATTGCCCGGATATATTATAACGCATGATTGTTAAGTTCTCGTTCGGAGGCGAAGATTGGCCTTTCTGGTGGTCAAAAGCGGGGGCGTAGAAGACGCAGGCAAGATATTTACGCTGAGTAAGGACAGCACTGTGGTCGGCCGCCGCAGCACGCAGTTCGAGCCCGATATCGACCTGAACGACGAGGTGGTCTCACGCAAGCACCTGGAGATACTGCTCAGGGACCAGAAGTACATGCTGCGGGACCTGAACAGCACCAACGGCACCATGCTGGACGACGACCGCATAATTCCGGGCAACCTTTACCTGCTCAAACACAACAGCAGGATAGGGCTGGGTCTGGAGGGTGATTCAGCGCGTGTCGTCCTGGTCTTCAAGGAGTCTGAGACGACCAATATAATCGACCGCAGAAAGGCGTCGCCTGCCAGGCCCCGTCTGGGCTGGCTGAAAATTGATGAGAGAAAGAAAGAGGTCTGGGTGGACGGCAAGCTGCAGAAGCTTTCCAGGAAGGAGTACGACCTGATGCTTTTCCTTTACAGCAACGCCGGCAACATCTGCTCTCGCGACGAGATAATACAGGCCGTCTGGCCCGAGAGCCACGATCCCGCAGCCATCTCAGACGCCACCATAGACCAGCTCGTGCACCGGCTGCGTGAAAAGGTGGAGCCCGAGCCTGCCAGGCCGGCGAGGATAATCAGCAAGAAAGCCTTCGGATATATGCTGGCGTAGTTCAGTTACTAGCTGGCGCTGAGGGACTGCTCCCTGTTGTGAATGACCTGCCCCGCCTTTACGATGGCCTCGGCAAAGTAGTCCAGCTGGGATGAAGAGACGGTAAGCTTTGTGCGGGAGTTCCTCATCACCGTATGCAGTATCTCCCCGTATTGCGACTTCAGGGCGGAGGCGATGTGCAGCAGCCTGCGCAGCTCATTTTTCAGAAAGGGGTAATCCGTCTCGTCCTGCAGCTGGGCCAGGATAAAACATTGGCCCGCCGGCACAAGCTTTAGTTTAAGGGCCCTGGCTGCATTGACGATCCCATTTCTCTTGCTGCGCCCGCGTTCTGTCTTCAGGCCTTCGTTTTCAGCTACCAGGCTGTTATGCCTGGCCACCAGCCTGCCCACCTCAACCAGCGTATCCCTGAGCGCCATCAGAGCGGTAAGGTCTTTATCGGCCGCGTTGAGAAGGCGCAGTTCATCACGTGCCTCCTCCTTTTTGGCCTTCAGCTTGAGCGGCATTTTTCTTCCCGGGCGCGCAGCAACGGTTTGTGCGTCTTTCTTATGGTTAATCTAGTTGCAGGCGCCCGGTTTTGTCAAGCGCGCGCTCGACGGCTATGCCGCCCGGCATACCTTGACAGCCGGTACTCATATGATAGAATTGCCAGGATAATCTTATAATCATTACGGAGACGATAGCTGAAAGGATGCAGGAGGTGGATGATCATGGCGTTTACTTAGCGGTCACGATGTTTTCAGCAACCAGTTGCAGCCCATCAATAATATTGGAGGAGGAGAAAATGAACTGGGCACCTAAGACCTATGAGGCTCATTGCTGTCAATGTGATTCGCCCGTCTCGGTGGACTTTCTAAGCCTGAACGATATATTTGCGGAAAAAGCCTTTGTTCTAGGTTGGGATGAGAACGTTGTACTGGATGATAAGAGGGAAAAGACGGCAGTAGACGTATCCTTGCTGTGCGAGGCCTGCAAAACGCGGTTCAGCGTCATGTTTTCGCCGGAACGGTTGAGCAAGGAGGATTTTGCAGCCAGGGAGCTCGATCCGCGTTTCGTGGCCAGCCAGTGGCCGTCGATCAATGTGCGAAATGACTCGGGACGTTTCTGGATAAGGATATGGGCGGACAAGGAAATACCCAACCTGGGCCGGGATTTTAGAGTTGCACCTGGCGAGACTAAATATATCACCGGATGCTGGCTGGGCTGGCTGCAGTTTGTTACGGTCACCGATCCCACGGCTACCATCATCTCAACCGTCAGCCCCTTCATCACGGATGTCTATATGTGGGATAACTCTGCCGACCAGATGGCGGGCGGCTATCCCAAGACGATCTGGCCCCAATTCACGGACGGGCCCAAGCAGATATCCATAAACCTGGATGTGAGCGACAAGCTGATGTTCGTGTTCACGCCGTACTATACCAGGCTGATCAAGGAAGGGCTGGTCAAGCCTGAAGACCTGCATAAGCTCAGTTTAAAAAAGGCCAATGAACTGATGTCCAAGGTCTATTAGATAACGCGCGGAATAAAATGGCTGATGCCATAAAAGACGCCTCGAACTGGTGGCCGGTTGCAGTCTGGAAACCGTATACAATTCCCCTGCCCGCGCAATGGCGGGGATCGGCTGTGGAATGCCAGGGTTCCATCTTCCTGATCGGCAGCGCCAAGGGCAAGGCAGGTCAGCGATTTAAATCTCCAGCAGTCAATGTCAGCAGAAGTCCAGTAATGATGGTGGCGCCCATGCGTGTACCACGCTATGGCTTCGTTGCCGCTGCTTTTGGTAGTCATATTCTGGCTGCTGGCGGCGTTTCCTATGCCTTGCCGGAGGCCTCTGAAAAGCTTGCCAGCGTTGAGATATACGACATAAACTCCCTGTCCTGGTCACCCGGGTCAACATTGCCCTATCCGCTTGGGTGGGCAGCAGGAGGAGTGGTCAACAACCGGCTGATAGTTGCGGGCGGGTTTTCAGACAAGAGAGAGAACCGTACACTGATTCTGGACATGGGGTCGGGGGTCTGGCGGGCAGCCGCACCAATGCCTGAAGCTGTCTCGCACGCGGCCGGCGCCATCTATAAAGGCAGGCTCTACGTTTTCGGAGGCATAGATTGGAAGTCGTTTCACCAGAAAAGCTGTTTTATTTATGACGTCTCATCTGATAGCTGGACTAAAAGCGCACAAATGCCCGATCCTAGGACTTCGGCTGCGGCGGTGACAGTGAACGACGAAATATGGATTACGGGCGGTACACGTGACTGGGGAGGTTTTGAACGCAACGACATTTTCGTGTTCAATCCGGCTACAAATTTATACGGCAGCACGTATCCAATGTGTTTTCCACGCAGTGATCATATTGCCAGCATTATAAATGGCACGGTATGTGCACTTGGAGGCAACGCAAAATGGAGCAGCGAATCCGCAAATTGGAACTTCATTCCGGTTGATATCACTCCAACCAGCAAGGGTATTAACATCCAATATTCTTTGTGGTCGACACAGGGGCCCGTTTTCGAACGCGGGATTGCCGGTACGATGGATACGGTCAACCTTCCATCATTTCGCCACCTGGTGCTTAAGATGGTAGGTATTCCGGCAACTGCCAGCGCTCTCATCATAACGAATAAGGGCCAGGTTCCTATTGAGATCGGCGATGGGAGCCGTAGCATTGTCCTTCATACAAATAACAGGGCGGAGTGGAAACTGGAAACAAAAAACGACATTCATTTAATACCAACGCCTACATGAGATGAAATCTATATGCTACGGGCGCGTTCAGATACCGCTCTCGATGCAATACTCCCGCAGGGTGTTGAGCGAGGCGAAGAACTCCTTCATCATCGTTCCCACCGGGTACATGCCGGAGCGCCTGACCGTGATGACGCCGTGCTCCTGTTTTATTATCCCGGCGGCGTGGAAGAAAAGCAGCTCGGGCCACAGCCTGCTATAGATGCCGGCGCCAAAGCGTTCATGGAAGGCAGACCTGTCCAGGCGCATGCCGAAAAGCCGTGTGAGCATGTAGTAGCGGTAGTGCTCACGCGCTGATAGCTGGCGCATGCGCACCACGGGCAGTTTACCATCCTCAATCAGGCGGTGGTAGCCGTCCAGCGAGAAGGAGTTGACCAGGAAATCGCCGCCCAGGAAGCCGACCGAGCCGGCGCCGATGCCGATATAGTCGTCGTAGTCGATGATGTACTCGTCGATCATGCGGTCACCGCGTGAGAAGCACCAGGCCGTGGAGGCCCGGTAGCCTGCGTCCAGCACGTCGCGCAGTATGATATTGTAGAATTTCCTCTCCCTGGACGTGTCCACGCGGTTGAAGCGTTTCTCCAGGAAGTCCAGCTTGTGGGGTGAGGGCATGAGCGGGTAGAAGGTGGCCTGGTCCGTGCCCAGGTCTTTGAATATCCTGACGTCAGAGCTGAACTGCTCCAGCGTTTGCGTGGGGAAGTTGAACATCAGGTCGACGTTGACCGTTTCGAACTTGCCCTGCGCCAGCCTGAGCGCCTGGATAGAGTCCTCGCCTTTGAAGAGCGTGCGGCCCATGGCCTTGAGCAGCGTGTTATCGAAGCTCTGCACGCCGATGGAAAGGCGGTTTATTCCAAGCTGCCGGAGTTCCTCTACGGTTTCCGGCGCGAGCTCGCGGGGCGTGGTCTCCAGTGAGATGCGTTTGACCTGGAATTTCGACCTGAGATGGCCGATGAAATCAGCCAGCTCGTCCATCAATACGGTGGGCGTGCCGCCGCCGAAGTAGAAGTCGTTGAACTTGAAGCCCAGCCCGGAGTACATGTCCAGCTCCCTGCCCAGGTCCTTGAAGTAGCTGCGTGCCTGGTCCTCCCTGAAGAGGTAGCGGTTGAAGCAGCAGAAGGGACAGAGCGTGCGGCAGAAGGGGATGTGTATGTAGAGGGAGACGCGGTCCCCGCGCTCAAGCGCCTGGCCGGCCAGCCGTGACAGGTCGACATCGCCGCTGAACCTGAGAAATTTCTTGCCCTCGAAACGGACGACCGATCCAACGAAGCTGGGAATCATAACGGTTAATTATACCGCATCATCATCCGCTGCCATTGCGAGCCACGATAGGATCGGGGCGAAGCAATCCTTTGAGCGATAGGTTAAGGGCTGACCCAATGCCGGGAGATTGCCACGGCGCTTCGTGCCTCGCAATGGCCGGGGGCAATGTCCCTCTTCAAGGCCTGCCCCGATGTCATATAATAGGGCGGAGGTATCAGGGATGAAGAAAACGAAAACCGACTGGCTGACAAGTGCCAATAACGCCGTCTATCTGCCGGGCCAGAAGAAGGGCCACTACGAGAGCTATTTCCTGCGCGCCAACCACCCCTCAAAGCCGCTGGCCTTTTGGATCCGCTACACCATATTCAGCCCGCAGGGCAACCCGGAAAAGGCCGTTGGCGAGCTGTGGGCGGTCTATTTCGATGGTGAGAACAATATCAACACCGCCGTTAAAAAAGAGGTCCCCTTCGCTCAATGCTGCTTCAGCCGCTCAGGCCTGGACGTAAAGGTAGAAGAAGCCATTTTGAACACAGTCAAATTGATCGGCGCCGCCTCCGCAGGCGGACACCAGATTTCATGGAACCTGGAGTATGGCGGAGAATCTAGGCCCTTGTTCCTGCTGCCACTTAGCATGTATTCCGCCTCATTTCCCAAGGCCAAGAGCTGCGTTCCTCTGCCGCTGGCCCGCTTTAGCGGGAGCTTGAAGGTCGACGGTCGCGACATCAAGATTGAGGGCTGGACGGGCAGCCAGAACCACAACTGGGGCTCCAAGCACACCGACCTTTACGCCTGGGGCCAGGTGGCCGGCTTTGACAACAGCCCGGATACCTTCCTTGAGCTGGCCACGGCCAGGGTGAAAATCGGCCCGATGTGGACGCCGGCCATGACGCCCATGGTCCTGAGGCATAAAGGAGAGGAGTTCGCACTCAACGACCTGTCTCAGACAATTTTTGCGCACGGGCGTTTCATCTACTTTGACTGGGTGTTCGGCTCGGAGGACGACCGGGTCGGCATGGCAGGCAGGATTTGGGCCGAGAAGGAAAAATTCGTGGGCCTGAACTACTACAATCCGCCTGGCGGAAATAAGCACTGCCTGAATACCAAGCTCGCCTCCTGCAGTCTGCGGCTTACCTACAGGCAGGGAACCAGGAAGGGTTCGTCAGAGATTTTGACCACCGCCCACCGCGCTGCCTTCGAAATACTCACAGACAGAAATGACCACGGAATAGCCATACAGGTGTAGGGTTATCTGGACCCGGACCGGCCCGGAGTCGTATTCTCGCTGCCCGAGAGGTCGTAGCTGCCAACGTAAGCGGAAGACTTCAAGTTGTTTTTACCGGCGCTTATGATAGCCTGAGAGGTAACTTTACCGGTTTCAGAAGGTGTCAATCCCGCGCCCAGGAATACATAGTTGAACACGACGCCCACGATAGCAAATATAAGCAGTATGATGAGGACCTCCGTACCTGTGCCACCTTTTTGGCAGCCGTGGAATTTTTTGAGTGCCTTTACCGCTGCAGAAGACATACTCCCTCCGCCTCCTCCTCCAGAGTTGTAACGGAAGTAATACCTGCCTGAGCCAGGTAGCCATCTGTCATTATACCCGGCAAGAACGGATTTACAATCACCTGTTGATACCATTTTACGTAGTACTAAAGTCACCCTCACCCTGCGCAACGCCATGAGATTGCCGCGCCCCGATTTAATCGGGGCTCGCAATGACATAAGGAAGCAAGAGAGACTGGGCGTCCCTCTTCAACGCCTGCTATTTTAAATCCCAATTTCCAAAAACCAAATTCCAATTTTCTTTGCCTTAACTTAGTTAGTTGGAGCTTGGAGTTTTCTGTTTTTCAACATATTGTGATCCAACAACCTGTATGGTAGATTAGTGCGGTATCCGTAGTATAAACGAGGAGGCAGGATTTTGAGCCACAAGAAGAAGATAACCATCCTGGCCATACTGGGGTTCCTGTGCATACTTTATGGCAGTTTCATCACCCTGGACTGGACCCAGCATTTCTTTAACATGGACAACCCGGCCGCGCCCGAGCTGCCTTATTCCAGGGCAACCAAGGTGCTCTTCTGCTTCATGTGCGCCGTGCTGGCCTGGATGATCGGCAAGGACGGCCTGAATCGCGTCGATACCAGGAAAGTGGTCATCATCTTTTCGCTGATTATTGCTGGCGATATCTGCCTGGTAATATTTCCCACACCGTACGTCGGGATCGCTCTTTTCATAGCGGCACAGGTGTTTCTCATACTGCGCAACGGGCAGGGATTCCGCCAGTACAATAAAAGCGGCGACCGCAAACGCAGAGTATTATGGGACGCGGTAACAGGCGCCATCATAGCGGTTATCCTGGTGCTGTACGTGAGCCTGGTGCTGATACCGCTGCTGCAGGGAAGCTACCTGCTGTATTTCATAATTGTCTACGGCCTGCTGGTCTGCGTCTCATTATGGACGGCCTGGGCGGCAGTACGGATTGGCTATTTCCCGCCGCTGAACGCCTGGCTGATCGCCATCGGCATAACCTTCTTCTTCACGGACGACCTCTTCGTCGGGCTGAACATGTCGCTGCCGACCACCACCATAGCCAGGTCGCTGGTCACCTATGTGGTCTGGATATTCTATTCGCCGGCGCTGGCACTGCTGGCGCTGAGCGGATACAGGTGGGGCAAGACGGGAGATTCCTAAGAGGCATTAGGGAGATTGCCACGTCGCTGCGCTCCTCGCAATGACGTTGAAAATGCCGGGAGATTGCCACGTCGCTGCGCTCCTCGCAATGACGTTGAAAATGCCGGGAGATTGCCACGTCGCTGCGCTCCTCGCAATGACGTGATCAGGTTTCTCGGGCGATGACGGCCGCGCCGAGCGCGGCGATGATACGCGGGTTCTCGGGAAGCAGCGATTTTATATCCAGCTTCTCTTCTATGGCCTGGACCAGACCGCCGTCCATGGCGCCGCCGCCGATGATGACCACGTCCGGCTGAAGCGTGAGGCCGCGCGCCATAGCGACCACCTTCTCGGCGATGGAGCGGTGGATGCCGGCCAGTATGTCCTCCGGCTTATCCCCCTGCGAGATGCGCGTGATGACCTCGGTCTCAAGGAACACGCTGCAGGAGGTGGAAAAATTGGAGGGCCGTGTCGCTTTAAGGGAGAGCGGGCCTATCTCCTCCATCTTTATTCCCAGTATGCGGGCCAGCACCTGCAGCAGCCTGGCGCTGCCGGTGGCGCAGATCTCCGAAATGCTGAAGTTGACCACCTTTCCGGCCTCGTCCAGCGTGATGACCTGGCTGCCCTGGCCGCCGATGTCTATGACCGTCCTGGCGGTGGGGAAAAGGGTGTTAACGCCGCGGGTGTCGCAGAGTATGACGCCATGGTAGCTGTCGGCCCCGGCGTTCCTGCCGCCCGTCCCCGTAGCCGCAGTTGCCTTGATATCCCCCTCCTTCAGGCCGGCCTGTTCCAGCGCCCTGGCCCTGACCGTGGCCGCGGCCGTGGCATAGTTGGTGCCGGAGGGTATGACCGCCCAGCCGGATATCTTAGCGCCGTCCACTATGACGGCCTTGCTGCCGGCCGAGCCGATATCTATTCCAAGGTAATAGCCGCTCAACTCCCCTTCTCCGTGAACTCAATATAGGCTTCGCTAAGCTTTTTCTCGCGGTGGCTGTCGTACTCGCCCCTCTGGACAAGCTGGTAGGCCTGGTCGCGCGCCAGTATGGCTGCGCCCAGCGCTCCGGTGATGAGCGGCTCCTGCGGCACCAGCAACTTCATGCCCAGCACGGTCTCCATGGCCTTAACCATGCCGGCGTTCTTGGCCACTCCCCCTGTGAATACCACCGGAGTCTCCACCTTGAGCTGGCGCGCCAGCTTGACCACACGGGTGGCGATGGCTATATAGACGCCCGCCAGAATATCGGGCAGCGGCTGTCCCTCGGAGAGGCGGGAGATAATCTCCTGCTGTGCGAAGATGGTGCACAGGCTGTTGATCTTGACCGGAGTGTCCGTCTGCATGGAGATGCGCCCCATCTCGTTCAGCTCCAGCCCCAGCGTCTCGGCGGCCACCTCCAGGAAGCGGCCCGTGCCGGCGGCGCACTTGTCGTTGGTCAGGAAGTCCGTCAGCCTGCCGTTCTTTATCTTGAGCACCTTGGCGTCCTGCCCGCCGATATCGATGGCGGTCCTGACGTCAGGAAACAGGGAGGCCACGCCGCGGGCGTGGCAGGTGAGCTCGGTGATCTGCTTGTCGGCGAAGGGCACGTTGACGCGGCCGTATCCTGTGGAGACGATGTAGGCGATGTCCTCGATCTTGAGGTCGGCCCTGGCCAGCACGTCCTCCATGACCTTATTGGCGCGACGGCGGTGCTCGGCGCCGGTAGGGCCCACAACGTAGGCCTTCATGGCGCTTTCCGCGTCCACGATGACAGCCTTGGACATGGTGGAACCTATGTCGATGCCGGCGAAGTGGAGCTGCGAAGCCAGGTTATTCATGCGGGCCGCCGCCTGACTCAGCCCAGGGTCTCCACGAAGGCTTCCACCCTGGTCTTGATGGGCGCCAGCGACCTTTCGCTGTAGTCATGCTCAATATACAGGCTGGGTATGCCCAGCGTATCCAGGTAATGGCGCAGGTTGGGCACCTCGTAGCCGTGCGTATCGCAGTACTTGACGCTCTGCAATATGGCGCCGTTCACCTTCCAGTCTGTAACGGCCTTGCGGATATAGTTGAACCTGCTCTCAAGGTCTTTATCGTAGCTCCTGGCGGTCTCGGCCGGCTCGGATTGGCGGTAGGTGCGCGGGCACTTGATGTCCACCAGGTAGCGCTGCGCCAGGCTTTGCAGGTCGTAAGGCGGCCTGACGTCCGCCCAGAAGGCTCTGGTGCCGACGCAGGTATCGTCCACCACCACACTGGCGCCGGCGCTCTCGATCAGCTCGTAAAGCGAGGTGTTGTCGAAGACCGGGCCCCAGACCAGCAGACGCGCCTTTTTAGACACCTGCTTATTGACGCAGTTTTTGACCTCTTCGATCACGTTTTCCAGCAGCTCATTGCCCTCGTCCACGGGCAGGCTAAAGAGCGCAACCAGCACCTCGAGGTTCTCGCTGGAGCTGAGCAGCGGCGGATCGGGCTTGCGCAGGTCGTAAAGCTGGCGCACCAGCTGTCGCTGCCTGTTGTGCTGCTCCACCGCCTTGGCCAGCTTATCGTCGGTCAGCTTCTGTCCGGTGAACTCCTCCAGGTGGCGCTTGAAGGAATTGAGTTGGCCGCTGAAGTAGTCGACCGAAGCCGCATGGTCGGTGTGCGGGACATCAATAAGATGGGTGAAGGCGGCGTCCTTGACGTAGTCTCGCCACTGGATGATCAGTCCGGCGCCAATGTCGCAGGTATGCGCCCCCACGATGCCGTCCAGGAAGTTAAATTTGCCCTTGATGCCCAGGTCGATGATGCTGCGCAAAAAGGGGCAGACGACCGTGGTGGATACCTGGTCGGCGGCCGTGATGGTCTCGTTCATGTCGCCGAAGACGCGGAAGGGTATAAGCCCCATGGCGGTGATTATCTCAACCGGTGGATAAAGGCACACGTAGCCGATGATTTTTTTACCGGCCTTGCGCAGCTCGCGCACGCGCTTGCCCCTATCCTGATAGACTTCCTTTGCCAGGGAAAGGCCTTTCGTTACTGCTGTTACCATCTTTTACTCCAGCTTTTTGTTTTAATTACCAGTCCAGCCCGTTGGCCTTGCGCACCTTACGATAGTGCTCCATGGTCTGCTCGAAGGCCTCGGCCCTGGCCAGCGTCTCCTGGGGATTGAAGACGCGCTTGTCTATGATGTCTCCCTCCACCCAGAGCGAAGGGACGTTGAGCCTGTTAAGCAGGAAGTTCTGCGACGTCCTCAGCCCGGCGCTGGCGGCGCGGCAGGAGATGAGAGGATGCATGAAGTAGCCGTCGGCCTTGTATTCACGTGCTATTTGCAGGAATGTCTCCACCAGCGGGTTGGCCACGCCGTCGGCCTTGGCAGTCGGGTGTATATTGAAAATAAAGTTGCGTGAGAGGCGGGCCAGCTTCTCCAGCGGGTCACTGACCTTGCTCAGGTCGGGCGGCCTGGGGGCGTGGTAGCCCCAGCTCTCGAAGACAAAGTTCCAGCCGCGCTCGGCCAGGGTGTCAAAAAACCTGAGGCTGTGCCAGGGCGGAAGCTCGGCGAAGACGATTCTGTACTTCTCAGCCGTATTGATGCCGGCAACCTTATTGGCCACACGCTCCTTGACCTCGGCCAGCATGTCCTGGTAGAACTTGAGCGCGGTGGCCATGTCGCCGGCAAAGAAAAGCGAGGGCGGCATGCTGCTCCAGAAATCCAGGCTGTGCATGGGGCCGGGAATGGCCTTGCGCAGCTCGCTGATTTGATAGGTGGTCTCGTGTATGCTGACGGCCAGGTCTATCAGCTCCTCCAGCCTGGCCCAGTCCATCTTCTTGCCCAGCAATTTCTCCAGGAAGGCTATGAAGTCCTGCAGCTCCTTGACCAGGAACTTGACCTGGTAGCCCTCAAGGTCGGGCTCGGTGCCCTCGAAGGTGCCCATCATGGGCATCTCCAGGCACCATTCCGGCGCATCGAAGTAACGGCCCAGCGCCTGAAACCACTTGAAGCGGGCGTCGCAGATAATGCCGGAGCCCAGCAGCAGCGTGGGCCTGGCCATGCCGCCGGCCGGCGCCTCGGGCGGTATCTTGCCGCCCATCTCCTTCATCATGCGGTAGGAGTAGCCGATGGTGCTGCGGCCGTAGCCGCACATGTGCGTGGGATAGCCGTCCGAATCGGAGGCATCCAGGAAGGGCTCGGCGCTGCCTGTAGAAGCCAGCAGTGTGGAATAGTTCTCGGGATAGACGATGTTGAGGCCCATGGCCTTAAGGGGCAGGTCTCCCTCCCAGTAGTTGAGCATGGCCCATACCGTGGGCTTGCCCTCGTTGCTGGCCTGGAGCGTATCCATGTAGTCTTGCGCAACCAGGTTGCGCAGCGGGTACATGCTCTTAAGGCGGTTAATGGCCCTCTTCTGCTCGGTCTTGGCTGGCGTTGCGGCGGCGTCGCTCATTTTGCACCTCTTGAGGAGAAATAGGTTGATTGGCTAATCAGCCTTTAATCTTAATTCATTATCAGGACGAAAGTAAAGGTAGAGTTGAATTGCTGCGGCTGAGCGGTATTTCGCCGGTTAAAGATTGATCTCCCGGAACGTGTCTTCCGAGAAGTCAATGAAAATGAGGCGGTTGCGCAGGGGCTTGCCGGTGCCGGTGATTATCTTGACGGCCTCCTGCACCTGCCAGGCGGCGATGACGGCGGGTGTGGCCGGCGGGTTGCCCGTCACTGACTCCAAGCCGCAGTCGCTTCCGGCCGGGCTTCCACATATGGACTCAAAGCCTTTATCTCCCGGGAAAACGGTGGCGAGCTGGCCGCACAGCCCGGCTATGGCGCCGTGGATGAAGGGTATTTTCAGCTTACGACAGGCATCGGCCACGATACGCCTGGTGGCGAAGCTGTCCAGCGCATCTATCACAAGGTCAGCGCCCTTGAGCAGAGTGCCGGCGTTGCGCCGGTCAATGGTCCTGTTCACGGCCGTGACCGATATTGCGGAGTTTATCTTCTTCACGTGCTGCGCGGCCACCTTCACCTTGCTGCGGCGCAGGTCGGCCTCTGTGGCCATTATCTGGCGGTTGAGGTTGTTTTCCACGAACCTGCCCTTATCGATGATGATGAGGCGGCCAACTCCCTGCCTGGCCAGCAGCTCTACGATAGTACCGCCCAGCCCGCCCACGCCGCAGACCGCCACGGTTGAGCTGAGCAACTTTATCTGGCCTTTGATGCCGACCGTGCCGATGTTGCGCAGGTAGCGTGCGGGAACCACGCCGTTCTCCAGGCAGTAGATCTCGGCCTGGAGCGGCGACATGGCGGCCTGTGCAGCCAGCGCACGCACAGCCTTAATGTCGATCACCTGCGCGGCTTTTCCAGCGGGGACAGGCGCTGATTTGCTCAGCCCCTTAACAAGCTTTGCCTTAGAGCGTGCTGCGGCCATAGGTTACTGAACTATCCGCCTGCCACCTTGGGTATGACGTCGAGCTTATCGCCCTTTTTGAGAGAGACCTTCTCCAGGGTTGCTATGTTGGTGCCGTTGAGCAGAATGTTGCTGTTGTCCCAGATGGACTGCTTCCTGAAAGCGCCCATTGATTTCAGCTTCTTCTCGTATACCGGCCCGTAGTTGGATTCCACGTAGTCCCTGGCCTCGTCAATGCCCTTGACGTTGGCCGTCACGGACTTGGTTCCCAGGAAGACCCTCCAGGGGCCGATGAAATTGATGTTGATCTCCGGCATGGCTGACGCCTATTCCGCTTTAATGGCTGCGGCGACCTCCGGCATGCCCAGGCTTTCCAGCCGGGCCCTGGAAGGCTTGCCGGTGGACTTGTTCCAGTCCCTCAGCTGGTAATATTCAGGCAGCATCTTATCGATATCGGGCACGTGCCCTTCCTGGCCTCCTCCCGCTATGGGCCTCATGGCCAGCTCCGGCATGACATCGTCTTTGGCGGAGATGCCCAGCTTGCAGGAGAGCGCCCGCTGCAGTTGGAAGACGCGCTCGCCTATCTTGAGCAGATCGTTGAGGTCGACGTTGCGGCCGGTCATGGTGTTGAACATATCGCAGGTCATGGCCACGGGCGTGAGCGCCCAGTGGCAGATGCCCAGTGAATCGCACACGGCCACCCAGTTCTGGCTCCTCTCCACCATATAGGCCTTGTCGTTCTCCCAGCGGTCGGTGATGGGGAAATCCAGGTCGGGATGCCCGGTGCCGCCGTCGATATTATAGGCGCCGCTCTTGTTATGGTCGGCGCCGCGCGGCGCGGTGGTATAAACCAGCGCCATGGAGTGGTAGGCACGCGGATCGTGCATGGGGAACTCCAGCCCCTTGCACTGCACAGCCTCTCCGATGGGCCTGCCGTACTTCTGGGCCATGCGCCTGGTGCCGCCGACCAGGACCTTGCCGAAGCCCTCATTCTTTCCGATGAGCTTGACCAGCTCCTTGGCGGCTTCTATGTTGCCCCAGGTGAGCTTGAGCCCGCCCGTGTCCTTCTCGGTTATGACGCCCTGTTCGAACAGATAGAAGGCGTAGCCGGCGCTGGCGCCGCTGCTGATGGAATCGAAGCCGTAGCCGTTGACCATTTCATTGAAATAGCAGGCCGTCGACATGTCCAGGTCCAGTCCCATCATGGCGCCCCAGGCCATCAGCGTCTCGTATTCGGGACCCTCGACGTGCTCGTACGTGTAAGGCCCCTCCTTGATCTGCAGCATCTTGCGGCAGCGTATGGGGCAGCTGTAGCAGGCGGTGGTGGTCGTCTGGAATTTCTCAAGCTGCTCGGGTCCACTGATCTTGGTGGACTCGGGCAGCGTGGGCGCAGTGTAGTAATTGGTGGGGCCGTCGCCGTAGACTATGGCGGAGTCCACCCAGCCGGCCGTGCCGGTCTCGTGCATGATCATGGAGAAGAAGCCTTCCTTGACCTCGGTCATGGCGGCCTTGGCGGCCTCCTTGAACTTCTCGGGGTCGGCCATGGGCCGCTGCATCTTGCCGCGTGCCACGATGGCCTTGACCTTCTTGGAGCCCATGACGCAGCCCAGCCCGGCCCTGCCCAGGCAGTGGCCGTACTCGGTCATGATGTTGCCGTAGAGCACGCCGTTTTCAGAAGCGGGGCCGATGCAGGCGATCTGCGTACGGTTGTCATCGAACTCCTTCTTGATGGCGGCCTGCGTCTGGTAGGTGTCCATGCCCCAGAGATGGGCGGCGTCCTTTATCTCGGCGGAGCCGTCCTTGATATAAATATAAACGGGCTTGGGCGAGATACCCTTGAGTATCACGCCGTCATAGCCGGCGTTCTTCAGCTCTGCGCCGAACCAGCCGCTGCCGTTGGCATCACCGTAGTGGCCGGTATAGGGGGACCTGGTCGCCCCTCCCCAGCGGCTGACGCTGGGCCCGCTGGTGCCGTTGAAGGCGCCCGGCATGATGATCAGCACATTGTCCGGGCCCAGCGGGTCGGTTTTCTCATCCACAAGGTCGAAGAGATAACGGGCCGCCAGGCCCGTGCTGCCGATAAAGTCCTGTGCATATTTTTCGTTGAGCGGCTCGTCCGCCAGTTTCCCCTTGGTCAGGTCAGCAACAAGTATCTTGCCATGATAACCGTTCATGGTACCCTCCTGTGTAAAGCTGCAACAGCTGTATCTTTAAAAATCTATGCTCTTGCCGGTATAGGCGTAGTTGAAAATCTTCTCCAGGTCCTCGGTGCCGGGTATGCGTGTCACGGTCATGGTCATGACCTCGTTGAGCGCCCTGTCTATCAGGCCGGGAATGGACTCGTCGTACTTGGCCTTGTCTATTTTAAGGTCCTTTACAGAAAGTGGCTCTCCTATCTCCTTGGCCAGCTTGCGCACGGCGGCGACCAGCGCCGTGGCGCAGTCCTTGTCCGAGCCGGTGGCCAGGCGGCAGTAACGGGCCATCTCGGCGTACTTGGCCGTGGTGTCCTCCGACTCGTTCATAAGGTATTCCATGGTCGAGGGCAGGAAAAGGCCGACGCAGCGGCCATGCGGAACGTGATAGACAGCGCCGAAGGCGTGGCCCGTGCTGTGGGCCAGCCCGGCCATAGAGTTGCCGAAGGACATGCCGGCCAGCGTGGCGGCTATCATCATCTCCTTGCGCGCGTCGACATCCTTGCCATCCTTGTATGCTTTAGGAAGATACTCCAGCGTGGCCCTGGTGGCTATCAGGCCGGGCCCATTGGTCATACTGGTGCCCCAGGTAGAGGTGTATCCCTCGATGGCGTGTGTAATCACATCCATGCCGGTGAAAGCCGTGATCTCCGGTGGCAGTCCCATGACCATGACAGGATCGAGTATGGCCACGTCGGGCATGGTCTCGGTAGTGCCCAGGCCCAGCTTGCGGTTATCGCTGGGGTCGGTCAGCACTATGGCCCAGGTGGCCTCCGATCCTGTGCCGCTGGTGGTGGGTATGCACATCAGCCTGGCCTTGTCCCTGAAGTTGAAGGTCTCCAGCACGGAAACGGCATCCGGTTCCAGGTCGGGGCGCACCAGCAGGCAGATAATGGCCTTGGCGGCATCCATGCAGGAGCCCCCTCCCAGGCCTATGACCCAGTCCGGTTGGAACTTGCCCACCGCCACCTTGCCCTTGTTGATGGTGGCCAGCGACGGCTCCGGCTCGACCTCGTCGAATATTTCCCACTTGATGTTGATGGCGTCCAGCTGGTCGGTGACCGGCTTGGTCAGCCCCAGCTTGACGATGTTTTTATCAGTTACGATAAAGGCCCTGGTGCCCCGCACCTGCGCCAGGTAATCCAGAGCATTATCACCATAGACAACTAACGGACTAGAAAAGTTCCACATGCCTACCCCCTTTTAAATTAATAATTTATGCCTTGGTTTGAGATCAATCAGTCCAACCACTCGGTCTGTACCCTGAGCACGCAGTTGACCAGTTCGGTGGAGGCCTGGACATAGCGCATGACCTTGCCCATATCGCCCTTGAGCTTGGCCTTGCGGGTGACCAGGGCCTTGATGAAATCGAGCTGCTTGGTGGCAATTTTTTTCCAGGAATAGTAGGGAGCGCTGATAACAAAGGCCGGTTTGTATTTGCTGGGGTCCGTAATAATATCGCACGAGCGGCATTTGCCGTGGTAGAGGTCCATGTAGAGATAGCCGTCCGAGGTCACCGGGCCTCCCGGCTCCATGATAAAAAAGAAATCGCCCTCCCAGGTTTTGGCCGATTTCTCATAATCAACGCTACTATTTATCTCATTTTTGTAAAGATCACACCATTCCTGGCTGAAAAATTTGGCCATTATGAGCACACCTCCTCAATTTACCGATTGCATTAGCTGCCGCCCTGGTTTTTAAGACAGGCCATTACACAGCTGGCGGGATATATAATATCCGCCCGGGCGTCAGTCAAACCAATCTGTGGGCACCCTAAGAACGCAGTTGACCAGCTCGTTGGAGGCTTTGACGTAGCGCATGATCTTGGCCATGTCACCCTTGAGCGAGGCCTGCTTGGTCACCAGTGCCTTGATGAAATCAAGCTGCTTGGTAGCAATCTTTTTCCAGACGCCGTAAGGAGCGGAAATCAAAAAAGCCGGCTTGAATTTAGTCTTGTCGGTCACAACCTCGCAGGAGCGGCACTTGCCGTGGAAAAGGTCCATGTAAAGGTAGCCGTCCTCCGTGACCGGGCCGCCTACCGTCATGATAAAAAAGAAGTCCCCCTCCCACGTTTTAGCCGATTCCTCGTAGTCCGGGCTCTTGTTGATCTCCTCTTTGTACAGGTCACACCATTCCTGGCTGAAAAACTTGGCCATTGCTAGCACCTCCTCAATTTACCTTACTCCATTATTTGGCTAATCAATCATTTTTGCAACAGCCAGATGGAGTTGGCTTCCAAGGCAGTCATATAGGAGTACCCCGAGCTCAAATTTTCAGTCCAGCCACTCCGTCTCTATTTTGCGCGTGCAGTTGGTCAGCTCGTTGGCCGCCTTGGTATAGCGCATGATCTTGGCCATGTTGCCGGTCAGCCTGGACTGCTTGGTGATCAGCGCCTGTGTGGAGTCCAGCTGCTTGAGGCAGATGCGCTTCCAGATGGCGTAGTTGGCAGCCATGATAAATTCCGGCTTGTGCTTGGTCATGTCGCCGACCACTTCGGCGGCCCTGCATTTGCCGTGAAAGAGGTCGACGTAGGCAATCAGGGGGTCCTTGACCGGCCCGCCGGCGTCACAGACAAAGTAGAAATCGCCCTCCCAGGTCCTGGCGCACTCCTCGTAGGCCTTGTTGTCGTTAATCAGCTCCTTGTAGACGTCGAACCATTCCTGAGTAAAGTATTTTACTGCCACTGTAAGTCTCTCCTTTGCTTAGTGTTTATATGTTCACGGCTGGCGCCGGTAGATCAGGAAACTATTTTTTAGCCTCCTCCTCCTGCAGTACCCTGCGCAGGACCTTGCCGACCAGCGTCTTGGGCAGGTCCTGGCGGAACTCGTAGAACCTGGGCACCTTGTAGCCGGTCAGCTTTTCACGGGTGAAATTGTGTATTTCGTCTGTCGTTATCTTGCTTCCATTCTTCAAGACGATCCAGGCCTTGACCGCCTCGCCCTGCCTCGGGTCGGGTATGCCGGCCACAGCTACCTCTGCTACAGCCGGGTGCATGGCGATGACCTCCTCAACCTCTCGCGGCCACACCTGGAAGCCGCCCACCTTGATCAGGTCCTTCTTGCGTGATGTCAGGAACAGGTAGCCGTCCTCATCCATGTAGCCCACATCGCCGGTATAGAGCCAGCCGTTGCGCAGGGATTCGGCCGTCTCCTCCGGCCGGTTCCAGTAGCCCCGCATAAGGTTGGGCGCACTAATGATCAACTCGCCCGGCTCTCCCGCCGGCAGGTCCTTCTCGCCCGTCTCTATGTCCACAATGCGCATGATGACGTCCGGCAGAGGAAGGCCCGTCGAGCCCTGCTTCCATTTTCCTTTTACGGGTGTGCTGGCGCCGGCAATGGCTGTCTCGGTCATACCGAAGCCTTCGATGACAATGCCGTCGATGAGCTTTTCCAGCTCCTGCTTGGTCTCAGTCAGCAAAGGCGCGGCGCCAGACGACATTAGCTTGAGCGAGCGAAGGTCGTCCGGCTTGCGGCCGGCATAGTTCAGTATGGCTATATAGAGCGCAGGCGTGGCAGCCATGCTGGCTATCTGAAAATCCCTGATGGTGTCTACCACGCTCTTGATATCGCGTGGATTAAGTATCAGCACCTGCGGATTGTGGTAAAGCAGGCAAAACCCGAAGGCAACATAGACGCCGAAGGCGTGGAATAGCGGCAATACTCCCAGCACCCTGTCGCCCTGCTCCAGCATCAGCCTGTACCACGCCAGATGCTGATTGGCGGTGATGATTATGGCGTTGTGCGTGGTCATAACACCCTTGGGCACGCCTGTCGTGCCGCCCGAGTAAAGTATAAGCGCCGTGTCTTCTTTGGTGACTTTGACATCCGGCCTGGAAGCCCCCTTGTATTTATCCAGCAGGTCGGCCCACCAGAGGTCTCCCTGCTCCAGCTTGACCGAGTCGCCCTCCTCCTTTACCGGCTTGACGGCATAGGAGTCCAGGTCGGTGGCAATTATCGTGCGCAGCCTGGTTTTGGGCTGCAGGCCCTTGATGGTTGGATACCATGTCGAGTGTATGATAGCCACCTCGGCATCAACTGTGGTGATGCCCCTCTCCAGCTCAAAGGGCGTGTAGAGCGGGTTGAGAGGGACCACAATTCCGCCGGCCTTCCAGATGGCGAAGAAGGCTATATGGCTCTGCGGGCAGTTGAGGAACAGGCAGATAACGCGGTCGCCCTTCTTGACGCCGCTGGCGATCAGTGCCTGGGCCAGCGCATTGCTATGCTCCTCGACCTCCCTGTTGGACACCTCCCTGCCCTGGTAGATTGATAAGGCCTTGTCAGGCCTGTTTTTATCAGCCTCGGCCAGCACATCCAGCACGGTTATATCGGGGTAGGGCATGAGCGAATGCGGGACTCCGGGATCGTAACTCTTGAACCAGGGATAATCAACCATTAATTCCACCTCACCTAGTTTTAAACATAATTTTAGTAATTCCCGCCAATTTATCGAAATTCCCTATCTGGCCTTCTCCTCATCCTGTAAAATCCTGCGCAGGACCTTGCCCACCATGGTCTTGGGCAGGTCCCTGCGGAACTCATAGAACCTGGGCACCTTGTAGCCCGTCAGCCGCTCGCGGCAGAACCTCTGCAGCTCGTCGGCCGTGGTTTCACAGCCTTCTTTTAGGACTATCCATGCTTTGACTGCCTCGCCCTGGCGCGGGTCGGGGATGCCGCCCGCGCAGGCCTCGGCCACCGCCGGATGCATCATCAGGACGTCCTCGATATCCCTGGGCCACACCTGGAAGCCGCCGCATTTGATCAAGTCCTTCTTCCGGGATGTAATGAACAGGTACCCGTCCTCATCCAGGTAGCCGATATCACCGCTGTGCAGCCATCCTTCCCTCATGACCTCGGCCGTCTCCTGGGGATTCTCCCAGAACCCCTGCATCAGGTTGGGCGCCTTGATCAGTATCTCGCCGTGCTCTCCGGCCGGAAGCTCTTTTGTGCCGGTTTCGATGTCGACTATGCGGATTACCACGTCCGGCTGCGGACAGCCGACCGATCCCTGCTTCCAGACTCCCCTGACCGGAGTGGTCGTCCCGCAGATGGCCGTCTCGGTCATGCCGTATCCCTCGGTTACAACACCGTCGGGGCTTATGATCTTCTCTACCTGCAGCTTGGTCTCCGTCATTAGAGGGGCGGCCCCGGAGCTTACGCGGTTGACGTGCCTGAGGTCATCCGGCCGCCTGTCCGGCGAGTTAAGTATGGCGATCAGCATAGTAGGCGTGGCCGAGATGCTGGAGGTATTGTATTCCCTGATGGTGGTTAGCACGTTCTTTATATCGCGGGGGTTTGAGATAAGCACCTGTGGCATGTGGTTCAACAGGTACGAGCCGTATGCCACCAGGCAGCCGAAGGCGTGAAACATGGGCAGGTTTCCCAGCATCCTGTCCTGCCATTCATGCGTCCGGGATTTCCACCAGGCCTGCATCTGCATCCCGGTGATCGTTATGGAGTGGTGGCTTATCATGGCGCCCTTGGGGACACCCGTCGTTCCCCCGCTGAAGAGGATCAGGGCCGTGTCATTTTTGTTTATCCTGGCCGGCGAGAATGATGAGTTCCGGTATTTTTTTATCAGGTCGCTCAGCCAGATATCTTCACCCTCGAGCTTGATGGAGCCACCCTCCTGCCTGGCTGGCGATTGCGTGTAGCTGTCCAGGTCGGTGACTATTACCAGGCGTACTCCGGTGGCGGGCTGGATATTTTTAACGGTATCGTAGTACATGGAGATAACAATCACCACCTGCGGCCTGACCGTTTTGATGGCGTGCTGCAGCTCGAAGGGCGTGTACATGGGGTTGAGGGGCACGGCGATGGCCCCCGCCTTCCAGATGGCAAAGTTGGCTATGAAGCACTGCGGCGAGTTGAGGAAAAGCGTGCAGACGCGGTCGCCCTTCCTGACACCGTTTGCCAGCAGGGCCGCCGCCAGTGCATTGCTGTGCTCCTCCAGCTCCTGGAAGGATAGCTCCCGACCCTGGAAGATGCAGATGGGATGCCGGGGATTTTTCTTCAGCGTGTCCGCCAGCACGTCCAGCACGCTGATGTTTGGATATGGTTTGAGGGAATGAGGCACTCCCGGATCGTAGCTCTTAAACCAGGGATAGTTTTTCATCTCGTTCTCTTGTTGATTTATTGAGGCCCAACCTGCGATCTAGCTATCAATGCTAAACACCCAGGTAGGCCCTTTTCACATTTTCATCCTGCATCAGGTCGGATGTCTTGCCCTGAAGGATCAGCTCACCGCTCTCCAGTACGTAGCCGTAAGTGGCCAGCATGAGTCCTAGGCGTGCGTTCTGCTCGACCAGTATTATGGTCACCCCTTCGCGGCTGATCTCCTTTATTTTTTCAGCCAGCTGCTGGCGTATCAGCGGGCTAAGGCCGAGCGAGGGCTCGTCCAGCATCAGGTATTCAGGCTGTGCCATCAGGCCGCGGGCGATGGCCACCATCTGCTGCTGGCCGCCGCTGAGCTCACGCCCCTTGGCATGCAGCTTTTCTTTCAACATGGGAAAGAGCTCCAGCACCTTCTCTCGCAGATTCTGTATAAGCCGCCTGTCTTTCAGCAGGTAGGCGCCGATCTTCAGGTGTTCATCCACCGTCATCAGCGGGAAGAGCTTCCTGCCCTCGGGTATCTGGATAATGCCCCTGGAGGCGATCGTACCGGGCTTGAGGCCGCTGATTTTCTCTCCCTTGAACCATATTTCACCTTTCTTGACCTTGACTATGCCGCTGATGGCGTTGAGCGTTGACGACTTGCCGGCGCCGTTGGCGCCCAGGATGGTGACGAAATCACCCTTGTTGACGGTAAGCGTCAGCTTCCGGACGGCAACATTCTTGCCGTATCTGACCCAGACATTCTTCAGTTCCAGCATGCCTTATACCGTCTCCGTTCCCAGGTAAGCCTCGATGACCTCCTGCCTGTTCATGACGTCGTGCGGCTCGCCGTCCGCTATCTTGCAGCCGAAGCTGAGCACGATGACCCGTGTGGCCAGGTCCAGCAGGACCTTCATGTTGTGCTCAATCAGTATGACGGTGACGCCCTGCTCGCTGATCTTCTTGATGTTGTCGACTACGGCCATGGCTTCCTGGTAGTTCATGCCGGTGGTCGGCTCATCCAGCAGCAGGACGCGTGGATTGCCGGAGAGCGCCACCGCTATGCCCAGCAGCCTCTGGAAGCCGTGCGACAGCCCGGCGGCAGGCATGAAGGTGTCGTTGAAAAGGTCGAGGAGCTGTAGCGTCTCCAGCTCCTTGCCGACTATTTTTTCGTGCTCGTCCTTGTATTTTTTGGTCTCAAGGAAGGCGATCCAATCGCTGGTCTTGTACTGCAGCTTGGAGCTTATCAGCATGCTCTCTATGACCGAGGCCTTCTCGTACAGTACGTTGGACTGGAAGGTCCTGATTATGCCCAGTGAGGCTATCTGATCGGGCCTCAGCCCGGATATTTTCTTGCCCTCGAAATAGATGTTTCCCCGTGTGGGGCGGTAGTAACCCGATATCAAATTAATCAGTGTGGTTTTGCCCGAGCCGTTGGGGCCCACAATGCCCAGCACCTCGCCCTTTTCCACGTTGAAGCTGACATCATCGACTGCGGCCAGCTTTCCGAAAGACCTGGTGACGTTTCTTAGCTCCAGAAATGACATATCGCTTGTTTCCTGAATTTATTCCTCGTCCGGCTTGACCTCTCCGGGTATCTCGTATTCTTCGACCTCGTGATAGACCTTGCGCCAGAACTTGGGCCAGAGGTCGATTATTCCGGTGCCCTTGGGCAGGAAGACCAGCACCAGCACCACGACTGCGCCGAAGAGCAACTGCTGTATGCCGAATACGGGCAGGCGGGACAGGTAAATGCCCAGCACGTAGAGCAGGACAGCGCCGATAATAGGGCCGGCCACCAGCGAGCCGATTCCGCCCACAATGCTCATCAGCATGATCTGTATGGACTGCCACAGGCCGAATACCAACGGCGTTATAACCGTGAGGTAATGGGCGTATAACGAGCCGGCCAAGCCGGTGAATATGCCGGCCAGTGTGAAGGCTATCACCCTATATTTCATTAGGTGCACGCCCTGGTGCTCGGACAGTATCTGGTTGGCTGCCATGCTGAAGAAGGTGCCGCCCAGGCGCGTGCGTCCGATCTGCCAGAATACCAGCCCGGTTAGGGTGACCAGTATCAGCATGAAGTAATAGTAGGGCACCGAGCTGGCGGCAAAATTAATGCTGAAAAAGCCCAGGTCAGTGGTCGGCGGCGGAGCGGTAATCAGGCCCCTGGCGCCGCGGGTCACGTCCTCCCACTGCTGGGCAATGATCCTGATTATCTCGGTCAGTGAGAGCGTGATGATGGAAAAATATATGCCGCCCACCCTGAGCACCATTAGCCCGACCAGCAGGGCGATCAATCCTGAGATGACCCCCGCCAAGATGAAGCTCGGCCAGAAAGGCAAGCCGACCTTGACCGTGAGTATGGCCGAGGCATAAGCGCCGACGGCCATGAAGGCAGCCTGCCCCAGGCTGAACTGGCCCGTTCTCAGGATAAGGGAGAATCCCATGGCCGCAATGGCCCAGATGCCGGTGAGTATGAGCATGGAGAGCGTGGCCTCGTTGGTCGTGAAAGCCGGGATGAGGATGATGAAGAAAACGGGCACGGCTGCCACGATCCTGGGCACCCAGCTCCTCCAGTCCACCAGCCGCAGGCGGTCCATAAGGCCTTTCATTTGAGTGAAGCTCCGAACAATCCCTGCGGCCTGACCAGCAGGATGAGAACTACCAGCACAAAAAGCACGACCTCGGAATAATAGGAAATGTAGTAAGCGATCACACTGTTGAGGAAGCCCAGGATGATGCCACCGACAATAGCTCCCGTCAGGCTACCCAGCCCGCCGATAACGATGGCCAGCAGTGAGAAAATCATGGGGATGCGGCCGATGAAGGGATTGACCGGATAGACCGGCGCCATGATGCAGCCGGCCCAGGCCGCCAGCGCGCAGCCGATGCCCATGACGACCAGTGATACCCGGTCGACGCGGATACCGTACAGGCTGGCTGCGTTGGGCTCCTGTGAGGCTGCCCTGATGGCCAGCCCTATCTTGGTGCGGTTGAGCACCAGGTACATGGCGATCATTACCACCAGGGTGAAGATCACCACGGCCAGCTTCTGGTAGCTGATGCTGATGGCGCCTACCTCCAGGACACCGGGCAAGACCTGGGTAAGCCCCTTGTCCTGCAGGCCGAACAGCATGCTGGCCGCCCCCTCGAAGAAAAAGATCAGCGCCAGCGTCAGAGCCCCTACATACAGGTCACCGCTGACGCGGTCGATCAGCGCCTTCTTGACCACCACCCCCAGCCCGGCGATGATGACGCCTGATAAGATCATACTGAAGGGAAAGGGAATGCCCATGGCCGTCACCCCGTAGTAGACGGCGATGGCTCCCAGCATATAGTACTGGCCGTGTGTCCAGTTCAATATGCCCAGTATGCTGAAGACCAGCACCATGCCGAAGGCCATGGTGATGTATATGCTGCTCTGTACCAGTCCGTCAATCCATATTCCGGGAGGAGGCATTCAGGGTCTCCCTGTCTTGTACTCAACCTGTATTCAATATGTTAGGGAATCGGCGCCATGGCTGATTCAGAGAGGTATACTTCTTTCTCGCCCTGAATCTGGCAGATGCATCCCGGGCATCCGAAAACCACCGGCGAGCCGTAAGTCTTGGCGCCCGACATGGTCCATTTGCCTGTGGTGGAATCGAAGGTGCCGCCGCGGATGGCCTTCATAATGGCATCAGGATCGTCCACCGTTCCAGCCTTTTCCATGGCCTGGCTGTAAATCAAGAGATGTGAAGGCAGCCAGCCGATCCAGCCGGTATACACATAGCTCTTGCCGCCGCGCTTATCATTGACCATTTTCTCCACTTCCTGGCACATGGTTATATACTTGGGGTTGACCTTGGTGTCTTTAAACTCCCAGTTGCACCAGTACTGTCCCAGGAATCCCTGGGCGGCTTCATAGCCGCACACCGCCAGATAGATGGCCGGATCTACAAACGGGCCTGCATGGCCGACATGCCAGTCCTTGTAGCCCATCTCCATACGCTGCTTGGCGACCAGCATGGGCGAAGTGATGTCTCCGCCGCTGTAAATTATGTCGCAGCCCGCCTCGGCGTACTTAGTGATGTAAGGTGTGAAGTCCACCGTCGCAGGCGGGAACCACTCGTGATGGTACCTGATCCCGGCAGCGTCCAGCGACTGGTCTATGTAGTCCCAGCCAATGCCCTTACCCAAATTTGAATCGAGTATGCCAATTCTTTTGTAATTGGGATACGCCTTGACCAGCGCCAGGCAATCCGAGAGGTACTGCTGGTGCGAGGGGTTGGCAAACACCGTGTATGGCTGCGTCTTGGGATCATAAACACCGCCCGGCACCGCCTCGTTCCCGGTCCTGGTGAAGAGCAGCACTTTGGCGGCATTGCTGACCGCCGACACCGTGGGATAGTTCCAGGTCCAGTGGCCGGCCAGGGCCTTGCAGCCGTCACTGTAGATGAGCTGCTTGGCTGCCGCAGCGCCACCCTCGGGCGTGCTCTCATCGTCAACCGTAATCAACTGGAAATTATAGGTCTTGTCGCCGATTTTGAAGCCCTCTTTGTTGAACAGGTCTATCCACGCATTGTAGTAGTCAATACCTGCCTGTCCCCATGGCGCTGCAGGGCCGCTCAACGCCGTGGGCAATCCCACCTTGATGACAACCGGGCCGGTCTGTTGCGGCTGGGCCGCCTTCTGCTCACCGCAGGCCAGAGCAAATGTGCTGAACAGGATCGCCGTCACTATCAAGAATACCGTGATACCGTACTGCCTTTTCATACCTGTTTAAACCTCCTTTCCCCCAGTCCTTTTGAGCGCTGTTGGACCTTCAAGTACAATATTTTACGGCAGCTCCATGACCGATTTTTAACCGAACGCCCGTCCGAATTTTTGGCTGATGGCTACTTTATCATTTAGCGGAAATTATTGTCAAGAGGAACTATCTGCCTGCTTATTAATTGTTAGGCTCAGACGATTGTTATATAATACGTTTCAAATATAATGTATTTGGCTGGTGAATTTGAAAAAAAGTGACAAGAAAACAGGGCCGGGCAAAGGGCGCGGTAAAGGCAAGGCGGTGGGGGACAGGCTTCGACAGATATCTCAGGTAGCCGCCTCCTTATTTTTTGAAAAAGGCTATATGCAGACTACCACGCGGGAAATAGCGGAGACAGCCGATATCAGCGTGGGGACGCTCTATTATTACATCAAGTCCAAGGACGACCTGCCTATAACCTTCAGCCAGATACATATTAACGATATCAACCGCTGGGAGAAGGAAATCCGTAAGGCCATGCAGGTCAAGGGGCCGGAAGAAGTGCTGGGAGACGCCGTGAGGGAGATGGTGCACATGATTGATTTAAGGCGCAAAATGGTGCTGTTCTGGTACCAGACATCCAAGTACCTCACCCGTGAACAAATGAAGGACATGATAAACGTGGAGAACCGGGTGGTCAGCATTTTCAAGGACATAATTGAATGGGGCTCACGTACCGGCAATTTCAAAGTGGACGACCCGTTTTTAACAGCTATGAACATACACATGGTCTGCTCAATGTGGGCGTTGAAGCGCTGGTGGCTGAAAGATGATTATACGTATAAGCAGTTTGCAGACCAATGCGCCAAAATGGCTATATCACTGGTGCGCGGCTCAACCGTCTGAACGACGAACAAAGACTGTTCTACCGGCCGAATTAAGCCATAGAGTCTTTCAGTGAAAGTTTTATTTTTTGCCATGCCCGATACCGTCAGCGCGCTGGACGCCGTGCTGCGCATGCCTAACCTGGGGTTGTGCTCAATAGCAGGCAACCTGGAGGGGTGTGACGTCAAGGTGGTCGACCTGGCCTTTCACAGCCGCCGGCTTACGCAGTACGTACGTAGCTTGATGGATGAGGTCAGGCCGGACCTGGTCGGCCTCAGCGCAATGAGCTTTCAGTTCGCCAGCGCCTGCCGCGTTGCCGGCATCTGCCGGTCGGCAAATCCTGCCGTCAAGGTAGCCCTGGGCGGCTATCACGCCTCACTTATGTGCGAGGAGATCGCAGCCGGGAAGGAAGCGGGGCTGTTCGATTTTATGATCAGGGGCGAGGGGGAGATCACCTTTAACCGGCTCGTGCAGGAGATAATATCAGGCAGGGAAGACTTTGGTTCCATATCCGGCCTGTCCTTCCGCACAAGGTGGGGCTTCCAGCACAATCAGCCCGCCCCGCTGGCGGACCTGGATGAAATCAGATTGCCCGACCGGGGATGCCGCCTGCTGCACACGGCACATTTTTTCGGCCAGCCGTTTGACTGTGTGGAGACCTCGCGCGGCTGCAGCATGGGCTGCAATTTCTGCAGCATTACGCAGATGTACGGGCGCTCGATCCGTTTTTTTAAGCCTGAGCGAGTGATAGCAGAGCTGAAATTGCTTAAGCAGAAAGGCACGCGAGGGGTGTTTTTTGTCGATGATAACATCACGCTGGATGTGCGACGTCTGAAGAAGCTCTGCGAAATGATAGCCGCAGAGAACCTGAACACCATGTCCTACGCCATCCAGGCCAGCGTAAAAGGCATATCATCCGATCCGGAACTGGCAGCCTGCCTGAAAAAGGCCAACTTCATCTGGGTGTTCCTGGGGATTGAAAGCGGAATCGGGCGCAACCTGGAATCCATGGGCAAAGAAGGCGTGCTGAACAACACGCAGCTTGCCATCTCACTGCTGCAGGCACAGGATATATGCGTCTTCGGCGGCTTTATCGTGGGCAACCCCGAAGATACGCGGCAGGACATACTCTACACCTACCGGTTTGCTCTTGACTCGGGCGTGGACCATCCTATCATCCAGTGCCTGACGCCTTATCCCCGGACAAACACCAGGGAGGAGCTGATGGCAGAAGGCCTGATAACCAATGGTGATGACTTCAGCCGCTACAATGGTTTTATCTGCAACGTTCGGACCAGGCATCTCAGCAACAGTCAGCTGTCGCAGGCGATGATGTGGGGTGGTATAAAGCTTTATTTTCATCCCAGGTACCTGAAGCGCAGCCGCTTCTGGCGCTTTGAGCCGTCGCTCTGGCCGGTGCTACTGGGTAATAATATCAGACATATACTCGGTGCAGCCCGCGGCCGGCTGTTTGAATCGACTCACAGCTGGTGAGGCTGCTTTGCGCGCCCGGCCTGTACGGCGATATACTTATGGACGGCCTGCGGAAATAATTTTTGATAGGGGGGCTGTCTATGAAACAGAAGGTCAGGTGCAGGGCCTGCGGATATATCATGGACGAGGCCAGGCTGGGAGATAAGTGCCCTGCATGCGGTGTGCCCAGGCAGTCCTTTGAACCGTATACCGATCCCCTATCCCCATCGCGCCGCAGGATTCTTAAGCTGGACCTGCATCCCATAGCCGTTCATTTTCCAGTTTCTTTTACCGTGGCCATAGCCGTGTTTTCAGCAGCCACATTTTTGTTTCCCTGTCCTGTCACAGGGCTGCTGATGGCCGCTACAAGCATAATGGCCTGGCTTCTGCCGCTGCTGGTGCTTTTAGCCTTTTTAATCGGCCTGCTGGACGGCAGGGCGCGCTTTCGTAAGATCGGCAACTCGCGCATACTCAAGGTCAAGATACTGCTGGCAACAGTCCTGTTTGTATTGTCACTGGCGCTGGCAATCCTTATATGGATAAAAGGTTTTAGCGATCCAATGCTTACTCTGCTCTACATATTTATCGATTTGGCCGCACTGACCTGCGTTGTTTGGCTGTCGCTGCTGGGTGTAAGTATTATGGAAGCAGCGCTGCCCGGGAAATAAGCATGGAGACCGCTGCACTGGACCTGGCCCGGACGCAGTTCGCCGTCACGACCATCTTTCACATGATCTGGCCGCTGCTCAGCATCGGACTGAGCGTGATGATGGTGGTCATGGAAATTCTCTGGCTGAGGACGGACAAAGAAATATACTACCGGCAGGTGCGTTTCTGGTCCACCATATTTATCCTGGTCTTTGGCATCGGCGTGGCCAGCGGCGTGCCGCTTGAAATGGAGTTCGGCACCAACTGGTCACGTTTCTCGGCCTCCTCAGGAGGCCTGTTCGGCAATATACTGGCCTTTGAGGCTTCCATGTCCTTTGCGCTGGAAGCGGCCTTCCTGGCCATTTTCATCTTTGGCTGGAACCGCGTGTCCCGCGGCATGCACCTTTTCTCGAATATCATGGTGGCGGTGGGGGCATCCCTGTCCGCATTCTGGATCATGTCCGCCAACTCCTGGATGCAGACGCCTGCGGGGGTCAGCATGGAAGCGGGCAAGATAGTCATCAACAACTACCTGGCGGCCGTATTCAATCCGGACCTGCCGATCGCCTTTATACACATCTGGGTGGCCAGCATTGAGACCACGCTGTTCTTTGTGGCGGGCATTTGCGCCTGGTACATACTCAGGAAGCAACACGTGGAATTCTTTCTGCAGGCCTTCAAGGTCATGGTGGTCATCGGGATCGTGGTGGCGCCGCTGCAGGTTTTCCTGGGTGACGCTTCCGGCCTGCAGGTTATCAAAGACCAGCCGGCCAAGGCAGCCGCCATGGAGGGGCACTGGGTGACCAATCCGCCCGGTACTCCGGCCTGGTGGGTGGCGCTGGCCTGGCCAGACCAGCAGGCGCAGAAGAACGCCTGGGAGGTGAAGGTACCCTATATGCTGAGCATACTCAGCGACCACTCGCTGACCGGGCAGGTCATCGGGCTGAAGGACTTTCCGGTCCAGGACCAACCGCCGGTCGTCCTGCCGTTTTATGCTTTCAGGCTGATGGTCCTGCTGGGGATAATAATGCTGCTGCTGGTGCTGTGGGCTGCCTTGGAATGGTGGCGGAAGAGGCTGCGCCCGGACGTGGCGCCGGGCAACAGGGCCTTCTGGACCGCCTGGCTGTGGGCCATACCCGCCGGTTTCCTGGCCACCGAATGCGGATGGATAGTGCGCGAGGTGGGCCGTCAGCCCTGGATTATCTACGGCCTGATGCGCACCAGCGAGGGCAGCTCGCCCGTGGGGCAATCGACCGTGGCCACCAGCCTGGCGCTTTTCATCGTGATATATCTCTTGCTGTTGGCCCTCTTCATATTCTTCACGCGGCGCATACTCATCAAGGGGCCAGACCTGAGCAGCCCCCTGCCGGAGCGCAATAAACCTGCAGCTGATAAAAATAAGACCGAAGGAGCTGGCTATTAAATGGACGTCCTGCTGCCGCCGATATGGTTTTTGCTTTTAAGCCTGACGGCTGTGCTGTTCATCATGCTGGACGGCGCTGACCTGGGCATAGGCTTCCTGTCGCTGGCCGCCAGTGAATCACGGCGGACGGCCATGCTGGAGGCCATCGGCCCGCTGTGGTACGCTAACGAGACCTGGCTGGTGATAGCCGGCGCCATCCTGTTTGGCGCCTTTCCGCTGGCATACGGGGTAATATTGAGCTCAATGTATATACCCGTGATGATGATTCTCTTCGGCCTGATGTTCAGGGCTGTTTCCATCGAGTTCCGCAGCCACTCAGTGCAGAAGTCGTTCTGGGGATACAGCGTGGGTGCGGGCAGCCTGCTGGCTATACTGGGCCAGGGCTTTCTGCTGGGCGGGCTGCTGACCAACCTGAGCGTAAAGGACGGCGCCTTTGCGGGAGGGCCCTGGGACTGGCTGAGCGGGCTGTCGCTGGTCATCACCCTGGGGGTGCTGGCCGGGTACTGTATGCTGGGCTCGGCCTACCTGGTAACGCGGACCGGCGGTGAGACCCAGGCACGCAGCTGGCTTCTTTTAAGGGTCTGTGCGCTGTGTGCGCTGACCATGTTTGCCGTTATCACCATACTTATGCCGGTTGTGCCGACGCCTATTTACCATATGTGGGTACAGTCGCCGCGCATTTACTCGGTGCCGTTCTTCCTGCTGGCGGGTATGCTCAGCTTTATCATGCTGATCAGTGTCTCATCTTCACAAAAGAATGCCAGGGCCACCTACAGCTGGGCGATAATAGCTGCATTGAGCGCCGTCGGCGAGCTGATCGCAGCCATATTCCCCTATTTCATACCTTTTTCCGTGTCAATTTACGATGCAGCCTCTTCGACCACGTCCCTGGTGTTCATGCTGTACGGCGTGGGTGTGGTGCTGCCGATAATTATTGTCTACAACGTCTATGTGCGCAGGGTTTTCGGCGTTAGGAAGGACAGCAGCGCAGAGGCAGAAAAGTACTAGGTAGCGGCGGTTAATATCCTTCCCGCTTGTAATGCTGTGCAGTAGCTTTGTATATGTCAGCGCCGGCGCGCATGACCTCAATCTTATCTTTTGTTAGCTTTGCCCTGACCTCGGCCGGGCTCCCCATCACCAGCGACATAACAGGTATCCTTGTACCGGGGGTGACCAGCGCTCCTGCAGCAATGAGACAATCATCAGCTATCTCCGATTCCTCTAACAGTGTGGCGTCGATACCTATTAAACAGTTGTTGCCTATTTTCCTGCAATGCAGGATGGCGCCGTGTCCCACAATAACGTTGTTGCCGACGAGCATTTCGTTGCCGGTGTGCAGAACGCAATTGTCCTCGATGTGCGTATTTTTGCCGATGATGATCCGCCCGAAGTCACCACGGATGACTGCGCCCGGCCAGACGCTGGAATGTTCCCCTATCACCACACTTCCTATGACGTAAGCCGCTTCGCTGACGAATGCTGTCGGGTGGACCTGCGGCGTTATCCCGTTAAAGCTTCTGATCATGCTGCCTCCGGTTACATCCAGCGTGCCAGCCTCTTAAGGGCTGCGCTCTTTTCATTATCCCCCACTTTCGACCTCTCCAGCGCACTGTGCAGGATCTCAATGCTTTTGTCATAGGTCTTGCGGTCCACTGGGTAGGGGATGCCGTCCTTGCCCCCGTGTGCGAAGGTGAAACGAGCGGGATCGCGCAGGCTGGTGGGCACGCCGTAGATGACCTCGGCAATCAGGCTGAGGGCACGTAGTGTCTTGGCGCCCACGCCCTCCATGCCGAGCAGCACCTCGAAGTCCTCCGGCTGCCTTTCGTAGGTCTGCATAAAAATCTTGTACAGCCGGTCGGGATGGATATCGGAGGCCAGTATCTCGTGACGCCTGGGCAGCTCCAGGCTTTGCAGGCGCTTGAGCCTGGATATTATCACGTCCGGATTCTTCTGCCTGGCTATATCCGCTATGGTGCCCCTGGCCGGTGTGCTCTCCTCCGCCACCAGGTTGAGCGTGCTGGCCGAGGACTCGGCGCATACCGCGGCATGAGGCTCGCAGACAAAGTCCGTGACCTTGCGGCTGAGCCAGTGGTAACGGCGGGCATAAAGGTTCTGCTCGTTCATGCCCTGCTGGATTACTGCCCATGAGCCGTCCGCGGTAAAGCAGAAGACGTGGTGATAAAGCTGGTATCCGTCCTGCACGGCATTGTTGTCCACTTTGGCGGCCATGCGGCTGGCATAGACCAGCCTGGCGGCATCCTCCTTGATAAGGTGGCCGTAAGACTCGATCTGGGCCGGCGTTTTGCGCGATGCGGCCCCCTTACCGCCGGCAATGAACAGCCCCAGGTCAGCCTCCATGCCCCTGATGCCCTCCTTGACCGCGCCGCAGACCGTGGTGGTCACGCCGCTGGAGTGCCAGTCGAAACCCAGAACGCAACCGAGGGCCTGGAACCAGTGGGGGTCCGAGAGGCGTTCCAGCATCTCCCCGGGGCCGAAATCCGCCACAATGGCCTGCGTTATCTCACCGGCCAGCCTCGTCATGCGTGAAAAAAGCCAGGCCGGCGCCTTGCCGCCGTGAAGCGGAAGATTGGCCGTTCCCGTCCTCTTAATGCTATCTGACATGCTCTCAATATCCAGGGTTGTGATCTAATGATAGCATAGACATGAGTTGAGCCAGGGCATTAATGAGCATGCTTTGGACGGGTCTGCAGGACGCAGATCAGACGTAGCTGTCAGGGCTGCCGTTGAGGCCGCAGCAGCGGGATACTGCACGGCTGGCAAGCTGAATGTAGCGGTTAAGGTAATAGTACCGCTTGGGCTCTATGGTGATGACCTCGCTGTAGATCTCATCGCCCACCGTGATCACGCCGTAGCTGCGGTGCATGGCGGGGAACCTGCCTATGACGCTGCCGGGGTTGAAGAACAGGATGCCTTCCTCAATGGTGTTCCTGACCGAATGCGTATGCCCGTATAGAATAGCGTCGATCTTGCCTTCGAACTGTGTCAGCAGGCCCCACTTGAAGCCGAAGGGAAATACGCAGCCATGGCCGTGTATGATACCGATGCGTTTGCCGTTGACCTCGATCAGGTCTTTCTCCGGCAGTCCCGGAATGTGACTGTCATGGTTGCCTGCCACGCCACGAAACTCGGTTATCTCCTTGAGGTCGTTGACCAGGTCAGCGGAATGGAAATCGCCCAGATGCACCACCATATCCATGCGGGTGAGCGCATTGATTAGCGTAGTGGGAAGCTCGCTGATGCGGTGAACGTGCGTGTCGGATATTACACCAATTCTCATGATTGTATTGATAAATTCAAATATTAGCGCCTGAAGCGCAAATACGGCAAGATGTTAACACTTTTTGACGGGCTTGTCTATAGTCCGATGCGAACCGGCAATGGCGTGCAGTCGCATTTAATGCTGGCCTGGGGTATAATCTCTACCGTTTTGCCCTGATTGGCCTTTCGGAGTGCACCGCATTGATCGTAAAAAATCGCGAAGAACTAATATCTTCCAACCTGCGTGCCCGGGCCGTCGAACTGATCGAGGCCAGTATAACGCGCGTGCTGCCCTCCAACCTGCTCAGAACGGCCCTCAAATTTAACCGGGTCGGCAGGGTGCTGACAATACAGGGCACCAGGTATAAGCTGGCCAAGGGAAGGGTGTTTGTCGTAGGCGGCGGCAAGGCATCCGGCCTGATGGCCGAAGAGCTGGAGAAGATACTTGGCACCAATAACATAATCGCAGGCACGGTCAATTGCAAAACGGGCGGGTACTCCACCTAGAAGGTATCTATCGTGCTGGCGGGTCATCCCCTGCCGGATGAAGCCGGCGTCAGGGGTGTCAGGGACATGCTGGCCATGAAGGCCAGGTACGATATCGGCAAGGGCGACCTGGTCATCTGCCTGATATCGGGGGGCGGCTCATCGCTTATGCCATGCCCGGCGGCCGGCATAACCCTGGAAGATGAGCAGAATATTACGCAGCTTATGCTTAGGTGCGGGGCTGATATCAAGGAGATAAACACGGTGCGGAAGCACCTCTCATTGACCAAGGGAGGGGGCCTGGGCAAGTTCTATGAGCCCGCCAGGGTGGTCTCCCTGATCATATCCGATGTGGTGGGTGACGACCTGGACGTTATCGCCTCAGGACCCACCGTCCCGGACTCGTCCACCTTTAAGGACGCCTATAACGTGCTGCAAAAATACCAGCTGCTGGGAAAGGCGCCGAGGAACGTGGTGGACTTTATCCACCGCGGAACAGAAGCGATAGAGGCCGAGACCCCCAAGGAATTGTATAACTGCGACAGTTATATCATCGGCAACAACCGGATCTGCCTGGACGCCATGGTTGAGAAAGCCAAAGACCTCGGATTAAAGCCGCTGATGATCACCTCCGAGCTGTGCGGGGACACCACCGCGGTGGCGCGGAACATGGCTGCGGATATTATAAACGGCAAATACCGGGGCTTTAATGCCATACTACTGGGCGGTGAGACCACGCCGACATTGCCGGAGAACTCGGGCAAGGGTGGCAGGAACCAGCATTATGCGGCAGTATCCATGCTGGCCATGCAGGGCTATCCCGGCCCCTGGCTGGTGGCCTGCGCCGGGACCGACGGGTCGGATTTCCTGCCGGACGTGGCCGGGGCCATAGTTGATGACCGCTCACTGCCGGCTGCACGTGCGGCAGGCATCAACTTTGATGATTATGTCAGAAGATTTGACAGCAATACACTGTTCAACAAGCTGGGCAGGTCGCTGATCATCACGGGTTCCACCGGCACCAATGTCAGTGACGTAATAGTCTACCTGTTAGGCTGAGAGATCTATTTCCATAAAACATACCACGAAGGGAAGGTGCTCGAACTGTCTGGTGCCCGTTTCCCTGAAGCCGAGTGACTTGTACCAGTCCTTTAAGATTTTCTGTTTGTCTATCATTCCCAGAGCCACTTTTTTGCCGCCGTCTCTCTTAGCGGCATCCAGAGCAAACTCGACCAGCTGTCTGCCGTAGCCGCGATGCCTGAACTCGGGCAGCACGGCCAGCCGATCCATATAATAGACACCCCCTTCACCTTTCTCCACGGCCACGAACCCTACCTGATTTTTGTCGTCATACAATCCGTAGAAGGACGCCCGTTTGTGAAAATCCCGCAGCCTTTCCATGGTAGAGAATGAGGGGTGGGACGGCGCATTCTCCTGCCTGAGATTCATCTCACGGGCTACAGTGCCAAACGACGTCCTGATGACCTCCAGGCTGGACTCGAGCTGAGTAACGGTCTTGATCTCTTTTATTTGTGTCATTCTATGCCGTTTAGCCTGTTATAACCCTGCCAGTACCTGCGGAAGAGAAAACCGGGTGTGGCTGCCGGCATCCTGTCCAGCCTGCCCGTCCAGTCACCGACGATCATCCTCACCCTGTTGAAATACCTGTCTATAGTCGCCTGGTTCAGGGCGGCACCGGGCTGTTCCACTGTCTGCAGCATCTCCTGCTCATATTCAGTTATGGAACACTGCATTTCTTTTAGGGCGGCCGGGAAATGCCACAGCGCACGGCGGTGCGGCTTTTCGCACTGCCACCAGTAGGTCTCGGGGTCGTACTCGGCCGCTCCCTGCAGATAGCCCACCGGGTTGGCCGTGCCCGGCCCGAACACAGGGTAGAACGGGCTGAGGCAGGGGTTGGAAGCTCCCGTGACGTAGAAATGATTCTCTCCCGCGCCTACCCTGGTTACCAGCGAGGCGACTGACTGGCTGCGGCGGATAAGCTTGTCGGCGGCGTGCATGCAGACCGTGCCGCTGTGTTTATCCGGCCGGAAGTCCTGCCTGCCGCCGTGGTCACGCAGTATAGCCATGAAGTCAGCCGACGTGAGAGCGCCTTTGTTTTGAGCGAGTAAATTCCCCGAGCAGTGCTGGCGTTTCCTGGCGGCTGCTCCCCAGGTGACAACAGGCTCGGAGTAGCAGCGGCTGAAGTCGAAGTTGGACTCGCTTTTACACCAGCCTTTTTTTATAGCGTTCTCAATCAGCCCGGGAGAAGCGGCGTCAAAGTCCCCTCCCAGCGATATGACGTTGGAGATGCTCCAGACATCGCTGATCTTCTTCCAGGCCCACCAGGATTTAACCGTCTCGAGCACATAAGCTTCCCCGGCATCCGCAATCAGGTAGCTGTTCATGTAGAGAAACTTCTGGCGGTAGCCGCAGTTGCCGCCCTGCCCGTATTGTTCCAGTAACTGGATGATGGTATCGAGCGCCGCCCTGGCGGTCTTGCCCCTTTCCAGAGCCAGGCGTAGCAGGTCCATGCCCAGCAGACCGCTGGCTGCAGGCTTCTCCCGCGTGAAGAGGGCCTCATTGCCTATGACGACCCCGTACTCGTTGGCGCCCATCTCGGCTCCCCACATCCAGAAGGGCTGGCAAAGGAGCACCCTGGCGGTCTCCTCAACCTGGGGGATCGACAGGTAGGTGCATTTAACCATGTCTCCCGGCCTGTGCTGCTGCCGTGGGATGATGACCACGTTCTGGACTTCGTCGGGTTCGCGGTCGCTGTTCTTGCCGAAGAGCATTGCTCCGTTCTTTGTAGCTGTTCCAAGCGCGACAATGGTGTCACACATGACCCCTTCCTCCGCTGACAGGTGATGCCTGCATCTTATCAAAATACGAATGAGCTTGACAAAAAAAGCGGCCTTCATAAAGTGTTGAGAAGTCCAATATTAAACGCCGGAGGCTATTTGGGCCCGTTGTATTCCAGGGCGACCATGGTAATGTCATCGGACTGCATCGTGCCCTGGGCAAACTGTTCAATATCAGCCCTGACACCTTGGATGATGTCAGTTACATTTTTGCCTTTAAGTGTGTTAAGGCACTTCAAGAGACCTGCTTCGGAATAGAGGTGGCCGCTGCCGTTCATGGCCTCAGTGACGCCATCGGTGTACATCAGAACCACATCATGGGGCCGCAGCCTGTAGTTGCGGGATTCGTAGCGGGTATCGGGCAGAGCTCCGACCACCAGGCCCTTGGGTAGCTGGATATATTCAAACTCTTTACCGGCCTTGCAGATAAGGGGCGGGTTGTGCCCGCCGTTGGCTATGGTGACTTCGCCGGTGTCGGTATCCAGTATGGCACAAAGCCCGGTGAAGAACATGGAAGCCTCGTTATCGGGATACAGGATATTATTGACCCTGAACAGCACCTCGTCCGGCTTTATGGCGTGCTGCGCCTCGGTCCTCAGTAACGTCTTGCAGATGGCCATAAACAGTGCGGCCGGAATTCCCTTGCCGCAGACGTCGCCGATGATCAGGCACAGCTTGTTGGGGCTGATGAAAAAGAAGTCATAAAAGTCACCGCCGACCTCCCTGGCTGCGTGCATAATGGCGTACAGGTCGAACTCCTTCCTGTCGGGGAAGGGTGGGAAGAGCCTGGGCAGCATGCTGGCCTGGATATCCGTGGCCACCCGCAGCTCGCTCTCAATCCTCTCCTTGGCAGAGGTTGTTTCCTGCAGGTCGCGTATATATTCCTTCAGGTCTTCGGCCATCTTGTTAAAGGCGCCGGCCAGGTCCTGTATCTCATCATTGGTGCGTATGTCCAGCCTGTGGTCGAGGTTGCCGTTGCCGATCACTTCTACCCCTTTATTGAGTGCAAGTATGGGGTTGGTCAGCATCCTGGAAAGCAGGGTAGCTGCAACGGCCATCAGCACGACTATACCGGCCGAGGCAAGAATCAGGATGAGCAGCATCTCATTGATCTGCTTGTTTATCCGGCCGGCGATATCGGCCGTGGCCGTGTCTATCCTGTCCTTGGTCGTGGCGACCGGGGCGGTGATCTCCTCGATGGACATGACAATACCTATCGACCAGCCCGTGCGCAGTATCGGTGCATAGGCCAAATACTTGTCGGTGCCGTCGAGCTGCAGGGTGGCGATGCCTGTGCCGCCGTCGATCATCTCCTTGACGATTTTCACCAGGTCGGCATTGGAGCTCTGCAGCAGGTTCTCGTTTTTAAACGACTCGTCAGCGCCTTTGCCTGAAAGCTGCATGGCGGGGTGAGCTATCACCCTGCCGTTTTGATCGATGAGGAAGGCGTAGCCATTCTTTCCGACCTGCGTGCCGATGATCTTCTGGTTGATGGTCTCGATGGTCATATCGGCGCCGACAACTCCAATGAGCTGCCGGTAGGAGTTGTAGACGGGTTTAAAACAGGTAATTACACGGGTGCCGGTAACACTGTCCACCGTGGCATCGGTCCAGCCGACCGACCTGGTGGTGGCCGCCCTGGTGTACCACGGCCTTTCCCTGGGGTCGTAGGAAGAATCGATGCCGGAAGCCCAGGGGTAAAGCTGCGCCACACCCGTGGCCGTACCAAAATATATCTGAGTGAGGTTATGATCGTTCTGATAAACGGGGATAAAGATGTTGTCCAGGCTGCTGCACAGCTTGAGCTCCGCGGCAGCATTATCCTGCTCCAGCCCCGGGGCGAGTATGCTTACGGAAGCCGTATAAATCGTATCGGGCTTCTCGTCCTGGAAATAGATATGCCGTCCCGGAAACTGTGAGGGGTTGGCCCAGGCATTGGCAACGTAGCTGGCGACCACATTGGCCTCGGATTCAACCTTATCGAACGTTGCATTACTGATGGTGGCCTGGTCGATGGCCAGTGCCAGCAGCTGTTCTTCGGCCTGTTTTTTCAGCGCCTCGCTGCTGTCGTTGACGGCCTGCGTGCCCAGTGCCCCGTTGCTTTCCAGTGCGTAGTCGCCGAGCCGGGCCATGTTATTGAGGGCAATGATGGTAAAAGCCACCAGCGATAGCAGAGACAGCCCGAGAAGGATGGACAGTATTTTGCCGGTAATCCCCAGCCTGAATCTGCGCTTTGAAGCCGGTTTAGAGAGGCTCATATTTAGATTTATTGCCTGGCGGCTGCCGCGGCTTCCCTGCTCAGGCGGCATTCATTATACTCTATCACCATTTTCAATGCCTCAGCCGCCGCCGGGAAAGTGTAATAGAGCGGCATTTTTGTTGCCACTATCTTCTGTATCAGCTGGAAGATGGCGTTGTTGCGTTCCGGCAGCCTGGCGTCCTCGCAGATATAACCTACTGGCTTGTGCGACTTGCTGTAGGCCTGGCTAAGCGATTCGCTGAACATCGCAGCGAAAGCCTCTATAGAGAGCTGGCTGGGGCGTAAGAACCCCATGCAAAAATCGACTTCGTCCCAGTCCGTCAATATTTCCACTGCCCTCAGCAGGTTATCTGATTCCATCATGCTCTGCGAGTAGTCTATCGGGTTGCCCAGCATATTGCCGGCCAGGCGGGTAAAACTTACCAATTTATTTCTGATGCTCTGGGGTAGAGGAGGAAGCCTGAAGCCGCGCCGCTCAAACTCATCTGTGAGCAGAACGCTGGCGCCGCCTCCCGGCCCGATGAGGATGACGTTCCTGCCGCCGGGGTCAGGCATGAAGGTGAGCGTCACCAGCACATCCACCATCTCCTCCATATTACGCGGCCTGATGAGATTGAACTGCCGGCAGAGAGCTTCCCAGATAAGGTGATTGCCCGCCAGTGAAGCAGTATGCGTGGCCGTTGCCCTGGCGCCTGCCTCACCGAATCCTCCCTTGATGAGCACGACCGTTTTTTCAGCCGACGCCTTTTTGATCAGGTCAAAAAATCTTCCCCCATCACGTACGCCTTCCAGGTACAACGCAATTACCCTGGTCGTCGGATCCTGGATAAAGTATTCGAGGAAGTCGCACTCGTTTAAATCACAGGCATTGCCGAAGCTTACGACCTTATTGAATCTCACACCGCGCCAGCCGGCCTCCATGATCAGGAATTCCGTGTTGCCGCCGCTCTGGCTGATCACGCTGACAGGCCCTGCTTCCAGGGGGAAACTCGAATCGAAGGACATCTTTGACTCCGGGCAATAGATGCCCATGCAGTTAGGGCCGATAACGCGCACGCCGGTCTCCCGGGCCAGCCTGGTGAGCTCGTCCTGCAGGCCTGCCACCTCCTTTTCACCGGTTTCAGCAAACCCGGCCGTGCAGAAGTGGATGGCCTTTATGCCTTTGCGGGCGCACTGCCGGACTATCTCCGGCGCAATCCTGGCCGCTACTGTGCCGATGGCATAATCGACATTATCAGGGATATCGTCCAGGGAGAGATATACCTTATGGCCGTCCAGCTCTCCGCCGCGCGGGTTTACGGGATAAAGGGGCCCATTGAACTTGAATTTCCGAAAGGCCTCCCAGAAAGTCCTGGTCCAGTGAGACGGGTCGCTGATCGTGATCCCTACAAAGGCCACGCTCCTGGGGTGAAATATCGGGTCGAGTATGTCGAAAATCTCGGTCATAAGACTGGCTCCATGCGGATTGACGTCATTTGCAATTGATTAACCAATCAATTAACAATTTTACCGGAGGAGAATTATATTATATCGGACGGGAATACACAAGCCGGGATAACTCAGCCGGGCCGGCTGCCGGCCGCCTGCTGTATGGCCTGAACACGCTGCAGCAGGGGTGGATGAGAATAGTGCAAAAAAACGTAGAGCGGATGGGGTGTGAGGTTTGAGAGATTGTCGGAAGACAGCTTCTTAAGGGCAACGACCATGCTCTGCGGGTCGGCGACGGTCTGTGCGGCGTAACGGTTGGCGGCGTATTCGTATTTGCGCGAGAGCATATTGGTCAGCAGCGAGAGCACCAGCTCCAGTGGAGTGTAAAGCAGCCCGAAGAAGATCAGCCCTGTATAAACGGATGGCTGTGTCATGTAAAAGGCTGCGTACAGGCCAGGAGTGTTAATCAACAGCGACAGCAGGAAGAATATGATGCCGGAATGAAGTATGCTCAACAGCAGGCCCCAGAGTATGTGCCTTTTCTTATAATGGCCGATTTCGTGCGCCAGCACCGCCACCAGCTCCGGTACCGTGTGCCGCGCGATGAGTGTATCGAACAGGGCTATCCTCTTGCTGCGGCCGAACCCGCTGAAGAAGGCGTTGGACTTGCTGGAGCGCCTGGAGCCGTCCATGACGAATATGTTGCTGACCGGGAATTTCACCGAGCCGGAATAGTCCAGGATGGCCGTCCTCAGCTCGCCCTCCCCCAGCGGCGTGAACTTGTTGAACAGTGGCATGATCCAGCGCGGAGCGGCAAACTCGATGAAAAGCAGGTAGAGCGTGACTGCCGCCCAGCAGTACAGCCAGGCAAACGGACCGGCCAGCTCGAACAGCGCCAGTATGCCTGCCAGTAGCGGAAGGCCAAGCACGGCTGCCAGCATCAAGCCCTTCAGCCGGTCTGCAATAAAGGTGCGCCACGTAGTGCGGTTGAAGCCGTAACGCTGCTCGATGACAAAGGTGCCGTAGATATCAAAGGGCAGCGTTAGCAAACCATAGCCCAGGGCCAGGATGCCCGTGTAGAGAATGCCGTTGGCTATGCTGGCAAAGCCCCAGCTCCGGACTATAAAGTCAAACCAGTTGAATCCGCCGGCAAACCAGAAAATAAGCAGCAGTGCCAGGTTAAAGGCGCCGGACAACAGGCCGAACAGTGTATTTTCACGTATGTACTTTTGGGACTTGCCGTATGTTTCCTGCGTGTAGACATCTTTGAGCGACGCCGGCGGTTCCAGCCGCAACGCTCTCAAATTAAGGATATCGGCCAGGAGTCCCAGCAGGTAATCCAGCAAAACAGCCGCAAGGATAATAATTGCAAAAAGATTCACGGTTAATATTATAGGAGAAAAAAAGGTTGTAAACTTTTTTGGGGTCAGGCCGTTTATTAATTGTTCATAGTTTTACTGGAGGACAATGCTGCCGTGAGAGGTTTATGGATTTCTTTGGCGGTTTTAATCATCGCCGGGCTGGCCGGGTGCCAGGCCGTGATGGCCGGGTCCGCCCCGGACATCAGCCAGCAGAACGAAGGCCTCGCCCTGGTTGTTACCCAGCCGCAGGACGAGTCCATTGTGAGAAGCAATCCGCTGGTGGTGAGCGGAAATACAAGCCCGGGAGCCCAGGTGATGGTCAACGATATGGCGGTGGCGGTTGATAGCGGGCATTTCAGCCTTTCGCTGGAGCTGGAACCGGGCCCGAACTGCATAGAGATACAGGTCAAAGATGGCTCGGGCCGCCAGGCCTTTAAAGAGCTGACCGTAGTCTACGTGCCATAATTTTGACATTACTCGCCTGCATATCATAAATTGTCCGCATGTCCAGGCCCATAGTGCTGGCATCTTCATCGCCGCGGCGCTCCGAGCTGCTGGCGCAGTCAGGCCTCGAGTTTGAGGTGGACAGCCTGCCGGTAGAGGAGGATTTGAATCCGGGCGTGGATCCATTGAAGCTGGCCAGAGACATTTCCAGCAGGAAAGCGCTGGCTGTGGCTGCCCGGCATGCCGGCTCGCTCGTAATTGCCGCCGACACTTTCGGTGTGCTGGACGGGAAGTTCCTGGGCAAACCCCAGACTGCGCAGCAGGCAAGGGATATGCTGGGCAAGCTCAGCGCCAGGAAGCACACTGTTATCAGCGGCTTCACTATTCTGGATACGGCCACCGGTAAAGCAGTTTCCAGGGCGGTAAAGACCGAGGTGTTTTTTAAAAAGCTAAGCACTGATGAAATTGAAGACTATGTTGGCACGGGTGAACCGCTGGACAAGGCCGGGGCGTATGCCATCCAGGGCTTGGGTAAGAAACTGGTCAGGCGCATCAAGGGCGATTACTATAACGTGATAGGCCTGCCGCTGCAGGCGCTGAAGGAGGAGCTGAAAAAGTTCGGCGTCTCGCTCCCCGCTGTCCCTCAGTCCGGCTTTGCCGTCGATTCACCCGCCAGGTAGCCGGTGGAGAAGGCGGCCTGCAGGTTAAAACCACCCGTGTCGGCATCCAGGTCCAGCACCTCGCCGCAGAGATAAAGGCCTTTAACCAGCCTGGATTCCATTGTTCTCGGGTCAACCTCATCAAGGCAGACGCCTCCTGCCGTGACCATGGCCTGCGAGAGCGGCCGGGGCCCCCTTATATTGAACCTGACGTCTTTCAGCGCCCGGCACAGGGCTTTACGTTCTGCCAGGCTGACCTGGCTGGCCTTTTTATCGGCGATGCCGCCGGTGTTTTTAAGAGCTGCAGCAATAATTCTGGCCGGCGCAAATGATTCCAGGACATTTTTCACCAGCCTGCTTCCATGTTGTGTGAACAGACGCTCCACGATAGTGACAAGCTGCTTCTCTGGCGTGTCGGGCAGGAGGTCAATTGATATGCTGACCGGGTTGGTCTCCAGCGCGTCGACCACTGCCAGGCTCATCAGCAAGACCGCCGGGCCGCTCAGGCCGAAGTGTGTGAAGAGCACATCCCCCCTCCGGCTCTCTATCAGGGGCGGACGCAGCTTTTGGCGGGCCAGGCCGCGGCCGGCATCAACTTCAGGGACTGCCCTGATATCTATCTCCCCGGAGCGGCAGGCGAAGGAAGTCACCCTGGCGCCTTTGAGGCTTATGCCCTGCAGGGCACGGGCCAGGCCCGATTCTTCGACCACCAGCGGCACCAGCGCCGGCCTGAGCCTGATAATAGAATGTCCCAGCGAGGCAGCCATTTTGTATCCGTCTCCCGTTGATCCCGTCTGCGGATAGGAGCTGCCGCCTGCAGCCAGCACCACGGCATCCGCTGCATGGCTGGCACCTCCCTGGACATGAACGGAGCTGACGTGCCCTACTCTGGTATCAATTTTTGATACATCAGCTCCCGTTATCATGTTGACGCCGTTGTCCTGTGCGAAAAGTGCCAGAGCCTGCACCACGTCTGATGAACGGCCGGAGGAGGGGAAAATGCGCCCTCCGGACTCAACGGATGTGTTAACGCCGTAACGATTAAGCAGATTCAGCAACTCCGGTCTGAAAAAGTGATGGAAGGCGGGATAGAGGAACCTGCCGTTGGGTCCGAAAGCAGAGATGAAATCGTCCATGTCCCGCGCGTTGCTCAGGTTGCAGCGGCCGCTGCCGCTGGCCAGCATTTTCAGGCCCAGTTTATCCATTTTTTCCAGAAGCGTGATCCCGGCACCCAGCTCGGCGGCGCGCCCGGCAGCCAGCAAGCCGGAGGCGCCCGCTCCTATCACCACAACCTTCTTTTTATTCATTTTACTTAGTGTTTTTACCGTGCCTGGCGATATGCACCACGGCTTGAATCCGTACTATAATAACACCATTGCAATGCTTCAGGAACACAGCACATGAATGGAACAGGCGGGGTCCTCACACGGGAAGATATATTAAAGCTGCTAGGGAACACGCCCCCGCTGGTGGCTGAGGCAATCAACCTGGGCGAGCAGCTTCAGCCCAACGGGATCGACCTCACAGTGCGTGAGATCAGCGCCTTCGAGTCGCGCGGGAACATCACCGAAGGAAACGAGGGCAGGCAGCTGCCCAGGACAGCGGCCCTACCGTTCGATGCCCACGGAGGCGTTGACCTGGAGGCCGGCGCCTACCTGGTTACATTTAACGAGGTGGTGAACCTTCCGCTCAACGTCATGGCGCTGGGCAGGCCGCGTTCCAGCCTCAACCGCTGCGGAGCCAGCATACACAGTGCTGTTTGGGATGCCGGGTACTCCGGCCGGTCTCAATCGCTGCTGGTAGTGTATAATAACCAGGGCTTCCGTCTGCATAAGAACGCCCGAATAATGCAGCTGGTGTTTATGTATACCTCGGCTGACGTTGGAAGGGGGTACAGCGGCAAATACCAGCACGAGAACACCTAGTTCGCAATCAAGGAGAAAATCGTAATGAAAATAGTCAGATTGGCCGCTTTTATCCTGCTGGCGGCAGCCATGCTGCTTCCGTCGGCGGGCTGTTTAAATAGGGGCCCGATCGAGCAGGCCGTGGTCTGCAGCAAGGTGACCTCGACCGGGGCACCTGAAGTGGCTTCCGATAATTTCACGCCGGATGTCCGCAATATCTACTGCTCGGTGAAGCTGACATACACTTCCGCCAAGATCGACTTGAGGGCCGAGTGGTACCTGGTTAAAAGCACGGAAGCGGAGCTGTCCAACTATGTCATCGGTGAACAGACGCTGGCGGCACTGACTCCCTATGTGGTTTTTGCCTTCACGCGCTCGGACAAGCTGCTTCCCAGGGGAGACTATGAAGTCAGGCTTTATTACGACGGGCAACTGGCGCAGTCGGTGCCGTTCAAGGTGGCGGGTGAAGGGTCGTCCTCCGCGGCTGAGCTGAGTGAGATTACCACCTGCACCAGCATCAACCTGCTCACTGAGGAGCCGATATTCCCGACGGCTGTATTTCCCAGTGACATCACCAAAATATTTTGCTCGGTTAAAGTGGCTAAAGCCGACTTCGGCACCAGCATCAAGGCACGCTGGACATACGTTTCCGGTGACCTGGCGACCCTTGCGGGAAAAACTATTGCCGAGCCGACAACCAAGGTATCCGGCAGGGAATATGTGAGCTTCTCCATAGCCACACCACCGGACAGGCTTTTCCCGGCTGGAGAATACAAGGTTACCTTTTTCATCGAGAACCGTGAAGCGGGCAGCATTCCTTTCAGCGTGATCGGCCCAACGGCCATCAAGTGGCCTTATATCAGCGAAGCTTCAACCTTTATATTCAAAGACCAGGATAAGACAGCGGCCACGCTGACCGCCATGTTCAAATCGGATGTAAAGGAGATCGACTACAGGTTCAAGGTATATAACGCTCCACCTCAAACTGCGGTGACGGTCCAGTGGATCATCTCCAAGAGCACTGACCTCACATTGCTTGACGAGACAGTTAAAGAGGATAAGACCACGGTTGACGGCATCAGCGAGGTAAGGGGCGCCCTGATACGCAGCAAGGACAAGTTCGTTACCGGCGATTATATAATCAAGATACTGATCAACGACGAGGAAGTTGCGTCGTTGCCCTTTAAAGTTTACTAGTTCCTTGCTCCACGCCCGAAAAGCAGGAGGCTAAATTATGAAAAATATTCTTGTCATAATGGTTGTGCTGACTGCGGTATTGGCCCTTTTGGCTGCCGGCTGCCGCCCGGCAATCCAGGCCGACCGCGATACCCTGTTTCAGGTATCAACCATCAGCGCTCTGATGAAAGGCGTGTACGAGGCCGATATCCCGGTTGGCCTGCTGAAGAACTACGGCGATTTCGGGGTGGGTACCTTCAAGGACCTCGATGGCGAGATGCTGATGCTGGAGGGAAGGATCTACCGAGCACAGCTTAACGGCACGATAGTTGAAGTACCTGATGATACCAGTACGCCCTTTGCCGAGGTGACCTTTCTGGATACAGATGCGACTCTGCAACCCCCTGCCGGCTTGAATTTGAACCAACTGCAGACAGCCATTGACGGAAAGCTGCCCAGCCTGAACCTCTTTTATGCCGTCAGGATTACCGGCAGCTTCAGCTATGTCAAGACGCGCAGCGTGCCTGCACAGGTAATACCATATGTGCCTTTGACCGAGGCCATCAAAGGGCAGCAAATACTGGAGCAGCGTGACGTGGAGGGCACAATTATCGGCTTTAGATGCCCGCCGTACATAGAGGGCGTCAATGTGCCCGGCTACCATTTCCATTTCATCAACAAGGACAGAACCAAAGGGGGACACCTGCTGGATTGCACAACCGGTCCGGCCCTGGTTACGCTGGACAATACCGCCAATTTCATCATGGAGCTGCCCGGCAATAAGCATTTCAACGAGGTGAACCTGGGGCAATCCGACCAGGAAGGGCTGAAGAAGGTTGAATCGGGCCGGTGACACGGAAGAGAGGTCCCACCTGTTTTGACCCGCCCTGCACGCGGAAGTAAACTCTATTACGTTATGCCTTTAAAAGGAAAGTCCAAACCTTCATGGTTCGACAACCTGAAGATCAATATAAAGCAGGCGCTGGGTATGAAAGTCATTCTGTGCGATTCATGTAAATACGACTGGCGCGAGGCCTGCCACCAGCCGGCACGTCCCAATGCAGTATGGTGCCCCGATTACTCCCGGCGCGGCAGCTAGTCTGGAACAATATCCATGCGGCAGGAAAGCACGTCGTTCTCATCGGAGACGGTAAACCTGACCTTTTCGCCCATCAACAGGTAGAATTCGCTCTGCTGCCGCAGGGCGGGGAAGTCGGCGCTGACCAGGAAATCACGCATCAGCTCGATTTTTACCTCCAGTTCAGGCACTTCGCCGCTTTGGTCCATGTAGTCTTCAATCAGCCTGTTGAACTCCAAGCTGGCGGTGGTCTCAATGCAGTGTCCCAGGCTGGGGAAGAGCTCGATTCTAGCCATGCTGATCCTACCCCTTTATTTTAACCAGTTTTCCCGGTTTTGCGTTATCCGCTGTCACTGGCCGGCGCACACGATGAATCGTTGACTGTACAGGTAGCCGATGCTATGATAAATCAAATCCCCGAGGCATTGACGGGTGGATATGGATAGTCAGCATACGCTATATTTCTTTTTAATTTTCCTCTGCGTCCTGCTTTCCGCCTTTTTCTCCAGCGCCGAAGTGGCGGTCATATCCATGAGCAGGATACGGGTCAAGCACCTGCTGAGCAAGGATATTAAATTTGCCGATATACTGGACAGCTTCCAGAAAAACCCTGGCATGTTTCTTTCCGCCATTTTGCTGGGCAATACGCTGGTAAATATAGCCGCAGCTTCACTGGCAACTATCATTGCTGTTACCCTGCTGGGCCCCAACCTGGGTGCGCTGATAGCCACCATTCTCATAACTGCCCTCGTCCTGGTGTTCGGGGAGGTCATACCCAAGACCATTGCCGCCCACAATGCCGAGAGGATGGCGCTGGCCTACAGCATACCTATACAGCTCCTGATCTGGATATTGTATCCGTTTGCCTGGCTTCTAAACAAAATTGGTTCGGGCGTCACGCGCTCGCTTTCCGAAAGTGACGAAGGCAAGCTGACGGTGGATGAGGAGGAGATACGCACAGCTATCGATGTGGGTGAGGCCGAGGGCGTCTGGAAAGAGACTGAGGCCGATATGATACACAAAGCCTTCGAGTTCCCCGACCGCCCGGTGAAAGACGTGATGCAGCCCCGCACGGAGATCTCCTTTATTGAAGAGGGAACCAGCCTGGGCGAGTTTCTCAAGATCTATGCCGATCATCCCCATTCACGCTTCCCTGTGTATAAAGAGCTTCCGGACAACGTCACCGGCATGCTGACGGTAAAGGACGTGCTGATGGCCCTGGCGCGCAACACGGCACACAGGGAGGACCCCATAGACCGGCTGGTCAGGCAGGCCTACTTCGTGCCCGAAACCAAGCGTCTGGGCGAGATGCTGGCCGAGATGAGGGATAATAACTACCACATGGCCATCGTCATTGATGAGTTCGGCGGCGTGGCGGGCATTGCCAACCTGGAGCACCTGGCGGCGGAGATAATGGGAAGCATCGGCGACGAGATGACGGTCGACGAGAGGGAGATTACGCCCATCGATGCCAACACCTACGAGGTTGACGGCGGCCTGAGGATCGAGGAGGCCAACGACCAGCTCGACCTGGACCTGCCCAGCGGAGAATACGATACGGTGGCCGGATTCATACTCAGCCACCTGGGACGCATACCCAACGAGGGCGAGCAGTTCAAGTTCCGTGATCTTAAAATTGTCCTTACGGAGATGAAGGACAGAAAGATAGAGCGGATTACTATCACCAGGGAAAAGAATGCAGCGGCTGCGTCTTAAGTTCAGTCGCGGCGAACAGCTAAAATACCTTTCACATCTTGACCTCATGAGACTGTGGGAGCGCGCCCTGCGCCGTGCAGAGATCCTGCCCGCTTACTCCGAGGGATTCAGCCCGCATCCCAAAATCTCTCTGGCCGCACCGCTGCAGGTGGGCGTGACCAGCAGCGCCGAGCTGATGGATGTTTTCCTGGAGGGGCACGTAACCCCCGGAGTCTTCACACGCAAGGTAAGCGAGCAGTTGCCGCAGGGCGTGGGGATTGTAGAGGTGATATCCGTTAACGTCCAGGGTCCCTCGCTGCAGTCGAGGCTGAGGCAGGCGGAGTACAGCGTGGAGTTGGAAACTGACAAAGGCAGTGACCAGATCGAATCAGAGATTAAGGCGCTGCTGGCCAGCGAGCAACTGCCCTGGCACCACTCCCGGGATACCGGTGAAAGGTTCTATGACCTGCGTGCGCTGATTGACGACCTGTGGCTGGTTGAGAAAAAAGAGGGCAGCTGTCTGATAGGCATGCGCCTGCGCTGCGACTCGGGCGGGGCTGGCCGGCCTGAGCAGGTAGCCAAGGCACTCGGTTTCAGCGCTACGCCCGGAAGCATTGAGCGCACAAAGCTGATCTTCGAATAGAAATTCCAAGCTACAAGCTCCAAATTCCAAACAATACGTAAGCCTTGAGCTCAAAGCTCAATCTATTTGTATTTGGCATTTTGAATTTATTTAGCATTTTAGAGTTTAGGTTATAGGGTTTTCATCCTCTGTTTGGCGTTTGGCTTTTGGAATTTGGAATTTATCCCTATAATAGTCAGCGTTAAATTCATAGCACCTGGAGGCTCCCGATAAAGCTATATTTAATCAGGCACGGCGAGACCACCTGGAACCAGCAGAGAATAATCCAGGGCAGCGGCAGCGATACCGATCTGAGTGAGAACGGCAAGACGCAGGCCGAAAGCTTGGCGCTGGCGCTTAGAGATGTGCCGCTGACGGCGATTTATGCCAGCCCAATGAAGCGAGCTGTGGTGACGGCAGAGGCCATCGCCAAATATCATAAGCTTAAAATTAAGCAGGAGCATGGCCTGAGGGAGCTGCATGTGGGCGAGCTGGAAGGCATGTCACTGGAAAATTTCAGCAAGGGGTTTACGCAGTTCCTTGTGGACCTGCAGGAACAGGGCGAAGAGCTCACCTTCAAGGGCGGTGAGAAGCTGCACGATTTCCGGGAAAGGGTGTGGCGGAGCGTTGAAAAAATCGTCAAAGAAAACCCGGACGGCTGCGTGGCGCTGGTCTCTCATTACTTCGTGACTGCCACCATTGTCTGCACCGCACTGGGCCTGCCTATTTCCCATCTGGTCAGGATACGTATTCAACCCAGCAGCCAGACCGTGCTGGAATTTGTGGCAGGTTGCCCGGCGCGGCTTTTGTTGCTGAGCGATATCTGCCATCTAGGGGAGAAGTGATTTGCCGTCCAGCACTGCTGCACTTGAAAGAGGAGTTTTCAATTTTATCAGGGAATACGCGCTGCTCTCGGGTGGCGAGAAGGTGCTGGTGGCCGTATCCGGAGGGCCGGATTCCGTATGCCTGCTCAACGTGCTTAACAACCTGAGGGATCGCCTGGGCGTAGAGCTTTATGCCGCGCACCTTGACCACCAGCTGCGCGATGAGGAATCGGAGGCTGACGCCCGCTATGTAACCGAGCTGATGGCAAAGCTCAATATCCCGGCCAGAATAGAAAAGATTGACGTGCGCGCCTGGAATGCCAGGAGGAAGACCTCGCTGGAGGAGGCGGCCCGCGAGGTGCGCTACAGGTTTCTGGACGAGAGCGCCAGGAAAGTAGGAGCGAGCAGGGTAGCTGTGGGACACACGCGCAGCGACCATGTTGAAACTGTCTTGATGCACTACCTGCGCGGGACTGGCATACACGGGCTGCGCGGCTTGCGGCCTGCTGCACCTATGCCCTACGGCAGCAAGCAGGATGGCCTCTGGGTCATACGCCCGCTGCTGAGGATCAGCTCGGAGGAAACCGCTGCATACTGTAATTCACTGGAACTTAAGCCGCGCACGGATTCCAGCAACCGTCAAACGGGTTTCCTGCGCAACCGCATCAGGATGGAGCTTATGCCTGTTCTACGGCAGTACAATCCGGAGATAGATGATGCGCTGGTAAGGCTGGCAGACACGGCCGGCGAGGACGCCGATTTCATGGATGAGCAGGCCCTGGCTATTTATGCCAGGACGGTGACCGTCGAGGACGACCTGACGTGCATCGATTCGGGCAGGCTGCGCGGCGTGCCCCTGGCATTGCAGCGGCGCGTCCTGCGCCTGGCGTTGGAACAGGCGTACGGGAGCTTGAAAGACATTGAAGCGACGCACCTGGATGCGCTGGTCAGGCTGCTTTTCGGCGGAACGGGCAAAAGCGTAAACCTGCCTGGCGGCGTAAGCGCGGCCAACGAGCGCAGCCGCATGGTAGTATCCGGACCGGGAACTCAGGCCTGCCCCTGGCCGGTACTCGAACGAGAGTACGAGCTGAAGATACCGGGGCAGACCAGGCTGCCGGGCTGGAACGTGACAGCCGAGATTATAGGTGAGAACTTCTATCGGGAGGACGATATTTTCGGCGCCAGCATGGACCTGAATCTTTCTGGCAGGTCGTTGCTCGTAAGGGGCAGGCGGCCGGGCGACCGTTTCCAGCCGCTGGGGATGCAGCACAGCCGCAAGCTGCAGGACTTTATGGTGGATGCAGCCATCCCGCGCTCATGGCGGGATGCCGTGCCTCTGGTGTGCTCTCCAACCCAGATCGCCTGGGTGGTCGGCTGGCGCATTGATGACCGGGTCAAGGTGACGGGCGCCACCGAGCAGGTGTTGCGGCTGGAGTTTCAACGTACTGAGAAGGAACCGGAGAAGAATAAAGCGCATGGACGTTGAGCTTGACCTGCACGCCATGACCGTGGACGAGGCCATACCGGCAGTCCATGAATATTTGAACCAGGCCTGCCTGACGGGATTGAAAGAGGTGCGCATAGTGCACGGCAAGGGCACAGGGACGTTGCGCCAGGCGGTCATGCGCGAGCTCAGGCGGCACCCGCTGGTCAAGTCCTTTCGCAAAGGCGGACGCGGCGAGGGCAGTGCCGGGGCAACCGTGGTGGAACTTTAAGGGGCGCACCAGCGGTGCGCCCCTGATGAGCAACCGGGTAACCGGGGCTACTGCGTAGTGTTATCTGTAGTCGTGGCACCCCCTACATTTATGAAAACCACAGCCGGGCTGTAACCGTCCTTAAAGGCGGCAAGTGCATAGCGGCCGCCGGCACTGAAGGTATAGATGAGCTGTCCGTTATCGCCGGTGGAGCCGATGAGCTGGCCCTTGGCCTTCACCGTGTTGGGATCGTAAGGAGTGAGCGGTGCGACGACGCTGGCCCAGGGCAGCACGTTGGCCCCGGGGATCTGGTTGAAGTTGTTGGATTTAGCCTTGTCGTTCTTGGCCGTCGGCGGCATCAGTTTAACGCCTGTATTTTGCCTGGGTTTGAAGTCGGGTGTAACGTTGTCTTTCAATGCCTTGGCTATGGGAGGCGGCACGGCCTTGATGGCGCCGCTGACCGACAGGTTGGCGCTGATCGGCGGAAGAGGAGGCCTGGATGCCGGGATATCGCCTATCCTCAGCAGGTAGATGAAAGCACCGGCCACGGGCTGCTTGCTGCCTCTTTCCCATACGTTCAGGTAAACGGACTGGCCGGCGGCAGTGGCGATGGGTGCGTTGATAACCAGCGCCTGGCCGGTCTGTGCCAGCAGGATGTTGATCTTCTTGCCGCCGGGCTGATAGCCGTCCTTGAAAACGACCAGTGTATAGACGCCCTGCTGCGAGAAGACGTATGTCACCTGTCCGCTGGCATTCGTCTTACCGATCTGGATGGGCTGGTAAGAGGACTGGACGAGCAGCGAGCCAGCCTCATCGGAGCTGATAGAATCAGCGAAGTTGGCGTCCAGCAGCACGGCAGTGGCCGTTCCATTCTCGGAAGGCTCCGGGGCTGGCCTTATATTAGGCTTAAGCCTGATATTGGGGCCAAAGGCATAGACCGTGGCACCCTCAACCGGCTGCCCTGAGCTGCGCTCGATGGCGGTAATGGTGACCTGCTGGTTAATGGTGGCGGACTGGGGGGCCTTGAGGCCGAGCTGATTTTTGGCCGAGGCCAGTACGTTGATCCGGCCGAAGCCGGGAACATAGCCCTGGAGGGTGGCGACCAGCAGAAAACGGCCGGATTCGGTGAAGTTACACTGGACCGTGCCGTTCTCGCCGGTTATGCCCAGCAAGCGGCCTTTGGAGATTGCCAGAGCCTCATAGCGATCGAGCAGTGCTGTATAATTGTCGCTGTCAGCCGGTGTGACCAGATCAGACATCTTTAGTGCGTAAACTGAGGCTCCTGCAATTGTCTCATGGTTGCGCTTACCAAAAACTGTGATGGTTACCGGCTGGCTTACTTCAGCCGAGCCCGGCGCCCTGACAGACAGCACGGCATTGAAGGCGGGCAGCATTTTAGGTTGCTGGCCCGTGTCTGCATAGGCGGGCGCGGAAGCCGGGAGTATGAAGGGCAACGCCAGCGCCAGGGATAAAACTCCTGAAATAATCCTTATCAATTGACTCCTCCTTTGTACAGCTTAGATTTATGCCCGTGCGGCGTTAATTAACTCTCTTAAATACACATTTGAACCTCCGTCTGTTGAGTCATGAAACTAATAACGCAGCCGGACAGAAAATGTTTAGTCGGGGATCGTGGGTCAGCTTTGGGAAGCCGGGAAGAACTAATGTGTTAAAACCTGTAATTCAAATGTCAGGCCGTTTTATTTTCGGAGATATCCTGGAGCAGCAGCTTCAGCTCTTCCAGCCGGTAGGGTTTGGCCAGCACGCCCTTTACCCCGTAGCGCTGGAAATCGTTGAGCAGCGGCGCGTCGAAATAGCCGCTGGATATGATGATATTGGCCTTGGGATCTATATTCAGAATGGACTTCACCACCTCTCTACCCCCCATGCCGCCGGGAAGCGTAAGGTCGGCAATAACGACGTTATAAGGGTCGCCATGTGCAACTGCGTCGCCGTATTTCTGCACCGCCTCGATACCGTTGCTGGCAAATTCAACGTTGTTGTATCCCAGCCTGTTGAGCATGCGCTTGCCGACGTTGCGTATGACCGATTCGTCGTCCACAATCAACATTTTAACGTCCGGCCTGGCGGGCTTTTTCTCGGCTTCCTTCGTGGCCTTGCTTTCGGCTGCCGGTAAATAAATACGGAAGGTGCTGCCCTTGCCCTCCTCGGATGCCGCGGTGATGGTGCCTCCGTGGCTGCTGATTATGGTGTAGGCAATGCTCAGCCCCAGGCCTAGCTGCCCCTCCCTGGTGGTGAAATAGGGATCGAATACACGCTGAAGGTAGGCGGAGCGGATGCCCTGGCCCCTGTCCTCCACGGATATCTCGACGTAGCTCCCCTCTTTAAGGTTGGATATCTCGTTGTCCTCCAGCTTCAAGTTGCGGGCGCTTATGTTGATCACGCCGCCGTTGGGCATGGCCTGGCTGGCGTTGAGTATGATGTTGCTCAGCGCCTGGCTGAACTGACCTTCATCCAGTTCCACCTGGTGCAGGTCTTCCGCAATGAAGAAATTGCACCAGGCGTTGGCGCCGCTGAGGACAAAGTCCGCCGTATCCTTGATGAGCGTCCCAATCGACGCCGTCTTTTTAACCGGCGTTCCTTTGTGTGAAAAGGCCAGCAGGTGCCTGGCCAGGTCTCGGGTGCGGGAAGCCGATTTTTCGGTTTCCTGCAGCAGATGATAGAGCTGCGTCCTGGGTTCCATCTCAGACATCATTACGGCCAGGTTGCCGGTAATGCGGGTAAGCAGAGAGTTGAACTGCCCTGCCACGCCGCCGGCCATCATGGCTACCGACTCCATTTTAAGGGCGCGCATCAGCTCGGCCTCTATCTTTTTCCGCTGCGCTATATCGCGCGCTATGCTCAGGATGAGCTTCTTGCCTCCCATCTCGACAATGCTCATATGTATCTCCACAGGAAATGTGCTGCCGTCTTTCTTCAGATGGGCAGCTTCAAAGCTGGCTTTGCCTTTCTTGAAAAGCTCCTTGACCTTGTCCTCAACTAGCTGGTGGTACTCCGGTGCGACGACCTGGTAGATGCTGGCGTTCAACAGCTCCTCCCTGGTGAAGCCGCGTGTCTTGTAAGCGGCCTCGTTGACATAGACGAAATTGCCTTCCAGGTCCCGCAGAAAAATGGAGTCTGAGGCTGAATCAAGCAGCCTGGAGCCCAGCAGCAGCTCCTCGAACATGCGTTTGTAATCGGTGATCTCAGTGAGGCTGACCAGGGCTCCCAGGAATTCCCCTTTACGTCCGGCGATGGGCGTGGCGCTGATGGCCGCCCAGATATTGATGCCGTCCTTCCTGACCAGCTCTGCCTCATAGTTGCCTGCCGGTGTTTGGGAAGCCCTGATGACGAACTCCGGGAAGTCCTGCCGGAAGGGCTGGCCCATCAGCATTACCAGGTTCTTGCCGGAGAGCTCGCCGTTGCCGTAGCCCAGCATCGATTCCATGTTGGGATTGGCCGATATAATGTTCAGGGCCGTGTCAATGGTGCACAGGGCGTGGGGAATTATCCGGCTTATATTACACTTGTTTTCAAGGGACCCGGTCAGTATGTCCACCCCTTCATCGCCAGGCCCGGACTGCAGTGATTCTAACCTGCTGCGAAGCTGTTCGAGCTCGTCGATAAGCTGTCTTTTAGTCTTGGCCTCGTCTTCCATAGGCCGTCGCCACCCATTCCTCAAAAAGCCTATCTAATACTAATGATACACTTTATACAGCGCCTGCAAAACCTCCTTGCGTTCAAGGCTTGACAGCGATGCGCCCTTCTGGACTATTATATAGTCGCTATTTGCCCATAGGAGTTTAAATGGCGGTCGAAGCTGAAGGCAACGAGCAGCAAAAGAACTATGAGGTGCTGGTCTGCACCGGAGACCTGGTGTATACCGGCAGCTTTAAATACGGCTTCGACCAGCGCCTGATCGACGGTTTAAACGAAGGCATACGCTCCAATGCCGCCACCAAGATCGTCGGCTTTCTGCCGCTGACGGATGCCACGATCATCGACCGCAAGGGCAAGGAAACAAAACAGTCCCTGATCTATATCGCCAAGAACAACATCATATTTGTGGGCCAGGTCAGCAGCAAGGCCAGGGAAAAGCCACTGAGCACGTATCCCTTCAGGGAGAAGCTGCCCATAGGTGTGACCATTGTAGCGGCCCAGGTCTATGCAGCGCCCTATAAAGTGAAGGGGCGCATTTATGTGGATACCTGGGGGCAGGTGGCGGATACCATTGAGAGTCCCAGCAGGTTCCTGCCGCTGACGCAGGTAGAGATTGACCCTCCGCTGCCGGGTGGCGGTTCCAAGTTCGATTTCATAGCCATCAACAAGGAACGCATTATCAGCCTGAGCGAAACGCCGCTCTGAGACTGCGCAACGGCATTATCGTTTACCACACACTAATCATGGATAAAGACGACAAGAATCGAAGCTACCTTATGTCCTGGAGCGGCGGCAAGGACAGCTGCCTGGCCCTGTATGAAGCGCTCAGGCTCGGCTACAGGGTTTCACGGCTGATGAATTTCATCTCCACCGACCCGAAGCGGGTGCGCTTTCACGGCACCAATCCCGGGTTAATCCAATTGCAGGGGGAGGCACTGGGCATACCGGTGCATCAGCCGGAGACCACCTGGGATGGATACGAGCGTGACTTTAAAGCCGCCGTGGGCGGAATGGTCCCGCTGGGCATAAAGGGCATGGTGTTCGGCGATATTTATCTGCAGGAACACCTGGACTGGGTGCAGCGGGTCTGCAGTGAGATCGGCATCGAGGCGGTGGAGCCGCTGTGGGGTAGGGATACGGGAGAGCTGTATTCTTCCTTCGTGGAAGCGGGCTTTGAAGCCGTGATCATCGGCGCCAAGGCCGAACTCATCGAAAGCCACTGGCTGGGCAAAAAGCTTGACCGGGCGTTTGCTGACTACACCAAGGCCCGCGGCATCGACCCCTGCGGAGAAAAAGGCGAATACCACACGCTAGTGACGGCAGGGCCGATCTTCAGGCGCAGGATCGCCATCGGCCAGAGCGAATTGCAGTCCAGGGACGGCTACTGGCTGCTTGACATTAAGAAATACGGACTGGAATAGGGCGTTGCTTCTATCCGGCCGGCATCATATATAATCTAATAATCTGCAGAAAGGAACTTCGGCCCTATGATAAATGCTGACAGGCTTGCTCCGCTATTCACGTCCGGCTCCATAGCCGTAATCGGTGCTTCCAGGGACGTAACCAAGTGGGGATTTAACGTGCTGAAGCACCTGATCGACGGGGGCTTTAAGGGACACATCTATCCGGTGAATCCTAACGAAGATGAGCTGCTGGGACGGACGGTCTATCGCGATATTGCGGATATACCTGAAAAGCCTGACCTGGCGGTTGTGATAGTCCCGCCGCCTGCCGTGGTGCAGGTCATCAGGCAGTGCGTGGGCAAGGGCATCCGGTCCGGCATAGTGATCACGGCAGGCTTTGCCGAGCTGGGCGATGAAGGCGCCCGGCTGCAGGCCGAGATGGTGGCAGAGGCGCGCAAGGGCGGCATGGCGCTGGTCGGCCCCAACTGCAACGGCGTGATGAGCCCTTGGAACAGGCAGTACGTGCAGTTCCCGCCCTTTTTTACGCCTCCCGGCAAGTTCGCTGTGGTGGCGCAGAGCGGCAATGTGATGGATGTGCTGGCACGCCAGGCCATGCTCAAGGGCCTGGGCTGCAGCGCCTGCGTGGCCAGCGGCAACGAGGCCGACCTGCATACCGAGGACTACCTGGAGTACATGGGCGACGATCCACACACCAGGGTCATCATGTGCTATACCGAGGGATTCAAGGATGGACGGCGTTTTCTCAGGGTGGCCTCTGAGGTGAGCAAAAAGAAGCCCATCATCATGGTCAAGGTGGGCAAGACGCAGGCAGGCGCCAGGGCGGCCGCATCGCATACTGCTTCGATTGCAGGCTCAGACAGGATATTTGATGCAGTTTGCAAACAGGCCGGTGTGATCCGGGCCGGCAGCCTGGATGAGATGCTGGACACCGCCATTGCCTTTCTCCGGCAGCCGCTGCCCAGAGGCCGCCGGCTGGGAATCGTTACCGCCGGGGGCGGCTGGGGCGTGCTGGCGGCGGATGCCTGCGCCGAACGGGGATTTGACGTTGTCAAGCTGCCGGACGAGGTGATCAGCGAGCTGGACAAGCTGCTGCCCGCCTGGTGGAACCGCGGCAACCCGGTCGACCTGGTGGCCGGCGCCAGGGCAGACAATATTTATAAGGCGGTGGAGGTGGTGATGAGATGCCCGGAGGTGGATGCGATGGCCTTCCTGAGCATAATGCCGGCGCTGCGCATCAGGAGCTTCCTTTCACCGTCCAGTGAAGAAGAAAAGCAAAACTGGGGCAGCATCGTGACCGAGGCCACGCTGGCTGCTATGGAGGAATTTAACGCCCTGTCCCAAAAATATGCCAAGCCCCTGGTCGTGGCCTCTGAGTTGCTGTTTGCGGATGCTGTTCAGGATATTAATATCGCTTATGCCCTGGGACAGAGGGAACTGATTATACACCACATGCCGCATCAGGCCGCCCGGGCTCTGGATGCATTAGCCAGCTATAGCGAATATCTGCGAAGGTAAAGGCAGTTCATTCAGACGGGCCGGTTATCAGGCCTTGCTTTTCTTGGCGATGGCTGTATAAAGGGCGTAAATAACCGTCAAATATGCCAGCAACCTGATAATAATCAGGGGTACGGTCAGACCGGGGGCCAGCCCGAGCAGTGTTATCAGGTGCGATACTGCGAACAGGCCGAAGGCAACTCCAATATACAGCTCCAGCCGTGCCTTTGTCCTGATATACTCCCAGATGCCCATGGCGAGTATGATCAGGCACAGTATTAAATTGGTGACAATTACGGGGTCCATAATCGGTACGCCTCCTCTGTGATTTGACTGTATTATAAACCCGATATGTTTGCTGTCAATGTGTCCATACGACTAAAGCGGCAGCTCAATCGAATATTTTACCCGGATTCAGAATGTGCTTTGGATCGAGGGCGGATTTTATCTTCTTCATGGCATCCAGCAGCGCGGCGTCGGCGGTATCGTTGAAGAACTCCTTCTTATCCAGGCCGATGCCGTGCTCTCCCGATACTGCGCCGCCGTGCTGACGGCAAAGGGAGTAGATGTCCCTCATCAGGGCGTGCAGTTTCCTTTTCCAGGCTAACGCGGCCATGTCCCTGCACACCGGGTGAAGGTGCACGTTGCCGTCGCCGGCATGGCCGTAGATGACGATGGGGATGCCGTATTTCGGTTCAAGCTTTTTCACTGCGGCTACGAAGGAAGCTATCTCGCTCCTGGGGACAACGGCGTCTAGTATCTGCATGGGGGCATATTTTTTAATGGCGTGGTAAAAGCCTTCCCTGGCTTCCAGCAGCCTGCGCATGGCCAGCTGGCCGGGAGGCACCAGTGCATCGGCCGCGCCGTGCTTTTTTACTACCTTCTCCACCTGATAGAAATAGTCCGCTATATCGTCCTGGCCGGGCGCCTCAGACAGCACCAGCAGGAAGGCCCGGAAGCCATGATATGGTAGCTTCTTGCCGGTGTACCACTCGGCGATCTGCAGGATGCTCTCCTCCATGAACTCCAGCCCTACCGGGGCGCGGTCAAGCAGCAGAAGATCCGGCACCGAGTCGATGGCATCCTGCAGGCTGTGAAAGGGAACGAATAAGGCCTCGCGGTTGGCCGGCCTGGCGTTGAGCTTGAGCGTGATCTCGGTTATAACCGCCAGCGTGCCCTCCGATCCTATCAGCAGCTGGGTCAGGTCATAGCCGGACGAGCACTTTACGAATTTACCGCCGGTGCGTATGACCTGGCCTCCGGCCAGCACTGCTTCCAGGCCCAGTACATGATGCCTGGTGACACCGTACTTGACGGCGTTCAGGCCCCCGGCGTTGGTGGCTATGCTGCCGCCGACGCTGGCCGTCATCTCTCCCAGGGCGACGGGATAGCTCAGGCCGGCCGCTTCCGTGTGCTGGCGCAGCTCGCCCAGCTGGACGCCCGGCTGGACGACCGCGACGAAGTTGCGCCGGTCGATCTCAAGTATTTTATTCATTTTCTCCAGGGAGAGGACTATCCCGCCGTGCAGCGGCACACATCCGCCGCTCAGGCCCGTCCCGCCCCCGCGCGTGGTGACCGGAATAGCTTTTCTGTTAGCGTAGCGCAGTATCTCAGATACCTGGGCCGTATCCCGCGGCTTAACTGCAAGCTCGGGAAGCCTGGGCTTGAGCAGCGGCGTTTCATCCCGGCCGTAGTCATGCAGCCCGGCCGGTGAGGTAATTACATTGGACGCGCCGACGATGGACGAAAAGGCTGCAATATCACTGCGGGTGACTTTATGACGGCTATGCCTGCTCCCCCGTTCAGGAGGCAACGGTAGGCTCCTTAAAGCAAAAGCCTTCTTCTCGGAATAACCGCACGCAGGTTTTCACTACTTCAGGGTCATAGAGAATGCCGCTGTTTGCTGATATCTCATCCAGTGCAGCATCTATGCCGCAGGCCGGACGGTAGGGCCTGTACGAAGCCATGGCTTCCACCACGTCAGCCACCATAATGATCTTGGCCTCCAGTATGATCTCGTGCTCCTTGAGGCCGCGCGGATAGCCGGAGCCGTCCATCCTCTCGTGGTGCTGATAGACAGATTCGGCCACGGGCCAGGGGAATTCTATTGACTTTAAAATGTCATAACTTCCGCGGGCGTGTGCCTTGATAATCTCCCGCTCGATGCCGGTCAGCACAACCGGCTTGCTTAATATCTCCACCGGCACGTAAACCTTGCCGATGTCGTGGATCTTGGCCGCCAGGGTAATTCCCTGCACAAGGTCGTCCGGAAGGTTCATGCCCACTGCGATAGCCCTGGATAGCTCGGCCACGCGTTCCTGGTGGCCGGCCGTGTACGGATCCTTCATCTCCACCACCCTGGCCATGGCCTCTATCACGCTGAGCAGCGTGCGTTCCAGCATGGCCAGGCTGCGCTCGAGCAGATCTTCAGAACGCTTGCGGTTCGATATATCCCTGCCCTCGCTCAGCAGGCCGATAAGCTCACCCTTATCGTCGCGAATGCCGGAGAATATATTTTCCGACCAGTAGGTTGAGCCGTCCTTGTTGTAGAACTCCAGCTCAATTTTACGGTAACGGTCGGGATCAGCCGTCCCTGCCTTTTCCAGCTTCAGCTCTTCCTCCAGGATTTTTAAAGCCCTCTGCAGGGTATCGGCCGTGACCTGGCGATCCAGCGGCATGGACATGAGCTCATCTACGCTGAAGCCACGCCTCTTGGTGCCGAAGGGATTGACCCACAGTAGCTTGAGGTCCATGCCCAGTATGAAGACCATGCTCTTTAAATTGCCGACTACCTGCTGCTGGTATTTATACTGCTCGGAGAAGGTTTCGCCTTTGCTCTCACGGTGGTAGTCGGTGATATCCAGCATGCTGGCTGCCAGCATTTTGGTGCCGGCGACCGGGCTGACGTTGATCAGCACGTCCTTTGTGTTGCCCTGCCTGTCCACCAGCTTGAACTCATAAGTGTCCGGAGCGGAGGCCGGATCGAGCCGGCGCAGGAGGTAATATTTCTTCAGCCTGGGCTGGTCTTCAGCCGCTACGAACTCTATCCAGCTTTTCTTCCCCTCGGTCTCTTCCCTGGACAGGCCGGTCAGCCTTTCAAAGGCTGCATTAACTGCAGCTATCTTGGTGTCGTCATTTATCAACATTATGGCGGTGGAGGTATTCTCCAGGGCCTGAGCCATAGGAGACTGTTCAACCTCGTGCTTTTCCGCCGGGGCCGCTTCCTCCGGGGGTGCCGCAACTGCAGCTGCCGGCGCTGCCGTTTCCTCTGCAGCCGGCGCAGCACTGGCTGCCGGCTCTTCCACCTTCTGTTCCGGCCCGGGTTGGGCCGGCTCCGGCACCTGGACCACAGCCTGCGGCTTGGGTTCAATGACCGCCGGGGCTTCCGCCCTGACCGCCGGCTGCTCCATAAGAACGGCGGCCGCGGGGTGTGGTCTCTCCGCCGTCTTATCCAGCAGCCTGACAACGATGCAGGAAGGCGAGCCCTGGCTATTGTTTATCCAGGATATGTTCATTGCCGCCCGAAAGGCGCTGCCATCCTTCTTGACCAGGGAGCAATCGAAGCTTCCCGGCCTGTCCTGCTTGAGCAAATCCATGACACTGGCCTGCACCATCTGGCTTTCAGCCGGAACCACCAGGCCGCCGATAGTCTTGCCCAGCAGGTCTTTTTCGCTGCTGTAACCCATCTGCTCAACGAACTTTTGCGAGGCGTGTGTGAAACGGCAGTCCAGGTCGGCAACTGCAACATGCTCAAGCGCCATGTCCACCAGCGAGCGGTAAAGCTTCTCCTCCTCTTTCAGGCCCTGCTCAATGCGCTTCTGCTCGGTCACGTCCTGGAAATTGACGATGAAATAGGATGGGCCGTCCTCGCTGTCACCTATCAACGATATGCTCATGGACACCCAGATGGCCCGGCCGTCCTTGCACTCCAGCCTCATCTGCATAAGCTTGTCGGGCTTTTCCAGCGACAGGAAAAGCTGCATTAGGTCGCCTTTCTCAGCCCTGTCTTCGGGGCAGAGCACCTGGTCGAAGCGCGATTCCAGGATCTCCTGTTCTTCATAGCCGATCATGTCACAGAAAGACTTGTTGACCTTGAGGAAGATGCCGTCGGTGCCGATTATGCTCAGCCCGGTAGAGAGGTCTTCAAAGGCAGCCTGGAAGCGCCTTTCGGCCTCATGCCAGGCTTTTTCAATCGAGTGGTGCTCGCTGATATCCAGCCAGTGGCCGAGCGTCAGCCAGTTGCCGCCGTATTTAAAATAGGTGATCTTTTCAGATATCCACTTTTTCTTGCCTTCGTGCGTGGTGATCTTGAACTCGTGGCCTGTGGTGTCATCTTCCGGCAGGAGGAAGGCGGCGTTCTGCTTGGGTCGCTGGCGATAGCGGGGGTTGATCAGCCGCATGTAATCCTTGCCGGAGAGCTCGTCCTGGCTGTAGCCGGTGATGCGCCGGAACTCGATATTGGTATAAATGAACTTGCCGTCGCGTGTTATATAAATACCGGCAGGCGAATTTCTGAAGAGGGCGGTGCAAAGCTCTGCAGCCGCCTCAGGTAATATTTTCAGGACATCTGTCCTGTCAGAGATCACATCCATAAATCTGCTCTCGGTCACCATCACCGCCTCACGTGCTCACCGGGGGCCGAAACAAATACGGGACCGTTAATTTTCTCAGGCACTATTTTACCCCGATTGGCAAAATGAGTAAAAACTACATATACTGGCAGAGAAGGGGAAATGCTATAATAGCAGCCGGCTTGAGCCTGCCGGAAGGTGAGTTGGAAATGAAAGTGGTCTTTTTTGCACTGATTGCTACTGCGCTGCTGCTGGCAGTTACGGCGTGCTTTCTTCCGGCGCAGCAACTGCCGGCGGATATACCGGTGGGCTGCCTTATGGCCACCTCGGCCGCGCCGACCGGGGGCCCGAACCTGATAAAGGCTGCACAACTTGCCGTAAAAGAAATAAATGACAACGGCGGCATTGACGGGAAACGGCTGTCCCTGGTAGTTGAGGACGAGGGTCCGACCGCGGCTACGGCACTCTACGCCGCGCATAAGCTGGTTGATGAGTCGCGTGTGCAGGTGGTTATCGGCGGCACTACCAGTGAGGCCGTAATGGGCGCCGGCCCGTACATGGCCGATAAAGGCGTGGTGATGGTTTCGCCGTCAGCGACGTCCAGCGCACTGGGGCGCTTTAACTGGTCCGGCTGGGTATTCCGCGTATCCCCGGACGACTCGCTGCAAGGCGGCGTTGTAGCCAAGCTGATAACCGACGCCGGTTACAAGAAGGTGGCGATACTGGTGGTGGATACCATATACGGGCAGGGCATTGAGACTGTGGCGAAAGAGTACCTCAAGGGCAGGACGCAGGTGGTATCCTCTATCCGCTACGACCCCACCAAGCTCAGCTATTTTTCGGAGCTGAACGCCATCAAGGATACTATACCCAGCTGCGTGCTGCATGCAGGCGCATACGATGACAGCGCCGTCATCTTCCAGCAGGCGCTGCAGCGGGGCATGGATAACATACCCTGGTTCACAACCGACGGCGCCTTTGATTTGCCGCTGGACAAGTACGGTGACGCCGCCAAATTCATGGAGAAAGCCGTGACAGGCACGGTGCCTATTCCCGACGAGGAATCACCGACCTATAAATATTTTGTGACGGCCTATAAATATGCCTATGGTTTACCCCCGACGGTGTATTGCGACACAACCTATGACGCAGTGAACATGATTGCCGCCGCGCTGAAAAAGGCCAATGTCTACAACGGTGGAGCAATTAAGAATGCGCTGGCCGAAGTGGGCAGGGAATATCCGGGCACAAGCGGCACGATCACCTTTGACCAGGCCGGCGGGCGCACAGGGGGAACATACGGGGTCTGGAAAGTGAAAGAAGAAGGCATGCAGTACACCTTCGTCATGACCGGTCAGACGGTTAGCTTTTTAAAGCTGGTGAAATAGCTCCGTAGATTCCGTCGTGCCTAGTGCGGCAGACCATCCGCTGAGAAATAGGGGTAGTCCTGGGTGATAACGAACTTGTCCCACCTGGAGATGTGGCCGTACTTCACGTGGCATTTTTGACAGAGTATTACGCAGTTGGCCAGCGAAGTATCCCCGCCCAGCTCCACCGGCTTCTTAAAATGGGAGAACCCTGAATCCACCTCAACAGCAGCGCCGCAATGTGCGCAGACCTTTCTCTGCCTGATGAAGGCCTTGTCCTTAACTTCCTGCGTAAATTCTTTGGGGCTCATAAGTTCTGTATACCGCTGCTATACTTTATATGTGATTTAGATTAATTTAAGCATAACGCGCGGCCCATTTCAATCTGCTGCCTTGAGCTCGCCGTCCACCGCCCGGATAATTTCCGGAAGCAGCCTTTCAATGCGGGCTGTCAGGCCCAGTCCGTGGGAGACATCCTCCGGCTCCACGCCGATGATGATGATTTGCGGAGGCTTGAGCCCCAGCTTCGGCATGATGCTGACGGTATCCAGCACGCCCAGGCCGTGCGATGAGGCCGTCCCCCCGGTGATGTTCTCCTGGCCCACCTCCAGCCGGTAAATCGTTCCCGGCGGGCCGCTGCCTCGGAGAGAATCCACGATAACGAGCTTCTTTATACTCTCATCCAGCAGCGAAAGAAGGTCCGGCGACGTGCCGCCGTCGATAAGTTCAAAGTCATCATATCCGGGCATGCGGCGCATCTCCTCGATAATGCGGATGCCCAGCCCGTCGTCACGGCGCAGGGGGTTGCCGATGCCCAGAACAGCCCTGGAGGGTTTCTTGTCCATGGATTCAACAGATGCGCGGCAGGATCTCGCCGGTCGGCATGTCCACTATACGGGATGAGCCGATGCCGGTCTTCATCACCACCCTGCCCGGGTGCTCGGCTGTGACCTCGCCTATTACAGCGGCCTGAGCGGCATACTGGTTCTTTTTCATGGCGGCCAGCACCCTATCCGCATCGGCCGGAGTCACGCAGGCCACCAGCTTGCCCTCGTTGGCAATATAAAGCGGGTCAAGCCCCAGCAGCTCACAGGCGCCCCTCACGCCGTCGTGGACGCGTATTTTATCTTCCTCGATGTTGATGCCAACACCGGACTGGCGTGCGAACTCGTTGAGCGTGGAGGCCAGCCCGCCGCGGGTGGGATCGCGCAGGCTGTGGATGTTGCTGCTGGCCGCCAGCATGCCGGCCACCAGCTTGTTGAGCGGGGCACAATCGCTGGCCACGGGCAGTTTGAACTCCAGCCCCTCACGCCGGCTCATTACCGCCATGCCATGCTCGCCGATGCCGCCGCTGAGTATGATCCTGTCGCCCGGCCTGGCGTTGGAGCCGGATATATCCACGCCTTCGCCGATGACGCCGATGCCGGAGGTGTTGATGAACAGCCGGTCGGCCTTGCCGTGGTTGACCACCTTGGTATCCCCGGTGATTATCTGCACGCCGGCCTCCTCGGCCGTATCGCGGATGGATTCAACTATGCGGCGCAGGTCTGCTATCTCCAGGCCTTCCTCGATAATCAGCGCCAGGCTGAGATAGAGCGGCTGTGCGCCGCTCATGGAGAGGTCGTTGACCGTGCCGCAGATGGCCAGCCTGCCTATATCGCCGCCGGGGAAAAATATGGGGTTGACCACATAGCTGTCCGTGGTATAAGCCAGCCTGCCTGCCAGGTCGAACACCGCCGAATCGTCCATGCGCGCCAGTATGGGGTTATCGATGGGCGGGGCCAGTATCTTCTCCACCAGGTCGTGGCTGAGCTTGCTGCCGCTGCCGTGCGCCAGCAGAATCTTATCTTCCATCCATGCCTCCAAACTGGTAATAGGCGGCGCAGGTGCCTTCCGAAGAGACCATGCAGGGGCCGATGGGATTTTCAGGCGTGCAAACCTTTCTGAACAGCCCGCACTGTGGAGGCCTGACCACGCCTCTCAGCACCTCTCCGCAGCGGCAGCCGGGCGCCTCCCTGGCCGGCGGAGGTTCAACCTCGAACTCCAGGGCGGCATCGAAGGTGGCATATTCTTTTTTCAGCTTGAGGCCGCTGCCGGGTATAGTCCCAATGCCGCGCCAGTCCGCCGCGGACGCTTCAAATACGTTGCGCATAAGCTCCAGCGCCCTGGGATTCCCCTCGGGCCTGACGCCGCGCCTATAGGCTATCTCTACATCCGGTTTGCCGCTCTCGATCTGCGCTATCAGCATCTCAACCGCCTGCAGGATGTCCACGGGCTCGAACCCGGCTACCACGCAGGCAATGCCGTAGTTGCGGGCGTAGGTTTCATACGGTTTTGTGCCGATGATGGAGCTGACATGCCCGGGGCAGACAATGCCGTTCAATTTCACCTCGCCCAGGTCCAGCAGGGCCTTCATGGGCGGCGGCGTGGTCTTGAGCAGGCACAGCACATAAAAATTCCTCAGGTTTTTCAGGTCGGCCTGCAGCACTGCGGCGGCCACGGTGGGTGCGGTCGTCTCGAAGCCGATGCCCAGAAAGATGACCGGCCTGCGGGGATTATCAGCCGCTATCTGCAGCGCGTCCTGCGTGGAGTACACCACGCGTATATCCGAGCCGGCGGCGCGCGCTTTCTGCAGGCTGGAGTAGCTGCCCGGCACCTTGAGCATATCGCCGAAGGTGGTGATGATAACATCCGGCAGTGCCGCCAGAGCTATGGCTTTATCTATATCCGCATTGGCCGTGACGCAGACGGGACAGCCCGGTCCGGAGAGCATCTCGATATTGGGCGGAAGTAGCTGGCGGATGCCGTTGCGCATGATGGCTACGGTATGCCCGCCGCAGAACTCCATCAGCCTGGCCGGCCTGGTGGAGATGGCGGCAATCCTGTGCGCCAGCTTCTGGGCCAGGCCGGCGTCACGGAACTCGTCAATGAACTTCATTCAACTGTCAGTCCGCCGGAGATATTACCACCTCTGCAATGCGTTTGACCCGGCTTAATTGTGCCAGGAGGCCAGGCCCGCGTCCGTGCAGTCGCTGTGGGTAATGCGGGTCTGCCCGCTGCCGTCGGCGTTCATAATATATATCTCGCCGTTATCGTTATCGCAGTCGCGCTTGGAATAGAAGACTATCTTGCTGCCGTCCGGAGACCAGTCCGGGTATTTATTTTCGTTCTGGCCGAAGGTCAGCCGCTGCCGGCCTGTGCCGTCGGGATTGATAACGCAGATCTGGAAGGTGCCGCTGTCATTGGACTGGAAGAGGATCTTCTTGCCGTCCGGCGACCACGCCGGGAAATCATCCACCGCGGCGTCGGAGGTGATGTTGACCTGGTTGCTGCCGTCGGCGTTCATCACGTAGATCTCGGTGTTCTGGTCACGGTCGCTCTGGAAGGCGATCTTCTTGCCGTCAGGTGACCAGACGGGTGCCGCATCGTTGTCGGAGTTTTTGGTCAGCCTTGCCTGGTTGCTGCCGTCAGCGTTCATCACGTATATCTGCTCGTTATTGTCACGGCTCGAGGTAAAGGCAATCTTTTTGCCGTCCGGAGACCAGGATGGCAGCAGGTCGTTGGCAGTATTGTTGGTCAGCCTTACCTGGTTGCTGCCGTCGGCGTTCATGACATATATCTGCTGCGTGCCGTCACGGTCTGAGAAGAAGACAATTTTGCTGCCGTCAGGCGACCATTTGGGGAAGCGGTCACCGCCTACATTGCCCTTGGTCAGCTTGGTCCAGTTGGTGCCGTTGGCGGTTGATGTATATATCTGCGGCCCGCCCTGGTCTCCCGTGCCCGAGTTGAACACCAGCTTGCCGCTGAAGTTGGGCAGTGCCGATGATTGCGGCGGTGTGATAGCGCTTTTGTTCTCTGTAGGGGTTACAGGCAGCGTCAGCGGGGGCTTATTGGATGGCTGCGAGCCGTCCGGCCCGGCGGGCGGCTGTGCCTGCTGAGCAGAGCAGCCGTCTGCCAGGCTGCTCAGGGCGATTATCACTACGGCGCTGAGCACGGTAAATTTCTTAAAGGACATCATAGGCCTCCTTTTCATCGGAAATGCAGCTTTGGCTCCGGCAGGCTATGTGCCGCCGGAAGTGTCTGCTTCAACCATGCGTTCCAGCAGGCTGAGCGTTTCCTGTGCCTCCGCCTCGTCCAGCACGTTGATGGCATAGCCGGTGTGCAGCAGCACGTAGTCGCCCACCCTGGCTTCAGGCGTGAGTGCAATGCTGACGCGGCGGCCTACACCTCCTATGTCCACCTCGGCCTGGTCGCCTTCAACAGAGGTAATTCTTACGGGAACTGCCAGACACATGCCAGAAGTATAGCTCAATTTGGCTATCGTGTCATACCGCGCGATGGGCCATAATAATATCCCATTGACTTAATAGTCAATGATTAATAGCCAATTTATGATACTTAAGAGTTGTCGTGCCAGCAGGATGTACGCCTGACTAAGTAGACTTAAGATTCATTAATGGACCACTATACATCATAGCTGCGTATTTTGACCTTCGCACCGCTTAGAGCATATTCTTTGGTTGGATTGCCTGCGAAATCATTGTAGTTCATATAAATGCTGCCATAAGGCGAATCCAAGGAGGTATAGTGGAGGGGTGCATAGCTGGCATCGTATGTCCAGCTTTTGTCCGGGTGGGGATCATGCTCGTACAACAAGAACGCTACACGCTGATTGGGCCCAAGCAGCACCGAGGGGGCGGTTATATCCACGCTTAGCTGAATCCATTTATTCATATCCTTCTTGGGAAGCTTGTAAAACGATTTCCTGGCAAGCGCAGTCGTATTTGAGGTACCGGGCTTATATCTAGCAGCTATAAAACTAATATCTGCCCGATTCAAGCTGGGTTCTTTCTTGTCCGAGATATATATTGCACATATAACCAGGTTCTTTTGTGGCATCTTCTTCCTACCTCCGTTTTCTGCTGCTCTTTCCGACAACAGTTTTGGGCTATTGTAACACAGGGAAACAAAGGTTTCATTTGCGCCCTTCCTTAACGCCTAATTCATAGATGCCGCTATCACGGCCTGGCCCAGAGATATGCCGCCGTCGTTGCAGGGCACCTGGCTGTGGGTCAGCACCCTGAAGCCCGCTTCCTTGAGCGCCGCCATCGTTTTGACCAGCAGCAGGCGGTTCTGGAAGCAGCCGCCGCTCAGCGCCACCCGATCAATTTTATGCTGCTCCCGTATCCTGAGGCAGACATCGCGCGCCATGACCGCCAGCGTGTTGTGGAAGCGCATGCCCACCGTGGCGGCGCTGCAGCCCCTGAGCAGGTCGTCCACCACGGAAGATATCAGGCCGTGCAGCAGCACGACGTGATAGTGTTCGTCCGCGGTCACGAAGAAGGGATAGATGCCCTTCTCGTCAGGAGCTTCGTATGACCTCATCTCCAGCTCGATGGCGGCCTGCGCCTCATAATCTATGGCGGAGCGCACGCCGGCCAGGGCGGATACGGCGTCGAACAGCCTGCCCAGGCTGGAGGTCAGCGGGGTATTGATGTGCGATTCTATCTGGCGGCTGATCAGCGGCAGCTCGTCCGGCTCGATGGCCCTGAGAAAGCCCAGCCTTCGGTCGAAGGCCTCGGGCCCCAGCAGCGAAAGCATGTAGCCCACGGCGATGCGGTAGGGCTTCTTGATGGCCAGCGCGCCGCCCGGAAGCGGCAGGTACTCCAGCTGCCCCACGCGCTCGAACCCCTTATAGTCTGCCACCAGGAACTCGCCGCCCCAGATATGGCCGTCTATGCCGTAGCCCGTGCCGTCGAAGGCCAGGCCGATGACCGGCTCCTGCAGGCCGTTGTCCGCCATGCAGGAGGCAATGTGTGCGTGGTGGTGCTGGACGGATACCGCCCTGATTCCCAGCTTTCCGGCCTGTTCCTGTGCGTACTTGGTGGGCAGGTACTCGGGGTGCTTGTCGTAAGCTATTACTTGCGGCTCTATTCTGAACAGCTTCTTATACAGCTCCACCGTGCGCTCGAAGTGCTGCATGGTCTCCAGGTTCTCCATATCGCCGATGTGCTGGCTGACGAAGGCGTGGTTGTCACGCGTGAGGCAAAAGGTGTTCTTCTCCTCAGCGCCGCAGGCCAGTATCTGGGGGACGTTGAAATCGAGATGGACCGGATAGGGTGCGTAGCCCCTGGCCCGCCGCACAAGCTGCGGCGCGCCCTCCACTACCATGGCCACGCTGTCGTCGTAGGTCGAGTAGATATCACGGTTATGCAGCAGGAAGAAGTCGGCTATATTGCCCAGCCTGCGCAGCGCCTCGTTGTTCTCGCCGGCTATCGGCTCCTCGCTGATGTTACCGCTGGTCATAATTAGGGGGAGGCCCGACTCCCTGAGTATTAAATGGTGCAGCGGTGTATAGGGCAGCATCACGCCCAGGTATTTGAGCGCCGGCGCCACCTCCCGGCAGATGCTCGAGCCGGGCTTCCACGGCAGAAGCACGATGGGGCTCTGCGGTGAGAGCAGCAGCTTCTCCTCCTCCGCAGTGATCCCGCAGTGCAACCTGACTGCATCAATGTCCCTGAGCATGACGGCGAAGGGCTTGGAGGGCCTTCTCTTGCGCTGCCTGAGCAGAGTTGCAGACTGCTGATTTTCGGCGCTGCAGGCCAGCAGGAAGCCTCCCAGGCCCTTGATGGCTATAATCCTGCCCTCATGCAGCAGGGAGGCCGTTTTTTCTATGATATCTTCGCATTCCAAGGGCACCCCCCGGCTGTCGGTCAGCTCAAGGCGGGGGCCGCAGACCGGGCAGGCGTTGGGCTGGGCGTGAAAGCGGCGGTCCAGCGGGTCCTCGTACTCGCGCTGGCAGTCCGGGCACATCTTGAAGACCGACATGGTGGTCAGTGGCCGGTCATAGGGGATGTCCTTGATGATGGTGAAGCGCGGGCCGCAGTTGGTGCAGTTGGTGAAGGGGTAATGCCAGCGGCGGTTGCCCTGTGTGAACACGTCCTCCAGGCAGGGCCTGCAGGTTGCTATATCCGGTGAGACGAGCTGGTACTTGCCCGGCTGCGCCATGCTGTGGCGTATCTCGAACCCCTTGTAGCCGGCCGGTGCGTCAAAGCTGACGGATATGCCCTCTATACGCGCCAGCGGCGGGGCCTTGTGCTCCAGGTCCGAGATAAAAAGGTCGAGTGTTTTTCTGTCGCCCTCGACCTCGATCTTCACATCCTCCGAGGTGTTGCAGACCCAGCCGTTGAGTTTGTGTTTTTTAGCCAGCCCGTAGACGAAGGGCCTGAAGCCGACTCCCTGCACGACGCCGCGTGCGCTGATGCGGGCAAGTTGAATTTGTGTGCCTTTTGCCATCGGGTTCAGTTGAATTGTACTTGAAGGGCTAGCTGCGGGCAAGGCAGGCGAAAAATGGAACACGGCAACCTGGCCACGCTGTATTTAAGCAGGTAAAACAATCCGGGTGCCTGCGTTATTCAGCGCGAAAGCGCTGCCGAAGGCCTGCGCTAGGCGGGCGGAAGCTGCAAACCCGGTGCAGTGTGATACATATAATCGCTTGATATCCCATTCCTGCAGCTCGGCTATCGTCCTCTCGATGCGCTCAGTCCCGGCGCGGACCAGATGGATTCCGCCGATGACCGCATAGATTCTTTCTTCACCGGTTAGCTGGCGCGCCCTGCTAAGAGTGTTTATCAAACCCCTGTGTGTGCATCCGCAGCAAACCACGAGCCCCTTTGCGGTATTGATTATCAGGGCCAGGTCGTCCTGCACATCATCAGGTTTGAATTCACCATCTTCTTTAATAAACAGGTTTTCGTCAATAGCCTCGAAGTCTGACAGCAGGGCTATTTCACCAGTTGTAATTATGTGTTCTGTAATGCTGACAGGCTCCCTGCTGTACTTGAAATGTGCCCCCGCACTTACTAATTCTTTTTCCGTAAAGGGCATGCTGATATCATCATACATGTCCCCAATGCGGACATATCTGGATTTGTTTATATCCGGGTGGGCGATGATCTCCCTTGCTCCGGTCCTTTTCAATATCTGAAGCAGTCCCCCGGTATGGTCTCTATGCCCGTGGCTCAGGATGATGGTGTCAGTATCGGCCAGGTCTATGTGCATGAGGTCGGCGTTGTGAGTGGCAGCTATGCCGCTGCCGGTATCCATTAGTATCTTCTTGCCGTCAGCCTCTACAAGCAGGCTCAAACCCCATTCAGCCAGGCTGCCGCGGGTGGCTGTATTCTCGCTCAGAGTGGTGATTTTGACTTCCATATACAAATCGCCGGCAGGGTAGATAAGGCCAAGCCCGCCGGCCTGATGGCAATGCCCGGCGAGCTAGTGCAAACGGCCTATCAGGTTGGGCAATTTGCCTTCGGCATACAGTTTAACGGCCGTCTCGGCGTCGGTGACGTCGGTTATGACAGGCTCGATGTTATAGCTTTTCATGCTGTCGAAAGCCCCCATGCCCATTCCGCCGGCAATCAATACCTGGCAATCCTTGATGGTTTCGGCCATGCTGGCATGCTTTCTCTGGGAATCGGCATCATAGCCGTGCTGACCCTCACCTGCGCCGTGGCCGCCCTCACCGTGGACGAAATGGCGGTGCCCCATTTTATCGCGCCGCTCTTTCGCCGTGATTTGACCGTCTTCAACGGTAAAAACCTCGTAATACTCAGCCCGGCCAAAATGCTGGCTGACAGTGGTCTCGTCATCAGTCACTACTGCTATTTTCATATTGACACTCCCTTTTTACTCGGAAATTAATTCACACTGAAGACCATCTTTATTAAAATTGACTTTAACCTTGACCTGCTTGCCCTCCGAAAGCAGTCTCTCGGCCTGGCTGCGCAGATTTTCAAAGTTGGGAGACTGCAGCAGTGCCAGCAGGGCAGAATACCGCTCTTGCAGCTCGGCGTCACTGGTCTGCTCGCCCAGCAATCCGAACAGGCAGCTGTTCAGCTCTTTCTCCGCCAGGCACTTGAGGCATTTGCCGGGCACCTCGTTGGAACTATATTTGGGTTCGAGATCAAAATTGTCCATATTTTACACCGTCACATAGTTTACCCAGTGATATCACACAGATTCAGTTGGGGCCAGTATCATGCTTGCGCCTGAAGCCAGCCTCATAAAAATTATACTCCCTGTCAGGGTAAGCAGCATATAATAGTTGTCCGGACAGGAAGTCACTGCCGACCCTATGGCGTTCATGTCTGCTTCGCTTCAGGCCTGCGTCGTTCCGTTTGCTGCCGGTCCAGTGGCGCAACAGCCCTTTTTTCAGCTTCATACACCGTGATGACGCTTTTCAAGCCGGAGAAATGGCTGCTTATTTGTGATAGATCAGCCGGATCTAAAGGTTTAATTGCGCACGGTCTGAGAGGAGTATTGATCTGAATTTCGTCCGGCGCCAGTTCTTTCACCAGCGAGGCCAGTTCAGCAGCTTTTTCGCGGTTGATTTGTATAAACATAATCTGGATAGCCAGCTTGCCGGAAAAGATATAGCGAAATGCCTTCAAGCCATCAATTATCTGGTGAACCGACAGGCTGAATACAGGCCTGTTCAACCGTCGCAGCATATCGTCATCAGCCGCATCCAGCTTGGCTACCACTGTGTCAGCACCGGCCAGATCTCCACGTACACTCTTGTCATACAGCAGAGAGGAATTGGTTAATACCGCCACGGGGATTTGCAGCGAACTTCTTACTGTTTCAATGGCCTTGCCGAGGTTGGCGGCGAGCGTCGGCTCTCCAACACCGGAAAAGGTGGCATAATCTGCCTCCACAGGCGGCAACAGTTCCAGCTCCTTCTGCAGGCTATCGATTGTAACGAACTCACTTCTGCAGGCCTCTTTATTAAGTGTATCGCCCAGCTGGCAGTAAACGCAGTCAAAGGAGCATGTTTTGCCTTTAGTGCAGACCATGTCGATTCCGAGCGACCTTTTCAGCCGCCAGGAGGGGACTGGACCGTAAATAATTGACATATAATGCCTTAAAGCGAAGCCTTTGTTTTAACTCCAACAATTACCAGGAATCCTGCGTCCTCGCAGTAGTCGTTTAAAGGAATTTCAACAGCCTGCAGCTTTCCCGGTTTTTGCACCAGCGTCGAGACGGTCATGCAGATATCAAAACCGGCATTTTCCAGCATGCTCGCTAAGTCATCGAAGGTGTAGAAATTAGCATATTTATAGAATGGATGGGCATCACGCTTTTTCTGACGGAATAGTTGGCCCCAGGGACTGTAAGCCGGCACCTCTCCCAGCACAAGCTTTCCTTGGGGTTTAAGAATGCGGTGGATCTCGCGCAGCGCAAGGCCCGGATTGTCAAGAAAACACAGCGTCATGATAAGAAAAACGGTTCCGAAGCTTTCCAGAGGTATAATCCGGTCTTCTATCCTGCCTTTTATGGTGATGATGCCGCGAGATTTAGCTTTCTGCAGGAGCCTGGCTGACGGGTCTATCCCGGTCCTAATGCCAAGCGCACTGGCAAAGCGGCCGCTGCCTACCCCTGCTTCAAGCCATGGCTTGGGCAGCCCGGGCAAGACTTCCTGCAAGGCTTTAACTTCAGTGGCGAAAATGATTTTGCCATCCTTTTCATCGTACCAGCGGTCGTAACCAGCCGCATGCCGATCAAATGGAGACGCTGCCTTCACAGTTTTCATGGTTTTATTGTCCGTTTTGCTTCTTATTGCTGCCGGGCTGCCGATATTTATCCACAATTTGCCAGCATGGCCGCGCCCTCAGTGGTCGCAGCGGTTATCACCTGTTGCCAGGTTGCCGTTCAAATAGTCGGCAATCACGCTCTCGGGATCGGCTGACGGCGCCCCCAGCTGGACATTGATGCCGTTTTGCTGGAAGAGGGAGATGGCACTGGCGCCCATGCCGCCGGCAATAACCACCTCCACACCCTTTCCGGCCAGCCACTGGGGCAAAAAGCCGGGTTGGTGTCCGGGAGAAGGGAGCAGCTCTTTTTTAAGGATGGTTCTGCTCTTTTCATCAGCCTGGATCAGGGCAAACTGTTCGCAATGGCCGAAGTGCGCAGATAGTATTCCTCCTGTGACGGGTATTGCATATTTCATATTAAACTCCTTGATTATTTAATATTGCTGTCTATTATCTGTGACACTGTCCGTCTGTTGAACAGGGAGGCCTGTCACAGCGCTCCTCCCTGCCACAGCATGTGCCGCTGCCGTGCAGCCTGGCGGCCCGTATCAAGCCGGGAGTTGACATCAGTTTGGTCACCGAGCTGCTGCCGCAGGATGGGCATTGCGGCCGGCCCGCTTCGGATATGGCGTGCATGTGCTCGAAGTGGTGCCCGCAGTCGATGCAGGCGTAGTCATAAATAGGCATAATGTTCTCCTGATTGTTAATTTGCTGAAAGAAGTGAATTGACGCTTTTCCAGAGTTTTCTTATCTCCCCGGCCGCCGGGCTATCCTTGTATTCGACCAGCGGGATACCGTGGGCTACCGCAGAATTAACTGTGGTGTCGAAGGGTATCTTTCCGATAACATTAACCCCGTTGCCGGTGCAATATTTCTCAATAATTGAGGACTTCTCCTCGTTAATATCGTATTTGTTGATGCAGACCGTGGCGGGAACTTTAAAGTGGCGGCAGACGCCTATAATGCGTTCCAGGTCGTGCAGGCCTGACACGGTGGGCTCGGTAACCAGCAGGGCCAGGTCGGCGCCGGAAAGCGAAGATATCACGGGGCAGCCTATGCCGGGCGGCCCGTCGGTAATGATGGTGGTGCAGCCCTTTGCCTCGGCGATTTTCCTGGCATGCTGCCGTACCAGGGCCACCAGCTTGCCCGAGTTTTCCTGCGCTATGCCCAGCCGTGCGTGAACCAGAGGGCCATAAAAGGTATCTGAAATATACCATTTGCCTGCCAGGTTATCCTGCATATTAATGGCGCAGGCAGGGCAGATGCGTGAGCAGAAACCGCATCCTTCGCAGAAAGTAGGATTGACCTTAAAATTGCGGATGGCATTGAAACGGCATTGCTCCTGGCAGAGGCCGCACTTTGTGCATTTGTCCTCGTCGATCAGGGCAAGCTGCCCGCTCCAGAATTCCTCGCTTTGCCTGTTTACGGGTTGCAGCAGCAGATGCAGGTCGGCCGCATCCACATCGCAGTCCGCCAGCACTTTTTTGCTGGCCAGCGCAGCGAAGCAGCCGGTGATGCTGGTCTTTCCCGTGCCGCCTTTGCCGCTAAGCACGGCCACTTCTTTCATGTACAACTCCTTCGATTTTAGTGTATACGGCCCTGAATTCAGCCTGCCATTGCGGCCTGCCCTCTGCCAGCGTCACCCCTTCGGAGTAGAGGCGGGCAATCTCCCGGTCGAGCGGTATTTCCAGCAATACAGGGATGCCCTCCCTCAGGCAATATTCATGCACCAGCGTCTCACCGCTGACGGCGCGGTTAATGATCACGCCGCAGGGTATTCCGAGCTGGTGGACTGTTTCTACAGCCAGCTCCAGGTCATGCAGACCGAAAGGCGTAGGCTCGGTGACCAGCAGGCAGTAATCACTGCCCTCGATGGCCTGCACCACCGGGCATGATGTGCCGGGTGAAACATCGAGTATGGCCAGTAGATCACGTTTAATCTTGGCTTTAACCCGGCGGATCACCGGCACAGCCATCGCTTCACCCACGGTAAGCCTGCCCTGGACGAAATCGATGCCATTGGCAACGCCTGACTCAATGACTCCCATCTCCCTGCTTTCTTCGACGATTGCCCTCCTGGGGCACAGGTAGCTGCAGGCACCACAGCCGTGGCAGAGCTGGTCGAAAACCAGCACGCTCCCCGGCACAACGGCTATAGCCTTATAGGCGCATACCTGTGCACATTCTCCGCAAAAGTTGCACCTGGCATAGTCCACCCTGGGGACAGGCATGCTGACAGCCTCCCTGTCGGTGATAACCGGTTTCAGAAAAAGGTGATCGTTGGGCTCCTCGACGTCGCAGTCGAGCAGTTGCACCTTTTCCCTTTCCGCCATAGATATGGCGAGGCTGGTGGCCACGAGGGTCTTACCTGTCCCGCCTTTACCGCTGGCAACAGATACTATCATTCAGACTCTCGCCATTTTCGTCCCGCAGTTGGGGCAACTGATGTTATAACAGGGCATACCTACCTGATGAGCAACTTTAGCTCCGCACTTGGGGCAGACGCATTCGCCGCCCGGCCCTGCGCCGGGCCTGTTGCCGCCCATCCTGCCGCCTCCCTGGCCCCTGCCGCGGCCCATTCCTCTGCCGGCTCCTCCCGTGGGAGGGCCTGTCATGTCTCCTCTGGGCATTTCTTGACCTCCTTTTTAAATAGTTCCTTTTGTATTTGATTTAACTGACGCTAACCCGGTTGTCCATGGTGGGGCTGCACACTGGCCTGGGTGATGGGTTTGAATTTACCTGCCTTGTAGTCCCGGATTGTGTCCTTCACTTTCCCCGAGACGCCGGTGAAAACTTCAATGCCGGCGGCCGACAGCACCTGGTAGGCATTGGGCCCGCAGTCGCCCGTCAGCACAGCTTTGGCCTTATACAAAGCCACGGTCTGACCGGCGGCGATGCCGGCGCCACCCGCGGTGCCAGAGTTCGGCACAGCCTCGAAAACCATGGTATCCGGATCGACAAAGATGAAGTATTTGCATCTGCCAAAACGGGGATCAATATCCGATTCCAGGCGGTCTCCACTGGCAGTAATGGCTAATATCATATTTACTGGCCTCCTTGCTGGCTTTTTTGTGCTTCCATGCTTTTTATTCTGCGCTCGATTACCTCAAGCTCTTTTTGCAGCATGGCAAATTCATTTCTTAGCAGCTCAAGCTCTTCCTTGTCCGGCATAGCAGGGTATGCCATTCTGTATGCGCCGGCCACCCTGCCGCGGTAGGCGATCCCTGCGCTGCCCGGCGGCAGGGCGCAAAATCCCCTTCTTCCACCTGTCATCGGACCCAGACCAGCGGGTCCTGTACCATCAAATCCTGGCATGATAGTTCCTCCTTTTTATTATTCAGGAGCCTGCCTGACCTTAAGTGGGCAGCAGACTATGTGGTCTTTTGCTGTTCCAGCTCGCTGATTTTGGCCTGCACCTGGGCCATGTGTTCCTGTAAGTATGCAGCCTCATCCTTCAATGCACTGAGGTTGTCAGGCAGCGGGGTAGTGTATCCCGGCGGTAAATACGGCTGGCCGGCGAAGAAATATCCGCACCTGGGCAGGCCTCCCCTGCCGCGGCCGATATATGGCCAGGCTGCATAGGATCCCCGGAAACCTCCGCCCATTCCAAATCCTCTTCCCATTCCATATCCTCTTCCGTAAGGCATCTTTGTCCTCCTTTGTAATGTTTGAATGTTTATATATCTGCTGATCGACCCGTTCAGCGGTTTAAACCTCTCCTGTGACATCTGCCTCTGCCCCCGCCCTGCCTCCAGCCGAAATCTACTTCCGGCAATGTATTAATTACCGGGCTGGTGCATACCGGGCAGGCTAGGGATGACTCTTCCAGCGCCTGTTTAAGCGGAATATCCCACTCATGGCCGTTTTCGCAAATGTAGCGTTTTGGCAGCATCTCAACATTGCCGCCCTCGATCCTGATGGCCTTGCCGTTAAGCAGGGCATCAGCCATTTTCTTGCGCGCCGATTCAATGATGCGCTGCACTGTCGGGCGTGACACGTTCATGCGCTCGGCGCAGCCTGCCTGGTCAAGGTCCTCAATATCCTTCAGCCGGATGGCCTCGGCCTCTTCCAGTGAAAGGCAAACCTCATCGAGAAACCTGAGCGGTATTCCCGCCGGTTTGAAATAGGTCACTCCTGGAATAAATGCTATACGCCTGCATTTTCTCGGCCTTGTCATTACACTCCTATAATGAGCATATGCTCATAATGATTATGATGGATTATTGGGGATGTGTCAAATTTTGTGAGAGCGGGACCGGTTGACTTATTTATAGAAGGTGTAGCGGTTGCGGCCGGCATTCTTGGCCTCGTACATGGCCTGGTCGGACTTCTTGGAGAGCTCATCCAGTTCCGTCCCCTGGTCCGGGAAGATAGCGATTCCGATGCTGGCGGCGGTGTGCACTTCCTCCCCTTCCACATTTATAGGCTTTACAAAGGCCTGCTGTATCCTCTGGCACATGCGCACGATGTCCTTGGGTTTGCCGGTGTCGCGCATTAATACTACAAACTCATCGCCGCCCATGCGCACCACCGTGTCATCGCCGCGCACGGCGCCGCGCAGCCTCTCCGCCACGGCCTTGAGCACCTGGTCTCCTGCCGCATGGCCCATGGTGTCGTTTATCTGCTTAAACTTGTCCAGGTCCAGCGACATCAGCGCCAGCTTATCGCCGTGCCGCAGAGCATGCGCTGATGCGATAGAAAAACGGTCTATCAGCAGCAGTCGGTTGGGCAGGCCGGTCAGGAAATCGTGCGTGGACAGTTTCTCCAGCTTTTCCTGCAGCCGCTTGCGCTCGCTGATGTCTTTGGCCAGGTGCACCGTGCCGACGATCTCGCCGTCTCCGTTTATGATGGGCGACGTGGTGACTTCCAGGACAACGCCCAGGCGCGGCTCGGCTACCTCCTCGGTTACCGTTTTCAGCGTCTGCATGGTCTGGCCATGAGGGCAGTTATCTACTGGCTGCGACGTCTGGTGTACGATCTCATAGCAGTGCCTGCCAACCAGCTCCTCCGGCTTCTTGCCGAACAGGTCGGCGTAGGCCCTGTTCACCCTTACCAGCCTGAAGTCTTTATCCTGTATGGAGATCATGTCGGTTATGGAGTCAAAGGTGGTCTGCCACTGGTCGGCGATGATCTCACGCTCCCTGCGCGCCTGAAACTCCCTGCGCCTGAAGCTATAGAGCAGGCCTGACGCGAACAGGCCGCCGATATTGGCGGCAAGCAGGGAGAAGATAGCCGTATAAGCCATGATAGGCGTGTCTATGGCCCAGCGCAGAACAAAGAAGATGTAAATATCAACAAGTGTGAATGCTATCGCTCCCGCCGCCCTGAAGGCCAGCCGCATGGGCATGCAGAGGTAGACCAGCAGGATAAGTATGACGTCTATAAGGAAGTTACCCCCGTAGGAAGCGGGCCGTGTCAGGTTGATTATGCTCACCATGATGGTGCTCATAACAAGCCAGACCAGCAGGTTAATGTCGTACTTGCGGGGGCTGGTATTGCGCCTGAAAAATACAATAAGGACAATGAAGTAAATCAGATAAGCGGTCCTCAGGGTAATGAGAAGATAGAAACGGGTTGTCAGGTCGAAGAGCAGGTAATCGTTGAAGGCGAAGGCCACCAGCAGAATACACAGGAAGGACATGGTTATGATGGCGGTGCGCGTATCATCCTTGAGATAGTGCCGGCGGTATGCCCTCTCCATGTCGGCAGGCAGGTAGCCGTCCAGATGCCGCAGGTCAGGCCATTTCATCTTGCTGATTCACCTGTATGAAGCTGTAACTTTCCTGAATTCTACTTTAAGGTGACATAAAAAGAAAGAGCCAGGAAGGTACACCCGCTTGAACCTGTCGGTCAAGTTGGGAAAATGCGATGAGCGCCGATTGCATCGGGGGCTCGCAATGACATTTAAAACAAACAAGGGCCGCCCATCGGGCGGCCCCTTTTATTCTTGTTTTGCGGCAGGGAGATTGCCACGGCCCGATGAAATCGGGCCTCGCAATGACAGATTCTATTCCTTGAACTTCACTTCCAGCATGTGGGTGGAGCATGAGATGCAGGGGTCATAGGCCCTGACCAGCATCTCCATGGTGAGCTTTATCTTGTCCTGCGGCTGGTCAATGACCTCCGGCAGCAGCTTCTCGAAGTCGTGCTGGATGCTGTTGTGGTTCTCGTTGGTGGGGATGATGATGTTGGCGGCTATCAGCTTGCCGTTGTCGTCAAAGGTATAGTCGTGGAACAGGATGCCGCGCGGCGCTTCCACGCAGCCCACGCCCCGGCCGGCCTTGACCTTGACCTCGGGCTTCTCCTGCTTGATGCCCTTGCTCAGCAGCTTGTCCAGTATCATGATGCTGTTCTCGACGGCGTGCATGATCTCAACCAGCTGAGCCACGCTGATGAAGAAGGGGTTATAGCAGGGGGCCTTGATGCCCAGGGCCTGAGCGACCTTCTTGGCCCTGGGATGCAGCCTGTCATAGTTGACGTTGAAGCGCGCCAGCGCGCCCACCTGGTAAGACTCCCTGAGGTGCTTTGTCCACTTGGCGGTCGACTGCGGGACGCAGAACTCGTTGGTAACCTTGAGGTAATCGTTTACCGGCGTCGGCTTGGCGTCGCTGGAGCCGATCATACCGGTCGACCCGCTCACAAAGGCATACTCGTCGGGTTTGGTTATGGCTATATACTCGGTCTCGCGAACGAAATCGGGGAACTTCAGCGTCTTGAAGAGGTCGACTGTGATCTCCAGGTCTTTCATGTAGTCCCCTTCAAGCGCCTGCTTGAGCCACTTGAGCTGCTCGATGGTCGGCCACTTCACGAAGCCGCCTGCCACCTGGGAGATGGGATGCGTCTTGCGGCCGCACAGCATGTCGGCCCAGTCATTGGCCACCTTTTTCAGGCGCAGCGCCCGCAGCACCACGTCCGTGTGTGTGGCCGCCAGCGGTATAACGCTGCCTACCCCGAAGAAATCGGGGGCCACCAGGAAATAGGTGTGCAGCACATGGCTGGTGACGGTCTCGGCGTCAAACAGCAGCTGGCGCACAAGCTGCGCCTGCTCGGTGAGCTTGACGTTAAAGGCCTTCTCGGCGGCCTCGATGGATGCGGTGGCGTGCGCCACTGCGCAGATGCCGCAGATGCGCGGGGCGATGAAGTTCACGTCACGGTAGTCCAGGCCGCGCAGCATTGACTCGAAGAAGCGCGGAGACTCCGGTATCTCCCACTTGCACTCCTCGATCTTGCCGTCTTTGGCGTTGACAATTATATTGCCGTGTCCCTCCACGCGTGCAACGTGATGTACGGTGAAATTTACTTCTTTGGTCGTCATTATTTTGAAACCTCCAGTGCTCCGTTGAAGAGCTTGAGCTGCAGCAGCATGTCATCAACGGTCATGCCGTACCTGGCCAGCAGCTCCTTCTCGGCGTTGACGTTGGGCTCGTCCACCGGCCCGCGGCAGCCCCAACATTTCCTGCCGGCATTCACGCAGACTGAATTACAGCCGCCGCGTGTGACCGGGCCCAGGCAGTACTCGCCGCGTTCGAAGGCGCAGATGTTCTCATTGAGCTTGCACTCCGCGCAGACCGGGTCCTTGTAGGGTTCGAACTTCTTGCCGGTCAGCAGGCACTTGACCAGGCGGACGACCTCGCCCCTGATGGGCGGGCAGCCGGGGATGTAGGCGTCCACCTTTACGTAGGCGTCGGTAGGCTTGATGGGTATGGTGTTGTAATACTTGGCGGCGTCGCCGTAGACCAGCTTCAGGTTCTCCTCCATGGGGAAGCGGTTCTTGAGCGCGTTCACACCGCCCGTGCAGGAGCAGGCGCCCAGCGCCACCAGTATCTTGGCCCTCTCCCGTATTTTCAGCAGCCTCTCCACGTCCTTTTGCGTGCTCTGGCTGCCCTCGATGAAGGCGATGTCATACTCGTCGGAGTGGTCGGAGCTGGCCTCGCGGAACTCAACTATATCGACTGCGCCGATCAGGTCCACCACTTCCATGTAGAAGTTGAGCACCTCAAGCTGGCAGCCTTCGCAGCCCGTAAAATCGAAGAAAGCGACTCTGGGTTTCATTTATACTGCCTCCTTTAGTGACTTGACCTGTGCGTAGGTGAAGACGGGCCCCTCCTGGCAGCAGTAGAGGCCGTTTATCTGGCAGTGGCCGCACTTGCCCACGCCGCATTTCATCCTGCGCTCCAGAGACATGATGATGTGGTCGTCAGCCAGGCCCTTCTTGACGCACTCGGCGATGACGAAGCGGTACATGATGGGCGGGCCCACCACCACGGCGTAAGTTTTAGCCGGATCGAAGGATATCTTGGGGAAGAGCGTGGTGATAACGCCCACATTGCCCTTCCACGAATCGTCCGAGCAGGTGTCCACCGTCTCTATAAAGCACATGTCCTTGCAGACGTTCCAATCGGCCAGCTGGCCGAGGAACAGACGTTCCTGAGGCGAGCGGCAACCGAAGAGCGTGGTGACCTCGCCGAAGTCCTTGCGGTTGTCCAGCACGTAATTGATCAGCGAGCGCAGCGGGAACAGGCCGATGCCGCCGGCCACGAAGAGTATGTCCTTGCCCTTGAGCGTGTCCAGCGGGAAGCCGTTGCCGAACGGGCCGCGGATGCCAACTTTGGCGCCCTTCTCCAGCGTGTGAAGCTTGTTGGTCAGGCTGCCCGTGGCGCGCACGGCCAGCTCGAACGAGCCCTTGTGGGTCGGCGAGGATGTGATGGAGATGGGCGCCTCTCCCACGCCGAAGATGGAAATCTCGACGAACTGGCCGGGCCTGTGTCCCAGCTCCTTGCCGTCGTCGAACTTGAACTCAAATACCTTCTCGCGGGCGCTGAGCGTCTCCACGCGGACGAGCTCGGCGGTGCGCGGCAGGTGAATGGATTGCTTGGCCGTTAGCTGCATCACCATTTACTTTGCCTCCTTCAGCAGGTTGTATGTCTCAGCCGGGAGGGCGATCTGCGCCAGGCAGACGATGCCGCATCTGCCGCAGCCCACGCAGCCCAGCTGCTTGTACCGTTCCAGCAGGTACTTGCCCTTGCGGTACATGCGGTGGCGGAACCTCTGCTCCTTGTGCTCGCGGAAGTTCTCGCCGCTGGCCACCTTGGCGAACTCGGTCAGCATGCAGGCGTCCCAGCGGCGGTAGCGCTCGCCCTCCTTGAGGTTGAGCGCCGGGTCGTCCTGTACGTCGAAGCATACGCAGGTGGGGCAGACCATCACGCAGGAGCCGCAGCTGAAGCAGGTGGAGGCCTTATCGGCGAACACCTTGCTCTCCCAGTTGGCGGTAAGCAGGGCCGGAATCTCCTCTGCCTTCATCTTGAGCGATACCTGGTATTTCTTCAGGGCGTCAGCGCGGGCCTTATCGCGCTTCTTCTCGTCGGCCTCTGTGGCGTCCTTGGCCTTGGCGTGCTTCTTGAGCAAGTTCTCGCCTTTGGTTGTGCCCACGGTGACGAAATAGGCATCGCCGATATCGGTGAGCATCAGGTCGAAGCCTTCGTTGACCGTGGCGGTGCCCATGCTGGCAGCGAAGGACTTGGGGTTGGGGTTCAGACAGTCCACGCCGATGATGGTGGCGTTATTGCGCTTGAGGAAGTAGTTGGGGTCGGGGTCCTTGCCGCCGTAAACGGCGTCGAACAGCATTATGCCCCGGATATCGAAGGGGTGCACACCCACCACGCACAGCGTTTTTTCAGCTACCACCGGCTCGGGCTTGGGGTCCGCGCCGAGCTTGAACTTCAGCACCGTCTCGATCTGCGGGAAGAAGTACTTCTTGGGCGGCGTCAGGGAAATGTCGTAGTCCAGGCGCAGCTCGGCTGCGCTGGCCAGCGGGCCGAAGTTGAACTTACCGTCCTTGGCCTTGATGCCGACCACTTCCCCGGCATCCTTCGTCTTGATCAGGGCGTCGACGAATGCCGCCAGGTCCTTTTTAGAGATCACCCGGTTCTGCATACACAACTCCTTCAGTTATTTTATGTATTGACAAGCTGATATACAGCATATATTTACATATGTTCATAAACAGACGTCAGATGTGTAAAAAACCTATTAAGTTAAATTTCTTTAGAAACTCAGCGGGACAGGTGCTTGACTAAATTGCCCTCTGCGTCGTAGACGCTCACGTCCAGCGGGAGCGTCCCGGGCAGCGTGTGCGTGGAACAGGACATGCATGGATCGTATGGCCGCCAGGCCATCTCTATCTGGTTAAGCAGCGCCTCGGGTATATCCTTGCCCGGCTTGATCAGCGCCTGGGCAGCCTTCTTAACCGACATGAACAGCGCCGCCTGGTTGTTGGTTGTGCCCACGATCAGGTTGCAGGTCTTGATGCAGCCCTTCTCGTCGGCCGTGTAGTGGTGCGTCAGCGTGCCGCGCGGCGCCTCGACGATGCCCACGCCCTCGGTCGGTTTGGCCGTGGGGAAGTTCCTGATGTTGGGGCCGGTTATCTCCTTGTCCTGGCTGAGCTCCAGCATCCGCTCAGCGGCATAGAGCAGCTCTATCAGGCGCGCCCAGTGCGTGGCCAGCGTATGGTGGACAGGCTTGCCGCCCAGCGTGGAGTACATCTTCTGGTATTCCTCCTGCGCCAGCGGCGTGGCCATGCCCTCGGCCGCGTTCAGGCGGGAGAGCGGGGTGGCGCGGTAAACGCCGCTGCCCTTGCCGTCCGTGAAGCCCTTCCAGCCGACCTTCTTGAGGAAGGTGAACTTGGTGTAGCTCCAGGGCTCCACGTGCTCGCCGACGTTATCCAGATACTCATTGGGAGCGTACTTGACGAACTCCTTGCCGTCGGGGTCCACCACCCTTACCTTGCCGTCGTAAAAATTGACCCTGTTCTTATCGTCCACCAGGCCCATATAGTAGGTCTTGTGGGTGTAGGCGTCGCTGACAATTAAATCCACGTAGGCCTTGTTTTTGAGCACGATGTCATTGAAGACCTTGAGCGAGGTCCTGCCGAACTCCACCGACCTCTTGGCGATGTCCTCGATCTGCTTGCGCTCATCCTCGCTGATGCGCTTGCTCACGCCGCCCGGCAGGCCGAAGACCGGGTGTATCTGCCTTCCGCCTATAGCCTGTATTACCCAGTGGTTCTCCTTGCGGGTGTTTATGACCTGCCCGCCCAGCTCCAGGCCTACCTTGGCGATGACGCCCAGTATGTTGCGCTCGGCCACGGGTGCGTCCGGGCCCATGACGAAATCGGGGCCAGCCAGAATATAAAAATGCGTGGTGTGGTCGGTGACGTAAAATGCGGAGTAGAACAGCTCGCGCAGCTTTTTGGCTGTGCTGGTGGGCTCGACGTGGAACATGTCGTCCAGCGCCTTGACGGAGGCCATGTGGTGCGCCTCGGGGCAGACGCCGCAGATGCGCTGCGTGATCTGGGGCATGTCCTCGACCGGGCGGCCCACGCTGAACTGCTCGAAGCCGCGCAGCTCGGGTATCTGCAGGTAGACGTTGGCCACGCTGCCGTCGTCCTTAAGGAAGATGGTTATCTTGCCGTGGCCTTCCAGCCTGGTGATGGGGTCAATCACTATCTTCTTCATGGGTTGATCCTTGCCCTGTTGATCATGGAATCGGCCAGGCTGTAGCGGTAGAAGGTGCCGGCGGGGTCGGGGATGCCGTCCAATATCTTCTGTATCTCGTCGGGATCGTTGGAATCGATGATTGAAGCAAGAGCCGAGAGGAAGTGGCTGCCCTGGTCGCGCACGCCCTCGACCGGGCCGTAGCATCCGGTGCAGGGCATGTTGGCCTGGGGGCAGGGGGCGCCGCAGCCGCCGCGTGTGGCCACGCCGTAGCAGAGGAAGCCCTGCTCCAGCAGGCATTTATCGGGCTCGGGCGCCAGCTCGTAAGGCCTGTGGAAGGTCTTGACCTTCTTCTCGTGCTTGACGCGCGGGCAATCGTTGCAGACTGCGTTGGCCGGGTGCACCAGGAAGGAGCCCTTGGGCGGCAGCTTGCCGCTTATGAGGCCCTCCAGCGCCAGCCAGGTGGTGCGCTCCTCGGGCGGGCAGCCCGGGACGAAGTAATCCACGTCCACGGTCTGGGCCAGCGTCCTGACGGTCTCCCACAGCTCGGGCAATTCAAGCTCGCCCTCGGGGACCTTGATGCTGGTCTGCGGGATGATTTTATCCGGGTTGTCGGTGGAGGCGGTGTCCAGGTAAGCGGTGTCCATCACCATTTTGCGGTTATAGAAATTGGCCAGGCCGGGAATGCAGCCTTCCACGGCGCAGGAGCCGTAGGCGATCATTATCTTTGATTTCTGGCGCAGCAGCTTGGCCAGGTGCTCGTTCTCGGAGTTGCGGATGGCGCCGTTGAACAGGCAGGCGTCGATGCTCTTGTCGTCCATCTTCTCCACGTCGGCGTACTTGGCGTCGATGGCCACGGGCCAGAAGACGATGTCGGCGGCCTCGGCCAGCTTGAGTATCTTTTCAGCTATGAGCAGAGTGGCAATTTCGCAGCCGCCGCAGGAGGCGGCCCAGTAAAGGGCGACCTTGAGCTTAGCCAACTTTGGCCTCCTGTTTGGGCTTGAAGGGGCCGAGCGCCCTGACCTTCTCGGTCATCTCGTTGACAATATGTGAGAAGCGGTCGCCCTCGGAGGCGGAGACCCAGTCCAGCTGGAACCTGTCCTCTTCTATGCCGAGCTGGGGGAGCATTTTCTTGAGCAGCATCATGCGGCGCAGGGCCTTGTAGTTGCCCTCGGCGTAGTGGCAGTCGCCGGGATGGCAGCCCAGGACAAGGACGCCGTCGGCGCCCAGCTCGAAGGCGCGCAGTATGAAGGCTGGTTCAACTCTGCCGGAGCACATGACGCGGATGGCGCGCACGTTGGCGGCGCATTTCATTCGGGAGGTGCCTGCCAGATCTGCGCCTCGGTAAGAACACCAATTGCACAGGAAGGCGACGATCTTTGGCTCGAAATCTGTCATATCAGTATTAAAGATTTTGACCGACGACAGGCCTTATAAATTAAACTACCGAAAGTGCCAAATGTCAATATTGGCGCAGTTAAATATCTGCTTCTATCTATCCGTGGCCCTGGCCACCGGCCTCTTGAGGCGTTCACGGTGGAGCTGGGCAGCCTGGTCGCCGGCAAATGCTTCTTTGATGACTTCGTCCAGGCCGGCGCAGTTCTTTTTGATGGAGCGCATATCCAGTGAATAGAATACCAGTGGGCCTTCGCGGCGGGCCTTGAGCAGCCCGGCGTCGTGCAGTATACCCAGGTTGCGGGAGGCGCGGGTCTGAGAGATGCGCATGGCCTGCTTGATCTCCAGCACGCAGGCTTCCCTTTCGAGCAGCAGGTGGAGAATGCGCAGCCTGGTTTCGTCCGCCAGGGCTTTGAAGACTTTGAGGAGCTCACGCATGGTCTTGACCTATCCTTATCTACTTATGCGCACATGAGCATAAGTATTAAACTGCCGGATATTTTACTCCAGTAATAATAGCATGTCAAAGCAGCCTCATCCAAGCGTGGCGTTCTCGCGTGGTGCGATTTGGACATAGAAGATAAATCAGAACGGCTTGGGAGTGTTTAAGAGGGGCGTCAGCTCCTCTTATATTTACATGTCATTGCGAGCCCCGATTTTAACGGGGCGTGGCAATCTCCAGAGCGAAGGAAAATGACAGGCGTTTAAGAGGGGCGCCAGCCCCTCTTATAAAAATAAATACCCTCGCCCTTTAGGGAGAGGGCAGGGTGAGGGCGGTAGCGTGGCAGTGCTATAATCCCTTATAGCATCGATTGGGGAGGCTGTAATGGCTGTTGCAATACTCTTTATTTTGATGGTACTGAGCTGGATTACCATTTTTGCCAGTGCGCTCCATAAGCCGTCTGAATATCTTTTTCCGGACATGACCTTTGGGATTACCTGGGGGCAGGTTTCTGCCGCCTCTGTTTATCTCTTTGTTATCGCTTTTCTTGTTGCCATAATTTTGGTTTTGCTCAGGCGCAAGGGAAAATGAGCTCCCTGTCATTGACAGGGCAAGGCCGACTGGCTAGAATTTTAGGCTGTTGTGGCAGCGTAGCTCAGCGGTAGAGCAGGGGACTCATAAGCCCTTGGTCACTGGTTCAATCCCAGTCGCTGCCACCATATTTTTAAGTGTGCCAGAACAAAAGATTTATTTTGTACCGCTTAACCATGGTTGAAGTAGTTCATTATATTTAGGTAGTTTGTGTTTCCACTCTTTACTCAAACAGGATACATCATCATAATTGAAGAGCAGCAAATTGGTTTTCTGTTTTCTGGTTTTTTCTAGCAGGTGCTCGGACACAGAAAATTCTTGTCTGTCTTGTATATTAAAATAATTGGTCATCATTCTTTCCTGATTTTCTTCATCCCAGCCAATAGAGGCAGATATATGAGTAATACCGTCTGATTCATGCATATAAGTTATCTCAAAAACCTCCAAACCATATGAAGGCAACATTCGATATTTGGACGGCACTTCTTTTTTTAATTGGGAATAGTAGTTCGAGATTTTCCGTAAACGACCTTTTAATGTAACGATTTTTCCGCCAACTAAAGGCAATTTCCATAGTTCAGGCAGCCCCCATTGGTAAAAGTGACGCGTATGCCGGGTATCTAAATAAAGTGGAATAGCAACATTTGCCAAGCCGTAATAGACATCATACAACCCTGCATAGTATGTATTATATCTTGGTTTAGAAAGGCGGATAACACGATCACCATATATTAATGCGTCCATATTATCGTATTCTTCCGTGCTATCTGCTTTTAAATCACCCATTTTTTTCCAGCCACCAATTGAGTAACCTGGCCTAGACATGGGATGTGATGGTGTCAACGGTCCATATGGTGACAGCAGTCCGGTAATCTCTATGAGTGCACCGTGAGACAAACCATGCTGTTCAACTTTAGCCCAAAATTCGGAAACACTATTATATGTGGCGTCTGGTATAGTTCCACCAAATATGGTAGACAGGCGCGCTTCACCCGTTTCATAAACATGGGTAAACGTACTTATCATCCAGTCAAGGGTATGGTATGCAATTACACCAGTGGCAACACCGATAGTTTCATCAGCTACAAGTGAAACAGCATTACTGATACTGGCAGGAATAACTTCGAGTGCGGCCTCAACGGTAAATTTGTTTAAGGGAATTTTCTTCAGTGTATCAGCAAAGGAGTCTTGATATTTTTGTCGTATGAGAGTCTTTTTTCGCTTGCTGGGCGCCTTCTTCATAAACCAACTCAACCCCCTCAATCAATTTAGGCAGGAAGCCATTTAAACGCAAACAAAAGCATTATACATCAGTAAACATCGTAATGGAATACCCCATATACAGGATGTAACGCCCCTTGGTCACTGGTTCAATCCCAGTCGCTGCCACCAATCCTCTCTCCAAATAACATTACGAGTCCCCACTCAATTGGGGATGTAGCAATTCGCACAGGGCGCTTCATTTCTCAGGTTAACTGGGAATGTTCCCGGGGGCCTTAGCGCAGGTCCATCACCGGGTAAAAGGCTGGGGGCAGTTGCCTGCTGATGGTGATGCTTGCCCCTTTGGACGGCTTGACCTGCAGGGTGAAGGTGTCATTTGCAGTCAGGTTCTCGCTGAGCGGACCGCCGGGGCCAAGGTCGGTCAAGTCAATGATGATTACATCATCTTGGAAACCTGAAATCCGCACATTGTTGATATAGTCTGTCCTGGTCGTAAGGCTGAGGACGGCAGAAGTGACGCCGCCCCAGGTGGCCGGCACGGGCCTGAGCGCGAATCTTATGGTTCTTACGTTAATGTTGTCATCGCTCGTGGCTACTACTGAGCCCGAAACTGTGCAGGTGTTGTTTGCCTCATCCAGGGCGTTATAGACGGTTTCCTTGCCCCTTTCGGCCGAGAAGAGGCCTGCGCTTAATACGGCGTAGCCGAATACGGCCGCAACGGTGACGAATGAAATGAGGATAATTGCCGTTTCAAGGCCGGTCATGCCTTTCTGTCCGCGGTGCAGGTTCCTGAGTGCATTCATGCCATCACCTGTGAGAGATTATTTGACACGGGGACATTATAGGCAGGCTTTTACTATGGCGATAGAACCGTAACGGATAACATCAGTGACCCGAAGGGGTCATTATTGCGCAGGGATTGCGTATACAGGATGTCTCAAACACGCTTGCTAGTGCTTTTCCCCCGTTTTCTCCTTTACCTGGAAAATAACTATTCTTTTCACCAGGTCGTAGGGAACCGGCCTGTCCAACGGGAATTGTACGGCGCCTTTGGATGATTTGTATGTCGCCAGTTCTGCTTCAAACTGCTCAATTCCTGATGGTGTGGGATAAAAGCCAATATGATGCTTGTACGCAGAAAAATGTACCAGATTACCGCCAAGTTTGAATGTAGGGATTCCATAGCTAATTGCTTCCACAGCTTCAGGTGCAGCTTCCCGTACAATCCGTCGTATTGTTTGGAGGATTACCTGGACATCGGCAGGAAAACTCTTTATGTATTCATCGATAGCCTTGTAGTGTGTCCTCATGTTTAGTCTTCCCGACAGGTGTTTGAATGACAACCTTGCGCAGAGCCGAAGTCCACCTGTAACAACCAACCGGAACACAGTGAAGACGGACTTCGGCCCTCAGGTGATTACTTTACCAACTCTGCGGTGGATTTTTTTTGCTGCTCCACAAGGCCTGGCAAAGCTGCCTGATTAGGGGTGACAGCGCTGATCATAAGTATGCCCTTGTCGCTAGGTGACTCGATGACTACTGCCTTCCCTGTTGTGTCCTTGTATGTCTGTCCCTTTGATATCAGGACAATCTCCACCGGGTTCGTCTTTGCCTGCAGATCGGTGATGTTAAAGAAATTATCTGTATTGATGGCAATACCGGAGATAGCCCAGTTTGGAGACGTTACGGCGGTCACGCGCAGCGGGTGCTGGCTAACGTCGTAAACCAGGATTGAGTAAAGATCATCAGGAGCCGGCCTGATTACGTCGGTGCTATTATCTGAGATCGGCGGCTCGAAAATCCACTGGTTGCTGGGGTAGTTGAACTTCTGGTTAAGTGTTACTCCCATAATGACCGTTGGAATGCTGAGCGCCACGACCAGGTTCACGATGACGGCCACCACGATGACGGCCAGGAGCGTCCATCCTATCCATGGTATCCACTTTTTCATTGCTGGCAGCCCTCCTTGGTAATATGCGGCAGTCCCGCCGACTTTAATGTATTGGCGCTCAGGTAATCAGGTCCGGCGTTATGCAGGCGAAAGTACACGTTCAGCGTCTTAGCGTTGCCGGTCGGCAGCCAGTTTCCCTGCTTCGCCGTTCTCGATAGATATATTTTGAAACTGCCGTCAGGCTCGAACTTGATGTCAGTGGAGCTGAATGACCAGCGGTTCTGGTCGTTTTGTATCAGGAAACCATCCTGGTTGTAGACAGTGATATTCCAGTATCGTGCCGTAGGCGCCGGGCCCTGTATCACATAGTCGCAGCCGCCTGTGATCGGTTGTCCGTTGTCATCGGTGTAGGCGTCAAAGTATGTGCTAATTGTCACCGCGAAAAGCCCTGTCTCGGCGACCCATGCCTTGACATACGGGTTTGCCGCGGCGCTGCCATATGCATAGTTGACAGACCATGGTCCGCTTGTAGCGTTGCTCGCACTGGTTACAGCCTTAGCAATGGGGTTGACGGTGAAAAAGCCGATGGCGCCACCAGCCACCACGGCTATCACCGCCGCTATGAGCACCTTATAAATAGTTTTTATATTAATCACCTCCCTTAAACGCCCTAATTTAGGTGTAGCATACCGCGAACGTTCGGTCAAGTAAGTTAAACGTTGCGCGATCTTTACATATTATAATTAATCAACCATGCGGCGAAGGAGAGCCATCCGGTACAATATTTATGACCCGTTGGTTGAATAAGAAATTTTGCGAAGCATTTAATACTACTTTATAATGCTGAATTGGAAGGATGAACAAATATGCTGAAAAAGATTAAATGTCCGGCCTGCCAGACCGAAGGCACCATATCCCTGGTTGAACTGGATTATATCGGGCCCTATCGCTGCTGGAAATGCCGTGCGCTTTTTACTGTTGAAATCAAGAACGACGAGCTTGTTTCCTACAAAACCCTGACTGAGGAAGAGCTAAAAAAGCAGCAGCAATTAAGGGAACTGCAGCAAAAATATAAAAAGGGTTCAGAGTAAAGCAATTCTGCCGGGGCGCGGGTTCTTGTCACGCCTATCAAAATATCTGCTTCAACAGATCAATCAGGTTCCAGACCAGCTGCCCGTATCCCTGGTCAATGTATAAGCCTATCTGTGCCACCAGTGAATAGGCCAGTGCAAATTGCGCCAGGGCCAGGACTGCAATGGTGAACTGGCTGATGCTGATAACGCCTATTCCGAATTGCGAGACGGTTATTACGCCGACGGCGAACTGCCCGATGGCAACTATTCCCCTGGCGACAACCGGCCTGATTTTGGGGCTGTACTTGAATGAAATATGGACCAGGGGCAATCCCATAACAGCCACCTTGCTTTTATACTCATAGCCCCAGCCGTCCCATTTTTCCCTGGCGGGAAAGGGCGCGCCGCAGTTCGGGCAGGTAAAAGCCTGCTCACTTATTTCCTGCTGGCACTCCCTGCATTTTTTCAGATTTAAATAGCTCAAGTTGAAATCAGTTTCCCAATTTAATTTCCATTATTATACCAACGTGGTATTCGTCTATCTAATCACACGGCATGTAATTGACAATCAATTACAGACTTATGATAATGTCAAGACGTATGGGGGGTAGGATGTGAAGTTTTGTCCGGAGTGCCGCAGTGAATTCCAGGATTGGGCACAAGTCTGCAATGATTGTCAGGTCCCTCTAGTCGATAAGCTGCCTAAAATTAAAACACCAGCCCATGGCAAAGACCATGACGAAATAGTTACAATCGCCAGTTTCTACCATCCGCCTGAGGCTCAGCTGCTTTCAGCAAAACTGAAATCAGCTGGCATCCCATCCTTTGTGGCAGATGAAAATCTAGTTAACTGGGTATACTCTTATGCGATAGGGGGAGTCAGGCTTCAGGTGTTCAAGTCCGACGTTTCCAGGGCAAGGAAAGTGCTTGGACTGAAGGGGCAAGAAGCAAGATGAAGAGATTAGTGCAGAGATTCGGGAAATTAATAACGGCTTCATTTTTCATAATGGGCTTCGGCATACTGCTTTTCCTGCTCACTCCGCTTTTTTACGGCCTGTGGGGAATGGACACGGACCTGATCGGACTTATTATCCTTACCACCGGGCTGGCGATATTGCTGATTGGAATAATCCTCAGGAAAAAATTGCGCGGGTGGAGGCTGATAGTTCTGGCAATACTGGCAGGAGTTTTATTACTGCCGCTGGTACCATTGATCGCATCCACAATCTATTATGCTATAACAGGCAAACCGCTGGGCGGGTGAATTGCGGCATATATCTATGCTTTGCCCCTGACTCTATTTAACCAGCTGCACCGCCGGCGGTATCCACTTCTTGTCCAGCACCGGCTGCTGCGGCCAGTACAGGCGCAGCGTCATCTGGAAGTTGCCGCTGGCCGGGGCGGGCAGCCAGTTGGGCGTCACGGCAGAATCAGGAGCATCGCGCTGTATGTAGATGTCAAGCGAACCGTCGGGGTTCTTGACCAGCGGCGGGTCGCTCAACGAGCCCAGGCTGTACCTGTTGATGGGATTGGCCACGAACATAATCTTGTCGTTGTACATGGAGAGCGACCAGAAGCCGCTGACTGGCGGTACCTCATCCTTGCCGAAATGGAGCACATACTTGTTGTCGCTGGACAACTTTGCGCCGTCGCCGGTGGTTAAAGCTGAGGCATAGAAAGCATCGTCAACAAGATTGGCGCCCAATCCACGGTAGGCTATGGCAGCCCTCACCGCATAGTTCGTGCCGTAGTTGCCGGTGGCGTAAGTGAGCTGCCACCCGTTCTTGGGAGTCCCCATATCCGACGCAGGAATCTGGGCCAGGGCGGACTGATAGCCGGCCTGAATGGCCGACTTAAGGCCATCATCCAGCCCGGCAAAGTACGACTTGTAGTCGGCCCCGGGCTTGATGCCTATCTTCGCCATGAGGGCCAGTATGGGGGCATCCGCTGCATAGGGAGGGTTTTCAACCATCAACGAGCAGGCATTGTTGAAAAAGCCGGCTGCATCCATGGCCAGCAACTGGGCGAGCGGAGCCACCTTAGCGTTGACGTTGGGATCGACCGGCACGCTGGCCGGCGGCACGTAGCTGGTGCCCCAGGCGGAGAGCGGCGTCAGCTTGAGCTGGTCCTGAAGCTTCCAGACGTTATCGTAGTCGGCCTGCCCCGTACAGGCGATGCGGCCGACAATCCAGACCCAGCGGGTGGAAGACTTCATCTCGGCCAGGCCGTCAGGCAACTTGCCGCTCCAGCCCGGGCCGGTGATGGCAAAGCTGCCGGCGCCGGTGCCGGTGGTGCGCGAGCCGGGCGAGGCAAAGCAGTCCGTCCAGCAGTTGAACATGGGCATCAGGTAGTAGCGGCCGTGGGTATCCGGCACCGAGAGGATGATGGGCTCTTTAGCGGTGTCGATCCAGGCCGACGAATATAGCGTATCGGCATTGGGGTTCACCACGTTGGTGAAGGTTGCATCCGGGAACACCCTCTTGTTGCCGAACTGGTTGGCCGGTGATCCGAGCTGACTGGGCGCGGGGACCGCCGTCATGACCTGCCGGGTGAGGTCCATCACGACCAGCGGGAAGCCGTAGACCGCGGCATCAAAGGCGATCTGCTGCGCCTCCTGCAGGCTGATGGTTTGCGGTGCTGCGCCCGCGCAGGCAGGAATTGAACAGGCCAGGATGAGCAAGACAAGGAGAGCCAGATGCCCGTGCCGAATAATGTTTTTCATAGCAGCCTCCACCTTTTTATTACACTTAAGCCAGATAATTATACAACGGCCCTTCAATACCGCAGCGCTTTTTATGTATAATACCCGGCTGTGGACAGGCACGGAAGACGCTTTGACCTGGACTGGGTGCGGGTTGTCACGATGCTGGTGGTATTCGTCTTCCACTGCGGAATGTTCTTCGTCTACTGGCCCTGGCACCTGAAAAACAGCCAGCATTACTTCACGGTCCAGCTGTTTAATGACTTTGCCGACCTGTGGCAGATGCCGATGCTCGGTGCGGAGAAAAACCTGGTGGGCGACATGGAGTTTTTCGCTGTCTAGCTGTGCTGTTTCTGGATGGTGGCCTTTCTGGGCATGGCCAGGAAATTTCTTTCTTTTTCCAACCGTTTCCTGTCTTATGCCAACGAGCGGTGCTGCCTTTCTATGTCATGCATCAAACGGTCATCGTCGGCGTCGGATTCTATGTCATCCAGTGGGACATCCCGGCGCCTGCCACGTATTTTCTGATAATAGCTATATCGTTCGCAATAATATTGCTACTGTACCAGTTCGTGGTTAAGCAGACGAACGTGACGCGCTTCCTGTTCGGCATGCGGATTAAGCGGCGGGCCGGCCCCGCCGTGCCCGAGGGCTGACGATATCTTAATCAGAAGCTGAAGGCAGCCTGTTCTCAAATGGCTCTTTGCGGATCAGCCGCCTGTAGTAGGCGTTTGACTGGTATAGAGCGGCAGCGGGGTTATGTCCGAGGACCCTGTCTTTGGCAATGAGCACTGTTACCGGCGCCCTGGCATATTTAAAAAACAGCGAATCATGCCCAACACACAGTCCCACAGCCACGTTAAAATCCACTTCCGATTTATTTAATATTTCGGCCTGCGCAATCGGGTTGCACATCGTCTCCCACAGGTCAGGCATATTGAATGTGTGGGCAATCTTCTGCTCATCTTTAATTCCAATTCTTTCCTTGGGGATGCCACCCACCTTACAGCAGACGAAAACCACATCAAAGCCGCGATTTTCCAGTATTTCGGCAAATATATCCGCCTCATTTTTGAGGCCGACGCAGAAGGCGACTCCCAGTTTCCGGTAGCCCATCTTTTTTGCGAACTGAATCACCTCCTCCACCCTGGGATTACGGGACATCAGTCCTTCCGGCATATTCATGTAGTTCTCAAATTCCTGAATCGATGCCTGGCGTGCAAATTCCTTTTGCTCCGGCTTTTCATATTCGTTAACCGCCCTTTCGATTACCTCTGCCTCGGTCTTCGTCGGGCAGTTTTCCGGCCCGTTCATATAATACTTGCTGTAGCAAACAGTTTTTTTACATTTGGAGCAATTTATATTTGTGTTCACGGCAAGATTCTCCCCTCTAGTAGTATTTCGGAATTAGTCGCCCTGAAGTGTGACGCTATTATAGCATTGTGTATGTGCGCTCACAGGCATTTGAAGTTGTAGACACTGTTGCGCTTGAGTGAGAACGTGAACAGCCCGGACCTGACAATCGAGCCCGGCAGCCAACCCGGGACGGGGGGCCAGACCGCCAGGGTGCCGCCCGGCTTGAGGACGCGGTGCATTTCGGGAAGCAGACGGCTCAGCGGCAGCATGGGGGCCGGTATCACTCCAAATAACAGGACCGTATCGAAGGCCGCATTGTCCAGGCCAGTGCTGAGGGCGTCAGCCCTGACAATGCGCACGTTCTCTAAGCCGGATGACTGCACTTTTCTACTCACCAGGTCGACTGACTCGGCCAGGACATCAATAGAGGTCAGCAGCCCCCGGTCACCAATCAAATTAGCTGCCGGCAGTGTAAAGTACCCGGTGCCGCATCCGACCTCCAGGACGGCGCGACCGGCCAGGTTGTCGACACCTTCCAGGATGCTCAACGGGCTGAAGAACCTGTAGCGGAAACGGCTCTCCATGGCAGAAGCCAGCAGCCGCATAAAGAGCTTTCCAGGCGTCGACTTTGCAATGGCTTCAGTTCTCATCTGCTTAACTATAACGTGCCCTCCTGCTGCGTTCGCTTACAAGGACCCGTCCAGCTCATCCGCTACCGAACTTTTGCAGGCCCGGCAGCGCTGCGCGCCTCTAAAAAGCGGCTCTCCGCACGACGGGCAGTGATACCGCTCTAATTCCGACCGTACCCACTCCACGTTGCCTTCCTCATCGCCGTGTTCGGCCACCTTTGCCCGCCATACGGGTATGGTCCGTTTCATTACCCGCAGTCCGGTGGCAAGGGAGAAATTCTGAATCAGGGCGCAGGGCCATTCCCGGCACTGGTGGCAGGAGTAGAACCCCTTCGATTTGACGCAGTCCCTGATCTGGCATGTCTGGCAGTAGCCGTAGAGCTTTTTGGGGGGATCAGGCTGCATGCAGCCGAAGCATTCCGTCTCCTCCGGTTTGGTTTGGTAAAGGTTGGCCATGACCGTGCGGAATTTCTCGTTACCGTTCCTGGTGGCAATGTAAATCCCGCAGGCGCCGCAGTACAGCCCGCAGGGCGCCATCAGGTCCGTGTTTCTGATCTCTTCTTCCTTCCAGCCTTTCAATTTGGCCTCCTTACGGCGAGTTCTGCTCAATATATATAGGGGATGATGGCCCGGGTGCTCCTGCGATAGTCCCGGTACTGCATGCCGAAGTGCTTCTCCATCTCCTTCTCCTCCACCTTTATCCTGCGCACTATCCCGATGGAAGGCAGCACCAGGCATAACAGGATGGAGATCCAGTTGGACAGAGCAATACCCAGTCCCAGGGCTATGACGAGGATTCCAAGATAGGACGGATGACGGATGTAACGGTAGGGGCCGGCGCGTATCAGCTCATGCCCCACCTGAATCTGCACCTGGCCGGTAAAGTACTTCCCCAGCACTGAAATGGAATACTGGCGGAAGACGATGCCGCAGACCATCACGGCCACACCAACCCATGTCAGCCAGTGACCCAGCAGGAGCAGGCGGCCGAGGTCCAGTATCACTGGGACCCACGCCAGGATGAAGCAGATTGCCAGGAGTATCCAGACCAGCCGCTGCGTACCCCTGTCGGCCGTTTTTTCCCGCCTGGTGCGGGCAGTGAGCATGATCTCGCTGACAATGTAATAAAACAGGCATATATTGATGGCTATGATGGCTGCTATTACCGGCGTGCTCATTTCTTTTATTAGTATGTATAAGGGTAGCTGATGCCGGAGACAATTTTAATTTACCTGCGCAAAAAGCACCACGTAATTTTTACCGTAGGCTTTAGCGCACTTCGGGCAGGTGGTGTAAGAGAAATAAAGCTTCTTCAGGCTCTTTCCCTTGTTTTTGACGTATTCGGCCATTTCCACCGCCCATTTGCCGGCATGGTTATACGGCCCCTCAAAAACTTTGGTCAGGTAACTGCCGGAAAGCGTGACCATCTGTGCGCCGGGGACCTCCTTGGAAACATCTATATAAATGTCCGCCCCCCACATGGATTTCTCGTCGGTCAGCATCAACTGGTAGGGCGCCCCGGCATTGGCCTTTTGAATAAGCTCCATGTTTTTAACGACCTTTTGTCCCATGTTCAGGGGTATGTGTAAAAAGCTGGTAACATGGTCTTTGATGAAAATTTTGTCCTGCCAGGTGATCTCCCTGTCCTGCCAGGGCACAGGATCAAACGGCTCGCAACAGCCGGTCGATTTTACAGCCGGATTACTCATATATTCCGCTCCTTGCTCATTTCTCCCAGCAGTATTTGTCCCATCCTTCCATGTTGATATCGGTCAGGCGGAACCCTACCGGGGTGCATGGCCCCGCAGTAATTTCAGACCTTATGCAGGCATGCTCGCTGCCCACCGTCAGGCCCCGCTCCAGCACCCAGGCCCTGGGAGGGTTCATGCCGGCGCCAACCGTGAATGTGCCTGGCCACTTGGGGAAGCGGAAGCTGCTGGCGGCGGCCGGATCGTTGGGAATGAAATCGAAGGTGACCTTGACGGCATCCTTGCAGTTATACTCCCCGGAGGGAGCCGTCTCCACCGATGTAATTCTGGCGATGCCCGGTACCTCCACATACTTGCAGCCGCCGCCGATAGGCGGGGCAGAACGCGTGTCGGGCGTAGTCGGTGTAGTGGTGGTAGCGGGAGCAGCGGGTGTGGTTGGAGTAGTGGGAGTGGTGGCAGCCTTGGAACACGCCCCCAGCATCATTGCCGCTGCAACCACGACAAGTACAGTCAAACAGAGCCTTACTTTTGCCATTGTTCTGCCCTCCTTCTTAAACCATATATAAAAACAGGCGGCCGGATGCCGATACCGGATTCCGGGTGTCAATGCGGATAAGGCGCAGCAGTTCTGCACGTAGAATGGGAATCGTGCCGCCCAAATCCATTTCGCGCTTCCGTGATAGTTCAGGGTACGTCAGTTTAACAGCACGGCTGCAGAACAGGCAAATACCTTCAAGCAGCGCATGCCGGATTTTGCAGTCAACTTGACAGCCAGCGCCCCAATTGGTATGATTAATCTTGTAAATAAGATATATCATGTAAATCATGACAGAGGTATAAAATATGGAAGCACCTGAAGGCAAGAGATTTTATGGATCGGTTACGGTGAGCGAACGGGGGCAGATTGTCATTCCTGCGGATGCCAGGCGGGATTTCGGCATTAAGACCGGCGATAAGCTGCTGGTCTTTGGAGACATGGAGCAGGGAATAGGCATAGCCACCTTGAGCATCATACAAAAAACAATGTCCGGCGCCATGGATTTATTCCGTGAGATCAAGACCACGATTAACGATAAGGGGCGCAGGTGATTTATGAGGCTGGCTCTCAAATAATGCGCAGCGTTCCCCGGGGAGAGCAAGATGTCCGAAACGGTCAGAATGGTTATCCTGATATTACTGGGTGCACTGGTCAGCAATGGGTTTGCCGTAGGAGTCGTTTACGGCCTCATATTTGGCAGGAAGTCAGATCGAAGGTATTTCAGGTGGGCCTGGCTCTGGTGTATCGTTGGATTCATTGCCACCTTTGCCTACGTAATTGTCGGCTACTATGTCGCCTGACTCTGGTTGGAACAGTTTCAATATAAGAAAGGAACGGTTGGCTGTTTACCTTGCGATGGCACTACCGCAGATAAAGGGCTGCTCGGACATGGGCTTCACCAAGGCGAAAAGAGTTGGGGCACAAGAGTAGCCTTCGATCAGGAGATTGCCACGTCGCCCTCCGGGCTCCTCGCAATGGCGTGTGGAAAGGAGATTGCCGCGTCGCCCTCCGGGCTCCTCGCAATGGCGTGTGGAAAGGAGATTGCCACGTCGCCCTCCGGGCTCCTCGCAATGGCGTGCGGAAAGGAGATTGCCACGTCGCCCTCCGGGCTCCTCGCAATGGCGTGTAGAAAGGAGATTGCCACGTCGCCCTCCGGGCTCCTCGCAATGGCGTATGGAAAGGAGATTGCCGCGTCGCCCTCCGGGCTCCTCGCAATGGCGTATGGAAAGGAGATTGCCGCTCCGATTACATCACCCCCGATTCTATCGGGGTCGTGATGACGTGCAGCCAACTTTTGCACGGGCGGCAAGAGTGACAGTAAAATGGAAGCTGGCCGGCGTTCCGGAATCAAACTATACAGGAAGTAAACAAAGTGATACATAATATTTTGGGCCTTTTTGCCACCACAGAAGTATTTATATATGTCTTTGCTGAACTCATCGTCCACATTGAATCCGTCCGCAGGGCGCTGCTGAGGACGGCCAGCCGGCACGACCTGCTCTTATTGGCGGCGCTCTTCGGCGCATTTTCCATCTTCGGGACATACACGGGCATAGAGCTGCCCGGCGGGGCCATAAGCAGCATCAGGGACCTCGGCCCGCTGGTGGCCGGCCTTGTGGCCGGCCCGCTGGTCGGACTGGGAGCTGGCCTTATAGGCGGCGTGCAACGCTACTTCATGGGCGGGTTCACCGCCATACCATGCGGACTGGCCACCATACTGGCAGGCGTGGTCGGCGGACTGATCTACCTCATAAACAAGAAAAAGCTCATCAGCATCGGTTACGCCATACTGGCAGCCATCTTCGTCGAGGTGCTTCACGGCGTTCTGGCGCTCTTGATCGCCCGTCCTTTCGATGATGCGCTGCAGGTTGTCTATACGGCGATACCGGCAATGATGGTGGCCAACGGCATGGGAATCGCCATATTTGTAATCATATTGGAGCATGCAATCAAGGAGCTTAAAACAGCCCGGCAGACGCAGGCTGAGAGCAAGGCCGGCGGCAGCGGCGACGCTGCCGGTTAAATCAAGCCGACTTGGGATTTGGCCCGTATTTGTTGTCGCCTGGCGTCCCGGCCGTACAGTACTTGACTATCAGTATGATTGCGCCAACCACAGGTATCAACCCCAACAAGATATACCAGCCGCTCCAGTTCACATCATGCAGGCGCCTTACTGCGACAGCCAGAGCGGGCACTAATACCGCCAGAGCGTAAACAATATAAATAGGACCGTAGCCGACATTTTTAATGGCGATCCCCAGGATATTGTCCAGGACGGCAGCTACAAGGGCAAAAATCACATTGAATAAAACGAACATCCAGAACTCTTTGCGCCGCGCCCTGCCGCTAAAGACAGCGTACTTTTTTAAAACAGCTATATACCAGCTCATTTCTGCCCCCTTTTTTTATCAGATTATGCCTTTTGTCCCCTCGCTTGGCAAGACCCTGAGAGCCGTCTCTCCAGTTTTTTACTTTTTGAGCAGCTCGTAAAGGCGCGCCACGTTCATGCGCTGTATCATTTTGCCCATGGCCTCGTAGGCCCCTCCCACGGGGTACCTGTCCAGCAGAGAGACCTTTTCCTGCGCCTCCTCCAGGCTCATCCCCTGGTCGACGGCCGCCTGCACGGCAGCCACCCAGGCACGGATGAAGTCAGCCATCTCCGGCAGGTAGTCGGGGCCGACGACCGAGCCGTGGCCGGGGACCAGCGTATCGGCGTCGAGCTCCTGCAGCCGCTTGAGCGACTCCAGCCACTGGTCGGGCAGGGCCTGGTGCAGCCAGGCCTGCACCCTGCCGACCACGTTGTCCGAGGTGAAGATAACCCGCTCCTCGGGGATGAAGACGGCCAGCTGGTAAGCAGTATGGCCGGGCATGTTGATCAACCGGAAGGTGTGGCCCCCGCAGTATATGGTCAGCCGCTCGGACAGGGTAATGTCCGGGGGCCGGTACTTGAATCCGTCGATGAGGGCAAGGCTCTGCGGGTCGTCCTGCTTAAGGAAATCGCGCAGCTGTGCAAGCGAAGAATTCTTGATGATTTCCCTGGTGCCTTCGTGCGCCACCACTGTGCCGTCGAAGAAGTAATTGCCGGTGTAATGGTCGCCGTGCGGCTCCGTGTTTATGATGTAGCGCACCCGGCCGTATTTTGCCACCTCATCCCGCCATTTGACGGCCTCACGCGGGAGCTGCGGGGTATCGATCATCACCACCCCCTGCGTGGTGGCCACGAAGCCCACGTTGCAGCCCCGGAACCCTGTCTCGACGAAAACGTTGTCGGTGATCTTCTTCATGGCGGCCTCCTCAGTTTAACTGCCCGCGAAAAATCATAGCACGATTTGTGCATCAGAGAACTGTCAGTCCCATATCAGGCATTTATCAGCGAGCAGTCAAGCAGCGGCCAAAATGTGTCTCTATACTGATTACAAGAACCTTAAAAAGGAGGTGAAAAAAATGAAGAAAGTATCCCTGATGGTCATGCTGGCTTTAGTGCTGATAGTGACGGTGACGGCCGCGGGCTGCGGGTCCTATGCAAGCGCCGAGCAGGTTAACTACCTGCAGAACCAGGTCAATTCGCTGGGCAACCAGCTGAGCTCGACCCAGCAGCAGCTCTCCTCGACCCAGCAGCAGCTGAACTCGGCGCAGCAGTCGCTCTCCCAGGCGCAGTCCCAGCTGCAGCAAAAGAATACGTACACCACCTACTCCGAGCCCACAGTCATCTACCGGAGCTATCCGTACGTTTATACCTATGGCTATCCCTATAC